>Ga0181524_10004239_pt1 | contig 13410 bp, 6 predicted proteins | sample PEATcosm2014_Bin_34_FD_119761 | JGI IMG/M metagenome (GOLD analysis project Ga0181524, IMG submission 119761) | Peatland microbial communities from MTU Mesocosm Facility, Houghton, MI, USA - PEATcosm2014_Bin05_60_metaG | ecosystem: Environmental > Terrestrial > Soil > Wetlands > Peat | place...
CAACCATCGACTGCGACCTGGTGGTGCCGGCCATCGGCCAGTCGCCCCTTACCAAGCTGTTGCAGGAGCTGCGCGGCGTGGAAGTGCGCGACGGGCGCATTGTGGCCGACCGCGAAACCGGGCAAACGGGCAATCCGCGTTACTTTGCCGGCGGCGACTGCGTGAACGGCGGGCGCGAGGTGGTGGATGCGGTAGCCGGAGGCAAGCGCGCCGCCATGGCGATGTTGAAAACTGCGGAGGTTGCTCATGCCTGACATTGGCGTACGGAATTTTGCGGGAAAAATCAACTGCCCGAATCCGTTCTGGCTGGCGTCGGCGCCGCCCACCAACACGGGCGAGATGATCATGCGCGCCTTCGACGCGGGCTGGGGCGGCGCGGTGTGGAAGACCATCGGCGAGCCGATCGTCAATGTGAGCTCGCGCTATTCATCTATTGATTGGCAAGGCCAGCGCATCCTTGGCTTCAACAATATCGAACTCATCAGCGACCGCACCATCGAACAGAACCTGACTGAAATGGCCGAGGTGAAGAAGCGCTATCCGCACCACGCGGTGATTGCGTCCCTGATGGTGGCGTCGAACCGCGAGGCGTGGCACGAGATTGTGACGCGCGCCGAAGATGCGGGAGCCGACGGGCTGGAGCTGAATTTCGGCTGCCCGCACGGCATGAGCGAGCGCGGCATGGGCTCGGCGGTGGGCCAGGTGCCGGAGTACGCGGAGATGATCACCGCATGGGTGAAGGAGAAAGCGAAGACGCCGGTGCTGGTCAAGCTCACGCCGAATATCTCCGACATTCGCACCGTGGCCCGCGCCGCCAAACGCGGCGGGGCGGATGGACTGTCTGCCATCAACACCATCAATTCGATTACGGGGATCGATCTGGATACGTTTGTGCCGCGGCCCAACGTGGACGGCAAGAGCTCGCACGGCGGCTATTGTGGGCCGGCGGTGAAGCCCATCGCGCTGAACATGGTGCAGCAGATTATGGCGGACCCTGAGGCGGCGCTGCCGCTTTCGGGCATCGGCGGCATCGGATCGTGGCGCGACGCGGCGGAGTTTATGCTGCTCGGCTGCGGAACGGTGCAGGTGTGCACGGCCGTGATGCACTACGGCTATCGCATTGTCGAGGACATGGCCGAGGGACTCGACAACTGGATGCTCGGGAAGGGCTTCAAGACCATCGAGGATTTCCGCGGACTGTCGGTCGCAAAAGTCACCGAGTGGAAGCACCTGAATCTGAATTTCAAAATCGTGGCGCACATCGATGAACAAAAATGCATCGGCTGCGATCTGTGCCACATCGCCTGCTGGGACGGCGCGCACCAGTGCATTCACCTCGATCGTGTTTCCGGTCCGTTGGATGGACATGTCGAACTGCACCGCACGCCGGCAGAGGAGCAGGCCGAGAGCCTCGCCTCGATTGCGGAGACGCCGGTGACGCGCAAGGAGCGCGAGGCGGCCTTTGCGCAGGGGCCGTACCCGACGCCTCTCGCGCGCATTCCGCGCGTGGATGAGACGGAGTGTGTGGGCTGCAACTTGTGCTCCTGCGTGTGCCCGGTGGAGGGATGCATCACCATGGCCCGCGTCGATAAGGATGTGCCTTCGCAGACGTGGGAGCAGCGAACCAAAGGCGCAGCGTGCGTAGCGCCAACGAGCGGAGGCTAGTAGCGCCGGTCTCCAGACCGGCTGTAGTGCGGGCGTCCACGCCCGGACATCCGAAAGAACCCGCCCAGGATAGAACGCCCGCGATTCCGCGCGGCAAGAAATGAGGAAGATGCCATCATGAAAACGCTGATTCAGAACGGAACCGTAGTAAACGCCGACGGCAGCGTCAAGGCGGATCTGCTGATCGACGGCGCGACCATCAAGGAAGTGCGCGCGGGGATTCCGCCGAGCTCCGCGGAGAAGGTCGTCGATGCCACCGGCCTGTTGCTCATTCCCGGCGGGATCGACGCGCATACCCATCTCGACATGCCGTTCGGCGGGTCGAATTCGGCCGACGATTTCGAGACCGGCACGAGGGCCGCGGCCATCGGCGGGACGACAACGATTGTGGATTTCGCCATCCAGGCGCGTGGCACCAAAATGCGCACGGCGCTCGATACCTGGTGGAAGAAGGCCGAGGGCAAGGCCTGCATCGACTACGGCCTGCACATGATCGTTACCGACCTGCCGGATGCGGGCCTCGAAGACATGGACGACATGGTGCGCGAAGGCGTAGCCAGCTTCAAGCTGTTCATGGCCTATCCCAATGTGCTGATGGTGGACGACGCGACGATCTTCAAGGCGCTGCGGCAGACGGCGAAGAACGGCGCGTTGATCTGCATGCATGCTGAGAACGGTTCCGTCATCGACGTCATTGTGCAGCAGGCCCTGGCCGAAGGGAAGACAGCGCCCATTTATCACGCGCTGTCGCGGCCCACCAAGGCCGAGGCCGAAGCCGTGCACCGCGCCATTGCCATGGCGGAGATTGCCGACGTGCCGATTTACATCGTGCACCTTTCGAGCGAGGATGCGCTCAATCAAGTGCGCGAGGCGCGCGACCGCGGTCTTCCCGCGTTTGCCGAAACCTGCCCGCAGTATCTGCTTCTCTCCATCGAAGACAACATGGAGGGCAAGGGTTGGGAAGGCGCGAAGTACGTGTTTACGCCTCCGCTGCGCGAGAAGAAGAACCAGCCGAAGTTGTGGGAGGGCCTGCGCAGGGACAACCTGCAGGTGGTGTCGACCGATCATTGCCCGTTCTGCTTCGCGGATCAGAAGAGTCTCGGCAAGGACGACTTCACGAAGATTCCCAACGGCGGGCCGGGAATCGAGAACCGGCTGCAACTGCTGCACCACCACGGCGTGGGGCAGGGGAATTTCTCCATCAATCGCTTCGTCGAGCTGGTTTCGACGGCGCCGGCGCGGATCTTCGGCATGTATCCCCAGAAAGGCGTGCTGGCCGCGGGCAGCGACGCAGACCTGGTCCTCTGGGATCCCAACCAGGACTACACCATCAGCGCCAAGACCCACCACATGAAGGTGGACTACTCAATGTTTGAAGGCTTCCGCGTGCGCGGCAACGCGCGCGATGTGTATTCACGCGGCGAATTGATTGTGAGCGGCGGAAACTTCATCGCTAAGCCCGGCCGCGGAAAGTATCTGCGGCGCGAGGCACGCGGCGGGGCGTGGAAGTGAGAGCAGCTTCTAGCTGCTAGCTTCTAGCTCCTAGCCTTTTCGTGCATGGGTGAGGCTCGTGCTATCCCTGGTATCAAGATCGAGAACGAGAGCACCCATTGTTCGCACCCGGCCGGAGTAAAGCCCGCGCAGCGGGCAAAAGATGGTAGCCCCAGGCGCAAGCCTGGGGAGATGGTCCAGCTCTGGCAAGTCAAGCCCCCACAGGGGGCGTAAGAGCCGGAAGCATGATGGCATCTTTATAGTTTTGAAATTACATTCGAGCTAGAGCACTCACCCCACGGAGGAGGTCCCGTGAGCACTGTCGATCCATCCCTATCGAATCGCGACCTGCGGCCAACTGGGCCGGAGCAGCGTACCTGGGGTTTCTACAACTACACGGCGCTGTGGTTTTCCATGTGCATGGAGATCACCACGTATCGCCTCGCCTCGGGACTCATCGCCAACGGCATGGACTGGAAGCAGGCGCTCGGCACGGTGCTCTTGGGCAACCTGATCGTGCTGGTTCCCTTGCTGCTGAATGCGCACGCGGGCGCCAAGTACGGCATTCCGTTTCCCGTGTTTCTGCGCGCATCGTTCGGCGTGCGCGGTGCCAACCTGGCCGCGCTGCTCCGCGCGGTGGTGGCTTGCGGATGGTTCGGCATCCAGTCGTGGATCGGCGGCAGCGCCATTGACGCCATGCTCATCGTCATCTGGCCGGGCGCGGCGGGCAATCGCGGAATCTTGTGGGCGTGCTTTCTTGGCTTCTGGCTGCTCAACATGGTCGTCGTCTGGCGCGGCGTGGAATCCATCCGCCGCCTGCAAGCCTTCGGCGCGCCGTTCATGTTTGTCATGGCCGCGGCGCTGCTGGTGTGGGTGCGCGTCAAGGCGGGCAGCTTTGGCGCCATGCTTTCGACGCCCAGCCGCTTTCACTCCACGCGCGAGTTCCTCGCGGTATTCTTTCCGTCGCTCACAGCCATGGTCGGCTACTGGGCGACCCTCGCGCTCAACATTCCCGATTTCACGCGCTATTCCAAATCGCAGAGCGCGCAGTCGTGGGGCCAGGCGTTCGGATTGCCGGTGGCCATGGTGCTCTACACCTTTCTCGGCATCGCGGTTACTTCAGCTTCATCGGTGCTGTTCGGCCGTCCCATCTGGGACCCGGTTCTCCTGATCGGCATGTTTCATCAGCCTCTGGTCGCGTTTGTGGCCATGATCGCCGTGCTGGTAGCGACGTTGAACGTCAACATCGGCGCCAATGTCGTCTCGCCGTCCAACGATTTCTCGAACCTGTATCCGCGGCTCATCAGCTTCCGCACCGGCGGATTGATTACAGGATTTCTCGGCCTGGCGATGTGCCCGTGGAAGCTGCTGGCCACGCCGGACTCCTACATTTTCGGCTGGCTCGTGGGCTACTCGGGCCTCCTCGGTCCCGTAGCCGGCATCATGGTATGCGATTACTTTTTCATCCGCGGCACGGAGCTGGATGTGAACTCGCTTTACCATCGCGAGGGCATCTACCACTACACGAGAGGCGTCAATCCGCGGGCGCTGATCGCCTTGGGGCTAGGCGTGGCCATTGCGCTGGTGGGGCTCTTCGTGCCCAGCCTGCATTTCCTCTACGACTACGCGTGGTTCGTCGGCTTCTTTACGGCAGGCGCGACGTATATAGCGATGATGAAGCTGGCGGCGCCGGCCGTTGTCGCAGAGAGCGCGGAAGAAGTGGCATGAGGAGCAGCTTCTGGCGTAGTCCGCCGCAAATCTCATCCCTTATGTTTTGCCTCACGAATCCAGCCATTCCGAAATATTCAAGTCAAAGGGTGAAGCTGGATTTACAATCTTCTCGTGAATGCGACCCCTAACCCGATGAAACCTCTCTGCTTCGTGCTCATGCCCTTTGGGCGCAAGCAGGACGGCACCGGCCGGCTGATTGATTTTGATACGGTCTATCAGCAGATCATCTCGCCGGCAGTGGCAGCGGCGGGGCTCGAACCCATCCGGGCCGATGAAGAGCAGGTTGGCGGCACCATCCACAAGCCGATGTACGAACGGTTGATGTTGTGCGAGTTTGCCGTCGCCGACGTGACGGGCGCCAACCCCAATGTCTATTACGAGCTTGGCATTCGCCATGCCGTCCGGCCGTCAAGCACGGTGATTCTCTTCGCTGAGGGCACCTCTCTGCCTTTCGACATCGCCCTGTTGCGCGGCATTCCCTATCGCCTGGATGCCAACGGCGCGCCGGCCGATGCCGAGGGCGACAAGCAAAACATTGTGCAGCGACTGCGAGCCGCGAACCAGGAACCGCATGACGACAGCCCGCTTTTCACGCTCATTCAGGACATGCCGCGGATCGAGGTGGACCACGAGAAGACGGATCTGTTCCGCGACCGGGTGAGCTACTCGCGCGAATACAAGAAGCGGTTGGCGGCGGCGCGCAAGGCGGGGGCCGATGCGGTGATCAGCATTGCCGCGGAATTCCCTAACATGCTCAATGTCGAAGCCGGCATCGTGGTGGATTTATTTCTTTCCTTTCGCGCCGTGAAAGCCTGGCAGCAGATGGTGGATCTTTACGGCCGCATGTCGCGCACCCTGCAAAACACCCGCATGCTGCAGGAGCAGCTCGCCTTCGCTCTCAACCGGCTGGGACGATCGGAAGATGCCGAGCAGGTGCTCAAGCAGACCATTGAGAAATTCGGTCAGAGCAGCGAGACCAACGGACTGCTGGGGCGGGTCTACAAGGATCGCTGGGAGAATGCTCTGAAGGCCGGACGCACGATGGAAGCGCGAGGCTTCCTCAAACGCGCCATCGAGGCCTATCGCGCCGGCTTCGAAACCGACTGGCGAGACCCTTATCCCGGTATCAATGCGGTCACGCTGATGGAGCTGCAGGAGAAACCCGATCCGGCCCAGGCCGACATGCTGCCCGTGGTGCGCTACGCGGCGCTGCTGCGCGCGAAGGCCAATGGCGATTACTGGGACCAGGCCACTCTGCTCGAATTGGCCGTGCTCGCCCGCAATGTGAGCGAAGCGCAGGATTTTTGTGGCGCGGCCCTGGCGGTTGTGCGCGAAGCCTTCGAGCCGGAAACCACCGCCCGCAACCTGCGCCTCATCCGCGAGGCGCGGTCTGCGCGCGGCGAGGACGTCGCCTGGCTCGTAGAAATCGAGGAGAGCCTGAGAGCGGCTCAGGCGCGGCTTGAAACACCCGACCCTGCGGCCAAGTGAGAGACCGCCGGATTTTTTGCCAGGGTGTTTTGTTAAGTCCTGCGGAATCAATGCAAATGTTCGTTTTTCGGGTGCCGGAAAGGGCCCAATGTTCGCTTGGGAGCGACCGTTTTACGCGCCCACGTTGGTCTGGAGTTTCGCGATTTTTTGAGACAAATTAATGAGAATTGCGCACTTTAAGCACAAACATGAAGAGAGAATTTCGCGAAGTTGCGTCACGGTTGGCAGAGAATTTCGCATAAACGCATCCAAATGGGCCTCGGATGCATGTTTTTGCGCCATTTTGCGCGTGTTTTGCGTGCTTTTGGGGGGCAAAAACGGGCCTGTAGCCGGTCATTTGTTAGCCAATAGTTAGTAGCAAAATAGTAATAGTTAGTAGCCAGTAGCCGGTAGGTTCTAGCTAGCTCCCTGACCCCTGACCCCTGACCCCTGCTCCCTATTCCTTACTAGTCCCTGCCCGAGGAAAAAGGAGGATGCGGAATCGTGGAGGCGGCGCGTGCTTGACAGGGGCGCAGAGCGAGTCTGCGGGGGACGGCCGGCGGGAGCGAAGAGAATTGGGGTAGCGAGTCGTCGGTTGGAAGATGCGTTTTTCGGGACCTGTCCATCGATTGGCGCGTGAACCACTGGCCAGGGACAACTCGCAACTGACCGGGCCATCTCTGCTCGCAAATATCCTGGACGCAGCCAGCCATCCACACGATGGAGTTGGGGCCGTTCCATAACGTATAGGTTGGGAAACGGATGTTTGTGGGATCTAAGCGCGAAATGACCCAAGCAAAAAGACGATCCTGATTGTCGATACTGATCCATTGTGAATCGCGCCTCTCTCGCGTGATATGGTTATCCCACTCCCTTGGGGAGATTCCCACTGAGGCCGAATACCGCGGCAATTGTCGTGCGCGGTCCCCCTGCAGCGGCCCGCCGGAGTTATCGCTCATGACCACGATCCCTTCTCTTCGAGCGCATTCTCTGCGCCGGATTTCGATTCTTGCCTGCGCCGCCGTTCTCTTGGCGCTTGCCCTGACCAGCAGCCGGACCTGGGCCGCCGCTCCACTGCTGTTGCGCCATCCTTCGCTCAGCCAGACGAAGATCGCTTTCCTTTATGCAGACGATATCTGGACTGTGTCCCGAGCCGGCGGCGTCGCCGAGCGCCTGACCTCGCAGAACGATGTTGTTGCGGGGCCCTTCTACTCGCCCGACGGCTCCCAGATCGCCTACTCCAGGCAGGAACATGGCCTGGTCAACGTCTACGTGATCAGCGCCGATGGCGGCGTGCCGCGGCGCCTGACCTGGGACAACTCCAATGAATTTTCAACCGGCAATTACGCCGTGGGCTGGACCCCGGATGGCAAAGATGTGCTGTTCGACTCGGCGCGGTCCAGCTGGTCCGATTTCCTGAAGCTTTTCGAAGTCGCCGCCGACGGCCAAGGCACGCCCACCGCGCTGCCGCTGCCCAGCGCCGTCGAAGGCGCCGTTTCGCCCGACGGCCAGACGATTGCCTACGTGCCCGTGCTGCAGTGGGAGGCGGCCTGGAAGCACTACCGCGGCGGCCAAACCACGCCCATCTGGCTGGTGAATCTGAAGACTCTCGACCTCGAGAGAATTCCCCGCGACGACTCCAACGACTCGAGCCCTGTGTGGGAAGGCAACACGGTCTATTTCCTGTCGGACCGCAACGGCCCCGTCTCTCTGTTCAGCTACGACACTGGGACCAAGCAGGTCTCCCAGGTCGTCGACAACACCGGCTACGATCTGAAAACCGTCGCCGCCGGCCCCAGCGCCCTTGTCTACGAGCAATTCGGGTCGCTGCATCTTTATGACCTGGCCACGCGCCAGGAGCACACCGTGCCCGTCACCATCGAGGGTGACGTTCCTGACCTTGCACCGCATCTGGCCAACATTCGTCCCGAGGAAGTTCAGAACTTGGAAATTTCGCCCACCGGCGTGCGCCTGGTTGCGGAAGCTCACGGCGACATCTTCACCGTGCCCACCGACAAGGGCGACACCCGCAACCTGACAAAGACACCGGGCATTGCCGAGCGCGACCCTTCCTGGTCGCCTGACGGCAAATCCATCGCCTACTTCAGTGATGCATCGGGCGAGTACCAGCTTTATATCCGCGATCAGGACGGCCTGAAGCCGCCAACGGTCATCGATCTGGGCCCGAATCCCTCGTTCTTCTACCAGCCCCACTGGTCGCCTGACTCGAAGTACATTGCGTACGCCGACAAACATCTGCACCTGTGGTATGTGGCTGTCTCCGGCGGCAAGCCGGTCCTCATCGATACCGCTCTTTACGGCGGGTTTGGCGACGAGTATGAGATCTGCTGGTCACCGGATTCAAAGTGGATTGCCTACACCCGCGACCTGGAGAACCAGTACAACGCGATCTTTCTCTACTCGCTCGACACGCACAAATCCACGCAGATTACCGACGGCATGAGCAACGCCGCGCACCCGGCCTTCGATGCCAACGGCCAGTACCTCTACTTCACCGCCACCACCAACCAAGGTCCTTCATCGGGCCCCGATCTTTCCGCGATGGATCAAGGCACGAGCAGCGGCGTTTACGTGGTGGTTCTCGCAAAGAACGGCAAATCGCCCATCGCGCCTGAAACCGGCGACGAGAAGCCCGCTGGTGAAGAGAAACCCGCCGCAGAAGGCAAACCCGCCGGTGAAGAGAAACCCGACCAGGAGTCGAATCCGCCCGCGCCAACAGATGCCGCCCAGAAGAAAGCAGCAAGCAAACCCGCCGTTACGGTGGTCGATCTCGACGGCATTGGCGATCGCATTCTTGCGCTGCCCATCCCGGAGCGGAATTATATCGATCTCTCTGCCGGCAAGACCGGCGTGATCTACCTCGCCGAAGGCTCCGCCGTGGGCCGGCCGTCGGAGCCAAGCGGTCCGCGCATCCGCGGCCTCTGGCGCTTCACCACTGAATCGCGGAAGACCGAGGAAGTGCTCACCGATCTGAATAACTACGGCGTCTCCTTCAACGGTGAAAAGCTGTTCTACACCCAGGAAGATCGCTGGTTGACTGTCGCCGCGTCCGACCTCAAGCCCGGCGGATCGACCGGCAAGCCCGTCAACAACCACGGGATGTTCGCCACCATCGATCCCCGCGCCGAATATGCCCAGATGTACCGCGAGACTTGGCGCATTGAGCGCGACTTCTTCTACGATCCGCACCTGCACGGCCTCGACCTGGAGAAGATCGAAACCAAATATCAGCCCTACGTAGCCGGCCTTGCCTCCCGCCACGAGTTCACTTATCTCTGCGAGGAGATGCTGGGCGAAATCGAAGTCGGCCACATGTTCATCAGAGGCCCGAGCTCTCCTTCCAATGGGCCAAGGACCGGCCTGCTTGGCGCCGATTACACCGTGGAGAACAACCGCTACAGGTTCTCCATCATTTACAACGGCCAGAACTGGACGCCCGGCCTGAAGGCGCCGCTCACCTTGCCGGGAGTCGAGGTCCATGTAGGTGACTACCTGCTCGCCGTCAACGGCCGCCCGCTCTACGCCACCGACAATCTCTACAGCTTCTTTGACGGCGCGGCAGGCCAGCAGACGGTCATCTCCGTCGGCACCAAGCCTGACGGCTCCGATGCGCGCGACGTCACTGTTGTGCCGATTCCCGATGAAGCCGGCCTGCGCAAGCTTGCCTGGATCAACCACAACATCGAGCTGGTGGATAAGCTCTCCGATGGCAAGGTGGCCTATGTCTACATGCCTAATACGGCTGGCGCAGGCTACGACAACTTCAATCGCTACTTTTATGCCCAGATTGGCAAGCAGGGGCTGGTGCTCGACGAGCGCTACAACGAGGGTGGCCAACTGGCCAATTACGTCATCGATATTCTCAGCCGCAAAATGCTCTCCGGCCTCATCGAGCGCGACGGCGAGCCCAGCTACGATCCCCAGGGCGCCATCTTTGGACCCAAGGCCATGATCATCAACCAGTCCGCCGGCTCGGGCGGCGACGCCATGCCCTGGTACTTTCACAATCAGCAGCTGGGAACGCTAGTGGGCACGCGTACGTGGGGCGGCCTCGTCGGCATCGGCGGCTTTCCGGTGCTCATCGATGGCGGCCGTGTGATGGCTCCGCGCCATGCCATCTTCGGTCTACACGGCTCATGGGAAGTGGAAGGGCACGGCATCCCGCCCGACGTTGAGGTGGAGATGTTGCCCAAGGATGTTGCCGAAGGCCACGACATGCAGCTCGAACGCGCGGTTGCCATCGTGATGCAGCAGCTCAAGGAGCATCCGGTCGACTACCCGAAGGTTCCACCCTATCCCAACTACCATCAGCACGACGGCCTGGGCACAAACTAGATTCAGCTCCGTTTGTCTGAAGTTTCGGCGAGATGAGTTGCAGCGAACGGCTCCTGCATGCTGCAAAGGGCAAGTGCGTTTCGGCAGGAAAAGCAGGAGGAACAGTGGCCAGTGATCAGTGGTCAGTGATCAGTTCCATGCCGGCACGTCAAGATCGTGCTATCCCACCCTTGGCGCGATGAAATTGCGCCAAGGATGGGGCAACCACGATCCTGTGGTCCCACGTACTTGAAGCGCGCACTCACACTCGCACTCACACCGCAAATTTGCACGCAAAAACACGCGAAAATGCGCGTAAAAACACGCAAAAACATGCATCTAGGGCCTGTTTGAGCGTCTTTTTGGGAAATTCTCTGCAACCCTCGCGCGAATGCGGGAAATTCTTTGGTGCCATTCACTCTTCGAATGGTCAATTTCCCGGTATTTGTCTCGAAAAATCGCAACCTCCCAAGCCAACATTCGCGGGGGACGGCCAGAGGCAGTGAAGAGAATTGGTGTGGCGAGTTGTTGGTTGGAACGGCGTTTTTCAGGAGTAATCCTGAGCAGTGCATGCACGGGGCGGTCAACGAATACTTCGGCGATGACGTCTGTTTCGGGTTCCTGGTTACTCGCCAGCACCTTCGATCTCGCGCGTTCGAAGGTGCGATATAAGCGATCGTCGAGCGGTAAACTTCAGGCAAACCGCGGCGTCCAATACTGTAAAGCCAAGATACAACCGCGATCACACCGTGACCGACTCAGGAGGAGCCGTGTACGCATGTTCCTCAAGTATGCGAGTTCTGCTGGTGACGGGACTCTTCGCGGCAGCACCCTGTACCGGGGCATGGGCAGCAGCGGCGCCTTCCGCTGGTAGCTCCTCGTTCGCGCGACCAGCGCAGGTTGCGGCGGATTACGCGGAACTCCCGCTCAGTTTTGAGGCCAATCAGGGCCAGACGGACTCAAAGGTGAAATTCTTTGCGCACGGCAACAGCTACGGACTCTACCTGACCGCCGACGCGGCCGTGCTGGCGCTGTGCCCGGCCGCACAGAGCGAAACAGGACGCCATGCTGAGCCTCCCCCTGACCGATCCCGGCTCTCCACAACCTGCCAGGCGACCCGGATGCAACTCGACGGCGCGAGCAACCTGGCAACGCCCGCAGGCGAAGAAAAGTTGCCGGGGACAGTGAACTACTTCATAGGCAACGATCCGGCGAAGTGGCGCACCCAAATTCCCACCTACGCCAGAGTGCACTACCGGGACATCTATCGCGGCATCGACCTGGTTTATTACGGCGACCATCAGCAGTTGGAGTATGACTTCATATTGGCTCCGGGCGCCGATGTGAAGAACATCCGGCTGCGATTCGACGGCGCATTGCATCTGCAACGCGCGGCCAACGGCGACCTGCTTGCGGACATGCCGGAAGGCACACTCACGCTGCGACGTCCGGCGATCTATCAGATTGAAGATGGGCGGCGCATACCCGTCTCCGGCGAGTTCGCGCTGTCGCCGCGGCACACGGTTCGATTCCGTCTCGGCCGCTACGACCGCACGAAGCCGCTGGTGATCGATCCCGTGCTGGTCTACTCCACGTTCCTGGGCGGCAACGGATCCGACACGGCGTACGCCATTGCCGTGGATGCGAGCGGCGAGGCCTATATCGCGGGCAGCACGGCTTCGACGACATTTCCCGTCACGAGCGGAGCCTTTCAGCCGCAGGACAATGGCGGCACGCAAACGACGAACGGATTCATCAGCAAATTGAACGCAACGGGAACGGCCCTTGTCTACTCCACCTACCTCGGCGGCAGCGGAAACAACTACGGCGCGTGGGACAGTATCCGCGCCATCGCGATCGACAGTTCGGGCGATGCTTACGTGACCGGCACGGCCGGCTCGACGGACTTTCCGATTACGCGGGGAGCTTTTCAGGCCATGAACAAGGCTGCGGCCAACCAGTGCGTGACAGCCTTTGTCGCCGAGCTCAATGCGACAGGCACGGCCCTGATTTACTCCAGCTACCTTGGCGGCAGCGGCATCACCTCCAGTGCTCCCTATGGCGGCGACGAGGGTTATGGCATCGCGGTGGACTCGGCCGGCGAAGCATACCTGACCGGCCAAACTTACTCTTCAGACTTTCCCGTGACGTCAGGAGCGTTCCAGACCGTAAACCACGCAGCGGCCGCGAAGCAGGCCAACGCCTTCATCACCAAAGTGAATGCCACCGGGACCGCGCTCGTCTACTCCACTTTTTTGGGTGGAAGCACGAGCGACTCCGCCTCCGCGCTGGTTGTTGACGCCTCCGGCAATGCCTATGCCGCCGGGTCCGCTTCATCCACCAATTTTCCCGTGACCCCGGGAGCATTCCAAACCACACAGAACGCCGCTGCAGACGAAGGCGTGAATGCTTTTGTCGCCAAGTTGAATCCCGCCGGCACGGCGCTGGTGTACTCCACGTATTTGGGTGGAAGCACGGGCGACTCTGCCTCCGCGCTGGCGATTGACGGCACAGGCAACGCCTATGTCGCGGGATCCGCTTCATCGACTAATTTTCCGGTGACCGCCGGCGCGTTCCAGACGACGAATAAGTACGGCTTCGGCACCCCCGGTGGACCCAGCTCTACCACTGGCCCCAATGCGTTCATCGCCAAATTCAATCCCGCGGGCTCGGCGCTGGTTTACTCAACCTACCTGGGCGGTAGCGGCGGCATCGTCAATC
>Ga0181524_10004245_pt1 | contig 13396 bp, 13 predicted proteins | sample PEATcosm2014_Bin_34_FD_119761 | JGI IMG/M metagenome (GOLD analysis project Ga0181524, IMG submission 119761) | Peatland microbial communities from MTU Mesocosm Facility, Houghton, MI, USA - PEATcosm2014_Bin05_60_metaG | ecosystem: Environmental > Terrestrial > Soil > Wetlands > Peat | place...
CTCCTCGCTGTCGACAGGGACGAAGAAAGCCGGAATAGCGCTTTTCACACCTTGGAATCCTGGCCCCCAGAGGAACTTTAGCAAGTGCTCTAAACCCCCCCCCACTCCCGTCGCAGTGCTGGATTTTGTGGCCTATAACCTTGCGTCCGGCCGCAAACAATTGGGGGACGCTCTCCTCCGAAACCCAAGCCTGCCCGGCCAGCTTCGTGAGTGGATCGAGAACACTACGGCCCTTATCCTAGAGGCTGAATCCAGCATACGGCCGAAAAAATCATCAGGCGCAAAGAAAAGGCCGCCAAGCCGAAGCTCCCGGGCAAGCATTAACGGCGCGGCGTAGCCGCAACCAAAAGCAGATTCTTCACTCTGTCCCCTCACGATGGCACTTCGTCCCGGCCCTGGCCCTGGCCGGGCGAACGAACGCTCCGACCATCCGCGTCACCACCGCGAAAAGCTTGCCCTGAGCTTGCCGAAGGGCGGGGGGCCATCTTCCCCGGCGTGGATTCCCGCTTGCGCGGGAATGACCTGATAGGGGGAATGAGGTGCAGGTAGCCAGTTCGGTCGTCGGGGAGGTGGCCCGATCATGCCATTAGCTCCTATGAGATCAGAATCCACCTTCCTGCGCCAGGACCGGCATGGCGGCGTCGATGAGGCGCGCCAAGTCACGCGCGGCGGCTTGGCTGGTTTGCAGCACTTGGATGTGGTTCAAGGGCTTCCGGCTGAGCCTGGCCGCACGGTTCGTGATTACGGCTACCGCCAGCGCACGCACACCCATCTGGCGCACGGCGATAACTTCTGGCACGGTGGACATGCCCACGGCGTCGGCGCCAAGTGTTCTTAAGGCACGGATCTCCGCCGGCGTCTCATAAGTGGGGCCGAGAAGCGAAGCATAAATACCCTCGAAGCACTTCAGCCCCAGGGTGCGCGCGGCTTTCAGGGTGTAGAGCCGCAAACTCGGATCGTAGGCTTGGGTCATGTCCACAAATCTTTCACCCCAGCGTTGGTCATGAAATCCGGCCAGCGGATTCGCTCCTTGAAAGTTGAGATGGTCGGAAAGAACCATTAAACTGCCGGGGGTGGCGCGCCGTGCAATGCCGCCGGCGGCGCAGGTAGTGATGAAAGAATGAATTCCAGCCAGTGCCAGGACCCGGGCAGGGAAAACAACCTCTCCTGGCCCATAACCTTCGTAGAGGTGAACGCGCCCGGCAAGGACCGCCACCGGCACGTCCCCCCAAAAACCGAGATGCAACGCGCCGCCGTGACCTGCCACCGAAGGCCGGGGGAAACCCGGAATTGAGGTCCAGGGGATTTTTCGCGCGCCGCGCAGGCCTCGCAAGACCTCGCCCAAACCTGAGCCGAGCGCGATTCCGACGCGCGGGGCTTCAGGCCAGCGCGCCGCGATGTATTTCAGAGCTTGCACTGCCTCGGGGTAACCCCGAGCCTTTTGAGGTGTCATATGCCTTGTCTCGATTCGACCGGAAGCCGCAGGCATCAACCGTAAGGCCCGCCGCCCATAAGCCTCTCAACCAAGCAGCAGGCCGGCAATCGCGGCCGCCAGGTAGTTCGCCATAGTCCCTGCCAGGACCGCGCGAAATCCCAATCGCGCCAGGTCCTGCTTACGCGAAGGGGCCAAAGCTCCGATGCCTCCGATCTGGATGCCGATGGAGGAAAAGTTCGCAAAGCCGCACAACGCATAGGTGGCTATGGTGAAGGATCGCTCCGCGATGTGACCCTTCATGGGGCCCAGCATGGAGAACGCCACGAACTCGTTCAAGACCAACTTCGTTCCCATCAGGTTGCCCACTGCCTTCGCATCCTGCCAGGGCACGCCGATGACCCATGCCACGGGCGCAAGCGCGTATCCAAACAAGGTTTGGAGGTTGGTATGCAAAACACCCAAGATACCATTGGCCAAATAGACGAGGGCGATGAAGGCAAGCAGCATGGCCGCCACGTTCAGCGCCAGATACAGGCCGTCCGCAACGCCTCGGGAAGCGGCGTCCAGGACGTTGACCGCCTTCTGTCCCTCGACCCTCTCGATTTTTCCTGCGGTCTTTGGGCTCCTGAGTTCGGGGACCAGCATCTTTGAGATCAGGATGGTCCCGGGCGCAGTCATGACAACAGCAGCCATCAGGTGGCGCGCTTCCGCCCCGAACATTACATAAGCGCCAAAGACCGAGCCAGCGATGTGAGCCATCCCGGCGGTCATGACCGTCATGAGCTCGGAATCCGTCAACTCTTCCAGGTACGGTCGGATGACCAGGGGAGCTTCCGTCTGGCCCATCACGATGCTTGCTGCGACTTCCAGCGACTCCGCCCCGCTTGTCCCCATGAGTTTGAACATCAGTTTACCAGCCAGGAAGACGAGCGTCGGGAGCACGCGCAGGTAATAGAGGATGGAAGACAGGGATGCGACGAAAATGATCATGGGCAGGGCCTGGAAAGCGAATACAATCCCGAAAGGCCCTCCCTTCTCGCCCAACGGGCCGAATACAAAAGAGGAACCGGCAAAAGAATAATTCAGCAACGTTACGAATCCGCCGGAAACTTTATCCAGAAGCCAATAGCCCGTGTGAGTGCGAAGAACGAAAAGCGCGACCAGAATCTGAAGCCCAAGGCCCCACGCTACAATCCGCCAACGGATTGCCCTCCGCTGCTTCGAGAGCAGGAATGCGGCAAGCAGGATGATCAAGATGCCAAGCACCGGTACGAAAGGCGTCATCTCATTCCCAACCCTTCAGCATGCGCGACCTGAGCAGAGCGCCACGGGCGCTTGCGAGCATGGGCGCGAAGCGGGATTTCATTCTAGCAGGTGGCCAAAAAAGGGGAGACATGTCATTCTGCACTAAGCTGTCCGTGGTCGGTGGCCGGTGGTCAGTTGTCGCGAACCCGCCTCTTTTGTTCCCTGGCACCTGAGACCTACGCGTAAGCGGAGCATTCACCGGGCAGTGTGACCGGATTGACGTGGCCCGGGCCAAGCCGCACCCTGTGACCGTCGCAGACGCAGGATGGTGATCTCCGCAGGGCAGCCGAAGCGAAGCGGGACTAGCACTTTGCCGATACCCCGGCTTACATAGATTTGTGTTCCGTCGAGTCGATTCCAGCCTTCCACAAAGCGCTCGCCCAACTTCGACCGCCCATAAACTGAGCCGACCATGGGAAGACGAACCTGTCCGCCATGGGTATGACCCGATAGCATCAGGTCAATCCCGTGCGCCGCGGCCATGCGGATGCCCAGCGGGTTGTGGCAGAGGAGAACTTTGGGGTCGCGCGCAGGAATGGACCGCAGAGCGGTGCGAATGTCCGCCGCATCCCACCAAAGATCGTCCACACCCACCACCCACAGGTTGCCGGAACGAGACCGCAAAGCGCAGTGGGAGTTTCGGAGCACGCGAATGCGTTGAGCGCGAAGCGCGCGCGTAATCTCCATCGGGTCCACCTGAAAGTCGTGGTTGCCCAAAATGGCAAACACTCCCAAATGGGCACGCAGTTTCCCAAGCGCCCTCGCTACCGGCCAGACGTAGGCGGGCGAAAGCGTAACGTAGTCGCCCGTCAGCGCCACCACATCCGGTCGCAAGTGATTGGCCATATGGACGGCGCGTTGGATTTCTTCGAGGGGAGTAAAAAGACTGTGATGAAGGTCGGTCAGTTGCGCAATCTTCAGCCCATCGTGGGCGGGGCTGAGCCGGTTCAACCATATATCGGTTTCTGTAATTTCGGGATCAGGTGAAAAGGCAGAGGCGACAGGAGGATTTTCGCGGCTGCTCAGAGAAAGCGTAATCAGTCCCCTCCGCCTGAAGAACCGTTGCGGTCTTAGTGGTCCAGCCAACTTGAACCTCTCGATTTTGCAACGCCTTAATAACGCCGAACTCCGCTGCTTCCCCGCTGCTCCAGGATCTCGCTGAAAACACGGAGCATTTGATCGTGGACCAAGCCGTTCGAGGCGAAGATATCGTCACCGAGCAGATTGAACGGTTTGCCGGTAATGCCGGTGATCAGGCCGCCTGCTTCCGCTACCAGCAACGTGCCGGCGGCTTTGTCCCAGGGGTTGAGTTTCAACTCCCAAAACCCATCGAAGCGGCCAGCCGCAACGGAGCAGAGGTCCAGAGCCGCTGAGCCGGCGCGTCGAATACCGTGCGTAATCTGAGTGAAACGGAAATAAAACTCGACGTTCAAATCGTGATTGGCTGCGAAGGGTGGGAAACCTGTTGCCACCAAGCATTCCTCCAGGTCCGCATGGGTCGAAACGCGAAGGCGCTGACTATTTAGAAAAGCCCCGCCCCCGCGCTCAGCGGTAAAGAGCTCTTCGCGTGTAGGGTCGTAGACCACTCCCGCCACCACTTCACCACGATAGGTCAGACCCAGCGCAACGCAGAAGACGGGAAAACCGTGGGCAAAATTGGTTGTCCCATCGAGTGGATCTACGTACCAGCAGTAATCCGAGTTCGTCTTTTGGCCGCCGCCTTCTTCCGCCACGATCGCGTAGTCGGGGAAGTGGCTTCGCAGTCGTTCCACGATCAAAGTTTCTGATTTCCGATCCGCCTCGGTCACCAGGTCCGAGCGCCGCTTGTACGTGATCTCGAGAGGTTGCCGGAAATGTTGTAGGAGCAAGCCGCCCGCCTCGCGGGCAATTTCGATTGCTGTCGTCAGGCCACTTTCCATAGTCATGTCTGAGTAAGGTCCTCGTTCCGTCAGTCCTCAGGGGAGAGACGGAGCCGGCTCGAGATTTGTTTTCACTTTTTGGTGTTGATCAGGTCGCGCTTCTGACCCTCACCCTCCGCCCAGACGAAGCCGTCCTCAAAATACTCCTTCTTCCAGATAGGTACGATTTCCTTTAGCCGGTCGATCGCGAATTGGCAGGCGCCAAAGGCGGCGCGCCGGTGGGCGGCCGTGACGATAATCGCCACACTGGTCTCACCAATTTCGAGCCGTCCCAGCCTGTGAATCATGCCGATGTGATCAATTTCGAATTTCGCCTTGACTTCCTCCCCAATCTCCTCCATCTTGCGCATGGCCATCGGCTCGTACGCCTCGTACTCGAGGAAAAGAGTTCTGCGCCCACGAGAGTTGTTCCGCACCACACCTTCGAAGACCACCACAGCGCCATCCTTAGACGCCTTCTGTTGGCGCACCAAATCCGCGGTGGGAATGGGAAAGCGGGTAAGCAAATAGTAGTCCCTGCTCGAGCCGCCACTAACCGGAGGCAGGAACGCCACTTCATCTCCATCCTTCAGGGCTCTTGCCCGGTCCGCGATCTCCTGGTTCACGGCCAACAAGAGCACACCCGAGAGGTCGTTCAGCCGAGGAAAACGGGCCGCGTAACGGCCCCAAAGGCCGTCCAGGTTCGCGCCTTCGGGAATCTCCGTTTGCTCTTGTTGAAGCCCCGTCAAGTCTTGCGTAACACCAAAGAAAAGGACATTAATCTTCACGACAACCAGTATACACGCCGGGAGCATACTTTTACTCCCTGCCTAGCAAATGTCGCAAGGCGCCCTCAAGTTCCGGAAAGCGGAATTGATACCCCGCGCTCAGCAGACGCGCAGGTTCGATACGAGCGCTGGCCAGGAGTAATTCCTTTCCCATTTCGCCGAAAGCAAGGCGAACGGCGAGGGCGGGCATGGGGAAAATGGCAGGGCGTCCGAGGACCCGGCCAAGCGTTTTGGTGAATTCCAAATTCGTGACCGGATGCGGAGCCACCGCGTTGACCGGACCGTTGAGCGTGCTGGCGGTCGTCGCAAACAAGATGATTTGCACCAAGTCGTCGATTCCAATCCAGCTCATGTATTGCTTCCCCGCTCCGATCTTCCCTCCCGCTCCCATCTTGAAAGCCGGCAGCATTTTGGCCAGCCCTCCGCCCGCAGGGCTGAGGACGAAGCCAAACCTCAAGTTGACGACTCGCATTCCGCTCTCTGCCGCTGGCTTTGTCGCCGCTTCCCATTCCTGGCACACCTGAGAAAGAAAAGATGAACCCGCTCCGCTTTCTTCCCTCAACACTTCATCGCCGCGGTCTCCGTAGTAGCCGCTGGCCGATGCCGCGACAAGCACTCGGGGTCGACTGGAGAGCCTTGCCATTGTTTCACACAGAAGGCGCGTGCTTTTGGCTCTGCTCTCGCGGATAGCACGTTTTTTTGCAGCATTCCACCTGCCGGTGATAGGTTCTCCAGCGAGGTGGATTACCGCGTCGAATCCTTCCAGCTTCGGCTCGTCAATATCCCCCCCAGCCGGGTTCCAGTACACCTCGGCCCCCCCACCCTGCGGTTTAAACCTCACCAGACGACTCACGCCATGCCCACCTGCGGTGAGGAAAGGAATGAGCGTTTGACCAATCAATCCGCTTGCCCCAGTCACCAGGACATTCATAGGCGGCCCTCCGTGAGAAGAACAGGTGCCAGGTACCAGGTGTCAGGTCTAAGAGCAGGTGTCAGTGGTCAGTTGTCAGTGGCTAGTGGTGAATGGTTAGTGGCCACTTATCGTGAACCCACATCCCGATGGCTGCCGGCACCCCGGCAAATGACAGCGTAGACTTGGCACAGCCTACCTGGCACCTGGCGCGCGTGGCATTGCCTCGTGATCCGCCGCTGCCCTCTAGAATCAGCTTAGCATAAAGGCAGGATTCAGGATTCAGTCGGATGAACACAGAATCGCCGATGAGGGTGAAGAGTGAAGGGTAAAGGGCGAAGGGTGAAGGGTCCTTCATCGTTCGCCTTTTAAGAGATGGCAGAAATTCCTTCACCCTTTACCCCTTATCCCTTAACCTTTCTCTTTACCATAATCCTGACTCGTGAATCCTCCCTTCGATTCCCACTTGAATGCGGAATATACTGTTTGAGTGGCCCAGGTTCTTCTATCTGGAAAGGACTGGCAAGCTCGCGCGCTGCTTCGAGCGCAACTGATCGAGGAAGGCATCAGCGTGGAAGCCTATGAGACGGTTGATGATGCCCTCGCGCAGCTCGAATGGTCCTTTGTCCTTCCGGCGCTTCTCATCGCCGACATATCCGCAAGTGACAACCCTGCAGTAGATGTCGAGCGTTTGATGATCTGGGCGAAACGCATCTCCATCTGGATCATCGCCAGCCATACCTTGAGCGTGGAGGGCGGCCTCGAGGGCCACGGCTTTGAGACACTCCTGTTTCGGCCGGTGGACATGGGAAAACTCGTCGAACAAATCAAGCAGCGCCTGGAGACGTAGCACAGGCCTTGGAAGACGAGGCTGAGGATGAATTGTCATTCTGAACGCAGGGCAGCGTATGGATTTCCATTTTTCCCACGCATCCCACTTTTTTGAAGCGTTCTGCGCCATCTCCATAATTTTCCCATGTGTTTTCAGTTGGTTAGAAGGATGCTGCGGAGGATGGGGGCGAGCGCACGAGTGTGGCATTGTGCCACACGTTACGGTTCGCCCACTTAATAGTACGCTATATATGTAGCCTACGATTGCCAAGCGCAAAAGACAACTGCGGAGATTCTTCGCCCGCCAAAAAGCAGCAGGCTCAGAATGACAGGCGTTTCATGATGAGTCGGTCAGTATGAAGTTCTTCGGCCAAACCCCCGCTTACGCGGGAGCGACGATGATGATTTTCATCTCCGTGGGTGGGCGGAAGGCCCATGTCCACTCAGCATGACAGAGGACGCCCACGGTTTGGCCAAGTGCGGCCTCGGGATTCAGGCACCAAGAAACAAGCCCACCAATTTCTAATTTCCAGTTTCTGCTTATGGCGTCGCTGGCTGTTCGTGAGTGAGACAGTGGAGTGTTCCAAGACCCCAGACGAGGTCCACGGCGTGTATGCCGATCACCGGGCGGTCCCGAAAAAGTTCTGCGAGCGTGCCCAGGGCGATGCAGTCATTCGGATCATTGAAGGTGGGCGCCAGGACGGCGGAGTTTGAAATGTAGAAATTCGCATAGCTGGCGGGCAAGCGTTGACCGTCGAGGAAAAGCGGCGTTGGCATCGGCAACGCCACCACCTCAATGCGGGAGCCGTCTTCGAGCCGCATTCCTTGCAATCGTTCGCGGTTTTCCTGAAGGACCTGGTAATTGGCGTCACTCGGATCACTCTCCTGGCAATGGACGACTGTACGCGGGCCAACAAACCGGCACAAGTCGTCCACATGGCCGTGGGTATCGTCGCCGGCGATGCCTTTTCCCAACCAAAGCACGTTCTTGACCCCGAGGTATTGCTGAAGTGCCTCCTCCGTCTCCTGACGAGTCAAGCCCGGATTGCGCGCCTGGACTTCCGGGTCCAACAGGCACTCCTCGGTGGTCAGCAGCGTTCCGCGCCCGTTCCCATCAATGCTTCCACCCTCGAGCACGAAGTCGCGGCCTTTCACCTTGGCCTGAAACAGCCGGCAACCGAGCGCGCCCGCGGCAAGCGAAGCCACTTGGTTATCCTTCTGCCAATTCGGATACTTCGCCCAGCCGTTAAATGCGAAATCAACAATGGCCACGTCCGGCCGTGGCGCGCGCTCCCCTCCTTGATAAGGAGGGGGCAGGGGGTGGTTGAAATCGCGCTTCACAAAAATCGGACCGAAATCGCGCGTCCAGCCGCGATTGGTTGGGAAGCGGAAGAATTCGACGCGGGAAAGGTCCACGCCCACGCGTCTCAGGATTCGCCTCGCTTGCTCTTCATGCGCTCTCGAATTCACCAGGATGCGGACCATCTCACCGGGTGCGATCTTACGGACGATTTCAGCGTAAACCCAGGGGATGGGAGTGAACTTGCCGGGCCAATCGCTGAGGTTGTGCGGCCACCCGATCCAGGTTGCTTCGTGTGGTTCCCATTCGGCGGGCAAGCGATAACCAAGCGCCGCCGGTGTCTTCCTTACTCTTCTTTGCGCCACGTTTTCTCATCCAAGAATCGTTGAGTTATTCCCGCGTAGGCGTCGATTCGCCGGTCGCGGAAAAAGGGCCAGTTGCGCCGCGTCTCTTCGAGGCGCTCGAGGTCAACTTCCGCAAGCACCAGCTCCTCCCGATCTGTCGAGGCCTCTTTCAGCACCACTCCGAACGGATCGGCGACGAACGATGTCCCCCAGAATTCCAGCCCCGCTCCCTGCGCATCGGTTGGTTTCTCGAGGCCCACTCGGTTCACCGCTGCCACATACACGCCGTTGGCGATGGCGTGGGCGCGCTGGATGGTTCGCCAAGCATCGCGCTGGGCCTCGCCGTGCTCCGCTTTCTCGCGCGGGTGCCAGCCAATCGCGGTGGGATAGAACAAAACGCTCGCACCCTGGAGCGCCGCCAGGCGCGCTGCTTCCGGGTACCATTGGTCCCAGCAAATCAGTGTCGCGAGGCGTCCCACCCGCGTGTCAAAGGCGCGGAAGCCAAGGTCGCCGGGCGTGAAGTAGAACTTTTCGTAGTAGGCCGGATCATCCGGTATGTGCATTTTCCGGTAGATTCCGGCCACCTCTCCATTCGCATCGATAATGGCGGCGCTGTTGTGATAAATGCCTGCGGCGCGCCGCTCGAAAATCGGTGCGATGACGACGACCTTCTTCTCCTTGGCAATTCTCCCCAGCGCTCGCGTGCTGGGGCCGGGCACGGGCTCAGCGAGGTCGAAGAGTGCGGCGTCTTCACGCTGGCAGAAGTATTGCGAGCGGAATAGCTCCGGCAGGCAAATAACCTCAGCGCCCTCGTCCGCTGCCGCCTGCAGGCGCGACTCCGCCCGCCGCAAATTCTCTTGCCGGTCCGGCGCACACGCCATCTGGATCAAGCCGATCGTGAACTTTCGTTGCATCCCCGATGAGCGTACACAAGTTCACCTGATTTGCCAAGAAGCTGAAGCAATTCTGAATTATGAATGGTAAATTGTGAATTCTGAAATATGACCACGGAAATAGAGGACCATCGTGGGGGCGGCAGGGAACACCGAAGGGGTTCAGATTGAAATCCGGTGACGGACCTCCTCCCAGGGAATGGTTTTTGGCTTGCCGGAATTGAGGTCCGCGATGCGGCGCGCGATTTCTTTGTCCCAGGCGGCCTCGACGGCTTCGGGATCGTCATAGGCGCCATCCAGGCTCTCCAGCAGAGAACCCGCCAATTCGGCGCGCTCTTCCGCGCTAAGGGCGAGGGCGCGCTTCAACAGTTCAGTGGCGTCGTGCGTCATGGGATCATTATACGCCCAGAGTCGGGGTACGGGCCAGAGGTTACCGGAAAAGCAGAGACCAGGCAGCGGGTAGAGCATCTATCGCAACCTGGTGGGACTGGACTTTGGTGCGGAAATCGTCGTGGTGACAGAAGAGGATGTCGAGGAGTACCGCGATGCGGAAGGCTGGGTCATCCGGGAGGCATTAGCGGAAGGAAGACTCGTTTATGGCGCCTGATGCGTCTCCACTAGGAACGGCCCATCAGTGGTTGAACCGGGCCAGGAGCAACCTTGCCATCGCCCGCCAGAATGAGATTCTCGCTCACCTCCCTGCCCAGGCGCTGAGCATGTCCCTGATTTCTTGCTGGACACAGGGGGCATAGGTATCCTGAGAATCCCCGAAGGGGATTGATAAAGTAGCCGGGGGCGACGCCCCCGGAAACGGGCCGCCCCGCACAGTCGGACCCTGAAAGGGTCGAACGAGAACAATCTCGCGACCTTAAATGGGGTCTCTACCTGGAACCATACGACCCTTTCAGGGTCGGTGGGTTACGGGTTAGTCTTCCGGGGGCGTTGCCCCCGGCTACTATATGGTGCCCTTGCAGGGCACGGCAGAGGGCTCTCGGCTTTGGCTTCAACGGAACCGCCATGAGAGCACAGAGTTTTGCTCTCCAGAGACGCTGTGGCTTGTGCGTATGGAATCGGTCGTAAAATTCTGCTTCGTGGCCCGCTAGCGCCGCCCTGGGTGGCAAGGGCGGAAGTCGGCATTGGGAAAAGGTGCATATGCGCCAGCCGACGTACACAAGTTCGCGCGATTTGGCAAGAAGCTGCGCGGGAAGAAGAGAGTGAAATCAGCTTAGTCGTCCTGGCAGATACTGTCTAAGAAACCGCGCGGCCAGAATAAACCCGTCTTTGCGTTCCTGCGCCATTTCCGGGCCAGCGTCGCCGTGCGGAGCATCCCAGAACTGGTCCTCGTGTTCTACCGCTACTCCGCCCCGGAATCCCGCTTGCAGGAGCACCGTAATGAACTTGGGCCAGTCAATCACCCCCTGGCCGGGAATGCGGTAACGCCACCAGCCTTGGCCATGGATGCCGACTTGCGCAAGAACCGGTTGGATGATTTCCGTGTCTTTGGCGTGGACGGCGAGAATCCTGTCCCGAAAGTCCCAGGCCGTCTGGATGGGATCAATATATTGCCGAACCAGGTGGGAAGGGTCGAACTCCAGGCCGAAGCGATGGCTGGGAACCAGAGCCATCACCTTCGCCCAGATGGCCGGGACGGTGGCGAAGTTTATATCGCAGGGATAGTTTTCAGGCCCCATCCCCACATCCAGCTTCTCACACACGGGCAGGTACTGCTCGTTCAGGACTTCCGCCAGTTCTTTCACTTGCTCATCCACGGATGCGCCCTTCACCCCCCCGCTGAAAGTGCCCACGAATTTGCACCCCAGCCGATGGGCTAACTCCAGGCATCGGATGAAGCGGGCGCGCGTTTGACGCCGTTCGGCAGGATCAGACGCCAGGTGGTTCACCATGGATTCGATGCTGATAATGCGCACTCCGGCATCTCGCGCCGAGGCTAGGACCTGGTCGATCTGATTGTCGCTGAGCTTGTCAGGATCGAAGTACTCATTTACGTCGACTATCACGCCTTCATAGCCCGCCGAGGCCGCGAACGCCAGCCTTTGAGGCGAATAACGTGTTTTAATCGCCAGCTTCGGGTACTTGCTTTCGGCCGGGATCGATGCAGGCGTGCTGCTTTGCCCCGCGTTCGACACGTGGGGGCTGCCCAGGGCAGCAGCAGATACACCCGCCGCTTTCAGGAATTCCCGTCGTTTAATCATAGGATGTTGCCTCCATCTTAATATGGCGCTATTCTCTGTTTGACTTTGCCAGGCCATGAGGACGGCGCGAGTCAAAGCTGAACAGGTTTCAACTTGAATGACACGAGGCAGCTTATCAAGTCCCGCAGTTTCACGCCAGCCCCCAAGACCACGAGGGCAAAAATACGAATTCTGCTGAAGAACAGACGAATTCCCGGTGCCGATAGAAACACGCCCTCTGTTTTGGTGTAGAATCGGCGAGGCGCGTCAGGTTGCGCGTTCTTTCTACCCCCCAGCGAGCCGCGGTTTGCCTGATCTGTCCGATGCGGCCCATGACCCCACTGGACGGGGCAAATAAGAGGTGAATACTGTGACCATGGACACCATCACGGAACGAGACCGCGCAATGGCCCGGAGATGTCTTGAATGCCCTGTCTGCGGTCACGCACGCAAGACTCAGAAGGGCCTGGCATTCTGGTTCGTGCAGCGCATTGAAGGCAGCGTCTGCCCTTTCTGCAAAGCCTATGAACGGGTGTACGGACGCAAAGCGCACGAACCGGCAAGGGATGATGCCGCCTGAGGTCTGCTGCTTTTCCGATGCGACACAACTTCCTGAGGAGGTGCGAGGTGAAGAAGCGCACACACGAACAGGTTTTGCAGATGCTTGTGGCACTGGCAATAATGATTTGTTTATACCAACGCGCAGAGGCTGCTTCGAAGGCGGTGTGGCAGATTGGCAAATTCGATCAAGCATCCGGCGAGTTCAATCACGGCGAGGTGCGGCCACCCATCTTCGCCGCCGGGCACCGCAAGAGCGATGTGCTTTACATCGTGGGAAAAAGTAACCCGGCAACCGATTGGCCCGCCTTTCAGCCCGGTTCGGCAAATGGGAGTGCGGAGTTTCGGCCGCATCCCTACGTCATCCAGTTTGATTTACCTGAAATGCCGCAGGGCCTCTATACGCAGAAGGTCGCGTTGCTCGTCGAAACCCCGCGCGGCTCGCGCCTTCAGGTGGAAATCAACGGCCACCGCGCTCGGCTTTTTCCGTACCCCTTGCTGAATTATGCCGGAGGCGATGTGGCCAGCGTATTCTTGCCTGCCTACTCCGCCGCCACAGTTGCAGTCGACCTTCCCACAGATTCCCTGATGAAGGGAACCAACGAGCTTGTTTTGACCGCGATTGATGACCCGCCGGAGCGCGACGATGTCACGAACCCTGGCATCTACTATGACGCCCTGGAACTCGATCAAGACCCTGACCACGAATATCCATACAAAAACTTTGCCGTCGACCTCGTGCCCACCATTTTTTATCAACTCAAAGGGCAGAAGCTCTACGAGCTGGTGGACCTCTATATCAGTCACTACTCCTCCTTGAAGGGTGGGCAAGCGACGTTGAGCGTGGGCAATGAGAAATTCACTGCGCAACTAGATTCCGGCTGGGACTTCGGCGGCCAACTGGTGGAATTTGCGGTTCCCGAATTTGCCCCGGGCACCAAG
>Ga0181524_10004250_pt1 | contig 13383 bp, 13 predicted proteins | sample PEATcosm2014_Bin_34_FD_119761 | JGI IMG/M metagenome (GOLD analysis project Ga0181524, IMG submission 119761) | Peatland microbial communities from MTU Mesocosm Facility, Houghton, MI, USA - PEATcosm2014_Bin05_60_metaG | ecosystem: Environmental > Terrestrial > Soil > Wetlands > Peat | place...
GTGTCATTCGGGTCACCCACAACAGCGAACGCGCCGGCTGGCAATGCTTTGCCGCCAACCATCTTCGTACGAACTTTTGAACTGTCGTCGTCACGAAGTTCGGCAGACTTTCGAGCGGCACGTCGAGCATTCTTCTGCTCTTCGTCGTCATTCTCAAAGTCTTCATAATCTTCGTAGTCGTCGTCCATGTCACGAGCGGCAATCATTTGATTCTGGCAACGGCATCCTTTTACAGAGCAGTCACCACGCGTCGCTTCACAACGGGCCATCTTGTCGGCTTCAGTCTGCGCAGCGTCAGCGACTTCGCTGTGTGCCTGTGCGTGGTCGGTGTGATCGGCAGCAGCAGCGCTGTGCGCGTCGGCAGCATCCTTGTGGGCGGCTGCTTCGGCAATGTGGCGGTCAGCAATCGCTTGCATGTGCGCAGCGTTCATTGCGCGCATTTCGCCATTGACAGACTTCGCGCGCTCAGAAGGAACCCAGTCTTTCTCGACGGGTGTCGGCGTACCGAACACGTAGCCATCTCCATCAGGGTTCTGCACGTACGGAATCTTGACGTACTCAGAAGGCCCAGGGCCGTCTTTGCTGGCAATGATATAGTTGTCGTACGTGTCGCACATCCAATACATCCCGCACGGCGAGCAGTATTCGTTCTCGTCCGGCTCGCAGGGGAACTGATCGCAGAGGCACTTCGAGAGGCAGTTCAGCATGTCCTGAAAGCTCTTGTCGCGAGTCTCAACGGTCTTCGTTCGCTTCTCAATCAACTTGCTCATAATGCCCCGAATCTCTGGCGTCACCGCTTCGCAGCGGGCGTCAACGTTCGTACCCGCATACGCTGGGTGCGTTACAGCGCTCACGTCAAACAAATTCACATTCCGAAGTTCGCGAGAGATGAACCAATTACCGCCCTCATCCTTCACGTTGTCCCAGTAGTCGCCCTCAGGCCCGTCAGGAGTGAACGCGAACGAGCACTCAGACACGTCCTGGCGCTTCACAGACGAGTAGAGATTGCGGTGTTCTGTGTTATTCGGGTCCAACTGGCAGCGGAACTTTAGGCCGTTTTCATCTTCGGCCAGCGTCAGTGTGCCTGACTGCGTGCGGCCAAGAACCTTGCTGGCATCGTGGTTGAAAAGGCAACGTACATCCGACTTGTTCGCAAGTGCGTTGCGGAAAGCGCCTGGCTTGATCGTCTCACGGAAGCCACCCAGGTCTTTCGACGGCTGGTTAAAACGTGCAGCATAGCCCTCAAGCACCATCTCTTCGCCCTGGTCGTTGCCCCCCAGTGCGGCCCCAGTTCTCAGTTCGGCTGCATATCTAATCTCGACTGTTGACATTGAAGTATCTCCTATGCTATCCTAAATGTGTGACAGGCCTTACGACCGCTTGTTCGCCGCTGCCGATGCTGTGCGGGCGACGTTGCCGACCGCTTCCTTATTCTCGCTATTCGCAAAGCCCGCGTCTACGTGCTTGCGCGCGGCTTCCTGGTGCGCTTTCTCTTTGTCTTTGTTCCCACGGCCAGCTTCCTGCTTCGCCAGGGTCAGGTGATCGGATGCGGCCTTCAGGTGCTCTTCGGTCGTGTGCGCCTTCTCGCCTGTATCGCCAGCGGAGAACTTGCCATCCGCATCTCGCGGCTGGTCTTCCGAATAACGGAGCGTCTGCTGCGGGTCTGACACCTGACCGCCGTCTTCGCTCTTGCCCTCAACAGGGCCGAAGCCTGGGCCGTCCGCGCTCACGTCGCGTGAGTCTTTCGCCTTGGCCTTGTTGATGACGCCGTGACTTTGTTTGAATGCGTCTTCCTCAGCCTGAGCAGGTGATTTCTTAGCAGCAATTCCCGCCGCATAAACAGAGTTCCAGACTTCCATGAACTGTGGCTTGTACTTCACTGGGACGTTATCAGGAACGTCTGAAGGTTTGGCGTAAGGCATGATTATACCTGCTATTTCCAAAAAGTGTGACGGGTAGTTACGCGCCCGTCTTGACAGGCGTCGGCGTGCCAAAAAGCACACCACCGCCCGATGCGAACTTCCCGTCCGGGTCACGTGGCTGGTCGGGCGAGTAGCGTACATCGGCCAGCTTCTTCGCTTTCGCGATTGCTTGCTCTTTCTTGTCGTCGCCGCTGAAGATGGAAGAGCCGACCACGCTGCCGCTCTCGTGGTCAACCAGGGTGACATGCAGACGTCCGTTAAACGAAGTGACGTGCGAAGTCAGGCCCGTCTCTTCATTCTTGAACGACGCGACATTGCCCATCGTGAACTTCCCGTCAGGGTCACGCGGCTGGTCAGGGTTGAAGCGCAAGCTGCGCTCAGAACGTGAACGAACTTCGGCGAGCGCGAACAGGATTTCGCCCTGCGGCCCGTAAATCGGTAAGAGTGCCATCTCACTCTAACCAAAAAGTGTGACGGCACGTAAACATCACTGACGTAACGTTACCAAAAAGCGGCGTAAAGCCCCTGCCTTTAGGCGTGGGGAGTATCAACGCCGATAGAGCTTTGAGCTGTACGGGTCGCACTTGCTCACGTCAACCGTCGCGAGCGTGGCGTGCACGCCCTTCGCGGGCGCCTTCCAACTCGCAGCCTTATAGATGTTCCCCTCTGCATCGATGAAGCAATACACCGACGGACAGTATCCGTTCAACGACATTATAATGCGAGTGTATTTCGCCCCAGGCTTGTCGGGCGAAACCATGTAGCCGCTGCCAACGGCAGCGAACTTCTGGTTGAGAGCATCGACGAACTCAGTGATTGTCATTGGTGTCCTTTCGTAATCTGCGCGAGTGTTACTCGCGGCATTCTGACTGCCAGGCCCGTCTCGCTCGAAATGCAGTCAAGCAGCCCGTCAAAGTAGATATCGGTCGGCGTCGCGACTATCGTGTACTTGTTGCCGCGAATGCGCCCGAACTCGACGTTGTACGTGTCGCTTGGCATCAGCGTGATTCTCACGTAGTTAATTCCGTTCTTGCAGAACCCGCCGCCACCAGGAAGCCGAAACGATAGGCTGTCGGTGCCGCCGACGAAATGGTTAGCGCCCGTCATTCTGATGAAACCCTGAAAGCCCAACTGTCTCAGGATTTCCTGGGCGACTGTCATGTCGGTCGAACGCATCAGATTTTCCATTTTCGCTCTCCCTTACAGTTTCAGAATAGCATGTCTGCAACAGGAGTCAATATATCTTTGGTAACATCCTAGAATGGTTACTTCGGTTATCTTGCATCCTGCCCTAGGTATGCTATTCTGAAACTATGAAAAACCAACCACCACCGCCAAGCTACTTCAAGCCAACCGAATACGGATACATGGTTGAAGCGCTCGCGCGATGGGTCGCTCTACTTCCCGAACTTTCTGAACTTTCAAAGGAGAAACAAAATGGGCCGAACAATCACTCCTAAGTACAGCATGAAAGCAGCATTCACAGCAGGCACGAGAGTGAAGCTCAACGGGGCGCTCGCAGTCATTACCGACCGCAAGAAGACATGCACCTGGCGCATCCCTGGATACCTGGGATACGGGTTCTACGAAATCAAAATGATTCCCGACGCGCGCCTACTCATCGCGCATGAAGACGACCTGGTGTTAGCGCCGTAGCCGAAAGGCTCAGCGTACACGCCCGCCACTCCCGCCGCTTGCGAACTTGCCATCAGGGTCACGCGACTGGTCTTCTGAGTAGCGCTCTTCCGTCAGTTCAGAAAATGAACGCTTTCCGGATTCCCATGTGTTCAACCACTCACGAAACTGTGGGATTTCTGGATTTCTCTTTTCGTAGTCCTCTGAACTTTCACCAAAGTCTCTACCAAGTGCTCGTGAACGTAGCCAGTTTCGGCCACGAGCAATACCCTCATCCTTTCCTCTAGCTATGCCTGTTTTGATACACTCATCCGCCATGAATTTAGCTTGTGGCTCAGTCAAATCTTTGGTAGAGGGGTGCTCTATTGACTTTCCTGCATGTGGATGTGGATTTCCGGCAGCGGTCATTTGTGGCGCTGTAGTTGAAGTCCACTGGCCTTTTTCATCACGTGGCTGGTCAGGATTGAAGCGAACTTCGGCGGGTGCGAATAGGATTTCGCCCTGTGGTCCGCAGTGAACATACAAGCCGCGCTGGAGCTGAGACGGGTGCCAGTACTGAAGCTTGCCAGCAACATCTACCTGCACAGTACCACTCTGTCCGTGCCAACCCTTGACCGTGCCTTCATTACCGAACACATCTTTTACTTTGTCGCCGATCTTCTGATCTTTCGGACTTCCTCCGCCACCACTCCCGAACTTACCATCAGGGTCACGCGGCTGATCTTCACTGTAACGAAACTCAGAATCGTGTGTCAGGCACTCTCCACATAAGCACGCAATGCAACGCTCGATGGGCTCGCCTTGCGGACCCAGCTTCATCAACTCCATGCTGCACGCTTCAGGAAATTGTTGACCGCCAACTGGCCCGTAGCCGATGCCCAGGCGCTTCCACTCTTCTTGCGGAATCGTCTTACCTTGCGAGCGCGCATCACAGAATAACTCCATGATATTCTCACGCAGCGCTTCGTCATCGGGGTCATCAGGGTCAACGTTGTCGTCAGGGTCAAGGTCTGGGTCGTCAGGCACTCTGAAAAACTTTTGAATTTCTTTCCAAAGCGAGTGCTTGTATTCTTTATCTTGACCGTGCTCATGTTCTTTACTGCGGTCAGTGCCGCTCGCGACAGCGCTGTCAGGAACAGGCTGCTTCGGGTTCGGATTGTCACTGTAGTTGAACGGAAGCGAGCGCTCACCTGACATCGGAGTAATCACAATGTCGCCGTGCTTCCATTCAACAGTTCCGACTTGCTCTTGCGTGCCGTCAGGCTGCACGACCCAAAGTTCTTTCTGACTCAGTTCATAATTTGGAGCATCAACAAGCACTGCGGCGAGCGGATCACCAGGTCCGGGAGTCGGCAACGTACCATCTGGGTGCGTATGGACAATAGCCGTAACAGGGTCGTCCGGCTTCACAAAATGATTTTTGTTGCTCTCATCGCTTGATTCAATCTTGCTTGGCTTGCCGCTCTTCTTATCAACGGTGAAGCTATACTCTTGGTGTAGTGAAGTGCCCTTTAGCATCGTCGGGGCAGCCTGCTTGTACATCTTAGCCATCTGAGCATGAACCTCTGGCGTGCGCAGCACATCGTGCTTTGCTCCGAGACTCTTACCGATGAGACCGTCACCACCGCCCTTAGTTGCAAACTGCCCGTTAGCGGCGTGCTCTGTGTCTTCTCTTAGCTCAGTCATTTTTATGCTTTCGCTTCATCGGTTGGGGTGCTAAAAACACCCCAACCGCTGCACTAGACAAGGTGTCTAGTCAACCGTTTAGTCCTGCTTGGCAACCGTGGTTAGGGGTTGCTTTCACAAGCCTCTGGCTTTAGCCAGAGGTAGTTGACAAGGCATTATTTATTCCACTTGATCTGTAAGTCTCCGTGCTTCATTTCAATATCGGCGACTTTTTCAGAAGTTCCGTCCGGATTTGCGACCCATAGTTCATTACTGCTTATGACGTAATCTGGTACGCCGGTGCTCTTTGCATATGCGATGTCCGCATCACTGGGATACGGGTGGTCAGCAGACGGATGCGTGTGTACGACGGCCTGTGCGCCATCTGGCACTACGACAGTGTTCTTGTCATTCGTTCCGGAAGTGACTATACCACTCGGTTTTCCGTCCTTATCGACGGTGAACGAGTATTCGTTATGGGGTATCGATGTGCCCGCAGTGGCCGTAATCTTCGGCCTAAACGTCGGCTGTGCCTGCTTGTAAGCCGCCACCATTTGAGCATGGACAGCGGGTGACGTGATCACAGCGTGCTTTGCCGCCATACCCGTAGCAGCTCCAGAGCCCTTCGATGCAAACTTCCCGTCCGCAGCGTGTTCATCATCGCCGCGAGTTTCATAAATGATGTATAACTCGCGACCATCAACGTTTGCGTAGCGATAACTGCGGCCTTCTGCTGCATTAGTCGCAGTTACGAAGATGAAATCTTCGTCGTATGCTTCAGCCATCGCGCACTGCACATCTTCAATTTTCGTGAAGCGCTTGACTACCTTCTTATCAGCAGGTGCCTTGTTATCTGCGCCCGCTGCCGGTTCATTACCCGCGTCCGCACTACTACTCGCACCAGGAGTATTCTGCGAAGGCGGTGCGCCCAACTTCGTCATCGTCTGCGTGTGCTTGTTACTTTCCTTCGCAGCTTCCATCGCATGACCATGCGCTTGCTCCGCAGTCTTCATCTGAAGATTTGTCGTGACCTTCGCGGTGTCTTGCTGCATCTGCGCTGCGTGCTCAGCAACCGCCGTCGCCTTCTGTATGTCAAGCTGATTCTGGTCAGACGCGCCCAACTTCTGCGGGTCACCAGCGTCCTGCATGTTGATCGGTTGCCAGAAAGTTTCGCCAACCTTCGGGTCTTCGACAGGGTTCATGTCTTCGAGTTCAAGAATCATGTTCGTGTTCAAGAAACCCCATTGCTTACCCTGCGCGTAGAACGTCGAACGCGCGGCAGCGTCGGGATACATCAACTTCCGCACATCGAACTTCGCGAAATACTTTCCAGCAGAGCGCCCCATATCGGAGAAAAGTTTCCGACCGAACTCTTGCTCGAAACGATTCAGCCAGGGATGCAAGCAGTACAACACGAACTCGATGCTCGATTGCTCAACGTTCGACTTGCCGCCCTTCTCCTGGGCGCACACCATGTGTGCGGGTACGCCGAAGATCGCGCAGATTTCTTCGCGCTCGTACTTGCGCGTCTCAAGCATCTGCCCTTCTTCGGGCGTCGCTGCAATCTTCTCGTACTTCACGCCCTGTTCAAGCACTGCTACCTTGAACTGGTTCTCGCCGCCGTGCGCTTCAGCCCATGAGCGCCGCAACGTGTCGATTGCTTTCTCTTCCAACTTGTTCGGCAGTGTCAAGATTCCAGCAGGACGCGCGCCGTTACCGAAGAACTTCGCCCCATACTTCTCAGTCGCCAGCGCCAGGCCGAACGCCTGCCGAGCGAGCCACACAGTCGATTGTCCAAGACGACCATCGAGCGAAAGCCCTGGGATGTGTATCATGTTCTCTGCGAGCACGAGACGCCGCAGGCCGACGTTCATCTGGTCTGGGTTCTGGTCAACGACGTAGCTCGAAGAGTCCATCAGTTGATCGCTGGTCTCGTAAAGCAGCGTGCCGGGTTCCAGAACGTCGCCGCCGAGGAGCAGCGGTTTCAAAATTCGTATCGGGCGCGTGCGCGCTGGATTGCGCGGCCAGATGCCAATGATTTGCCCGCTGTTGTTTTTCTGAATTTCCGCGTAAGCATTTCCCCAAAGCAGGTCGTGCACCATCAGCGTCTTCAGGAAAACGGCGCTCGTCATTTCAGGGTTGGGTTCCTGGTTGATGAGTTTGTAGAGCGGAGAATCAACAGCGATGTTTTTGCTGTTGCGACCAGCAATCTTCGCGCGCTGGTACACGTGCAGAGGCAGGGACGACACGCCGTCTGATATGATGTTCACAGCCGCGAATACCGTTCCCACTTGGAGAGCGGTCATCTCCGACACACGAATCCCGCTGTCGGTACGGCCTCCGTTGCCATCTTGTTACTCGCCTTGCGGCGGGGTAAGTCATTTCTGCTTACCTCTCATACTTTCTTTTCGCATGAGAGCGGACTATTGCATACGCCTTTCGGCGTCCCTCTCGCTTAGTCTCTCAGGCTGCCTTTCGGCTTGCCCCTCGTTGGCGTTTCAGCGTTCGAGTCAATCAGAGAAGGTTTATTTACGACATCTCCATTGGTCTTAAAGATGTCGAGTCCTTGGACCCCTATTGGGGCAGCCACTCTGCTGGGACCATTTTTCTAGTGGCCACATTACGTTGACCCTCCCAGGTTATGAGGACAACGGCGTTTGCGGGTTCTCAAGCGATGTACGCTGCTCAATATTTTTCATTGCAGCAGTTAACATACGATTTATCCAACCCATAAAGACTCCTTTCTTGCCTGTAGGGGCAACTTACTGTATCGGTTGTAAAGCATTACGCCTGCTCGTTGTCCAGCAACTTCTGCCTTCCAACTTTGCCTTGCGAATTCCTTCTTTTATTTTCTCAATCTGTTGCGGTGTGTGCTTGTGCCCTTTGTGCCCACACGTTCCCGGCTTTCCAAACATCGGGTTCTTACTCCCTGAAGTATCTCGCGCCATTGCCGCACGTCGCTCTTCTTCTGTCCAACCAACGAATCTTTTCGCGCTGGTGCACGCCGCATCATGGCGGGCTTTCATTACAGGGTCGGCAAATTGTTCCTTTGCTTTTTCAGCAATACGTGCTCTGACGGGTGCTGTTGCTCGGCAGCCCGCCCCACCAAAAGTCTGGTTGTAGCCAACCTTTTTGTTGGTAGCATCAAGTGCCCAAATCCATAATTGCTCAAGTTCGTTGAGCTGCTCCGCGCTCAATGCTTCGGTAAGTTGTTCTACTATGAACGCTTTCCTTCCATATTTATTGATGGCACGATTCAAAATTTTACAGTCGCCGTCCCGAATATCGCTTCTGCGCGCTGCTGATTTATGGCCGCGCCAACGCCCCGCAATGGCGTTGACAGTCTGCCCCACGTAATACTTGCCGTTGACTGTGTTCGTTATCAAATAGATAAACACAACGTAACCTTCCTCTGTAACCAAAAAGTGTGACAGGGCTTTAGAGGAAGATGATGCCCCTGTCGGAGTACACAGAGCCGCCCTGGGCCAGCGTCGGCTGCGCGCAGATAACGCTGAGCGCCATAATCATCGCGACGATGCCGTCAATTTTCTCCTTCGACTTCTCCTTATCGGGCCTAATGTTTCCGTTCGAATCTGTCGTCGCGGCCACGTTGCCTGCCATCCACGAAAGAATAGGGTCGCCATAGTGTTCCAGTTTCTTCTGAAGCACCATGCCCATCAGTTCCTTCATTGGCTCGTTCATCACCGAGTAGACCATACGAACAGGCTCAGCCTTGAAGCCGTCATCGTTCAACTTCTTAGCAATCCACTGCGCGTTCCACGAGTCGAACGCGACTGTATCGAACGAGAACGTATCATGCAGCGTCTTGATTTTTTTGTAGATGAACTCGTGGTCTATGACATCGCCAGGGCACGTATCCAAGTATCCTTCACGTTCCCATACGTCATAGCGCACGCGGTCTTTTTTCACACGCTCTGCGATGCGTTCTTTTGGAACCCAGTGCCACACGAGCACAGACCACAGCGGGTCGGCGGGCGTGATGATCTTCTCGTCATAGACAAGCGGCGCGCGGAAGTGCATCTCTGTTCTCGTCTGCGGACGAGCAACGCGCTCGACAACTTCCTTGCACGGCGGGAACACGAGCGCGAAAGACGATATGTCAATCTTCGCCGACAAGTCAAGACCTGCGACGCAGATGCGACCTTTGAGCCGCTCGAGCGCAGCATCACGCAAAGTCTTCGGGCTGGGTATCGGGCCTGCATGATTGCAGAGCGCCCACTTGTCGGGCGGCATCCAGCGAATCTCCTGGCTCGTCCAAACGTTCAGGCGCTTGCAGAGAAAACTGTTCAACGCGGTCGGGTCAATCATTGCCTTCGCACAGGCTTCGCGCATGTTGTCTAGCTTCACGCTCACGCCCAGGTTCGGGTTAGCTTTGGCCCAGCACTTCTCGTCTTTCCAGTCGTCGCCGCCTTTGCCTTCTTTATCGGGCTCATCAATGCACGCGATGTACGCGAACATCGCGTCGCCATCTGCTGCCGACACGTTATTCGTCAGAATGTTCTCAGCGATTTTTCGCTGAGTGAAGCAGATGCCTTCCACGTTGTAGCCAGCAGTCGTAATCGCAATCGACAAGGGCTGCTCACGTGCACCCGTCGATTCGAAGTACGCATCATAGAGCAAACGAGTCGGATGCTGGTGCAATTCATCGGCGATGAGGCAGTGCGTGTTCGTTCCGTCTGCTGTGCCATATTCTGCTGATCGTGGCTCGAACTTCGAAGCAGTCGCGACCGAACTCAAGTTGTTTCGATAAGAAGCGATGCGCGTACGGAGCGCTGGCGACTTCGTTCTCATGCGTACGGCTTCGTCGAAGACAATCTTCGACTGATCGCGTGACACGGCGATGGAATAAACCTCTGCGCCTGGCTCATCGTCGGCGTCCATCATGTACAGGCCGATTCCCGACAGGAACGTTGTGTTGTGCGTCGGCACACAAGCAGCACCAACAAGAAATAAATGCGACGGACCAGATACCTGTATACAACGAACCGGAACAGACTCTACAGGCGCGACTGAGACAATAGAAATTTTTCGGGTACGCGCATTTCGTAGCGCCCGCTGACGCAGCGCTTTTCTATCAAGAGAAAAGACACGTTCGCCAGTACGCGGCCAAAACTGTATTCTGTACTTGAGGCCGCAATCGCGTCCCTCAATCGTAGCGTGGTCAGTATCAATTCGGCCCGCATATCCCAACGAACGCAAAAGTGCCTGAAAACCATAAGCGAGCGTAAAAGACATCGTTGTAAATTCACAGCACCCGGCTTTGCTTATACTGCCGTCTGTGTCCATTAAACCGCGCAACAGTTCAAGGCGCTGTTCTACGCTTCCTGTCAAATAATTTGAGTTTATGTGCTTATTGCCAAGCACTCCCTCACGTGCAAGTGCGTGCTTCAAACCGCCATATCCAAATGCACTCATCTGATAGCGGCCCTTCGCCTTGTTGGGCGTAACAGAAACCCCAACAGAGCGCAAACGCTCAAGAATACCTTCGTCAAAACAAGTCAAGCGCGTGTCCGCTGAGTCCCCATCTCCAAGCCACACACCCATAACGTATGGGTGAACATCAAGTTTCTTTTCTGGATATTGAAGTGGTTCGGGCAGCAGAAGTTTATGATTGTATTCCTTTCCGACGCGAACACGTTTTGAAAGTTCTTCTGTAGTGCGAATATTGTCTTCTCGGCGGCGCTTCTTGCCCCGTGTCCCGTTTTCAGGGCACCTTGAATCAACAAGCCAACGATGTTCGGCGTCGGCAACGATGGAAGAACCATCATCAAACGTAATCTCGTAGCAAGGATGCTCTGTCATCACTTCTGTACATCTAATGACGTTTTGTATGTGCCCCTGCTCATCAAAAATCTCATCACCGACCCTAAGGTCTCCGAATTTTCTCCAGCCCTGCGGCGTCGGTGTCGGCGTATCAAGGGCAAGCGCCTTACCATTTTTGCGTGCGACTTCAATGTGGGCTTCGCGGAATCTCCGCTTGCCTGTGGCGCGCATGAAGCCAAACATATTCGCGAGAATGAACGTTTGCCAAGGCTCAAGGATAAAAGGCAGGCCGCCTTTTTTGCCCCACTCGCCTTTGCTGTGGCGCAGCGTGCCGAAGAAATCGACCACGTGCTGCACTGCTTTTTTGTCGAATGTGATGCCGCGCTGTGGTCCGAACTTTAGGTCTTCAATGAAGCGCTTTGCGCAGAGTTTAAGCAGCTTCCCAGCGATGATGTTGCCCTGAAGGATGTCAATAGCGTACTTGACAGCCACTTTATAGGCATCTATTCTGGGAACCGAAGGTGGTAGGATTATGACATCAGTCATGTACAAATCTTCCTCTGCTGCTCAGCAGATCGAACCGACGCTTTATTGATCGCGCGTCTCTTGCGATTTTATTTTTTTTCAATTTTTAGGGCAGCGTCGCGTCTCCCGTCGAGCATCGCCCCTTCAAAACTAAGTGAGAATAGAGCGGACCTGCCCTGCGCCATCTTCAGACGCAACTCATCCACTGGCGCGCGGTTGCGTACAGAACCGCCCTACTCTCGTTCGCGGCCTACTCGTCTATGCCGATCACGCCCACACTGGGCAGTCGGAGCGGCAAGACATTTCGGGAACGCGAAAGTCAACAATTCTTTGCTTATCAATTCACCGTAGTGTCAACCATGCTCAGGTCAACTTCGGCTTCTGGCAACGTCGTCTCTTCACGCGTCGGCGCGGGTGGCTGCTCAGCGCCCTTCTCAACCTTCAACCTCGACCGGCTCGCGGGCGTCAGGCCGAACTCGATTTGATAGCCCTTACTCAACTTCGAGAACGTCGCGAAGCCGAGCGCAGCCTGGCTCAGCTTTCTTTTGTAGCCGACGACCATGCCTTCTTTGCTGACAATCGGTTCGTCACAGTAAGGCTCTTTGATCGCGTCGCGGAAATACAACTCACCCAGGGCTTCGGCTTTCGCGAAATTCGCGAGTGCCAGGCCATCGACTGTTGAGAGCACTTTCATGCTCAGCAATTCGGCGCACTTTCGAATGAAGATGCGCTTCGCACTCTTGCCCAGGTAGCGCGGCGTCTCAGGCGCGCCAGCAGGCACGACTGGCTCAAGAGTGTTGAGCGGCCTGTGCCCCTGGTTGCCTTCGAGTTCCTTGATGGCGGTCGGCTTTGGTCTGCGTGACAAGTTTTACAGAACTTTCTTCAGGTCCGCTTCGGCCTTCGCGACGAGTGCTTCAATCTTGCCTTCGATGCTCTTCACATCGACCTTCGCATCGGCTTCGAGTTTCGTCGCTTCGGCTTTCGCTTCAGCAATGACCTTCTCGACTTCGGCTTTGGTTGCAACCGTGCGCGACGCCATGATAACCCGCGCCCACGCTTTGGCGTTTTTGGCTTCGGCCCTGAGTGCGACGCGCTCAAGGTAAGCGATAACAGACCCGATAGCCACAACTGCGGCAACAACGATTTCAACAACCATGACAGTTTTTCTCCCCGCGCGTATAGCGCCACTGGAACCAAAAAGTGTGACGGGTTCTGCGTTCCAGATTATAGAATATGGAATGGAAAGCATTGCAATATCTGGAAAGGAAAGCCGCCCTGTAAAAGCGGCGGCTCTGTTGTTGCAGCTCGTTCTGGGGCGAACCTCTTACGCTTGTGCAGCCAGGTTTCGTAGACGTGACTTCGCGCCTTCTACATCGCTCTGCGCGTTGACGACTTTTTCTGCGTACTTAGATAATGCTTTCGCTGTCGCCTTTGCGACTGCTGCTTTCTCGTTAGCAACTAGCTTCGCCAGCTTGCGTTCAAGGGAAGTCAGTTCTTTTGCGGCTTTCGTGATGTCTGCTGTGGTGACGGCCATGCTGTTCATGTCTCCTGTGCTCTTCATAACGGAACTATTTTTTGACACTCCCCACGCCTGAAGGCGGGGGATTCTCAGACTACGCTTGTGCCTGAAAGCGCGCTACGTTAGCGTCTGAAGGTTCTGCCCGAACCCACTTCTTGCAGCAAGAGAAACCTTGCTCCTAAAATAGTATACCAAACACGAACAACAAAGGCAAGAACTTTTTGCGCCTTCAGCGCAAATGCTTTGCTTGACCCCATGCCTGAAGGGCGGGGCTTGCACAAAGCGCGCGATCAAGGCTGTTTTTGTAAACAGGTATCCCATCGCGCTATCGGA
>Ga0181524_10004259_pt1 | contig 13354 bp, 13 predicted proteins | sample PEATcosm2014_Bin_34_FD_119761 | JGI IMG/M metagenome (GOLD analysis project Ga0181524, IMG submission 119761) | Peatland microbial communities from MTU Mesocosm Facility, Houghton, MI, USA - PEATcosm2014_Bin05_60_metaG | ecosystem: Environmental > Terrestrial > Soil > Wetlands > Peat | place...
CGATCGGGCGTTCGCCGATTGGCGCCCAGACCCGCCGCGTAACCGGCTTCAGGCCGAGCCGATGTTCGTCGCTCGCGAAGACCTCGACCGACCGTTCGGGATGTTTCGCGGCTTCCTCGGCGACGGTGTCCGACAGCTTTTTTTGAACGCCGCAGCCTCTTCGGGCGAGGCGGACTTCGGATTTTTCGGGCGAGGCGTCTGGATCGACATCCCGCAGGCCTTCAACGCCTCCCATCCACGTTGGACGGCGACCTTTTGCAGCCCCAGTTCGCGCGCGATGAACGCGGCGACCTTCGCGCTTGTCCACAAGCCGTCATCGTCCGGCGGCTCCTTTAATCGAACGCGCAGCTTGTCGAGAACCTCGGGCTTCAACACGCTTGCCGATGCGCCGTTGCGACGGCGTAGATCGCCCAAGGATTCCGGGCCTTCCGCGTTGTAGCGCACGATGAGCTGCTCAATCCAGCGGCAACCAAACGAGGTCATCTCCGCGACTTCGCCGACGCGGTGTCCCTTGGCGAGAAGCCAGATCGTCTGAAAATGCCGCGCCTCGCGCACGTTCGAACTCGAAACATACCGTTCCCGCAACGCCTCGACGCTCAAATGCGCAGCTATCGTCGTCATAATCCGCCTCCCGCGATTCATGACGACAAAGCTTAACGGTTTCAACCCGCGCCGGGAATCCCCCGCTCGTCGAGTCAATCACCCGGAAACCGTATCATTGGCGCGGGCCGAGAAATGCAGTCCATCGTCGGTCATCTCCGATCTGCGGACGCCGCCCGTCGAGAGTTCCGGGTTGAGATCGAGCACGGCGACGCCATGCTCCGCGCAGAGCGCCGCCATCCGGCGATTGGCCGCCTCGATTCGCTCGCTGTAAGCACGGTCGGCCACATGGGGCATCAGGGTGAATATAGCCGTCGCGCCATCGTCCAGACGACGCAGCAAGGCGCGAAAATCACGCTCGATTTGCTCCGGCGGCGCGGCGTCGAACAGAATATCATTGAGGCCGCCGTCGATGACCACATATCGCGCCGCGATTCCCCGCGCCTGCATGATTTGCCCGGCGATCTCCTTGAGCGTCGCGCCGCCCTTCGCCAAGGTCAGCACGCCCAAGGGACGCCGCGACAGCGTTCCGAACGGGCAGCAGGCCGCGAGACTATCGCCGACGACGATGATTCGCGGCGCGATCCAACGCTGGTTTCGCGCGACGGAAAGCAACATGGCCTCTCGCGCCCCCCGATTGACGAGCGCGAAAACAGCCACCGTCGCCGCGAGCAAGAACACCGCGGCGAAGAGCAAGGTGAAAATCAAAATCATGTCCAATCCCCGCCCGGACGCATGGGCGCGATCAATAGTACGCGGGTTGGTCGGCGGCGGTCGGAATCCACGGAGTCGCTCCAGCCTGTCGTTTGCAACTTGGCGCGAAAGGACACATAGTCCACCCAATTTCCGCCGCCCGGATTTCGAGGCGGCGAGCGGTTGAATTGCGCGCCGAGGCGGCTATTTGAAGAATTTTTCGCGCGCGCGACTTTGTGGCGCGCGCGCGCTTGCATAGTCGGAAATCTAAGTTAAATACATGGGTTGCAACAAGGAATCGCAATGGAAGATTTTCTCTCGGATGGCGTCGGAATATCGTATCTGGATTTCGAGCCGCTGGCTGCGGATCGGCACGAGCCGATCGTGCTCATACACGGGTTTGCTTCCACCCATGCGGTGAACTGGCTTTTCACGCAATGGGTCAAGACGCTGACGGAAGACGGACGGCGGGTTGTGCTGTTCGACAACCGCGGGCACGGTCGTTCGGAAAAGCTCTATGATCCCAGCGCTTACAGCTACGACAAGATGGCGGGCGACGTCGCGCGCCTCATGGATCATCTGTCGATCGAGCGAGCGGACATCATGGGCTATTCGATGGGCGCCCGCATCGCGACTTACTTCGCCCTGGCCAATCCCCAGCGCACGCGATCCTTGCTGCTGGGAGGAGTCGGCGTCAGTCTGATCGAACGAGACGCGATGGCGCCTGGAATGGCGGAGGCGATGGAGATCGAGCGGATCGAGGACATCGACGATCCCGGCCTCAAGATATTTCGGGGCTTCGCCGAATCAACCCGCAGCGATCTTCGGGCGCTCGCGGCTTGCGCTCGCGGTTGCGGCAGAGGCCTCGACCCCGCCGCCCTTTCGAAAATCACGGCGCCGACCCTGGTTTGCGTCGGCACGCGCGACGACGTGGCGGGCGACCCGCATCCGCTCGCGCCGCTCATCCCGAATGTGCGGATTGTCGACATTCCCGGGCGCGACCACAACCGCGCCGTCGGCGATCGGATTTACAAACAGGCCGTGCTGGATTTTCTGGCGGCGCGCCCTTAATCGAGACGCCCGCCGCCACGGACGCCCATGCGCCTTCGGGGGCGCGAGATATCGGCGAGACGAGGGACCAAATGGCCCGCGCGAAATCAGCCGCCAACTCCGCGACGGATCCGATGTTCCTCCGCCTGCGCGGCGAGGCCGAGGAGGCGCTGCGGCGCGAGCCCGATCTCGGCGGGCTGATCTATGGCGCCGTGCTGGCCCAGGACAGTTTGGAGAGCGTCATCGGCCACCGTCTCGCGCAACGGCTCGATCGGCCGGAAGCGCCTTATCCGGTCATTCGCCAAGCCTTCGTCGAGCATGTGACCCGCGCCCCGGAGATTGGCGCGGCCATTCGCGCCGATCTGCTCGCCGTGCTCGACCGCGATCCCGCCTGCAATCGGCTGCTGGAGCCCGTCCTCTATTTCAAGGGCTTTCATGCGATCCAAGCCTATCGTCTGGCGCATGCGTTGTGGAGCAGCGGGCGCAGCGACTTCGCGCTGTGTCTGCAGTCGTTGTCCGCGCAGATTTTTCAAACGGACATCCACCCCGCCGCGAGAATCGGCCGCGGCTTCTTTCTCGATCACGCGACAGGCGTGGTGATCGGCGCGACCGCCGTGGTCGAGGACGATGTCTCCATGTTGCATGGCGTGACGCTCGGGGGCAGCGGCAAGTCGGCCGGCGAACGCCACCCGAAGGTGCGGCATGGCGTGCTCATCGGCGCGGGCGCGCAGATCCTCGGCAATATCGAGATCGGCGCCCGCGCGCTCGTCGCGGCGGGATCGGTCGTGCTCGACAATGTGCCCCCGCATAAAATCGTCGCCGGCGTGCCGGCGCGCATCGTCGGCGAGGCCGCCGCCGCGGAGCCGGCCAGCGCCATGGATCAGGTGCATGACGTGATCGACGCGGGAATTTGAGGCGGAGCCGCGAAAATCGCTCCGCTTCCTTAATATTAACAAAAATGGACCGCGATTTGTGAGGCGGGCGTTAATGTTTCCACGTCAATGTGGGCGCGTTCGATCTCCCGTCGCCGCGGGCGTCAGGCCGTCAGGCTCTTCCGCCTTTTGTCAGGCTCGAAACTCCGGCTTCGGTCGGGAGGTTCTCTGTTTGTAAGCGTATCCGACATGAGTGAAGTCACAGCCGAGATGATCGAGCGCGGCCGTGGGATTGATCCCAAAGTCGCCACCGCGCGCCGTAAGCGCGGCGCCAAGGTTCAGCGCGCGAGAGAACGCCTCACCACTTCGGACACCGGACATCGCGGCAGCGATCTCGCTTTACTGCGCGCATATGCGGCGACGCGCGAAAGTTCGGCTATTTCCGGCTTTTCTCTAATCGCGATGGTGTCCATCCTCGCCTTCTACTGGATCAAGTCCAATATCGTCCTGATCTGGGCGGTGATGGCCCTGTCCAGTTTAATTCTGTGTTATGGCGTCGCGAAGAGCCTCGGAGATCTCGAAGACGAGCGCGTCACGGTCAAATTGTGGAGCTCGCGTTTCATAGCGGCGGAATTTGTTCACGGAGTCGCCTGGGCGAGTCTCGTGACCTTGCTCGGCCCCGTCGCCGACGCGAACGCCAAGGTGTTCATGATTGTCATCCTTTTGATGGCCGCCGCCTTCAACTGCATGATCACCGCGACGATACCGATGGCGGTCTACGCGACGATCTTGCCGATCTCCCTGGCGACGTTGCTGGCGATCGGATTTCGCGATTTTTCGGACACTTCGACGGCCCTGCTGGCGGCCGTCGGCTCGGCGCAGCTGTTTTTTTTCGTGCTCGCCAAGCGCTTTCACCAGATCTCCTGCGAGAGCGTGTTTTATCGCGCGGAGAAAGGCGAGCTGATCACCGAACTGGAGCAGGCCAAGGCAAACTCCGACGAAGCGCGTCGACGCTCGGAGGAAGCCAATCTCGCCAAATCGCGCTTTCTGGCCACGATGAGTCACGAGTTGCGCACGCCGCTCAACGCCATTCTGGGCTTTTCGGAGGTGCTGAAGGGCGAGCTGTTCGGCCCGCATGTCAATCCCACCTATAAGGACTATGCGAACGACATTCACGCCAGCGGACAGCATCTCCTGATGTTGATCAACGAGATTCTCGATCTGTCGCGCGTGGAGGCTGGGCGCTATGAGTTGAAGGAAGAAAGCGTCTCGCTGACGGGGATCGCGCAGGAATGCCGCCATCTGCTCGCCATTCGCGCGCAGAAGCGCGACATCAAGGTGGTGGAGCTGATGGAGCCCGACTTGCCGCGCATCTGGGCCGACGAGCGCGCCATGCGCCAGATCGTGCTCAACCTGCTCACCAACGCGATCAAATTCACGCCCCAGGGCGGTCAGGTCACGATCAGGGTCGGTTGGACCAGCGCCGGCGGCCAGTATCTCGCGATCAAGGACACCGGCCCCGGCATTCCCGAAGGCGAGATAGAAGTCGTGATGTCGGCCTTCGGACGCGGCGCGCTGGCGCAAAAAAACGCGGACGAAGGCTCGGGCCTGGGGCTGCCGATCGTCAGGGGGCTGATCGAGCTGCATGGCGGGCAATTCTTGCTCAAATCCAAGGTCCGCGAAGGCACGGACGCCATTGTCGCGCTGCCCCCCCAGCGCGTGATGAACGCGCTGCCCAAGATAGAAACGAACGCCGAAACCAAGCCCGCCCCACGCTTCGCCTCGGCGTAGCCCGCTCGCGCGAGCGCTGGCGTCCGGGCCCGCTCCGGAGTAGGACAGGCGCCTGATTCTCCAGTCCCGCGACGCCATGAGCGACACGACGCCGACCGATCTTCCCGACGCCGCCGCGCTGGTGCTGTTCTCCGGCGGACAGGACTCGACCACTTGCCTCGCCTTCGCATTGACGCGCTTCGCGCGCGTCGAGACAATCGGCTTCGACTATGGCCAGCGCCACGTCGTCGAACTCGGCCAGCGCGCTGTTTTGCGCGCGCGTCTGGCGGAAATGTCGCCGGCGTGGCGCGCTCGTCTTGGCGAGGATCACACCATCGCCATCCCGGCGCTGGGCGAAATCTCGCAGACGGCGCTGACCCGGGAGACCGAGATCGCCTTCGGCGCCTCCGGCCTTCCCAACACCTTCGTGCCGGGGCGCAATATTTTGTTCCTGACCTTCGCCGCCGCTCTGGCTTACCGGCGCGGGATCGGCGTTCTTGTCGGCGGCATGTGCGAAACCGATTACTCCGGCTATCCCGATTGCCGCGACGCCACGATCCGCGCGACCCAGACCGCGCTTTCGCTGGGCATGGACAGGGCGTTCACGATTCTCACGCCGCTGATGTGGCTTGATAAGGCCGCCACCTGGCGTCTCGCCGAGGAGCTTGGCGGCGAAAGCCTGACGCGCCTGATCGTGGAAGAAACGCACACCTGCTATCTCGGCGAGCGCGGCGAGCGCTTCGACTGGGGCCATGGCTGCGGCGTCTGCCCCGCCTGCCAGTTGCGAGCGGCCGGCTGGGAGAAGTATTCGCGCGAGAAGGCCGGCGGGTGAAACCGGCCTCCCTCGACACCGCTCAAAATTCATATTCGAGCTTCAACCTCGCGCGGTAGCGCGTGAAATTCGCCAGATCGAGTCGGGTTTCGTCCCCCACGGCATGACCAGCGACCTGCGTCGAGAAAGCCGCCGCGAGCATGATTTTGTTCGTCACCTGCACATGCAATGTTGGTCCGACATATAGCGATTGCCCCTGGAAATTGCCGAAGCCGGCGCTGCCGTAAGCCCGGAAATACTCCAGCTCGCCGCCTAGCGTGACCTTGGGCGAGACCCGCCAGGCGAGCGCGCCGCTGGCGCCAAAGGTGGAGGAGCGCGACCAAGCGAGATCTCCATAGACCTTCGCGACTTCCGGCGCATAGATGAGGTTGACGCCGGCGAACAGGCGATTCTCGATCAGTTCGGTGTCGGCCAGGATTTTGAACGTCGAAGTGAAGCTCCGCGTTAGCTCGCCGGTCGTTCCATCGACGCGCCCCCATTCCGGCTCGGCCAGCACCGTCAACCCTATGGGCGATTCCGGGCCCCGTCCCAACAGCAAATAGCGCAAGTTGGCCGAAAGGCCGCCGGCGTTGACCCGGTGGAGGTCGTTGACGCCGTCGACGCCGCTGATCGCATGAGCGATTCCGTGCAAACTCAGTTCATAGGCGAAGAACTGCGTCGGCACGCCCTCGAGTTCGAATTCCTGTTCGACGACGCTGTATCCGCCGTGACGTTTGCGAAACTGGGCGTTGGTGTCGGACTCGATCGCCGTCTCGCCCTCCGCGCCAATGTCCGAACCATCGGTGAACCCGAAAATATATTTCGTCTCGATCTCATGGTAGACGCCGTCGACAGACAGCGGAAAACTTGTCGGCGCGCTGTCTTGCGCATATCCGTGACGCGGAACGGAACAGATTACGCCGACGGCGATTACCGTGGACACGCAATATAGCGGGCGCGACAGCGTGATTGGCATGTTATATTCCTTTCTCGCCTAGCGACACATGAAGGTGGAGCTAATAAACGCCTTCTCGCGACCCCCTTCAATAGAATTGAATATACGTTAGAAATATTCCAGCTTGTTCTTTGGAATTGATCCAAATTAGCTGTTAGATAAATTGATTAGAATCGACAAAAGCGACATTGTTCTTTGTATGCTTTTATACATTTCTACTGAGCCAGGCGGGTGGCTTGACGTCGCGTCGTCCGCATGGAGGTTCTTTGCGCGCGAAATTTTGAACCCGCGCGAGAGAGTCCCAAGCTTGAAATCAAGTCGCTCCACCTTTTGCCTTGATCGGCGCCGCGATTTGGGGCATAGACCGCCCTCACGAGCCGCTGGGCGTTCATCCCGGCCGATTTTGTTTTGCCGAGGAACTACAGATGAAAGTCCGCAACTCCCTGAAGTCCCTGCGTAACCGTCACCGCGCCAATCAGCTGGTGCGACGCAAGGGCCGCGTCTACATCATCAACAAGGTGCATAAGCGCTATAAGGCTCGCCAAGGCTGAGCCTTTCGCCCATCGCGGCGCCGCTTTTTCGATCCGCGCGCCCCATGGGTTCGCGGATTTTGCTTTTCGTGGCTCCGCCGTTAGACGCCCATTAGCGCTTCGACGTGAGCGGCGGCGGAAGCGGCCAGCGCTTCGAGATCGTAGCCGCCTTCGAGAAAAGACACGATCCGCCCGCGGCACCGCCGGTCGGCTATGTCGAGCAGCCGCTTCGTCACCTCCGAAAAATCGCGCGCGCCGAGCAGCAGCCCGCCGAGCGGATCGCGCTCATGCGCGTCGAAGCCCGCGGAAATCAATATTATGTCCGGCGCGAAGTCGTCTACGCGCGGCAATATTCTATCCGCGAAGGCTTCCAAGAAGGCGTCGCCGCTCGCGCCGGAAAACAGCGGCGCGTTGACGACCGTGTTGAACTCGCCCGTCTCGTCGCGCCCGCCCGTTCCGGGATAAAAGGGCGCCTGATGCGTGGAGCAGAACAGCACGCTCTTGTCGGCCCAGAAAATTTCTTGCGTTCCGTTGCCGTGATGAACGTCGAAATCGACGATGGCCACGCGCTCGGCGCCCCACTTCGCCTGAGCGTGGCGCGCGGCGATGGCGATATTGTTCAGGAAGCAGAAGCCCATCGGCGTGGCGACGCCGGCGTGATGGCCGGGAGGCCGCATCGCGACAAAGGCGGTGTTCGCGCCGCCGGACATCACGGCGTCGACGGCCGCCACGCCGCCGCCGGCGGCGTAATAGGCGGCTTCCAGCGTTTTGGGGTTCATCGCGGTGTCGGCGTCGAGCGCGGCGAGACCTTCCCTAGGCGACGCCTGCTCCAATGCGTCGAGATAGCTCTCGGGATGCGCGCGACAGAGCGCCGCGCGCGTCGGGAAGGGCGCGACGAGGCGCTCCAGGCGCTTGAATTTTTCCGCGTCCAACGCCGCTTCGATGGCGCGCAGCCTGTCCGGCCGCTCGGGGTGGCCCGGGCCCATGTCGTGATCGAGCGAACTTGGATGCGAGACGATCAGCGTGCGCAAAATTTCAGCCCCAGATTTACAGACGGACGCATGGAGGCCCGCCCCATGCGCCGTTTTGCTCGAACCGATTCGCGCCACGAAAGCGCGCCACTGTGGCGCCAAAGACACACAACGGCAAAATTCCCGCGGCGACGCCCCAAACCCGGCAAAACTATGGTAACCAGAAGTCTAATAATCTTTTGCGGCCGAGAGGAGCTTTTTTATGCGGATGAGAACATTTGTCGCCGCGGCGTTGGCGACCGTCTGCCTGGCCGGCTGCAACGGGGTTCGCTTGCCCGACCCGAAGGTCAGCGGACGCGACGCGGAGTTTCTGGCGCTCGCCCCCAAGGCCGAAATCCCCAACGACTTCGAGCGCTATGAAGTCGAGTACAAGACCAGCGAGCCCGTGGGGTCGATCATCGTCGATTCGCATAACCACTTCCTCTACTTCATTCAGCCCGGCGGCAAGGCGATACGCTACGGCGTCGCCACCGGACAGGAAGCGATGGGCTGGACCGGCCGCGCCGTTGTCGGCCAGATGCAGGAATGGCCGCGCTGGATGCCGCCCAAGGATATGCTGGAGCGCTGGCCGCATTTGCAGCCGACCGCGGACGCCGGCGGCCTGCCGGGCGGCCCCGACAATCCGCTCGGCTCGCGCGCGCTCTACCTTTGGCAGAACGGCAAGGATTCCTTGTATCGCATCCACGGCACCAATGAGCCGGAGAAGATCGGTCAGGGCGTGTCCTCGGGCTGCATTCGCATGCGCGACATCGACGCGATCGATCTCTACAACCGGGTGAAGATCGGCACGGCGGTCCTGGTGATCTAAAACGTCTCGACTTCGGCGCCTTTTCCCCCGGGATGGCGGGGAAAGGCGCTGATGCGTCCGCCTGGCTTCGGTTTCGTGGCGCGCTCTTGCGCGACAGGCGGCGGCGGGTGTATAGAGACATCCATTCCATCTCATAACGGTCATTCTCGGATGATCGCTGATTGAGAGTGGGTCCAGCCCGGACCCGCTCTTTTTCGTTTGGACCGACCAATAGGCGCCTGGAGAGGCAAGGCTTGACGCAAAACGCCGACACCGTTCACGCTGCTCTCGACGAACCGCGTCTCGTTTCCGAGACCGGGGTCGCCGCGCGCGTCGCCGCGATCGCCAATCCCGTGCTGGAGCAGCTCGGGCTGCGGTTGGTGCGCGTCCGGCTGCTGGCGCAAAACGGTCAGACCTTGCAGATCATGGCCGAGCGCCCCGATGGGAGCATGTCCGTCGGCGACTGCGAAGCCGCGAGCCAGGCGCTTTCGCCCGAACTCGATGTCGCCGATCCCATCCCCGGCGAATATCGCCTGGAGATTTCTTCGCCGGGCATCGACCGCCCCCTGGTGCGGGTTTCCGATTTGCGACGCGCGATCGGACACGAGGCCAAGATCGAATTGACGCAACCGCACTCGGACGGGCGCAAGCGCTTTCGCGGCGTGATAAGCGGCGTCGAGGGCGAAGGCCGCGACGCCGTCCTGACGCTGGAGCGCGATGACGCCCGCGCCGACGAGGAAAAGACCGTGCGCCTGTCGCTGCGCGATCTCGACGAAGGCAAGCTGATGCTGACCGAGGCGCTGATCCGCGCCTCGCTGCGCGCGGCCAAGGCGGCCGCCGAGATGACGGGCGCGGAGAACGAGGAGCAGGACGCCGAAGCGTCGCCGGACGAACCTCCGCGCCGCGGACCCGGCCGTTTCGCGTCGAAGGCGCGACAAAAACCGAAGCCGCTGGTTCCGGCCGGCGTGCAGACCCATTTCAAGAAGAAGGGAAGCGATTCGGGTTCTTCGCGCGGCTAAGGCCAAGCGCGCAAGATCGTCCGTTCGCCGCAAGGAGACGAAACAATGGCCGTCAGCGCCAATCGACTGGAGATTTTGCAAATCGCCGACGCCGTCGCGCGCGAGAAATCGATCGATCGCTCGATCGTCATCGCCTCGATGGAGGACGCGCTGCAAAAGGCGGCGCGCTCGCGTTACGGCCAGGAGACCGAGGTGCGCGCCGAAATCAATCCGCGCACCGGCGAGGTGCGCTTTTCGCGCCTGATGCTGGTCGTCGACGCCGTGGACAATGACGCGACGCAAATCTCGATGGCCGAGGCGCGCAAGCGCAATCCGGCGGCGCAGCCCGGCGACTGGATTTCCGAAACCCTGCCGCCGTTCGATTTTGGCCGCATCGCCGCGCAATCGGCCAAGCAGATCATCGTGCAGAAGGTGCGGGAGGCCGAGCGCGACCGTCAATACGAGGAGTTCAAGGACCGCATCGGCGAGATCGTCAACGGCGTCGTCAAGCGAGTCGAATATGGCAATGTCATCATCGACCTTGGACGCGGCGAGGGCATTGTTCGCCGCGACGAAATGATCCCGCGCGAGACTTTCCGTCCGGGCGACCGCTTGCGCGCCTATGTCTACGATGTGCGACGGGAACAGCGCGGGCCGCAGATTTTTCTCTCGCGCACGCATCCGCAATTCATGGCCAAGCTTTTCAAGCAGGAAGTGCCGGAAATTTACGACGGCGTGATCGAGATCAAGTCGGTCGCGCGCGATCCCGGCTCCCGCGCGAAAATCGCCGTGGTCTCGCGCGATTCGTCGATCGATCCGGTCGGTGCCTGCGTCGGCATGCGCGGCTCGCGCGTGCAGGCGGTGGTGGGCGAATTGCAGGGCGAGCGCATCGACATCATTCCCTGGTCGGCGGACGCCGCCACTTTCATCGTCAACGCGTTGCAGCCGGCGGAAGTCGTCAAGGTGGTGCTCGACGAAGACTCCAACCGCATCGAAGTCGTCGTGCCCGACGATCAGCTGTCGCTGGCCATCGGCCGGCGCGGCCAGAACGTGCGGCTCGCCTCGCAGCTGACCGGCTGGGACATCGACATTTTGACCGAGGCCGAGGAATCGGAGCGCCGCCAGAAGGAATTCGACGAGCGCACGCGCGTGTTCATGAAGGCGATCGACGTCGACGAAGTCGTCGGACGCCTGCTCGCCTCGGAGGGTTTCCGCTCGGTGGAGGATTTGGCCTTCGTCGAGCCGACCGAACTCGCGTCGATCGAAGGCTTTGACGAGGACACGGCGCTGGAAATTCAGAATCGCGCGAAATCCTATCTCGAGCGCGTCGAGTTGGAGAACGAGGCCCGGCGCAAGGAGCTCGGCGTCGCCGACGAGCTGAAGAATATCGACGGGATCACCTCGGAGATGCTCGTCAAGCTCGGCGAGAACGACGTGAAGACGCTGGAGGATTTCGCGGGCTGCGTGCCCGACGATCTCGTCGGCTGGAGCGAGAAGAAGGACGGTGAGACGACCAAGCACGACGGTTTCCTCGCCGGCCTCGATCTGTCGCGCGAGGATGCCGAGGCGATGATCATGGCGGCGCGCGTGAGCGTCGGCTGGATCGAGGCGCCGGCCCCCGCGGCCGAGGCGCCGGACGCGGCCGAACACGCGCCGCAATAGGGAGACCGTTAGACCGTGAGAGAAGCCCAGTCCCATGAGCGCACCTGCATCGTCACCCGCCGGCAAGACGCGCCGGAAGGGATGATCCGCTTCGTGCGCGCGCCGGACGGGGCCGTGGCGCCGGACATAAGATCGCGTCTGCCTGGACGCGGCGTCTGGGTGACCGCCCGGGCCGATTTTGTCGCCGAGGCGGCGCGCAAACAGGCGTTTTCGCGCGGCCTCAAGGCGAAGGCCGAGGCCGCGGCGACGCTGGCGCGGGACGTGGACGCCCTGCTCGAAGCCGATTGCCTGCAGATGCTCGCCCTCGCCAACAAGGCCGGGCTGGTCATCACGGGCTTTGGCAAGGTCGCCACCGCGCTGGAAAAAGGCGAGGCGCGCGCGCTCGTCGAAGCGATCAACGGCGGCGAGGACGGCCGGCGGAAAATCGGGCAATGCGCCCGCCGGGGCGAGGCGGCGACGAAGACGGTTCCGAAAATCGTCACAATATTTACGTCGAGCCAATTGGATTTGGCGTTGGGCCGCACAAATGTGATACATGCAGCGCTCGCGGCGGGCGGACCCACGGAGGCCTTTCTGTCGCGTTGCGCGAGATTGACCCTTTATCGGGGCGGGACTACAGCGGATTCACTGGCGCGCGAAGGCACTGAAAGCCAGGCGGCGCCGAGCGAGAACGCGGATGCGTTAGAAAATTTGATGGGAATGGGTCGGGCAGACCCGAGATCGGACAGTGAATGAGCGAAACCGAGAACAGCGGCGACAAAACCTTGACCGTGGCTCCGTCGAAAACGCTGCACCTTAAGCAGCGCGCGTCGGAGACGGGCACGGTGCGCCAGGCCTTCTCCCACGGCCGAACCAAGACGGTCGTGGTCGAGACGGTCAAGCGGCACGCGCGCGGAAAGGTCGAGACGAAGCCGCAAGCGCCAGTCGCGGCGCCCGCCGCCGCGCCCTCCGCGCCGCCGCCCCCAGCCGCCAGGCCCGAGCCGCGCCCGCAGCGTAGCGCGGCCGGCGTGGTGTTGCGCGCCCTCACCGATGACGAGCGCGAAGCCCGCGCCCGCGCGCTGGTCGACGCCCGCGGACGCGAGGAGGAAGACCGCCGCCGCGCCGAAGTCGAGGCCAAGGCCAGAGCCGAGCGTGAAGCCCGCGAGCGGGAGGAGCGCGCCGCCGCCGACGCCCGCAAGCACGAAGAAGAGACGCGTCTCGCGCGCGAAGCCGATTTCAAGCGCAAATCCGAGGAAGAGGCGCGCCGCCGCCTCGCTGGCGAAGGACCGCCGGTGCACGCTCCCTCGGCCGGCCCGGCCGCGCCGCGCCCGACGCCGCCGCGTCCCGCCGAAAGCTCGCCAACCACCGAAACGAAACGCGTCGCCGCCGCGCCGCCGCGCCGGGCCGTCATCGCGCCGGCGCCGGTTCCGCCGCGTCCGACGCCTTCGCGCGGCGGAGTGAAGGACAGGGGCCGGCTCACCGTCACCACGGCGACCGCCGGCGGCGACGAGGAGCGCGTGCGTTCTCATGCGTCCTATGTTCGCCGCAACCAGCGCCTGAAGGGCCGTGTCGCCGAACCCAAGGAAAAGATCGCCCGCGAAGTCGTGTTGCCGGAG
>Ga0181524_10004268_pt1 | contig 13330 bp, 15 predicted proteins | sample PEATcosm2014_Bin_34_FD_119761 | JGI IMG/M metagenome (GOLD analysis project Ga0181524, IMG submission 119761) | Peatland microbial communities from MTU Mesocosm Facility, Houghton, MI, USA - PEATcosm2014_Bin05_60_metaG | ecosystem: Environmental > Terrestrial > Soil > Wetlands > Peat | place...
ACCTTGGCGATGAACTGACGCCCGTCCTGCAGCGTCACCTGGACCTCCGTTGGCCCACTTACAAGATGGCTGTTGGTCAGGATATAGCCGTCCTCAGTCACAATGACCCCGGACCCGAGCCCGCACTCCACCAGGCGGCCAGCCCCTCCTCGGGGCACTTGTCCCAAGAGGTAACGCGAGAGAGGCTTCTCCACCCCGCCTGCAAGGTTAGCAAGGCTGTCGGGTTTCAGGGCGGTGACAATTCTCACCACGGCGGGGGCGACCTTTTTGACGGCCGGCGCGAAGCTCTCAGGACTCGCATCGAAATGCTGCCCTGGAACTTCATGAACCGGCTGCTTGATCGTCTCGCCCGCCTGCCCGCACTCGGTTGTGGGATTCAGTTGGACCCCCACGACCAAGGTCGCCATCAGGACGACGACGCCTAAGGTCAGCAGCGATTGCGGTCTGTGAATCTGCATTTTCATTTCTTTTATTGTGGTCATCTGTTCGTAAGAGCTAAGTCGGGCACTGTCCGGACGCAGGCGGGTCGCGGCCACGGGTCGCGCTACCGAAACGAACCGCCCGGGCAGCCGTGTAGCGTCAACCTTCCTGCCCCCTCACCGGCCGCCTAAAATCTCGAGCAATGGATTTCTCACGTGCGCGCAGCTCAGCTCCCCGCCGCTCTTTGGAGGGGCCGTCGGGCATCGCGAGAACCGATCTGACTTCACTCATAAGCCACTGGATCGTGTCATCCAGGACCGCTCTGGATTCCTGACGTGTCAGTGGCTGAAAGGGCCTCGGCGTTCTTGCCTTGGCCTGCGGGGCGGCTGTTGGCGCCCAGCGTTGTGCCCGATGTCGTTCCCAGAACATTCTTAATCTCATAAGCGTCAATTCCCTCAAAGTCTTCATTGTCGTGATCGGTCCACGCCCTGATTGAAAGCGCGTCGATCTTCTGTTCCACGTTTGGTAATGCGCCGTTTCGGATGCGGCTGCGCCATTGGTGCGTCTGCCCGCGCCTGCATTTCTTTCCAGAAACCCGTGTGAGTGTTCCCACCGTGAACAAATCGGAAGGCACAGGACTTTTGGCGAACTTTGGAGGCTTTCCGGCGCATTACCGAGGGAATGAACACATGTTCTCAAAGGAAACGGCATGAAATGGTCCGGTGAAGGCAAAGGTCACAGGCTCAGGCTGCGCGTATCCGCAGCCGGATTCCTCGCCGCCCTGGTGCTGATGCTGGTCGCTACGCCCTTTGTTCGGGGCTGTAAGGACGGCCCGCTTTACGAAGCCGTGCTGTTCACGCTGGTCATGTGCACCGGCTTGATTGCCAGTGGTTCCCGCCGCACGCTGGCGTTCGCGCTGGTGAGCCTCGCGCTCGCCGCCACCTGGCTAAACCAACTCTGGCCCCAGAAATGCCCAGCACTGACGTTCATCCTGCCGGCAATGGCATTCCTGGGAGTAGTCATCGCGTCGCTGTTGGGGTTCATTCTTCGGGCCAAACGGGTCGATGCGAACGTCCTTTGTGCCGGCATTTCTGTTTACCTGATTCTCGGGTTGCTCTGGGGTTTGGCCTACAGGTTGGTGGCGCAGGTGAATCCCAACGCGTTTGCCTTCAGCGCTCATTCGGGGACGGCGGCCACGATGAGCGGGTTCACTAGCATCTATTTCAGTTTTATAACCCTGGCGACGCTGGGGTACGGCGACATCACGCCCGTTGCGGATGTGGCGCGGATGCTGGCCATGCTCGAGGCGATGACCGGCACGCTTTTCGTCGGTGTCATGATCGCCCGCCTGGTTTCCCTCTACTCCGCCTCGGGGCAGGGCCGGACGCCGGCCCACGACGAAGGCCAGAGCATGCAGAGGTAGTCTTCAGTTATGATTGACGCCATCACCAGCTTCATTGAAGACAAGCGCGGAGCAAAGACAAAATGCATCACAAGCATGGGCGCCGCGCTTATGGAGGAAGTTGGCCGGTTGGGGAGAAGCGGGATGTTCCTGTGCCAAACGCTGCTCCATTCTCTGACGCCGCCGATCAAAGGCGAGCGTGTGCTGAGGCAGACCTGGTTCATTGGGTGGAAATCGATGCTGGTGATTGCCTTGACGGGAATCTTCACGGGGATGGTCGTGGCCTTGCAGGCGTTTCCGACACTGCGGCGAGTGGGTTCCGAGGCCCTTCTCGGGCCACTGGTCTCCCTGTCACTCATTCGCGAACTGGGCCCGGTGCTGACGGCGCTGATGGTCACCGGGCGGGCCGGTTCGGCGATTGTGGCGGAGATCGGCATCATGCGCACCAGTGAGCAGATCGACGCCCTCGCATTAATGGGTCTCAACCCGCTGCGTTACGTGGTGGTGCCGAACGTGCTCGCCTCGCTCCTGGCCTTGCCGGTGCTCACGGTGGTCTTTGATGTGATCGGCATCCTTGGGGGTTACCTGGTCGGCGTTCGGCTGCTGGGCCTCAGCGGCGGCACGTATTTCGGGGAGATGAGCACTCACGTCGAGATGAAGGACATCCTGGGAGGAATCTACAAGGCCCTGGCGTTCGGCCTGCTCATCGGCTGGGTATGTTGCTACAAAGGATACCACAGCCGGTTCGGGGCCGAAGGCGTCAGTGCGGCCACAACCCAGGCCGTGGTCGATACCTCGGTGCTCATTCTGGTTTGCGACTACTTTGTGACTGCGGCTGTTTTCTAGGGAGGCCCCATGATCCGAGTCGATGACCTGTGGAAATCGTTTGGCAGCCAGGAGGTGCTCCGCGGGGTGTCGTTCGAGGTTCCGCCGGGGGAATTCGTGGCGCTCATCGGCGGCAGCGGCGGCGGCAAGAGCCTGCTGCTGAAACTCCTGGTCAGGCTGCTCAAGCCGGACCACGGCCGAATTTGGGTCTGCGGCAAGGAGGTCGCCGCCTCGAGCAGGAAAGAACTCGAGTCCCTGAGAAGCCGCATCGGCTTTGTTTTCCAGGGCGGGGCCTTGTTTGATTCCATGACCGTCTATGACAACGTGGCGTTTCCCCTGCGCGAGAAGACCAGCCTCGGCGAGAAAGACATCCGCCGCAAAGTCACGGAAGAACTCGAACTGGTGGGTCTGCGCGATGCCGAACACAAAGTCCCCGCCCAACTCAGCGGGGGCATGATCAAGCGGGTGGCACTGGCGCGGGCCCTGGCGCGCGATCCGGAAATCGTGCTCTTCGACGAGCCGACGACCGGCCTGGACCCAGTCGTCTCGCGTGCCGTTCTCGATCTGTTTAGCGCGGTGCACCGGCGGCTCAGGCTCACCGGGATACTGGTTTCACACGAAATTCCGCGGATTTTCGAAATTGTGCAAAAAGTGGCGATGCTGCACGAAGGCCGGATTGTCGCCGTTGAATCACCAGGACGGTTTTGTGCTTCGCCCGATCCCGTAATCCAGCAATTCGTGAACGGAAAGGCATCGGCTCGATCGTGCTTGAAAGAGGAGCTCGTCTAACATGAAAAAGGCCTACTTGGAATTCGTCGTCGGTCTGTTCCTGGCCATCGGCATCGGCTGTCTGGCCTGGTTGAGCATCAAGCTTGCGCGGAAGGAGTTCTTCGCCAGAAACGGCTATGAAGTCCAGGTCGCGTTCAGCAATGGCAGCGGCCTGCACCGGGGCACATCCGTGGTCATCGCGGGCGTCGAAATTGGCCGGGTCGCGGGGCTCGGCCTTGAGGATTACGAGGCCAAGGTTCGCCTAATGATTCAGCAAGGAGTGGTACTGCAAACCGACACCATCGCCTCCATCAAGACCCAGGGCCTGATTGGGGAAAAATACATCGAGCTTACGCCCGGGGCGTCGGATAAGACCATCAAACCGGGCGGTGTCATCCGCGAGACGCAGCCGGCGATGGACCTGGAGGCGTTAATTGGGAAATACATCCAGGGGAACCTCGCGAAGCCGGACGACAAAGGCCAGCCGCCCCGGTGAATCCACAGTTTGAACTTGCCCCTTTGAAAGCTATGAAAACACTCCGATGCATGTTGCTGGCACTAGTGGCAGCAGGCGCCAGCCTGCGCGCCTGCGCTGATGAACCGACTGCCCAGGTCCGCGCCATCACCGACAAGGTCCTCGCCCTGCTGGCGGATCCGGCTCTCAAAACCGAGGCCCGCAACTCCGAGCGGCGGCAGTTGATTCGAGAGGAACTCGACCGGCGGATCGATTGGGCAACGGCCGCCCGCAGCAGCCTGGGACGCCACTGGGCCAAGCGCACGCGGGCTGAACAAACGGAGTTCGTCAGCCTTTTTAGCCGGCTCATCGAGGAAAACTTCATAGATAAATTCGAGACTCATCATGGCGAGCTGGATAAGGTTGAATACCTCGGAGAGAAGATCATCGATGAGTATGCGTCGGTGAAAGCCCGCATCTCCACGAAGGACCAGATTGATCATCCCGTCGAATACCGGCTGCAAAAATCCGGCAAGGACTGGCGGATTTACGACGTGCTGCTCGAGGGCGTGAGCCTGGTGAAGAATTATCGGGACCAATTCGACGAAATCCTGGCTAAATCGCCTTACGAGAAATTGGTGGCTGATCTCCGGGCCAAAATCCCGCAGGGGTCACCGTAGCCGCTTCCAGGCCGCTCTGACTTTTCATCAAACTTGCTTCATCGAACTTAAACTACACTATGAAATCGCTTTGTCTGGCTGCATCTCTGTTCGTCTTTCTCTGGCCTGCTCTGGGCGTTGGAAACCCGGCGGGGCAGGACTCGCCCCCGGCCGGCCGCTCCGCCGAGGAGAACGAGAAGCCCTTTCGGGACCCGTTTGCCTCCGAGAGCCAACCGGCCAAAGCCCAACCGAAAATCAAGGACCCGGTGCAGCCGATGAACCGCGCTTTTTTTCATTTCAATGATAAGCTCTATTTCTGGGTCGTAAAACCAGCCGGCAAGGGATACAGCAAGGTGGTTCCACGTCCGGCGCGGAGGTGCGTAGCTCGGCTTTTTGCCAACGTGAAGTACCCAATCCGCCTCGTCAACAACCTGCTCCAAGGGAAATTCAAAGCGGCGGGGCTTGAGACCGGGCGCTTTGCAGTCAATTCGACGGTCGGAGTCGGCGGGCTCTTCGATCCGGCCAAGCGCTGGAAAATCGAGGCCCACCCGGCGGATTTCGATCAGACGCTCGGGCTTTATGGCGTGGGCTCGGGAATCTACTTCGATTGGCCGCTGTTTGGTCCGTCCGCCGCCCGGGGCACCGCCGGTTTGGCGGCTGACGGGGCGTTGTCTCCCTGGTCTTACATCGGCGGCGTGGGCATAGCCCTTGGGGTCCCGGCGTACGGGGAGCTGAATAGCGGCTCCCTCAACCTCGGCGAATACGAGTCCTTCAAGAAAGCCGCGCTGGACCCCTATGTGGCCATGCGTTCGGCGTATTATGAGAGCCGCGCCGAAGCTGTGGATAAGAGCAAAGCCAAGAAACAGCGCGCAAAAACCGGCTCCGATTCCCTTCGCGCGGGGCGATGATTGGGTCGGCATACGGCCGCCCTCCCCGTCGCACGGCTGACGAAACCCAAATCACTTGTCGCTTTATGGAACTGTTTCATAAGATTTTGAAAACCGCGGTCGCGGGGGAAGCCTCGGACGTTCATGTGAAAACCGACGCCCCGGTGGTCTTTCGCATCCACCGGGAGCTCCTTGCCATCGAATGTCCCTGTCCCACGGAGGAGTGGATGAGCAAGGTGGTGGCCCAAGTGACGCCGGCGCACTTGAAGACCCGCCTGGAGCAGGATCGCGAAGTTGATTTCTCCTACTTCGCCCCGGGCATCGGACGGTTCCGCACCGACCTCTTTCAACAGCGCGGCCACTGGTGCCTGGCCATGCGCCACGTCAAGACCATCGTGCCGCAGTTCGAGGAACTGGGGCTTTTGCCACAGATTCGCCGGATTGCCGAGTCGCCCCGCGGCATCGTCCTGGTGGCCGGCATCACCGGGTGCGGCAAATCGACCACGCTCGCCGCGATGATCGAACACATCAATGCCAACTTCAAAAAGCACATCATCACTCTCGAAGACCCCATTGAATACGTGTTCGAGGACAATCAATGCGTGATCGAGCAGCGCGAAGTGGGGTTGGACACGCTCTCTTTTGCTCACGCGCTCAAGCACGTGCTGCGGCAGGACCCGGACGTCATCATGATCGGGGAAATGCGCGACTCGACCAGCTTCACGGCGGCCATGAGCGCCGCGGACACCGGGCACCTGGTGCTCTCGACGGTGCATACCACCAACGCCTCTCAGTCGGTCAGCCGTATTCTCGATTTCTTCAAAGCCGAAGAGCGGGAGCAGATTCGGCGGCAGCTTGCCAACACATTGCAGGCCGTCATCTGCCAGCGCATGGCGACCACGCTTGACGACAACATGACCCCGGCGCTCGAAATCCTGATTAACACCCCGACGGTCAAGAAGCTCATCGAGGAGGGGCGGCTGGACAAGCTGGCGGCCGCGATCGAGACGGGCAAAGAGGACGGGATGATCAACTTCAACCAGGCGCTCTACAACCTCGTGAAAGAGGGCAAAGTGAGCAAAGAGGAGGCCCTGAGCAAAGCCACCAACCCGCAGGCCCTCGAGATGAATTTCAACGGCATCTTTTTGGATGAAGGGCGCCGGATTCTCAACTGACCCTCTATGTGACCTGGAGCTGGAACTCACGCGAAGACTAAAAAATGAAAACCAAAAACGTCAGCGATGAAAGCACTCTCCTTATGACCTCCCTGATGGCCGTGCCCGCGTGCCAAATGCAGGACGGGGACACTGACTGGTTCCCAGCGGTGGACCTGATTGAGACCGGCCAGGAGTATGTTTTTGAAGTGGACCTGCCGGGCCTCAAGCCTGAGGAGATACAGTTGCGGGCGGATAGCGGCGGGCTTTGCATCTCCGGCCAACGGCTCCCCAGGCGCCAGGGCGGGAAATGCCTGCGGGTTGAGCGTCCATCAGGGGCGTTTGTTCGCCGGCTGCCATTGCCGCCGGATGCACACGGTGAAATCCACGCCACCTTCGGCGATGGAGTTATGACGCTGCGCGTGCCCAGGGCCCGCCACGACCGTGAGTCGGGTCAAGCCCAGGCGGTCGCCTGCGAACCTGAGGAGGTTGCGCCATGACCACGCCCCCAGTTCATCTAAGAGCGTGTTTGCAAATGGTAGCCGCCGAGGTAACGAGGCGGACCCTGGCTCGTGTTTGCGCGATTATCCGCCTCGTTACCTCGGCGGCTACGATGCCCGGTGCATTTTTAAAACACGCTCTAACCCTGAGAATTCATTCCAAGGATTGGTCCTGTGCTTGTGCAAGAGAGCGAACATGTCGGGGAGAAATCACCGTGGCTCTGAAATCCTCAACCTTGCTGCTGGTATGATCCAACGCTATCAAACCAATCCCGGCAGACGGACAGAGGACACTCCAGCCGTCGAACGCGCCTCCCGGACTGCGCCGGGTCTGCTCTCGGAAACCCGTCGAGCCACGGATCATTCGGGACGATACCCCGCGGAGCAGGATGGGGCGACGGGCCCGCCAACCGACAGAGCAAATCCTCTGGCTTGGGAGCTGATCACGATCTGGATTCTTGTGCTCCTCAGTTGGGCTGCTCTGATCTTCGCCGTTTACGGCATCTGGAGCAAATGCGAAGGCCACTCATCCTTTTGAAGTTGTATGAAAAGCAGACCCATTGAGAAGGAGAATCTCCTCGCACGCTACAACTGCGGGCCGCTCCAATTGTCCGGCGACCCCAATGCGTTTTACCAGCGGCGCCTGACATTCGATCAAGTCGTCCCGGGTATGCCCGGTGCTCTCCCAGGCTGCTTGCCACATGAATCGGTGGCCGGCCTCAAGCAGGGCTTAAAACCGAAACCAAGGTTCACCTTGCCACGGATCCGTTTCCGGAATCCAACCCCGGGTGATCGTGCTTGGGCCAACCAAAGCGAATTAGGCCGGCGAAATGGCGGCCAGATCGCGCCTGCAGCCGGACTTCCCCGGAGCGTCGAGGGGCGGGCATCACCCACGGAGCATTCCTCTCCCGGACCCACGGCGGAGGGCGATCGGGAGTTGCTCAAGGCGCTCACCGGTTCGAGGCTTTTCGCAGACTACGAACGCGCGTTCACGGAGGCGACGGGCCTGCCCATCGCCCTGCGCGCGAAAGAATCCTGGCAGCTTTCCCATCACGGGAAGCCAAACGAGAGCCCCTTTTGCGCTTTGATGGTGGAACAGAGCCGGGGCTGCGGCGCCTGTCTGGGCGTCCTGGAGAAGCTCTCGCAGGCAGCCAGGCATGAGCCGCACACGGTCGTTTGCCAGGCCGGTTTGACGGAAACCGCAGTGCCGGTGCGCCTGGGAGACCGGTTGATTGGCTTTTTGCAGACCGGCCAGGTCTTTCGCAAAGAGCCGACCGAACGCCAGTTTCAAGAAAGTGTCAAATTGGCGGCCGAATGGGGAGTGGACGCGGGCTGCCGCGAGTTGCGAAAAGCGTACTTTGGCACGCGGGTTATGCCGGGCAAGCAGCAGGCATCGGTGGTCAAGTTGCTCAGCATCTTCGCGCAACACCTTTCCATGCTGAGCAACCAGGTCCTCATCCAGCGCGACATCGCCGAATCCCCGATAATCGCCAAGGCCAAAGCCTTTATTCGGGAACACCGCACCGAGCGCCTGGGTCTGGCGCAGGTCGCCCAATTCGTCAATATCAGCTCATGCCGCCTCTGTAGGTTATTCAAGAGGTGTACCGGCCTGAACTTCACTGATTACGTCTCTCTGATCCGCCTGGAGGACTCCAAGCATCTTCTGCTCAACCCCCATTTGCGCGTGAGTGAAATCGCCTATCACGTGGGATTCCAGTCGCCCACCCACTTCGGCCGGGTGTTCCGGGACAAACTTGGCCAGTCGCCCACCCAGTATCGGTCGCAGTTGCCAGGTCGGCACGAACGTCAGCCAAGATGTCGGGAAAATGAGACGACGATTCGAGAACCGGTCTCGCTCATCGATCTCAGTTAGAATCCTCCAAACGCTAAAACGAAAATCGCCGGAAGGCCAAACGATGGGACTCCGATCCAAAATTGCCGATTTAGATCGGCTGCGCGTAATCATCAGAGCATTCAGCATTGCCGGCTTCGGCGATCTCTTCAAACGCATGGGCCTTGAGGCCGCGGCTGAACGCACCGGCAAGATTCTAGGGTGGAAGTATGCAGAAGAGGTCGCCCACCTCGACCGTCCGCAGCGTTTACGCCGGCTCTTTGAAGTTCTCGGGCCGACCTTTGTCAAACTCGGCCAAATCCTTGCCACCCGCCCGGACTTGTTCGGACCGGAGTGGATCAGTGAATTCGAAAAGCTCCAATCCCAGGCGCCTCTCCTGGACTTCAAAGAACTTCGTCCTCAGATCGAAGAAGATTTGGGAGCCCCTCTTGAAGAAATCTTCGCAGAGGTCGATACCAAACCACTGGCTGCCGCCTCCTTGGCCCAGGTTCACCGGGCCACCTTGAAAGACGGGACCAAAGTGACACTCAAGATTCAACGCCCAGGGATCCGGGCAAGCATTGAATCCGATATGCACCTGTTAACGTATTTGGCGTCGTTAGCTGAAAAGAAAGTCCCGGAGCTGGCCGCCTATCATCCTCAAAAAGTCGTCCAGCAATTTGTGAAGTCTTTACAGAATGAACTCAACTTCATGACCGAAGGGCAAAATGCCGAACAAGTGGCGGCCAGCTTCGAAGATGATGATCGCATCGTGATTCCCAAGGTTTATTGGGAATGGACAAAAGAACGCATCATTGTCCAGGAATACGTGGACGGCATCCCGGGGGTGAATATTCAAGCCATCGATGAAGCCGGTATGGACCGCAGACGCCTTGCCCAAATCGGGGCCAATGCTGTGCTCAAGATGATTATGGTGGATGGGGTGTTCCATGCGGATCCGCACCCCGGAAATTTCTTCATTTTACCGGGGGAACGCATTGCCTTCATCGACTTTGGCATGATTGGACGCGTATCTGAGGTCAGGCGGCGACAGATTATGAAACTGCTGCAGGCCTTGGCGCAAAATGATGCCGAGGGCCTTTGCACGATCCTTTTAGAATGGTCCGACAGGGCAGGAGAAGACCCGGGGGATCTGTTGGAAGCCGTTGACGACTTTCTCAGCAAATATTCCGGGATATCCGTGAAACACACGGAACTGTCGGCCATGGTCGGAGATTTGCTGGCTTTGGTCCGAAACAACCATCTGTCTATGCCCCCGGATCAGGCCATGCTGCTCAAGGTGTTTGTGTCGCTGGACGGCGCATTTAAGAAACTTGACCCTGCATTTGACATGATGGTTTCTATACAACCCACCCTTCAGGCGGCGCTCATTAATCAGTTCTCTCCGAATGCCTTAGGGAAACGTGGGCTTAAAGTTCTCACACAATACCTGGAGTTATTCGCTGACCTGCCCAAAGAGATACGCCGTGGAATCCAAACCGTTAAAACCGGCAACCTGAGAGTTCGAATCGATCTCAACCAGCTTGAAAACCTCCAAAAACATCTGACTCGAGCCTCCAACCGGCTAGCGGTGTCGGCGATCACCTCGGCGTTAATCCTCGGGATTTCCATTATCGTCGCTTCCGGAAAAGGGGCGACTCTTGGAGGGGTCGATCTATACAACAGCTTTGGCATCGGAGCCATCATAGGAGCTGCCTTGATTCTCTTTTCTATCTGGCGTGACAAATCGTAGCCACGCTGGACATGCGGCTTCCCGGGACCATATTCCACTCCAACTGAACCAAGCGGGTGCGCATCAAAAGGACCGCCACTCCATTATGAAGCGAACCATCAAGGTCTTTGTGGGCGATGAGGCAAGCTGGGTGGGAACGTTGCATTACGAGGCCGTCGGCTCCCGTGAGCGCGCAGCTTTTTCGTATGCCGACGCCTGGCTTTTTTCGTCTTGATTACCAATGTAGATGATCATCTGCACAACCATGGATTTCTTCATGTGAGCCACGGACAATGGCGGCTGGCTCCTGCCTTTGACCTCAACCCTTTCCCGGACCGCGTGCGTGAACTCAAGACTTGGATTTCCGAGGAAACCGGCCCCGAGGCCACCATCGAGGCGCTCCTGTCGGTCTTGTCCTACTTCCGAATTTCACGGGCTAGGGCGAAGGAGGTTCTGGGCCGGATTGAGCATGCGCTCTCCAAATGGCGTGAAGTAGGCGCGGCTCTTGGCATGACCAACCAGGAATTGGATCAATTCGCCGACGCGTTTGAGCACCCCGAACGCGAAGCCGCACGAAAAGCATTACGGCGAGCGTAGCGGCGACTTCCCGGTAATGCGCGGGGACTGGGGAGACTATTGGCTCTGAAGCCAGACTTCGCCGCTTTGGTCCCAGCCCGGAAAGCAGCCGGCGGCGACATTATGGTCCTGCAGCACCACGCCGCTGAAATCGATCTCGGTCCAGGTGTTATAGTCCCGGTAACGCCCGCTAAAGGCGCCCGTGCCCAACGAGAAGGAGAACCGCAACCAGCCCGAATCCAAGTTCACCAGGCGGTTATCGATCGTCAGGAGGACGTTGTTGGTGATCGACTGGTCGAGTTGGCCGCCGTTGAAGGCCAGCCAGGCGTTCGAGAAGTCCAACACCGGGGTCGCATGCGGCGGGTGCGCATAATGCGACGCCAGAACCGGCGCCTGGAGCGAGAACCCGGCAGGATAGAACCATTCCCAGCTCAAGGCAGGCTTCTCCCAGGCAACCGTGCCGCTAATGGCCCCGTTCGTCGAGTCGTTGAAGAGGAGCCACGAGTACAAGGCGCCATACCCCGAATAGAGCGGGATGAAAAGCGGCCACCGCCCATCCTTGGACACCGTAGCCGATTGGCTCACCCTGTGCCCATCGGCCAGAAACCCCGAGAAAGTCAGGCGCCCGGATGTGCTGAGGTTCACGGTCCCGTAACTATCACCCCCCGGCGAGTTCATTGAGCTGGGGTCGCCGGGGAGGATCAGCGTATATCTCCCCGCATTGGTGCAAACGTTGACGCGCCCATCAAACACCGCCCGATCGGCGTAGAAGGCGGCCACCCATGTGGAATTGCTCACGGTGCCCGCGATGACATCCGTGTCAGCCAGGTCGACCTGGAAGGCCACGTTCAGCCAATTCCCGTAGCGCTGGGCGACCCGGAAGGCGGCCTCGCCGTCCGCGCTGAGCGCGCCCGAGTGGGAATAATGGTCTGCCCCCACCTGGACCTTGGCGCTGTAAGCGCCGCGCGAGGTCGTGGTGATGGCAATCAGCCCGGCGCTTTGCTCCCATGCGCCGTTGGTCTGGAAAAACAAGCCGTTGTAGGTTCCATTGATTGGCGCATAACTCGCGGCTTTCAGAGGCAACCCCGAGGCCATGAATGCCGCCAGAACCGCAACGGAGAAGTGATTTCGTTTGCTCATACTCTACTTTGATGTTTGACGCCCAAAGCGTCGGGTTATTCGACTCCCCGCTTCAGGTCGAGTGCGACGACCTCATCCACGGGCCTCCGTTTGTGCGCGATGAAAAGCCACGAGGCCGTTCACCCCGCTCGCCGGGGCAAGGCAGGCGGCTGCAACAACCTGCCGAAACCCTCAAGGGCTAGGGGACTTTTCAAACAGGCCCTTAAAGGGCAAATCAGCAACGCCGCTCACGCAGGCCTGCTCCGCATGGGCGGGAGTTAACGGGCTCAAGCCCGCGCGATCCGCGCTCTGGACCCCTTCTTGTGGCTTACCGAATCGCTTCGCACAGATGTCGAGGAGAGCGCTCGTGACCGTAAGGATTACCGGCCCAAGGACCAGTCCACTCCAGCCAAAGAGGACCAACCCGCCCAGGAGGGCGACGAAGATGCTTACCGAAGGGGCCCGCAACCGGTCTTTCACCAGGACCGGATAAAGGAAAATCTCGATCCCCCGGACCAGGAGACTGCCCAGCGCAGCCACCACGAGAGCTTCTCCCCACCTGCCTTCCAGTCCAAGATACACTGCCGCCGGGAGCCAAAGGACAAATGTGTCCAGCACCGGCACGAATGCGAATAGCGCCGCCACCAGCGCCCAAAACCAGGGGGAAGGAACCCCCAACCCCCAGAACATCAGCCCGCCGAGCACACCCTGGAGCGCGGAGAGGGCGAGCATGCCATAGAGGGTCGCATGGATCGTGTCGCTGACCCGGGAAAGGAGCGTGTCGGTCTCCCGTTCGCTCAAGGGAAGGAACGAGCGGATGTTCTTGAGCACGCGAACCCGATCACGCAGAAAATAGAACATGAAATACAACGTGAGAGAGACCTGAACCGCCGCAACAGCCGATTCCTTTATCAACCTGGAGAGCATGGTCTTGAGCCAAGTCGTGGCCATCGAGGCGTTTTCCGGCGAACCAACCTGCCGTTCAACCAAAGCTAGAAAGTGA
>Ga0181524_10004269_pt1 | contig 13329 bp, 8 predicted proteins | sample PEATcosm2014_Bin_34_FD_119761 | JGI IMG/M metagenome (GOLD analysis project Ga0181524, IMG submission 119761) | Peatland microbial communities from MTU Mesocosm Facility, Houghton, MI, USA - PEATcosm2014_Bin05_60_metaG | ecosystem: Environmental > Terrestrial > Soil > Wetlands > Peat | place...
AGATTGACAAAGGCGAGGAGCTGCAGTGGCTAATTGAGGACAAAAACACGCTGCTGCTTCGCCGCGTCCGCCAGAAGCTACCGCGCAAGCTGAAGGTCAATCCTTAGCCTGACGCGTATGGGCAGTGCCCCGCCCGGAGTGATGATGGAGAAATCGGCGCCCGAGACCGAATTGAGGTCGATAGGCGAGCTGAAGCTGAGGTCCACGTTGCTCACGGCGAAGGAGACGATGCCGGTGGGCGATTGCGCCAGGACTCCCGGAGGCGGGAGGAGGGAGCTTAAGAACAGTGTTCCATTCGCGCCCGGGAACGCCCCCGCCCCGCCGGGAGCGGCGATGGACCCGGCGGCGAAATTGTTGTTGGGGCAATAGAGCGCAATTCGTCCGCCCCCACCTCCGCCGCCTTCGTTCGGGTCGCCCGCGCCGCCGGCGGCGGCTATCAGACCGGAGCCTTCGATCTGGCTCGTGGTCACCCATAGGCTGCCGCCCGCGCCGCCGCCACCTCCTTCGAACAGGGCTGCGTTGCCGTTGGCGGTCAGTCTCCCGTTGAGGGTGAAGGGGCCGCCGACTCGCAAACGAATGGCGCCCCCGCCTTGACAGAAACCCGTGTAGGCGGGGCTTAAACCTCCGCGGCTGCCCCAATCCACAGGTTGCTCAGCGGAGCCATAAGTGGCCCCCCCGGGCGTGCCGCCCAGGCTGGCGCCACCCGCCCCGCCGTAACCGGCGCCACTGCCGCTGTGGCCGTCGGTCATCAAGCCGGCGCCAGGTCCGCCATTGGTGCCGCTGTAGCCTTTGGCGTCGACCGAAATCCATCCGTTGGTGCCGACGGTGGCCTTGCCCAGCACCGTCAAGTCCAGATTAGTTTGGCCTGACAGACAGGTTAACACTCCGCCGGAATCCACCAGCAAACTCGACAGGAGGAGAACGGGGGCCGAAGGCAACGGGTAGGCCACGGCCTCGCCGGAAACAGTCAGGTTGAATGCCTCGGGCGTCGAAAGCGGCGTGTTGGTTCCGCTCAAGCCACCATTGTCTATCACCAGGTCACCTGAGCCGGCAGCGGTGGCGCGGGAGTAGATCGTCCCGGCGCCGCCGGCATTGGCGCCCTCGCCCCCGTGGGCCGAGAGGCGGCCGGCGAATCTGTTTGTGCCGAAGTACACCGCAATGCGCCCTCCACCCCCGCCGCCACCCTCGAGGAGGTCGCCGGGGCCGCCGTCAGCCGAGATGACGCCATTGCCGGAAAGGTTTCCGGCGGAGAGCCACAAGCCGCCGCCGGAGCCGCCGCCGAAGCCTTCGTAACTCGCGCCGCCGCCTTCGGCCGAGATCCTCCCGTCTAACACCAGGCTCCCGGCCACGTTGAGTTGGAGAGCGCCCCCGCCGGCGCTGCCGGCGGCGACAATTCCAAGGGGATAGCCGCCGCCGCCGCTGCCGGGGTCAATCGGCTGCAAGAGCGAGCCGTAAGCAGCGCCCGCGAGCGAATTGCTCGCGCTCGCGCCCCCGAGACCGCCATAACCTCCGCCACTGCCGGCCACACCCACTCGCTGACCAGCCCCCGGTCCCTGGTCGTACGGGTAGCCGGTGCCGTCCAGGGTGATGCCTCCTCCGGCCTGGATGGTCGCATCCGCCGTGACGGTTAACTCGAGCGCTGGCACAACGCTTTGAATCTGGTACACGACCGGGGCCTGGCTCACCCAGGCATTGGAATGGATGACCAGGTTGTGAATCGTGCTGTTGGACGCCGTGACCAAAGCCCCTCCTCCAACAGTCAGGTCAACACCCTGCAGGCTGCTCAACGGGGTGCTGGCTCCCGCCCAGCCACCGTTCTCGACCACTACCTCGGGCACCGTGGCCTGGCCCGTTGCCTGGGCGCCAAGATACACCGTTCCTGCGCCGCCATAAGTTGCGCCCGGACCGCCATGAGCCGAGATCGTGCCCTTGAACAAGTCGGTCTGGCAATAAAGCGCGATGCGCCCGCCGCCGCCAGCCCCGCCGTTGGGCAAATCGCCGGCGCCGCCGTTGGCCGAGATGGCACCGCCGCCTGAGAGTGTTCCCACGGTCAACCAGAGGCTGCCGCCGGAACCGCCGCCGGAGCCTTGGCCGAGGGCATCGGCGCCGTTGGCACTGAGAATGCCATCGAGAGTGAGCGCGCCGCTTACGGCCATGTGGAGGGCGCCTCCGCCGGCGCCGCCGCTATTGGTCCCCTGGCCGGACCCAGCCGCGCCGCCGCTGCCATTGGCGGATGGGGAAAAGAGTGAGCCGTAAGCGGGCCCGCCGGCGGCCCCGAACGCGCTGGGACCACCGTTCCCGCCGTAGCCGCCGCCGCCGCCGGTGGTTAGACCAGAGGCGGAGAGGTTGCGCCCGGCTCCCGGGCCTTGGCCAGCCGGATAGCCAAGGCCATCGACTGACAGAGCGCCTCCCGCCTCGATAGTTGCGTTGCCCGAGACGTTCAATAGCGCGGCCGGTATGGGGTTGGAATAACTTAGCAAGCTCGAAGGCCCGATCAACAGGTTGGTGATAGTAAACGAACCGGCCAGGCTGGCCTGCGCGCCGCCGCTCACCGTCAGATCGAGCGGAGGACCACCGCTCAGGGAGAGCAAGCTCCCGGTTCCGCGCGCACCGCCATTGTCCACGATGAGCTGAGCCGGAGGGCCGTTCGAGGCCAGGAGGTAAATAGTGCCGGCGCCCCCGTAATTGTAACCTGCCCCGCCGCGGGCTGAAACCAGGCCTTTGAAGTCGTTGGTCACGAAGTAAAGAGCGATCCGCCCGCCGCCGCCGCCGCCGCTCGGGCCATCGCCGGCCCCGCCATTGGCGGAGATAAGACCCGCACCCGTCAACGTACGGACCGACACCCAGAGGCTGCCGCCCGAGCCGCCGCCGCTCGCAAGGCCCGGGTTTCCATCGGCGGTAAGCTTCCCGTCCAGAACGAGCGTTCCGCCCACTGTCATCTGAAGCGCTCCGCCCCCGGCGCCCACGCCTGAAATCTGATCGATTTCAGAGTTGCCCCCGCTGCCGCTGCCGGCATCAACCGGGGCGGCCGTCGAGCCGTAGGCCTTGCCGCCTGCCGCTCCGTATGACCCACTGCCCCCGACGCCCCCATAGCCCCCACCACCGCCGCCGGAGGTGTAAGTGGCAGCAACGCCGGCCCCCGTGCCTTGTCGCGCCGGGTAGCCCTGGCCATCCAAAGAGATGCCCCCGTTCGCTAGGATGGTGGCATTGCTGGCCACTGTCAGGCCAAAGCTTTGTGTTGAATTGGAGCAGATGAGCCAGCTATTCGAGTCGACCTTGAGGCTGCCGATGGTGATGGGCACAGTGCGGCCTTGAGCGGAGGCCACCCCCACCGCGCCGCCACTGACGGTCAAATTGTAAGGAGTAGAACCCAGTGAGGCCAAGGCAAAGGGCGTGCTGCCGCCTTGCCCGCCTCCGTTATCCACGATGAGTTGGCCAGGCGACGGACTGGCTGGTTGGAGGAAAATGGTCCCGGCGCCGCCGTAGTATGCACCCGCACCGCCACGAGCGCGCAGGGTGCCCGTAAAGCCCTCAAATGGAGTCGTCCCTGTGCTGGAGAGCACCGCGATTCGCCCGCCGCCCCCGCCACCCCCATTCGGCAGGTCGCCGCTCCCGCCATTGGCCGAGATCAGACCGCCTCCGGACAGGCTCCCCACGGTAAGCCTTACGCTGCCGCCTGAGCCGCCGCCAGTGCCTTGCCCGACGCCCGAGGTGCCATCGGCCGAGATGCTGCCGTCCAGGATGAGGCGCCCTCCCACGCTCAAGAGCAAAGCGCCACCGCCCGCGCCGCCAGAGACGCTCAGGGGACTGGGCTGGCCGTACCCGCCACCGCTGCCAGGTTGCCCCGGAGAGGAGAACGTGCCGTAGGAATTGCCCCCGGCCTTGCCAAACGCGCTTGGGCCGCCATTGCCGCCATTACCGCCGCCCGTTCCCGCCTGGCTGGAGAACTCTGCGGGGCTTTCCACCGTCTGGCCCGCCCCGGGTCCCTGACCAGCGCTGAAGCCCAGGCCGTCCACGAGGATGCCTCCGCCCGCCTCGATAGTTGCGTTGTTGGACACCGTCAGGGTCAGTGTCGGGCCCGTGACGCCGGAAGGCTCAGAGTAGCTGAGCCAGCTATTGGAACCGATCTCCAGGCTGCGGAGGCTGGCGGAGCTGCTGGTCCCGAATGGATTGGCCCTTGCTCCGCCCGTAATGGCCAGGTCAACTGTACTGACACCGACAATAGGGGCGTGTTGGTCGGGGCCGGCAAGCCGCCGTTATCCACCAGGAGCGAGGCGACCGAGCCGGTCTGGCCCGTGGTGTAAATCGTTCCCGCCCCGCCGTTGGCCGCTCCCGGGCCGCCGCGCGCCTCGAGGCTGCCGGCAAAGGAATTGGTTCCGGAATAATTAATGGCGATCCGGCCGCCGCCGCCGCCGAACGGCAATTGCCCCGGGCCGCCGCTGGCGGCAATCACGCCCGCGCCCGAGAGCGAGCCGACGGTGAGCCGCACGCTGCCGCCGGCGCCGCCTCCATCGCCAGGATTAGTTCCGGCGACGCCGTTGGCGCTGACGGTCCCATCCAGCACCAGCAACCCGTTCACCGTCAGCTCGACCACTCCGCCGCCCGCGCCGCCGACCCCACCCTGGTGTCCGGAGCCACCGCCCCCGCCTGCCTCCACAGGGTTGCTGATGGAATCATAAGTGACGCCGCCCGAGGCGCCGCCGAAGCCGCCACCGCCCAGACCACCGTGGCCGCCGCCACCGCCTGAGCTATTCGTGTTGGAGGAATACCGGCCGCCGGCCCCGGGACCGGTCCCCGCCGTAAAGCCTTGGCCATCGACGAGGATGGCGCCGCCGGCCTGAATGGTCATGTTGCTCCGTATGGTCATCTGCACGAGGCCGGTCGTCGAACTCGAGGGCAACGATGAGAGCCGACTGCTGGCGCCAATCGTGACATTGTTCAGCTCCAGCGGCGCACCGCCCGCAAAGCTCAACCAGACAACCGCACCGCCGCCTGTGGCCAGGTCGAAGACCCCGGAGCCGGAGGCCAGGGTGGTCGTCCCTCGCGGACCGCCATTGTCGATCTGCACCAACCGGCTCGTTCCCTGGAGGTAGATGGTTCCAGGGCCGCCGTAGGTTGCGCCGGCGCCGCCCCGCGCCGACGTGGTGCCGGCAAAGGTGCTGGCGGAGGCCTGCCCGGCGCCAGTATAAAACGCTATGCGGCCGCCGCCCCCGCCGCCGCCGTCTCGCGGCTCCCCTGCGCCGCCATTTGCGGAGATAGACCCGGCCCCGGAGCAAGCGGCGGCGCTGAGCCAGATGCTTCCGCCTGAACCGCCGCCGGAATAAGGACTGACGCCATCGGCCCCGTTGGCCGTGATCTGTCCATCGACCTGCAGTTGGCCGCCGATGCTCAGGTGGATGACGCCGCCGCCGGGGCCGCCAGGCCCTGAGCCTGAGCCGCCGGCACAGCCATTGTTGGTCGGCGTTGTTATCGAACCGTAACAGATGCCGCCGGCGGCCAAACCTGAACTCGCTCCCCCCGACCCGCCATAGCCGCCGCCCCCGCCGGAGGTGAAAAGATAGGGTGAAGAGACAGTTCGGCTCGAGCCGGCCCCGGTCCCGTAGCCACCGCCGTAACCCCGGCCATCAGCGTTGATGGCGCCTCCGGCGTCGACCTCGACGTCGTTCGCCACCACGAGGTTCAAACCGGTTGGCAACATCGGGAGGATGGCTTCATAGCTGACCAATATCCAGACGCCCTCCGGGATAGTTGACCCGGCGACCCGGGCAATCGCCGCGCCCCCAAGCTGGTTGGTTAGCACCTGGTAATCTGTGTTCAGGTGGTAGTTCGTGCTGCCGGACTGGTCGGTGACGACTATGGTGTCGGCGATTACAATTGGCTGGCCCAGCGTCGACGGGTTGGTTCCGATGAGGGAATGCAACTCGCCGGTCACGGCGAACACGTCGCTCAACAGGCCGTTGGTCGAGAAAGTGTGGGTCAAGGCGCCGCCGGCCAGCACGTGAAGGCTGGTGAAAGTGTGGCTGCCGTCAACCGTGAGAGTGCATGGGCCGACGACAATGTCCTGGCCGTCAAAGTTCGTGTCGTGGATGCCGATGCGGGTGTCGTTGGTAAAGGTGGCTGCCATCGTTGGAAGCCAAGCCGCCAGTGACGCTAAAATGCTTGGAACCAAAACGGCGCGCCTGAGGAGGGTCTTCGTCTTCATAGTCGAGTCTGAGATTAACCGCCAGCGACCCCCGGAATCCTGGTTTGGGGAGGCCCGTGGTTATTAACCCATATTTATACTACCGCCGTCGCGCTTTGAGAAGTGTGCGTTTGAGGGCACAGCGATACATTTGTTGCGCCGGATTTGGGTTCTGATTAGCATTGCGTTCATGGCGAACGAGGAACTGCAAGAGTCAGTGCTGGTGCTCGCGCGTGAGGCCGTGGAAAGGCTCTGTCCCCGGACATTTTCGAGGGACGGCCAAAGCGTGGCGGCGGCGGTGCTGGCAAACCGCCGTTTCCTCGAGCGAACGCTGGCGGAGCACGATTTTAGCTGCAAGCAAGTCATCCCTTACGTCGTCATCCGGCATGAAGACCGCTACCTGCTGATGCGCCGGACCCAACGCCAGACGGAGAGCCGGCTTCACAACAAGTACTCGCTCGGAGTGGGAGGGCACATCAACAGAGACGATCTCCGGCGCGAGGCTGACAACGTGATTCTGGCCGGGATGCGCAGGGAATTGGCCGAGGAAATCCGCCTGGAAGGGGAACAGTCGTGCGAGTTAATCGGCGCGATCAACGACGATTCGACCGAAGTGGCGCGCGTTCACCTGGGTCTGGTCTTCCTGCTGACGGCCTCCTCCGCGCAGTATGCCATTGTGGAAGAAGATAAGTACACTGCGGCATGGAAGCTGGCGAGCGAGTTGGCCCAATATTACGACGAGATGGAGACCTGGGCGCAGATCGTCTGTGATTATGTCATTTTATCCGGAGCCACGGAGCGCGCCCGGAAGTGGGAGCAGCACCGATGAGGCGAGAGTTGCTCAAAGACGCCGTCCGAATCGTGGTGAAACTGGGCACCGGCGTGCTGACGGACAGTCATAAACAGCCGGACGCGGCACAGATGGGGCAATTAGCGGCCCAATTGGCCGGGCAGCGCCAGGCGGGCAAGGAAATCGTGGTGGTCTCCTCGGGGGCGGTGGGGGCCGGGATGGGCGCGCTGGGTTATGAGAAGCGCCCTGCCGAATTGGCGGAGCTGCAGGCCTGCGCCGCGGTGGGCCAATCGCGGCTCATGGCCAGGTACGAGCAGCTTTTTGGCGCCTTCGGACTGGCGGTCGCGCAGGTCCTGCTCACGCACGAGGACCTGGCCCATCACGAGCGCCACCTCAACGCCCGCAACACCCTGGTCACCCTCCTGCGTCACGGCGTGGTCCCGGTCATCAATGAGAACGACGTCGTTTCATTCACTGAACTGAAATTTGGGGACAACGACATGCTCTCAGCCCTGGTGGCTTCGCTCCTGCCGGCGGACTTGCTGGTCATCCTGACGACCGTGGACGGCCTGATGGAAGGCTTCGGCCAGGCCAATGCGCGCACGATCCCGACGGTCCAGCGCATAGACGCGGCCCTGGAGAAGATCGCCGGCGGGACCTCGAGCGTGACCGCCGTCGGGGGGATGAGTTCCAAGCTCCAGGCCGCCAAGATTGCAGTGCGCTCGGGCATTCCCGTGGTCATCGCCTCGGGCCGAAAGAAGGAGGCGCTGGCGCGCGTAATAGCGGGGGAGGAGGAGGGAACGCTCTTCGTGCCGCACCCAAGGCGGTTGCAGGGACGCAAGCGGTGGATTGCCTTTTTCCACCATCCGCAGGGAACGGTGTTTGTGGACGCGGGCGCGCGCAAGGCCCTGCGCGAGAGCGGCAAGAGCCTGCTGCCGCCGGGCATTGCCCGGTGCGAGGGCGAGTTTGCCGCAGGCGACGTGGTGCGCATCTGCGATCTGGACGGCACGGAGTTTGCCCGAGGCATCGCCGGGTTCGAGGCGGCCGAGATCAAGGCCCGCCAACTTAAGCGCGTCGAGGTGGTCCACCGGGACAACATGGTCATCCTGTAACCTGCTTTTATGCCACAGAAAAATCGTCCGACCTGGGAAAGCTTCGACGAGATGCGCAAGGCCGCCGAAGAGGGCGATCCGGTGGCGGAATGTTGCATGGGCATCTGTTACCTGAACGGCCAGGGTGTCGGGCAGGATGACAGGGAGGCGGTGAAATGGTTCAGGCGCGCGGCCGACCAGAATGACCCGACGGCGCAGTGCTACCTGGGGTATTGCTTTCAGAACGGCCTGGGCGTGCCGCAGGAGTTCGGCCAGGCGATCAAGTGGTTTCGGGAAGCCGCCGAGCAAGGCGACCCGGCGGCCCAGTTCAACCTGGGTGTGCTTTACGAGACGGGCCAGGGCGCCGCGCGGAACCTGGCCGAGGCGGTCAAGTGGTACCATGCGGCGGCAGACCAGGGCGAACCTCAGGCCCAGTTCAACCTGGGGGTCTTTTACGAGACCGGCCAGGTGGTCCCCCAAAACCTCGAGGAGGCGGTCAAATGGTATCGGCTGGCCGCCAATCAGGAATGCGCCCCCGCCCAGTGCAACCTGGGCCTCTGTTACGAGACCGGACGGGGCGTGCCGCAGAATATCCACGAAGCTGTCAAATGGTTTTGCCGCGCCGCGCGGCAAGGCGACAAGACCGCCCAGCACAACCTGGGCGTCTATTATGCCAGCCTGGAGGCGGCAGAACAAGCCACTCAGCAGGACGAACCCGCCCAAGAGGGGCCAGCCGACAACGCCGCCGAAATCTAAACGCGACAGGAGTGCCGGCTTCAGCCGGCTTACGACGTCCAACGTTCAATAGGGGCACGCCAGGCATCCAGGTGCGCGCAAAGCCGGCTGAACCCGGCGCTCCGGGGGCAGTGTCCGTGCGCGCGCGCGGGGGGAGGGGGCCGGTTTTGGCTGGATTTCAGGCCGACGCCATAGCACAATCGCGCCGATATGCGCCATGCTGCCGTTCTTTACGTGGAAGACGAGGAATTTGATGCTATGTTCATGCATAAGGCATTCGAGCGAATGGGGTTGGAAGGAAGCTTGAAAGTCGTGGGTGATGGACAACAGGCCATCGATTACCTGGCCGGCAACGGCGTTTATGCCGACCGCCGGGCGCACCCACTGCCTGCCGTCATATTGCTGGACCTGAAACTGCCGGTGATTTCCGGCTTCGAGGTGCTCGAGTGGCTCAGAGAGCAGCCGGGCTTGAAGAGCTTGCCGGTGGTGGTGTTTTCCTCATCGGCTCAACCAGAGGACCAGGCCAAGGCCAACGAATTAGGGGCCAAAGATTTTGTCCAGAAACCAAGTTCGGCGCTGGAATTCCCCAAGATCGTCGAGTTGCTGAGGAGCCGGTGGATGACGGCAGCCTGATTACATCCGCAATATCTCCGCCGCCGGCTTTCTCAGGAGCCTGCGCGCAGGCAGGTAGGCTGCCAGCGCCCCGGCCACAAGGCTGATGGCGAAGGTGGCCAGGAAGGTGATGTAAGGCATGGTGAACACGGCAGCCAACTCGATGAGCACCGCCGTCTGCAGCACGAAGAGCCAGGCCAGCGTAAAGCCGATCGCCCCGCCCGCGATGCCCGCAGACAGCGTCAGGACGACCGACTCGCCCAGGAAGAGCCGGAAGAGCTGCCGCCGGCGCAACCCCAGGGCCTTGAGCACCCCGATTTCCCGCTGGCGCTCCAGGATGGTGCTGGCCATGGAAGCGATCAGCGCAAAAACGGCGATGACGACCGCCACCCCCAGCAGCAGCCCGAAGAATACCTGCGTCGCCCAATACATGACGCGGGCCTCTTCCTTTTGCTCGGCGGTGCATTGGATGCCGAACCGATAGCGCACATCGAATTGCTGCCGGACCTTGGCGGCGACGGCCTTCTGGACAGCGGCGCCCCCGTTTGCCCGGGCAAAGTAAAGCGCCTGGAAGGCCTCGGCAGGGGCGGCCCGCGTCATCGCCTGGAAGTTCTCCAGGGAGATGAGGACGCCTGAGCCGACGGCATTGGCGAGCCGTCCCCGGAAGTTCTCAAGCCCCGGGACGGCGCTGCAGATGGCCGCTACGCGGAACCGGGCTTCGCTCCGCTCGGCCCCGAGCCGGAACGACAATTGGACGTGGTCCCCGGCGGAGACCTCGAGGAAACGCGCGGCGGCCAGGCTCAGGATGATGGGTGGGGCGGGGTTGGTGGGCGAAGGGTCGTCGAGGTGGACGCGCCCGCTTGCCAGGCCCTCGATGGCATCGGGCCTGCCGGCCTCGCACACGATGCGGCCGGTGTAAAGCACCTTCGCCAGGTCGGTGTCCGCGCCGAACGGCACGACCCAGAGGTACTTCATGCCCACAAGGTCCCCGGCCACCACATCATAAGCCACGCCCAATTCGGAGCGGTCGTGGAGGAACTTGACCTCTGAGACGGCGGCCACGCCGGGCACCCGCGCCAGGTCGGCCTTGAGCGTCTCGCCCTCGGGACGCACTGCATGAATCCGCAGGTCGGCGCCATGGGTCTGCTCGACGACCGCCAGGGCCATGCGGCTGAAGAGAACGACCAGGCTGGCGATGAAGATGACGAGCGCCACCGAGAGCGTGAACAACAGGGCGGTGGTCGTGTGCCGGCGCCGGTGCCGCTCGAGGTTGCGGGCCGCCAGTTCGGTTGCCGGTTCAAAGGCCCAGCCCAGCCCCAGGAACAGCAGGCGCTGAACGAAGGGCAGCAACCCGACCATCAGGAGGGTGAACCCCAGGAGAATCGAGAGCAGCAGGCACAGGATGACCGTGCCGATGAGGGATGGGTTGCCGGAAAGAAACGCCGTGGGCAACACGAAAAACACGACGACCGACAGCCCGGAGAGGGCAAGGCCGGCCAAGACCAGCGGACGGTTGGCCTGGCCCTCGCGAACGGGGGTTGCCGGGACCTGGCCGCGCCGCAGCGGATCGAGCGCATCCACGATGCGCCAGCGGGTGGCATGGAGCGCCGGCACCAGGGCGCTGCCGATGGAAAGCACAATGCCGGCGGCCAGTGTGAGCCACAGCGTGGCCGGGGCGACCTCGACGGTCAACCCCGCCCCTGGGGCGCCCATGGCCAATCCGATGAGCTTCACGATGAGCCGGGCAAACACCGTCCCCGCCAGCACGCCCGGCACCACTCCCAGAAAACAGAGCAGGAGCGACTCGCTCAGGACCAGGTGGAAGATGTGGTTCCGCCGCGCGCCCAGGGCGCGGAGGATGCCGTACTCGCGGATGCGCTCCTCGACCGCCACGGAGATCAGCGAATAGAGCAGCAGTCCCGTGATGCCCAGCGCCAGCAAGGCGAACACCCCAAAAACCGCCCGCAAGGGCGAGGTGAAATTCTGGAAGGCCGTAATCGCCGCCGCTTTGGGCAGGCGCACGTCGTAGTCCAGGCCCAGGAGCGCCGCCACGGCGGCGCCGGCTTCCTTGAGGCGCAGCACGCTGGAGTGGAGATCGCGCGCATCGTAGCAGGCCCGGGGATTCTGCAATGCCCCGGCCAGGACCTGAACCCGGGAGGGTTCGTTCAACAGCGCGCGGGCGGCGTCCGGCCCGACGACGATGTAGTCGCGCACCTGCTGGGGCAACACGAGTTGGCGCTCGATGACGCCCTCCAAGCGGAAGTTCTGCTCCGAGAAGGTGCTCTGGCAGTGGACGGACAGGCTCGAGCCCGCTTTGGCCTGGAGCTTCTCCGCCAGGGCCTTCGAGACCGCGCAGGTCTCCGCCCCCAGGGCCGGCTCGGGCATCAGCCCGGCGATGTCCAGTTCCCGTTCCCGCCGCGCATCCACCCCGATTAGCACGGCGTATTGCTCGAGCGACCCGGAGCTGACCTGGACGACGCCGAGCCAGCGGGGAGATAGACCCCGGAGAAGCGGGTTGTCTTTGAGCTTCGTCGTGACTTCCGCCGGGTCAAAGGCCGGCGGGTTGAAGGCGTCGCCTCCCGGCCGCGTAATGAGGACGTCGGCCTTGCCGGCCTGCAACGCCACCAGGTCGATGTATGAAATGGAGACTGAATCCAGCCCAACCTGGACCGCCGTGAGCAGTGCCAGCGTGAGGAAAATGCCCAGGGCGCCGAGGATCGTGCGCGAGCGCCGCCGTCCCAGGTTGCGCAGGACGTAAAGCAGCGTGGTGCTCATGCCGCGGCCTGGGAATCGCTTTCCACCCGGCCATCGCGCAGTCCAATGATCCGCGAGCTGGCCTGCGCGATCAGCGGGTCATGCGTCGCGATGACCAGCGTGACCTTCTCCCGCTGGTTGAGGTCCTGGAGCAGGACCATGATTTCCTTGCCGGTGGCGCTGTCCAAATCCCCGGTAGGCTCGTCCAGCAGGACCAGCGCCGGCTCGTTCGCCAGGGCGCGCGCTATCGAAACCCGCTGCTGTTCGCCCCCGGACAACTCGGACGGCTTATGGTCCGCGCGGTCCTTCAAACCGACGCGCTCCAAAAGCCAGAGCGCCCGCTCCCGCCGCTCGCGCCGGCCCAACCCCTTGAACTGCATCGGCAGCTCGATGTTCTCGCGCGCCGACAAAGTGGGGAGCAGGTTGTAAAACTGAAACACGATCCCGATCCGTTCCCGGCGCAGGTCCGCCAACTGGTCCTCGGACAGATTCTCCAGGGCGACGCCGTCCACGCTCAGGGCGCCGCGGGAAGGCGTATCGATGGCGCCGATCAGGTTAAGCAGCGTCGTCTTGCCACAGCCGGAGGGTCCCATCAAGGCCACAAACTCTCCGCGCTGCACCGTAAGGTCCACGCCGCGCAACGCGCCCACGGCGGTGGCGCCCAAAAGGTAACTCTTGTGCAGGTTCTGCGTCTGGACGGCAATCGCGCTCATGCGCGCCGACTCTGAGGGCAAACCTGCGCTCACGCAATGAGAAAGACCGGCCTCCTGTCCCGGAGGGACGCATGAGAGTAGCCCAACGTTTCAATGTTGGGTCCAGTCCCGAGACGGGCGCAAGTCCCGAAGGGACGGCCGGAGCGGCCCTTGGTTTTCAGCCGTCCCCTCGGGACGGGATTTGTCTGTGGGCTGATCCCGGCGTTGAAACGCCGGGCTATCATCAGATGTCCCTCCGGGACAAATGTTGGGCCAGCGGTTTCGCATGAGTTTTTGAAAATGCCCACTCTGGCCAGTGTTTGCAGGGCTGGGAGCACTTTCGCATTCTGACCCCATTTTCTTTTTTGTTGACTTCGGCGGCGTTTTGTATATCCTCTCCCTATATATGGCTTGGATTTACGATACCGCCAAATCCACCCTCGCCTTGCGCCACCGCAAGCGCTTCCTCCTTTC
>Ga0181524_10004270_pt1 | contig 13328 bp, 9 predicted proteins | sample PEATcosm2014_Bin_34_FD_119761 | JGI IMG/M metagenome (GOLD analysis project Ga0181524, IMG submission 119761) | Peatland microbial communities from MTU Mesocosm Facility, Houghton, MI, USA - PEATcosm2014_Bin05_60_metaG | ecosystem: Environmental > Terrestrial > Soil > Wetlands > Peat | place...
GACGGCCACTACTGGTTTCCGGTTTATACCAAGGGCGAGGGGATTCTGCACTTCTCCGGCGGCTACGGCTACATGGCTCAGGACGTTCACATTCGTGACGTGGTCAAATACGCCGACTACAAGCGTTTCGGATCGACCAGCACGGTGTTCTACAACGGACAGGACATCACCAAGAACGGGCAGCAGCCAGCTCCGCAACCAAATAACCCGCCCAAATAAAGGTTGCGCAGACGGCGCGGCATTGGCTGAAAGTGCGCCAAAGCGGAAGTTGAGCGATCCTTTGGGCGACGGACGGGGCTGCCGGATGATCTACTGAATTCGTGACGGTTGGCTCGAAAAAGTGCGCTGCCGGTGAAAAAATGCGGCGCCTCATCCAGCGGCTTGTTGTGCAGGTTGCTTGCAGCCTGTCCTTAGCGGCACTCTGCTACCCGCCGCGCGCGGCCGCGCAGGCGGCAGGACCGGCTCAAGCGAATGCAGGCCAGGCCACGAACGGGGAATCGAGCGCAGACGACTCCACTTCCGGCGATGTCGAGACGATTTTTCCGCACACAGAGACGGGGCGCTACTGGATCTCGGGGCAGGCAAACGTCATTTTGCAGGGTCACGGGGCGTTCCCGGCGAAGTACAGCGGACCAAACAGCCTGACCAACTGGGCGCAGTCGGCGACCACGCATTTGCTGACGCTCTACGCCGGTTACGAACTCACGCCTACGACCGAAGTTTTTGCCGACATAGAGGATGCCACCGGCAACGGGATCGGGAGCGCCAACGGCCTCGCCGGTTACGTCAACCTGGATGCGGTGCGGGTGGTGGAAGGCAGGGCGCTGTCGAGGGCCCCTTACCTGGCGCAGTTTATGCTGCGTCAGATCGTCCCGCTGACGAAAGAGCGCGTGGATGCGAACCGCGACGAACTGGATCTGGCCACTTCGCTTCCCGCGCGCCGCCTGGAGTTGCGCGCAGGCAAGATGGATTTGACGGATTTCTTCGATACCAACACCTATGGCTCCGACAGCAACCTGCAGTTCCTCAACTGGACGGTGGACAGCAACGGCGCCTATGACGTTGCCTCGAACACACGCGGTTACACCGACGGCGCGATCGTGGAGTACGACGATCGCTCGTGGTCGGCGCGCTTTGCCGAAGCGCTGATGCCCAAGGTTGCGAACGGAGAATACCTCGATGCCGATGTGGCGCGGTCGCGCGCGGAGAACCTGGAGCTGGAAGCGCGGGGCAAACCCATCGCCCACCGGAAGGGCGTGGTGCGGCTGTTGGGCTACCTCAATCATGCCGGCATGGGAAGCTACCGCGAGGCGGTTGCGGAGTTCCTGGATGGCGAGACTGCGACACCGGAGATCGTTGCGACGCGCCGGCAGGGACGGCATCGCTATGGTTTTGGCTTGAACATGGAGCAGGAGGTTGCTGACAATGTGGGCGTGTTTGTGCGCCTGGGCTGGAGCGACGGGCATAACGAAACCTTTTGCTACACCGAAGACGACCGCACGGCGCAGATCGGCAGTGTTGCCATGGGCCGTGCCTGGCGGCGCAACAGCGATCGCGCCGGCGTGGCTTTCGTGACCAACGGCATTGTGGCGGCGCATCAGGAGTATCTCGCTTTGGGCGGACTCGGCTTTCTGCTCGGCGACGGCGCACTGACTTACGGCCGGGAGAAAATCGTCGAGGCCTTTTACACTGCGCACCTGTGGCGCGGCTTCTTCATTTCCTACGACTTCCAGCACATTAACGACCCTGGCTATAACCAGGCGCGCGGGCCGGTGGCCGTTTCCGCGTTGCGCTTCCACACGGACTTTTGAGGAAGACAGGGAACAGGGGGTAGGGAATAGGGAATAGGAAGACGGCGCGGACAGCAGGAGCGGCTTGCAAATGAATGCATTACTTGTGAACGGTTAGTGCATTAGCGCGGAGGACTCAGCGACCGGCGCGGCCCGCGCCCATGAGAACCAGCGAGCGCTGGGCGAAAGGCGAGTAGACGAGCAGCGTGGTGCAGGCGAGCGCCAGGCCGAAATTGATGTGGTGCAGAAGCAGGAAGGGCGAAAGCGACCAAAGCTCATCGAAGAGCAGCAGGAAGGGCCAGAGGGTGAGGATTTTCTGGCGGACGCCCGGCGCGTAGAAGAGGACGGAGCAGAGGAGAAAAGCGCGAACGGGGATGAGGACGGCGGCCGTGACGATGAGGACGTGAAAGACGATGGCAGCTTTGGGTAGCGGCGAGAGGAGATCGGCAATCTCCGCCAGATTGGCGAGCGCGCCCACATAGAACCCCAGGTACATAAGCTGGAAGAGAATGAAGAGCGTTTGCACCACCCGATGGGATGTCTTGGGAAGGTCCTGCGGAGTGGCCAGAAGCCGGGTGCGAAGCCTGAGTTCAGACTCGCCGGGAGCGGCTGTGTTCGCAAACGACGCGGGGGGCGAAGATTCGGGGAGTGCGGGAGCCGAAGACCCGGCGACCAGAGGCTGCGCATCGGCGCCGGGAGCAATGCGTTCGACGGGAGCCAGGAAGCGATAGCCGCGGCGGGCCAGGGTCTCAATAAATCTGGGGCTGCCGGCGGTGTCGCCGAGGGCTTCGCGGATGCGATTGACCGCCGAGTTGACGCCGTGCTCGTAGTCGACGAAGGTTCCATCGGGCCAGAGCTCGCGCGAGATCTCTTCGCGCGTGAGCGACTGGCCGGGGCGCTCCAAATACCGCTCCAGAAGCATGAGCAGCACCTGGAAAGGTTGCGCGTTCAACTTGACGCGCAATCCCTGCCTGCGCAATTCTCCCGTGGCGGCGTCCGCCTCAAAGATTCCAAAGCGATAGCGCCGGATTGGCCGGGAGCCGGTGTTGTCGTCCGCCATGTCTGTCGATCAGTGTAGCCGATGGAGAGTTGGGCCGAAATCCGGCCGGCTCAAGTGACAAGTTTACGGAAGTTCAACGGCTGGAAGGTCTTGCACGGTGAGAATCATTCACCGATGGATGAGGCGCCAAGCATTGCCTGGCGCACGTCAACAAGATAAGGTGCAGGACATGACGCACGACCGAATTTCCAATTCGAGAAGGTTACCGGTTGCAGTCGCATTACTGCTTCTTCTGGCGGCCGGAGCTTCGGTCGCGGAGGAGCCCAGCCCAGCGGCGGTTGCGGGGTTCAACTCCTATACCGGCCGCGTGGAGTCGCGGCTGGACGCGCAGCACCGGTCGGCCGAGGCGTACCTGGCGCCTGAGGATTCGGCGCGCCTGCGGGCGGGCGGCCTGGTGATTGAACAACTGACGCCGGCGGCGGGCTCGGAGCTGCCGGGAGCGCTGCTGCATGACTGGCGCGGGACAGCGTTTGTGCCGGGCGCGAAGGGCGCGGACTTCGAGCGAGTGATGCGGGACTTCCGCGGCTATCCCCTCTATTTTTCGCCGCAGGTGCTCAAGGCCACGGCGCCGGCGCAGGAGGGCGATCGCTGCCGGGTGACGCTGCGGGTGCGGCAGACGCACATTCTGACGGTGGTGATGGACACAACGTACGACGTTACGTTTGGACGTGACAATTTCGGAGGGGCGGGCGCCCAGTACGGATACAGCGTTTCGCGCAGCACGCAGATTGCGGAAATCGAGTCGGCGGGCACGGCGAAAGAGCGCGCGTTGAGCCCCAGCGAAGAGCACGGGTTTCTGTGGCGGCTGAACACCTACTGGAGCTACGAGGAGCGCGACGGCGGACTGTATATCCAGATCGAGTCGGTTTCGCTTACGCGATCCATTCCCACGGGGTTGGGGTGGGCGATTGGGCCGTTTATTGAAAGCATTCCGCGCGAATCTCTGGAGTTCACGCTGCGGGCGGCGCGGGACGCGCTGCGCAAGTAGCGCCGCATTCATTGCGCGCTGAGGAAGCGGCCTGAAAGGAGACGAAGATGGGCGCACAAGTTGTATCAGCGAAGAGCGGAGGGAGTTTCGAGAACGCGCGGAGGGTCAATCAAGCGTTGACCGCCCGCCTGGAGAAGCGCGCCTTGCAGTGGATGGCGGAGCGCGCGCCGCAATGGGTGAGCTCGGATCAACTGACGGCGCTCGGCCTCGGCGCGCAGATCGGGGCGGGCATCTGCTATGCGTTGTCGCGCTTCGACCGACGGGCTCTGCTGCCGGCGATCGTGTGCCTGGCGCTGAACTGGCTGGGCGACAGCCTCGACGGGACGCTGGCGCGCGTGCGCCGGCAGGAGCGGCCGCGTTACGGATTCTATGTCGATCACATGGTAGACGTTCTTGGAGCAGTGGCGTTGATGTGCGGGCTGGGCGCCTCAGGGCTGCTGCATTGGCCGGCGGCGATGGCGATGCTGATCGCGTTTCTGGTGCTTTCGAGCGAGAGCTACCTGGCCGCGTACACGCTCCAGTGTTTCGAGCTTTCGCAAGGCATCTTCGGGCCCACGGAGATTCGCATTCTGCTGATCCTCGGCAACCTGGCCGCGCTGCGCAGCCCGTATTCGACGGTGTTCGGCCACAGAGTGCTGCTCTTCGATCTGGGAGGGACGATCGCGGCGCTGGGAATGGCGGCGATGGCGATTGCCGTCGCGGTGCGCCACACAGCGCAACTCTACCGGCAGGAGCCGCTGAAATGAATGCTCTTGTCCGATGGGGTAAGTTCAACGTGGTGGGCGCCATGGGCATGGCGGTGCAGCTAGCCGCTTTGGCGCTGTTCAACCGGTTGACCGCGGGCCGCTACCTTGTGGCAACGGCCGCGGCACTGGAGTTGACACTGGTGCACAACTTTGTGTGGCACCTGCGCTACACGTGGCGCGACCGGCGCGACCGCTCGGCATTGCCGGGGCGGTTCGTGCGCTTTCATCTCTCCAACGGGCTGGTTTCGCTGCTGGGGAATCTGGCGCTGATGCCGCTGCTGGTCGAGGAGGCCCGCATCCCGGTGGTTGCATCGAACGCGATTGCGATTCTCTGCTGCTCGCTGGTGAACTTCTGGCTGGGACACAACTGGGCGTTCGCCGCGAGGGTGGAGGCGCGGCAGGGCTGAGATATGGATTCATCGCGCCGATGAAGGCCCTCAGCGCCGTGACTTTGGTGATGCAGGCGCTATAGCGATCCGCGCAAATGCGGTATTCTGCTTCGTCGTGGAAAATCCATTCGTGGGAGGCGCGATGCCGGCTCACACGTCGACGAAGAATCCCGCAGTCCTATCCCACCATGCCATGCGCAGGCTCGTGGGCATCATTGCCCTGCTTCTTCCTTTCGTTCTTGCAGGCGGCACCATTCTGCTCGCTCTCATCGGACCCAGCCACGCAGTGCCTCACCCGCTTTTGCAGCGATCGATCAGCGACTATCGCTACACGGCGATGGGGGATTGCTACGTGGGAGCCCTGTGCGCGATCGCGGCGTTCCTAATGTGCACCCGCGGATACGACTGGACCGACGAGATCACCGGGTATCTCGCCGGGGCACTTGCTCTGGGCGTTGCACTCTGCCCCTCGGTGAACCCGCGAGACCCCGTGCATTCACCGCTGCAGTTGGAGTTAAATACGGTCCACACCATGTTTGCCGCGCAGATGTTTCTCGTCCTGGCCTATTTCTGCCTGGTTCTGTTCCGCAGGAGCTCGCCAGGGAAAAGCCGCACTCGACGCAAGCAGCACAGAAACGCCGTCTACGCGGTCTGCGGCGCAGTGATACTGGTCTGCGACGCGATGATGGTCAGCCTGAATCTAGAGGGCGCGGCGCGAATACTAAGACCTTTCAACCCGCTCCTGAACTGTGAATCGCTGGCGCTCATCGCCTTCGGCGTGGCCTGGCTCACCAAGGGCAACGGCATCCTGAGAGACCGTCCGCACAACCACGTCCAGCCCCTCTGACCGCGGCGCTCGGATCGGGAGCGATGCGTCCCCGGGGTGGTTGGGCGGAGCGCGCGTCCTCAAGCTTCCGGCGCAGATCGTGAATCGGCTTTGCGGTTCCGCAGGGGATCACCGATTGTCGTGATGCCGATCACAGCGAGTTGTCACCGGCGAGAGGGGGAATGGAAGGACTGAGCAGCAGGCGCAGCGCACGCGTGCGCTTGCTGGCCGAACGATAAAAAATCAAGCGCCGGAACAGGAGGGCCCGCATGAATTATCCCGTTTGGGACGTTGCGTTTGGCGCCGGACTGCTGATTGCCCTGGTGGCCATTCTTCACGTGTTTGTGTCGCATTTCGCGGTGGGTGGCGGTCTGTTTCTGGTCATCACGGAGCACAAGGCCCGGCGCAAGAACGACGCCGCACTGCTCGGCTGGCTTAAGAAGCACACCAGGTTCTTTGTGCTGGTCACAGTGGTTTTCGGCGCCATCAGCGGGGTGGGCATCTGGTTCACGATCGGGTTGATCGGTCCCACGGCCACCAGCAACCTGATTCATGCTTACGTGTGGGGCTGGGCCATCGAGTGGGTGTTCTTCTTCCTTGAGATCACGGCCGCTCTGCTCTACCTCTATGGATGGGACAAGCTGGAGCCGCGGTTGCACCTGTGGTACGGGTGGATTTATTTCGGCGCAGCGTACCTGAGCCTGGTGATCATCAACGGAATCATCGCCTTCATGCTGACCTCGGGGAGCTGGACAAAGAACCACGAATTCTGGAAGGGCTTTTTCAATCCCACTTACTTTCCGTCGCTGGCGTTCCGCACCGCGATTGCGCTGGCGCTGGCGGGAATCTACGCCTTGATCACCTCGAGCGTCGAGAAAGATGCCGGCTTGAAGGCGCGCATTGTGCGCTGGAGCGCGTGGTGGATTGTGCCCTCGCTGGCTGTTCTTCCATTGCTTGCGCGGTGGTACATCCGCCGGATTCCCGCCGATCTATGGGCCAGCGCCCGCGGCCCCATGCCCACGGCTACGCACTACGCTTTGTTCGCCGTTGTTCTTTTGAGCGTGACCTTTGTTTTGGCGCTGCTTTCGTTGCTCAGGCCGGGCCACATGCATCTGGCCTTCAGTTTGCTGGTAGCGCTGGTGGCGCTGGGCGCGATGGGTTCGTTCGAGTTCGTCCGTGAGGCCATTCGCAAGCCCTTCGTGATCTCGAACTACCTGTACGCGAACTCGCTTTATTCCACGCAGATTCCGGGGGATGGCGGCTTCAGCGTGGACGAAGTGAATGCGGCGGGGGTTCTGCCGTCGGCGAAATGGGTGAGCAACCGCGACCTGACGGGCGGCAACCAAGCCGCGGTGGGGCGCGAGATCTTTCGTGTGGAGTGCGAGAGTTGCCACACGGCGAACGCCTATCGCGGGCTCAAGCATTACATCGCTTTGCGTCAATGGGATGAGAGCAAGATTCAAGCCATGATCGGCGGCCTTGAATTCATGCACAACAGCGTGATGCCGCCGTTCGCAGGGACCGATGCGGAGCGCGGCGCTCTGGCGGTTTATCTCAATACCATCGAGCCCGTATCCAGCGAGGACGCGGCAGCCGCTGCCGGCGGCCAGACGGTCTTTGACCAAAACTGTTCCATGTGCCATCGCGTGAACGCCAACGATCCGCTCTTCAAGAACCTGACAAGCGATCCGGCCGCGGCCGGCGAGGCGCTGAAGGATTTGACCGCTCTGTTTCCGCTGATGCCGGACCTGAAGCTTACCGATCCGCAGCGCACGGCGCTGGTGGGGTGGATCAATGCGCAGCGCAGCGCCAAAGGGTTCGGCAACACCGCGCAAGGAGGGAAGTGAAGATGATCCAGTCCAATCTGATTCCGGCTCTTGACCCGAACCCGCTGCCCGCGCCGTATTGGGTCTTCAAACTGCTCCTGATTGTGACGTTCGTCCTTCACATTCTCGCCATGAACTTCCTTCTGGGCGGAGGAGTGCTTGCGCTCGCCGCCAAATGGCGCGCGAAAAACGGGGGGTTCGGCGGACGCCTCTTTTCCGATGTGGCAAAGAAGATGCCGGTTCTTTTGCCGGCAACCATCACCCTCGGCATCGCTCCGCTGCTCTTCGTGCAGGTGCTCTACGGCCAGTTCTTTTACACCTCATCGATCGTGATGGCCTGGCCCTGGTTCCTGGTGCTGGTGATGCTCACCGCCGCCTATTACGGCTTCTATTACGCTTCGTTCCGCAGCGGGAAAAGCGCAGGGAAAGCCGGCGGCGTGATGCTCGTCAGCGTGATCCTGATCTTTCTGATCGGCTTTCTGTTCAGCAACAATCTCACCTTGAGCCAGACGCCCGCGCGATGGGCCGCGAAGTACTTTGCCGATCCTGGCGGCTGGAACCTGAACCTGACGGAACCGGCTCTGATCCCGCGCTTCCTGCACTTTTTCACTGCGGCTGTTGCGGTGGGAGGAATCTTCCTGGTGTTCGTCGCCCTGGCCAACTGGAAGCGGGACAAGGGATACGCCCGGCAGGTGTTGCAGTTCGGCGGCAAGGCGTTTATGTACGCCACCATGGCGCAGTTTGTGGTGGGCCTGATCTTCCTCGTCAGCCTCCCACGCGGCTTGCGTATGTTGCTCATGGGCGACAGCCCCCTGGCGACCACGCTGCTTCTGGTTGGCATCGCGGGCGGCATGGCCGCCATCTTCGTCATGTCCGGAGCCTTGCGGAACGAGAACATCCGTGCCGCTGCGTTGTATGCGCCAGGCGTTTTGGCGGTGACCATCTCATGCATGGCGGTCATGCGAGACCTCCTGCGCGATGCCTATCTGAGTCCGTACTTCCACGCGGGGCAATTCGCGGTAACCACACAGTGGTCCGTGCTTCCGCTTTTCCTGGCGCTCTTTGCCGCCGGGGTGATTCTCTGGCTGGTCATGATGCGGCGCTATGGATTGCTCGGCGGCAAGAAGGAGATCGAACGGCCCCAGCCGTGAGCCGGCAAGTTCGGGGACACGTGAACATACTCCGCGCTGTCTATGAGCGCGCCAACGCGGGGAACATGCGGAGTCCGTAGGCTCCCGCCCCCGCTGCCTGCTCTGCCGCATTTCAGCCGCGGCCCTACAGCGCGTCGATCAATGCCCCTTTCCAGTATGGGTCTGATCCGCGGACGCGGGTCCGGGGAGTGGAGCCTGCTTATGAACGGGCACGCGGGCATCGCGGGCGAAATACCACCTTGCCGCAATGGAGAATGAGTTCACCTCCAGGCTTTGAGCGCTCAATTGCGACTTGTAGAAGAAGCCGGAGTAGGTGGGCGCGAAGGACAGATTCCCGTAAGCGGGAATGACCAGCGACAGGCTCAGCGGGATGGCATACTCCGTTTGCGTGGGCAGCTCGGCCGCAGAAGGACGCCCGAAGTAATAGTCGCCCTGCGAGTCGGTGACAAGGCTCCACTGTTTGCCGGGTCCGGGGCCACTCCCTCCTCCGCGAGGCCAGAGGTGGTTCTGGAAGTGGAGATCCCAATAGTAGCCGGGGGAATGGAGTGTCTTCACGGCGGGCGCGCCGACAACCTGAGTCGTGCTGTTGATTGTAAATTTAGCGCTACTGAAGCAGGTTTGCAGCGTGACGTTCGCTGTGACCTGGCAGGTATGTGCCGTCTTCGCGCCTGTCGTCTGGTTGGTGTCTTGCAGCGTAAGCGCCGACAGGACGTTGTTTTGCGTGCTGAACTCCATGCCCGTCTCCAGATAGCTTCCTCCCGATAACCAGAACCAGGAGAAGGACCTTGGCCGATTGCCGGCGAACTCAGCCCTTAAGCCGCCGCGATCGGTCCAAGCCGAGATGCGGGGAAGCTTGACCGTGAGCTCGCCAGGCCCAGCGGAAGCCGCGAAAGAGAAGAACAAATACGGGTTGTCGATTTCAAGCTGATATTGACGCGGGGTGAAGACCAGAAGGGCGCGCGGGAGCGAGTGCACGCCGCGGACGGTGTCGCCGCTTTTGCCGCCAAGGCGAACCTGGATGAAGCCTGCTTCGGTGATGTTGTTGAGGGAATACGAAGCGTTGATCGGCCTGTTGGTGAGATTGCCGATGACGGAGCGGTCATAAGCGAACGCGCTTTGGATGCCAAAAGAAACCGGCGCGAACGATTTGCCGCTGCCGGCCGGACCGAAGAAGCTCCCCGTGACGCGGCTTGCCAGTTCGAGGTCCAGCTCCTGCTGAGTGGGCACGGAGGCGCGCGAGTCAGAGACGCCCTGGAAGTTTTGGGATTGTGCGTTTCCGCCCACCGGTTGCCGCGAAGTGAAGCCGGCGACGAGCTTGGTGAAATCCACCTGCCAAATCGGCAACTGCTGGAAGCGCTCGTTCGACGCCGTGACCGTTTCTTCGACCGGCCGGGGTTGCCCGTTGGCCTGGCCGGTAAGTGCGATTTCAACGTCATTGTCCTGCAAACGATCGATGAGAAAGTGCGATAACCGATGGGTCACGAAATAGCGGCTGGTTTGGTGATAGGCCTGGGGCAGCTTCTGGAGGGCCCCATAAACCAGCTTGTCCTGCGCCATCTGATCGGTGGTCAGCAGCCAATAGTATGCATCGTCGGCGATGGGCGTTCCATCGATGCAATAGGTGCTCCTGGCTGTCGGGGATGGGGTACACGATGGATCGACGGGAACCCAAAGAGGCTCGTTGTTGCGGTTGACCTCGGTGAGATTCGACAACGAGGCCTGAACGATGCCGTAGGAGGCGAGCCACTCCTTGGTAATGTCTCTGTCGGCCAGGTCCGACTGCTGCTCGATCAACTGCTCCGAAGCCGCGAGCATGGCCTGGAGGTCTTTTCCGGTGACGGCCACATTCTCCATGTAATCGCCCTTCCAGAGGATGCGGTCGAGGGCGACGCGCAACATGCAGATGTTTTTTTGCCTCTCGGGCGAGACGGGGCACATATCGTAGTCCGCATAGTCCTTAACAGGCGCCTGGCGACCGTTCGCATCCGACACGACCTGACGCCCGAAGTCATCCAGCGGGGCCGGCTTCCCGTTCGAACCCAACACGGCCTGCTGCCCGATGGTGTCCAACTGCATGTCTCGGCTCTCGAGGAGCACCAGGTCGGATGTGGGCTGCGATGCCTTCTCGAGGTACTGGAGGAGCATCAATTCCGCCCTGTTTTCGTTTTCGATTTCAGCATCGGCGCCGGCGGCAGCGGTTGGCGATGCTTGATCGCCGCGCAACTTGTGGATCAGGTCGAAGAGGAGCGAAACGGCAGTGATGCGGTTGTCGGCAGGTTTGGGGACGAAGGCGCTCTTGGAATTGTCGATTTTGGGGCCGCTGCTCCCGGAGGGGGAGACGAGCGTAACGCGCGACACCGTGCCTGGGAATTGATTGCCGAACGAGGAGTAGCCCACCGACGAGGAGTAGCCCTTCACCGGGGTCAGGACGGGGGCGGGATAGGCGGCGTTCGCGGAGGCCGCAGCCTGGGCCGGGTTCGCTGTTGCCTGGGCGGGAGCCGAAGATCCTTGAGCGCCGGCGGGGTTTGCCTGCCCGGCATTTGCGGTCCTCTGAGCGGGAAGCGCGTAGGATAACTCGAGCGCGGGCGTGTCGTAGCCGGCCTCGGGCTCGCTCAAAATAAGGTCGACAGGGCGTTCGCCCGCGGACCTCAGCTTTGCCCACACGCGCGTGGCGAGGACTTCGGCTTCTGTGTGCGTCATTTGCGCCATCACAACCACGGCGTCGAAAGACCCATATTCGAGACTGGCCCCGCGTACCAGGGCCCCGGTGACTACGGTGGGATCGGTCACCACCACTTCCGCCGCGGGCACCGCATCGTCGCAGCGGCCAAAGTCCTTGGGCCAGTTTTTGCCGTTCAACGCTTCGTTAGGGAGGTCCTGGCTGCCCTTGCCGCCGATGCATAGGCGAAGGTTGGTCTCCGAGACCGCCTCCATGGTGTCTTGTCCGACGACTCCGACGACCAGAATCTTCTGCCCATTCTCCTCGGCGACGGTATAGCCGATGTCTTTCTGTTCCCTGGCGATAGTGCGCAGCAATCCGCGGATTGCGGCTTTGCGCGACGCCTCGCTGAGAATAAAGCATGCGCCCGCGCTGGAATCTCCATCGTCTGCCGTGCAATTTTCAAGCGGCTCGTCGGGCTTGGCCAAATTGTCCTTCAATTTCGCGAGGATCTGCAGCAGCCTGTCACGGTAAGCGCACAAATCGCGGGCATTGTCCCTGTTGGCGGGATCGTTAAAGGCCGCTCCGGCATGGCACACGGAGGAATCGAGACCTTGCAAAATTGCCGACAGGCTGGTTATCGAATCCGGATCCAGGTCCGGGCTGCCGCTTTCGTGTCCTCCGAAAGCGAATTTTCCGGGCAGTGCAGGAAGTTGAATTTTATCGGCTGACTTAAATGCCTGTGGCGACCACCACGCCGATTGCATGATGGCGACCTCGTCACTGACTAAGGCATTGCGTACGTTTGTGGTTCCGGTGGCCAGTTGCCGCATTGCGGTAACTGCCGGATTTTTGCCTCGTTCCGAGCTAAGCCGGTCGAGGCGGTCGAGCCAGTCGAGCGGCTCGACTTCCGGGGCGGTCCCCCCGGCCCCGCTGCCCTGGTTGACGCATTTTACCGAGCCCCTGGCGAACGGATCGCCGGCGAAAAGCAATGGGCAATTGCTCTTCAGCCCGTAGGCAGAGCCTGGACCGCCATTGGGCAGCAATTTAAGCCTCGCTGTCAGCGCCATGCGAAGGTTGGCCGCGAGCAGGTAAAGGCGGCCATCGCCGCTCTTGATCCGGGGAGACCCTTGAGGCCCGTACTTATCGCTCTCCTCGGCGAGCAGGCGCGCGACTCCGCGCAGCCAGCCCGACGAATACATAAAGTCTTCGCGTCCCGGCACCACGGCGCGGAATCCGGCGGTCATGAAGAAGTTGAGGACATTGTCGCAATAGGCGGCGCGAGCAATGCGATCGTCGTCCTTATAGAGGCTCTCCGGCGGGCCATCGTTGTCGGGCAGTCCCGTTTTTTGCGGCAACTTGCAATCGCCCAGACCCATGTTTTCGAACTGCAGCGAAGCGCCGAACTCGGGGCCGAAGTCGTCTCCCATTCCCAGCAACAGGCGGCGGTCCTTCGGGTCCTGGGCTTCGTCATCGCGAAACTTGAGAAAATCTCGAACTGGCTGAAGGACAGGAACGGTCTCGGTGGCTTCGATCCGGTAGTAACCCATCAGGCTGCCCGTATAGTCGATCTCGGTCTTGGTTGTTTGTCCGCGAATAGCGCCGGCAAACAGCAGTGGAAAGATCGTCGAGACGGACAGCAGAGAAAAGAACCGGACGAGAAATAACCTTGTGTGCATTGTGCCCTCCAGGCTTCCTACGGGAGTGAGAAGCACCGCGATTTTTAATTCATCATGCAGAAACGAACGGGGATCGTCAATTGCTTTTCTCTGGGTATCCCCCGCTCAGGCCCGGCCCGCCCATGCTCTCGGCAGGCCTGACGGACTCCAATGTTTGCCGGGCAGCAGCCGGTGCAGCTCCGAATTGCCATTCCAGAGCCCGAACCCGCAAGCC
>Ga0181524_10004272_pt1 | contig 13324 bp, 8 predicted proteins | sample PEATcosm2014_Bin_34_FD_119761 | JGI IMG/M metagenome (GOLD analysis project Ga0181524, IMG submission 119761) | Peatland microbial communities from MTU Mesocosm Facility, Houghton, MI, USA - PEATcosm2014_Bin05_60_metaG | ecosystem: Environmental > Terrestrial > Soil > Wetlands > Peat | place...
CACCATGCCCCGGACGCAGAATCCGATCTGGTCGTCATCGTCGCGCAGCAGCCGTTTGACGCCGGCCTCAACGTCCTCCGCGCGCAGTTCGAGGTCCTGGAGAAACTCGCGCCGGGCGAGCAACTGCGTCTCGCGATGGCGCTCTTCGCGCAGGCGCGACTCGGCCGACTCGGCCTCCTTTTCGAGCCGCTCCGCCTCGGCCTCGCGCTCGTGGAGCACGGTGCTGCGGTCGGCGAGGCGCCCGCTGATTTCGTCGCGCCGGCCGGCCAGTTGCCGGACTTCCTCTTCGCTTCGCGCGGCCTCGCCGGTCTTCTCGGCCTGCTGGCCCTGGAGCCGCGACCGGCGCGCCAGTTCCTGACGCCGGCTGGAATCCATGTGGTTGAGTTCGTTGCGGAGCGTCGTGGCCTTCTCGATGATCTGGAGCATGCGGCCCTTCCACTCCTCGATGGCCGTCGCGATGCGTTCGCGCTCCCGCCCGGCGGCATCGGCCTTCTGCAATTCGACGGCGATGATCTCGGCCTGACGCTGGATGGACTGCCGGATGGACTCCAGGTCGCGCGCGGCGGATTCGGCCTGGTCGCGCGTCTGGCGCAGCTTTTCCGTCAGCGACCAGAGCTCGCGCGTGCTGCGGTCGGTCTCGTCCTGGAACTCGAGGATGCGCTCGGTGTTGTGCGCGACGGACTGCTCGGCGGCCTCGGTCTTCGACCGGACTTCATGGAGCGCGTCGCGCTTCTGGAGATGCGCGGCTTCGAGGTTCGAGATCTCCGCTTCGACGGCCTGGATGAGCGATTCCATCTGCGCCAGGTCGGCGGTCAGCGCGGACTCGCGCGCCTCGAGCGCGCCGATCCCGCCCTCGACGCCCTTGCGCTTCGCCTCCCACTCCAGGTAATTCTTCACCGAGATCGAGATCACGATCTCGCGCAGCCTCGCGGAGTATTCGCGGTGGCGCTTGGCCTTGGCGGCCTGGTACTTGATCGAACGCAACTGCTTGCGCTGCTCGTCGAGCTTCACGTCCACTTTCTGGAGATTGATCCGCGTGCGCTCGAGCCGGCTCTGCGCCTCGCGCCGCTGCGACTTGTAGCGGCTGATGCCCGCGGCTTCCTCGAAGATCACCCGGCGTTCCTTGGCGTTCGACTGGATGAACCGCTCGACCTTGCCCTGCTCGATGATGCTGTACGTGTCCACGCCGACGCCGGTATCCATGAAGAGCTGGCGGATGTCGCGGAGGCGGCAGGGCTGGCGGTTGAGGAAGTACTCGGACTCGCCGCTGCGGTAGAGGCGGCGCGTGACGCAGACCTCGGTGTACTCGCTCGGGAGCACGCCGCGGTCGTTGAGGAAGCTCAGGCTGGCCTCGGCGTAGCCGAGCGAGCGGCGCGTCGCGGAGCCGCCGAAGATCACTTCGGTCATCTGCGGCGCGCGGACGGCGCGGGCGCTTTGCTCACCCAGGATCCAGCGCACCGCGTCCACGACGTTGCTCTTGCCGCATCCGTTCGGCCCGACAAACGCGGTGACGCCGGACCGGAAATCGAATTCGGTCTTGTCCGCGAACGACTTGAACCCGCACATCTCCAGCTTTTTGAGCAGCATGCTGTTTCGTTCTCCCATGTCCTGTCCGCTCGCCTCCGAGAAGGCGGGGCGAAAGCGGACCGTTTGCGGTCCTGACGTTGACCTCGCTGTTCGTCGCGCGTGCGCCGCCCATTCGACTCTGCTCAGGGCGGACCTGAGCAATAGTCGAAGGTCCGCAATGGGGCTCGGACAGGGAATTTCCCGGAAGTGGAAACAGTCCCTCATCCGGCCGGGAGATCGTGGGAGGAATCGTACCGGCGCATCCTCAGGTACGTTACTCGGCTGCAAACTCCGCCGCGCCATGGTTGGGTGTGGAGATCGGCGCGGTGCTAGCGGGAGTCTCCAACCAAGCGACCCGAATTGTAACACCCCGAAAATGAAAAGTCAAGTGATCCCCACTCACTTGTGGTCTGCGTTCGTCCTGCACGCGACCAGCAGTGTATTATCGCCAATCCGCAGCGCGCCGAAGGCGCTTGAGGCGCAACGGGTCACACTGAAGGTGGGCGGCCGATGAGCTAGTGTGGCGTCTCAAAAATGAGTTCCGCAAAACGCGGTTATTCCGAGCGAAGCGAGGAATCTCATACGCCGCGTGCAGGCAACGGTTTGTGGTATGAGACCCTTCGCTGCGTTCAGGGTGACGCGGTCTGGACTTAGGCGTGTTACTTCCGGAGCACGATACTAGCGCGACGGATCGGACGGCACGACTGGCTCGACAGGGAACAGTTCATAAAGGACGACCGCGTTCGGCTTCAGCTTGGCCGGCCAGGAGACCGTGTCGCCGGCGCCGGGGCGAAGAGGCTCGTCGGCCGAGCGGAGTTGGCCCAGCTTCGCATACTCGGGTGCTCGCGATTTCCAGAACTCGACGTCGGCCGCGTTGGTGAGATCGTGTGGAAGGTCAAGCGTCTGCGCCGAGGCTCTGAAGGCTTCGGGCGGCATCTTCCGGGCGGCGACGTCCGTCTGCCAGGCTTTCCACCAATTGCCATGGTCTTCGTCCAAGGGCCACGAACGGAGAGTCACGCTGTCGGCCCTGGCAGGCCGGACGTGGGCAACCGAGAGAGCGACATCTTCGCTGCCATTGGCGGCGTGATCGGGGTTGAAGTTGTAGAGCAGCACGCGCAGAGTTTTTGTAGCAGCGTCATAGCCCGCCAGTCCGCTGACATCGTTGGCGGCATCGGCCGGGTGGCCGGACGCTTGAGCTTCCACCAGGGCGCTGCCGCTCATGCGAAACGTCAAATTGCGAAGGTTGGCGCTGGCGACCGGCAGACCGCCGAACAGCCCGTCGGTGGTCAGCCCGTCGGTGGTCAGGACCCACATTGAGAAATAATCCACGTCATGCTCCACCATCAGGTGAAAGAGTTTGGCGTCGCCGGCAGCTTGAACCGGGTGCTCGATCTCGTACCCGGACGAGGACAGTCTTTTCTTGTCCCAGCCATTGAGCGCGCGCCCTTCGTCAACGCCGTACTTCAGATTTCTCAGGCCCACCTGTATGGCCTTGTTCCGCAGCCGGTCAATAATGCAGGGCACGAAGGTGCCCGAGTGGAAGCCTGGCACCTCCGTGTAGTACGAGACAGCCAGGAAGTCGAGGTGTGTGCCTCGGCCTCCGCGCCGGAGGTTCTCGCCGTTGGCGCAGTGCTCGATAAAATCGCCTGCGTCCCAGAATCCCAGTTCGACGTTCATGCTATGCGCGCCGACCGTGACGTTCTCCGGACCCAGGGCGTCTTCCAGAGCGGCCACGGTGGTATCGTACAGTCGGCAGTAGGCCAGACGGGTCGTCTCGGGCTTGCCGTCTTCGGCCTGGAACCAGTCCGAGTTCTGATACTCGACGCCGACACCCCAGGACCATGTCTTGAGTTCGGCGATGCCGAAATGCTCCTTTAACGCTTCGGCCATCGCCTTGATGTAAGCGTAATACGCGTCGTAGTCCGCCGGCGGGCGAACATTGGTGCCGAACGACCCAATGTGCGGACTGGCGCTGAGCTTCAACGGCACCCAGCCGGTCTTGACCATCGGCTTGAGCCCCTTGGCCACGATGTTCTCGCAGGTCTGGACCAGCCGGCCGAAGTCGTAGTCGGTGAGGTTCGTCCGGTCCAAAGGGTCCTTAAAAAGATCCAGCCGCTGATTACCGCCTGTGGCCGCCATTAACTGGACGCGCTGCACAAAAGGGAAGTTTGTGGCGAAATAGTCCTTGGGGCTCGCGGCCGCCTGTTTCATCCAGGTCTGATCTCGCCACCACACATTTATGTCGCTGAACTTGTTGGTGATGGTCTTGCCGCGGACCGCCAGGTCGAAGGTCATGCCGAACGGCTCGGCGGCCGCCGCCGGCAGTGCGCTCCCGAGGGCGCCCAACAAGGCCACCGTCGCGATCATGCGAATCCGGGGAAACATGGCCTATTGCTTCTCCTCGAAGGTCGCCTTCACGTGGCGCAGGGACAAACGCAGGGCCGTCTCCAGGGCGCTGTCGGTGTAGTCGCGCCCGATCTTGGGCCCTGGGACCTCCACGTAGCCCACCATCAGGTCCACCGGCAGGCGCGACTGGCGGGCGAGCAGAAAGCGGCGCACCTCGGCCACGTTCACGATTCCGCGCTCGCATTCCTCCGGCATGAAGCCGAAGGTCCGGTCAAAACGTGCGTCGGTGTTCTTCAGGTGCAGCTCCACGACGTGCGGCAGGGCGGTCTCCAGCAGCGCCAGCGGCGTGCAGCGGACCATACCGGTGGAGTCGGCGTAGCCGTGGCTCACATCGAAACAGAATCCCACCGGAACGGTCGTGTCGGGGTTCACGCGATGATGCGCCTCCAACGTATCGGCCATGCCCCGGATTTCCTCGGGCAGCGTGGGCGGCTCCGCCAGACAGGACATCGGCTCGATCGTCAGGCATTGCAGGCCGACCTGGCGGGCGTACTCCATGAGGGACGGCATGGCGTCCAGGTACCGTTTTACGCCGTCGGACTTCGTTTCCATGAGGTCGCGCAGGACCGATCCGGGATTGGAGCCCACCGACACGGCGCCGAGCAAGGCGCCGATCTCGATGAGCCGGCGATAGTTCGCCATGGCCACGTCGTGGAAGGACTTCTCCGGCCGGAGGAACCCGCCCAGTTCGCGGTGAGAGGTGAATACGCTCCGGAGGCTCAGGCCGAAGCTTTCCGCTTGGCGGCGGAGGTCCAGGAAGAAGGCATCGGGCAGTTGATACATCTCAAAAAACGAGCCGACTTGTACGTAGCGGACTTTCTCCTCGACCAGAAGGCGGAAGAGCCACGGGAAGGAGAATCGGTACTCGATGGGGTCCGTCTTGATCCCCACGGCCAGCGTGACGACTTTGTTCATACTGGAAGCCCACTAATCGGAATCCGGGGACACGGGGCCTGTTTCCTTCGGCGAATCGGAATTCGGCGGACTCTATCCGCTGGCGATGGCGTTGTCAAGGGAAGCAGCGACGCGGAACGGTTGGCGGCTTCGCCTGCCCGCCCGCCGAATATTCCCCCGCCGGAAACGTTATTATAATGGCGGCGCTGTTACGGGCGTTTCACAAGGATACGGGAGCCAGAAGACAGCATGGATTCGGATCAAGGGCATCCGGCAGACCGTCAGGCCTTTGAGGGTGCGTACCGGCAGCACCGCGAACGGCTTGTGACGCTCGCGGCGGCGCTGACTGGCGACCGGGTTGCGTCCGAGGATATCGTGCATGACGTCTTCGCCATGCTGACGAAGGAACGATGGCGCCTGCGCAACGGCAGTAATCCGTCGGCATTCCTGACGACGTGCGTCCGAAACAAGGCTCTGGACGCGGTCCGGCTGCGCAAGCGACGCCGACTGCCGGACGCCGCCGACCCGCACGAGTGGTTGGACATCAAAGCGCAGGAGCCTGCGTTGCAGGCCGCCGAGGAGGAAGAGGCGCGGCGGCTCCTGGCAGCGGTCGCAGCGCTCCCGGAGGAGTTGCGCGACGTGGTGAGCCTGCGAATCTGGGGCGAGATGACCTTCGAAGATATTTGCCGCGTTCAGGACGTTGCGGCCAGCACGGCCCATTCGCGCTATCAGGCGGCCCTGGAGGCGCTGAGGCGGATTCTTCAAGACGGCGAAGGAGTCACCCGATGAACCAGTCTGATCCCAACAGCATCGAGCAGCGGCTTTCAGCGATTCGACTCAAGGTCTCAGCGCGGCTGGACGAGCGCGTGGAACGGCTAGCGAAGGGGATGGACGTAGCCGGCGCACACGATGCCACAGAGGACGTTGTGGTGCCAAAGCCACTGGTGGACGGGCGCCTGCGCCGTCGTTGGATTCTGAGGGCAGCCGTCGGCGTCGCCGCCGTGTTTGCCGTCGCTCTGGCTATTTGGGCACTCCTGAATGGCCGAAGCAACCTCATGCCCTCGGCATATGCGCAAGTCACAGAAGCGCTGGCGAATTCGAAAGCATCGAATTGGATTAGGATGCAAGTGACCGTTGCAGGCGGAAAGGGCGAGGGTTGGCTATCTCATGACCCATTTCGCGTTCTCAACAAGCAGGTCAACGGCGATCTAGAAGTGCTCGATTGGGGAAAGCACAGGCAGTACGAATACAACGCGGCAAAGCGTACTATAACAGTGCGCGAGATCATTGAAGGCCCTCCGAAAGAATTGAGCGGGAATCAGTCGTTCCTTGAGATGATGGAGTCTCAATTCAAGAAGATGCAGGCCGAAGGTAAATTGGAGGTCAAGCGTGAGGAGCGGACTGTCGGCGGGAAGACGTACACAGTTCTGAAAATCAATCTGCCGGCGCCGACGCAAGGGTTTCAGTGCATGGAGTTGATGGTGGATACGGCCAAGAAACGGATCGTCCAAGCAGAGTATCTTGAAAAAGAGAACGGCAAGTCCGTTGCGACGGCCCATTTTGAGTATCCTGCCGAAGGGCCAACGGACATCTACGCCCTGGGCGCGCCCAAAGACGCAATACTCCTGAACGAGCCTTCGTCCTTGGATTCCCATACGGCCGACGCTGATCGCGCCTTTGATGACGCAATTTCGGAGATAGACCGCCGCGCCAATTGGCCGGCAACTCCGGAAGAGGTTGTGAAGGAATACTGGGAGGCTAGAGCGGCAAAGCGGTTCGATGAGATGGCCATCCTCTGGCCGGGTTCGGCAATCTGGAATGCCTCGCTTCTTAAGAACGAAAAGCCGGTGGAATATGTCTTCGGCAAAGCTGAGAAAATGGCTGACGGTAAGCATGTGATCGTGCCGTATGCAGCACGACAGGACTTCGAGAGGACCGGCAAATACCCCTTGAAGATGCTGTTGATGAACGAACGCAGCACAACGGGCCGGTATTACATTGTTTCAGGAAATTGACAAGGCAAGTGTGGAACAACGCCACAGGAATTCCCGAGCGAATCCGGGACGCAGCCAGGCGCGCCACGGGCGCACTTGGGCGTATCCAATTACAGAACATCGGCTTACGCAACTGCTAGAATGCCTTTTTCGCAGCGGCGAGGCTTGCTTCAAGGTCTCGTGAGCCGGTTAGTTCGCAAGAACGCCGTCCATGGCAGCGAAACTCGTAAACCCAAAATCGCCATTCACGCCGGTGGCCCCCTGGAGAAAGAAGCCGATGCCGGGACTTCCGCTCATATAGGTGCTGTCTGTGCCCTGGACTACTGCTTTGCCGTTGATGTAAGCCGTAATCGTGCTTCCGACGATGGTCGCCTTGACGATGTCGCCATCGCGCAGACCTGGCCCAACGGCGGTGTTGACGTAGGTGAACTTGCCCAACGGGCCGTTCCATCGAACGATTTGCACGTACTGGGAGCCGTCGCTTGTGCATCGAAAGTTGATTTCGTATCCGGTAATGCTGTGAGCGGTTATCGTAGTGCGAAGGCGCAGTTCCACTTCCTCGAAGAAGCCCTTGTTCTGATTGACGGTGTGAACTGTCGCCTGCGCCATCTGGTCGGGGTTCCACTGGCCGGCGAGCACCGCGGTCGAATCGTCATAGCCGCCTGACCCGGACTCTGTTCCGAAGACGAGGCCCGGAGTGGTTCGCACGTTGGCCCAATCGAGGCCGACCGTGCCTCCGTTAATCCAGGCGCCTTGCTCGGAAAGCGGATTCTCTGCGAGCGGAAAGCGAGTATTGCAGGTCCTCGGCCCACTCGGTGCGGAACTGCCTTGCGGGGCGCTTCCTGACGACAAGGCGACGGCCAGCAGGATGTTCAGCGGCAGCACGATAAAGCCTCCGGTTCAATCAGTCCTTCAGCAGTTTTTCCACGTCTTTCCCGGCGGCGCGGACGAGATAAACCGGGGCCTCGGTGAGGTCCAGCTTTACCTTGCCGTCCTCGACCTTCACCGTTGAACACTTGCCCAGCATGTCCACGAGGGTGACGGTCTCGCCGGGGCCGGGCGGCGCTTTCAGCTCGCAGGGGACCGGTTTGTCGCCGTCTGTCCATGCCATGCTGACGATACGGTTGGCGGCGCCGTCGAACGCGTAATTGAAAATGTTTTTCTTCTCGTCGCCGAGACTCCGGCTGCCCTTCCTCGGGTCCGGGATCAGGCGCTCCATGACTTTCGTCGCCGTGGCCTGCTGGCGCCATTTGCCCGGGCCGGTAAAGAAACCGAAGCTTCGTTGCGAGTTGTCCGAGCTCATCACGATGTCCTCGTCGTACATGATCTGCACCTGCGTTACACCGTGAGCGGCCGCGAGGGCGAGGAGGCGCGTCATGAAGCACGCCTGCTGGCGCTCGTCACGCACCTGCTGGTTCCGCGGGTATACGACGGCGAAGCCCACCTCGGTGAACCAGACGGGCTTGTTCTCGAACTTGCCCTGCCGGGCCGCCTCCTTGAGCATCTCGAGGCCGGCGACCAGGCCGCCTGCCTCCGGGCTGCGAGGCATCGTGTAGGGGTGCAGGCCGACCGCGTCGAAGGAATCCGGTCCTGCGAGAGCCACGACGTCCTTGATGAACTTCCGCCAGCCGATGTACTTGAGCTTCGTGAACATGTCGTCGGCCTGCGGGCCTGACGCGATGGAGGCGCCGCCGGCTACGTTGAAGCCGATGACTACGGCGCCGGGGTCCAGCTTGTGGATCTCCTCGTTCGCCGCCTTCAGGAGCGGCGCATAGAGTTGCGTCCGCAACATGCCGTTGGGGTCGTCCGGCGGGATGAGATACTCGATGTTCGGCTCGTTCCATATCTCCCAGTAGCGGATCGCCCCGTTGGCTTCGGCCTCCTTGTGCTCCTTCCAGAACGTCCCGCCGGGGCCGTATCGCCGGACGGCGGTGCGGGCGGACTGGCGGAAGTTTTCGACGGCGGCGCCGGCTTGGATCGTCTTGCCGGTATCCACGGCCAGGACCGGGACGAAGTGCACGCCGTTGGCGGTCGCCAGGAGCAGGGCTTTTTCGTCCTCCGCGCTCCCGGTCCAATTGCCGACGCGCATCCAGCGGATGCCGACTTTCTGCACGTCCTGCGCGTACTTCAGATACCCCTCCGACCAGCAATAAAGGGCGTAGAAGCCGGGAGCAGGGGGCTTCGGCGCCTGGGCCAAGCCGGGGCGGGCCGCCAGAAGAACCGCCGCACATGAAACGATCAATAAGTTTCTCATCGCCGAGACTCCTGATTGGAGACCACCGGACATGATCCGGCAAGCTGACTACTGCGCAGGGGCGTCCTCCGCAGGCGCAACCGGGGCGTCCATGGCCTTCTCGTTGGGGAACCCCGGCGCCACATAGTTGTCCATGCCACCCAGCTTTTTCCACTCGCGGTACAGCAGGAAGAGGAAGGTCAGCGCGACGGCAAGGAAGGGCAGCCTCCAGCATGGCATCATGCGATAGCAGAAGTCCTTGCCGTATACAGCGTCGGGAAAGAAGTCCCGCATGTAGGTCATGAAATACCCCGCAATGAAGGTGCCGCCGATGCTGAAGAGCGACATGACGGTGGCGTCGAACGAAGCGAACTGCCCGTATCGGCTCCTGGGTATAATCCGCATGGCGCACGGCATGCCCGCGATGTCGAATATCGCGCCCAGGGGCAACTGGATTGCGTTCAGCACGATCAGGATGTAGAAGTTCGTCGTCGGCGGGAGACGATGCCAGATCACCCAGATGAAATCCAGCGGCACGATGAACGCCAGCCCGCACTGCACCCAGAGCATGACCCGCATCGGATGATACCGGTCCGACAGAATCCCGGCCGGATACGCCAGGATCCCAGATACAACATTCACCCAGAAGGTGACTTGGCCAATCTGCGTCAGACTCAGCCCCAGTGAGTAGTTCTGCATCAAGAGAACGAAGGTCTGGCAGGCCCAGGAGAGCCTCCAGAAAAGGTGCAGGCCGAACCAATAGAGGTACATCCGATGACAGAGGCACTCTTTCGCATAGGTCCGGAATTTCGCCCAGAATCCAAGCCCCATCGGTTCCGGGGGCGGATACTTTCCCTCCTTGATTCCCAGGCACATGATCATGAAGCCGACGAAGTAGACCGCCGCCGCGCAGAGGAAGATCAACTTCATGTGGGTCCGCGCGTGCGGGAAGATCCACAGGTTGAAGACTCCGCTTCCCGCATAGCCCACGAGCCGAAACCAGGCCGCAAATCGCCCCAGGTACAAGTGCGGCACCACGTCATTGAAGATGTAGTAGTACGTGGTGCTGGCGAACATGTTGAGGACCGTGAAGAGAATCCATAATACCGCCGTCACCAGAAGCATCGTCCCGATCTCGGTCCACCCCAGATGCGCGCCGAAGTGGAGGTTAACCGAAAGCCCGATATCATTTGAGAACGCCATCAGCACCAGCGCGCCGCAGATGAACGGCGTGGAGAACAAGAGGAACGGAATCCGCCGCCCGAACCGTCCTCGATGCCGGTCGCTGGCGGTGGAAATGACCGGGTTGAACATCACGTTGATGACATTCGGGATCGTCGCCATGATCCAGATGATGAGCTTGTCGGAGCCGCCCAGGTCCTTGAGCCGCAGCGGCACGATGCTCGGGGCCACCGACTCCATCAGCGTGAAACAGAAGTCGCCCCACAGCAGCATCAAGAACACCCACACCAGCCCCATCTTCGTATACTGCAGCGTGCCCACCCGGAAGCGTTTGTCGGCGTCCTCGACGGACGGAATGGCTGGACTATTCAAGCTCGCTGGCTCCATTCTTCTCCGGCTCTTGGGCCGGGATCGGTCCTACGATTCTGCGGAACCCGGGACACACGCCCATTGCCTTCGGCGAATCCGAATCCGGCGGAATCTACACGCTGGCAATGGCATTGTCAAGGGAAGCAGCGGCGATGCGCAGGCCGTCTCACACACGGCGCGCGCTTTGAGATGTCTCCAGGATCAGGAGAGCGTCTTCCCAGCCTTCGGGCGTTGAGAAGAGCTTCACTCCCTTGTTCGTCAGCGGCTCGATCGGCGTCGCTTCGCCTGACTGGGGGTTGCACCAGAAGCCGCTGACTCCGGGACCGCTCAGCTTGCCCAGGTCCACGGTGAACTCGGCCTTGTCGGCGAGGTAGAGCATGGCCCACTTGCCGCCCTGGTGACGAGCCGCCAGGTGAAGAATGTCGCCCTCGGTCTGGCCGCCGGCGGCGAAAACGGATGGATCGGGCACGAGGAGCCACCACTCCGCGCACGCTTCAAACAGCTTGCGCAGGATGCCCATCTGCCGCGCCCCGGGCGAATCCAGCGCCGATTCCCAATTCGCCGGAACGCGCCAGGTGTCGTTATATCCGTAGCCGTGGTGCGCGCCGGCCAGGTAGGAGTAGTAGGCCTGCCGGCGGATGATGAGCGGCGTGGCCTCGAAGCCGTATTTGGTTTTGGGGCCAGACTCGTATGCCCCTTCCGCCATGAGCACGGGCTTCACCGGCTTGAGCTGATAGTCGTGTGTCACCATCGGATAGATGAGCTTGGTGGCATTCCAGGGCTGCATCGAGTTGAAATCGAGCCAGGGCTCGGCGTGCATGAAACTGGATGAAAAAGGCGCCGGGTCCGGCTTCGCGCTGATCAAGTGCCGTCCGCCGTCTCCCTCTCGCAGCCCCGCGGCCAGCTCGCGCAGGACCGGGACGAACTCCTCTTTCGCCTGCGGCGTCATCGTCCAGACGATGTTCGGCGCGTCCCGGTAGCGCGCCGAGACCCATTTCGCCCAGGCCCGCGCGTTCGCCGCCGTGATGAACTCGCGCGAGCGCTGATGGTACATGGTCAGGAGGATGACCAGGTTCTCGACGCGGGCGGCTTTCACGACGGCATCCACGTTCCTGAAGTACGCCTCGTTCGGCGTGAGCGGATTGTCATTGGTCCAGGGCTTCTCTCCGTACACGTTGGGGGCCGTGCCGTCGCTTTCGCCCAGGAGCTTCACCTGGACGAAGGTGAATCCATGGCTGTGGGTCTTCTCCAGGATCGTTCGGGCCTGCTCCAGCGTGTTTGCCCAGACGAGTTGCCATTGGGTTGTACCGAGCCAGAAAATCGGCTTGCCGTCCTGGCCGACGAAATAGCGCCCGTTCGGGCTGACGCGGACGGGCCAGGCCTGATTTTCGTTCAGCGCGGCTGTCACTTTCTCCTCCTTTTCGTCGGGAATCCGTGCGCGCACGGCCTGTTTCCTAACTCGTCGCATGTCGTCCAAGCGGGAATCTATCGGCCGGCAGTGGCGCTGTCAAGAAAGACCGCTCATGAAACGAGGCGGGACTGTCGAACGGGCGGTAACCTTCGCTTGCGCTCGGACCACTATACGGATAAAATGACACGTCAAAGCTGGCTCAGGTCGGCAGGTTCACCGGCTGCGGTGAAATGTTAAGGGAGGAAGAGGAAATGGATTCTATGCGCGTTCTGAAAGGGCGAAGCATGAGCATACCAAAACTGATGCTGGCAGCAACGGCGGCCGGATGCCTGTTCGCAGCCGGTTGCATCGTACGTGAGCGGCCGGTTTACTACGCCAATCCACCGCCGCCGCCACCGTCGGGACCGGTTGCTGCGCCGCCGCCCGGGGAAGTTGTCACCGGCGAAGCGCCGCCGGCGCCCATGGTGGAAGAAATGCCTCCCGCTCCGGTTGAGATTGTGGACCCCTTCTGGATTGGCGGATGGTGGGCGTGGGAAGGCCGATGGATTTGGCACCGCGGCTACTGGGCGCACAGGCCGCGCCGGGGCGCAGTGTGGGTCCCGCATGCGTGGGTTCGCGGCCCGCATGGCTGGGTTTTAGCCCCCGGACATTGGCGCTGAACAAGCTGCTGAGGCGGCCCTGGAGTTCCGGCTGCTCGCCGCCTGCGACGCAGCGCCTGGCGGCGCCACTGCAAGCAGCGACGCATTCGCACCGGCGATGCTGCCGATGATCGCGACGATCCGGCAGAAGCGCCGGTGCGATAGCCGCTTCGTTTCCTCAGCATGAACTTCCCTATACCCGCAGGCAATCGAGCTGGAAGGGTTGGCATATCGTCCGCCGCAGGAGTAAGATGATGGCGGACCAGGCGCTGGGGTGGCCGGCGCCGGCCACGCGATCCAAGTGGGCAGCAGCGGAGGAGCAGCAATGGGCGAGATGGAACCTCAGCGTCGAACGCCGGCGCGAGAACTGTTCATCGGCATACTCCTCGTCGTCGTCGTGGCCGCAGCGATCATACTCGCCGCCTGGGCGATGCGATTGCACGCGCGCGAACTGGCCTTGCGCGGCCCGGCTTCGCCCGCGGCGCGAAGCCAACTTCAGGCGCCGCTGCGCGCCCTGGCGCAACAGCAGCCGGGCGCGGCGGTCGAAACGAAGCTGCAGCCGGACGATTCCGCCGCTGAGCACGTCCGGCGGCTGATCGAGCTGGAGCACGATCGCAACGTTGCCGCAATC
>Ga0181524_10004274_pt1 | contig 13318 bp, 10 predicted proteins | sample PEATcosm2014_Bin_34_FD_119761 | JGI IMG/M metagenome (GOLD analysis project Ga0181524, IMG submission 119761) | Peatland microbial communities from MTU Mesocosm Facility, Houghton, MI, USA - PEATcosm2014_Bin05_60_metaG | ecosystem: Environmental > Terrestrial > Soil > Wetlands > Peat | place...
ATGCCGCCTGTCCGCATTGTGTGCATTAGCGACACCCACGGCCAGCACGCCAAATTGAGCGTGCCGGCTGGGGATGTGCTCATTCATGCAGGGGATTTCATGGCATTCGGCGACACGCCGAAGGAGATTGTCGATTTCAATCATTGGCTAGGCAAGCAGCCACACCGATTCAAGGTCGTTATTGCCGGAAACCATGATCTGATGTTCGAGCGCCACCCCGGAGCCGCAAAAGAGCTGCTCTCCAACGCAATCTATCTTGAAAATTCCGGTACGGAACTTCTGGGTTTGAAGTTCTGGGGATCCCTGTTCAGCCCGAATTCAATAATTGGGCATTCAATGTCGCCCGCGGCGCTGCAATCCGGCGCTATTGGCAGATGATTCCCGAAGGCACAGACGTTCTGGTCACACATGGACCGCCGTTCGGAGTGCTGGACAAATCGCTTTCTTCTACCCCTCATCTTGGGTGCGAGGAACTGGCAAAAGCGATTGAACAGATCAGACCTAGACTGAATATCTTTGGGCATATTCATGGCGGCCACGGGCAAATGACTGCCAACGGTACCCAATTCGTGAACGCGTCCGTGGTTGACGAAGCCTACCGGCTCGTCCATGAGCCGCAGGTTGTCGAGATCGACGTTTCCAGCGAAATTGCGTGACGTGGTCGGATTCTCAAGCTGCCCGTAGTGAAGCGCAAATCTCGAAGAACCAGGCAGGCATCGGATAGTCCAGGTCCCAGTAAATGCTCATCGGGCGGCTCCCCGAATGAGATACGTAGTGCAAAGGTCCGAGGAATAAGAATGCGTCTTCCCTCTTCGGTCGAACGAACAGCAGAAACCTGGCACCGTTTTCCTGTTGGTGAACATACCGCTGGCCAGTCGGAGAATTCTCGCTCGTAGTGCTCTGGGATTGCCAATGGAATCGGGTCGGACTCAGCGCGAAGTCCTCGTATCGAGTGGATGGTGAGAAAGTTTTCTCTGATTTGTCCAGAGTCACAAAGAAAACTTCGGTATTCAATGCTTCGATCCAAAATCGGCCGGTTTGAGTATTGAATGCTCCGACAAGCTTCGCCAGACCCAATCCCACGAGAATTTCATCGCGGGTATATTGCCGGTGGAGAAAGAGTGGGTGGTCACCCAGCGTTGGATTTTCGTCGCTATGCAGTTTCACTGAATCAAGCAATGCATCACAAAGCTCTTTGAACTCTGCTTTTGCTCCGCCGTGCTGTCTGAGCCGCGTCAATCCAGCTTCCCATTCGTCCCGTTGCTGTTTCGCCTCACCCTGAAGCAAGCGAAAGGTCAGCATCTGCACCATGCGCTTCTCGAAAGCAGTGAGAGTTTCGGCTTCAACTTTCGTTCCGCTCAGCAAATCTAGGTACAGTCGCAGCCGTTGGATCGAATCGATATGTAATAAGTGCCGAAACTGCTTAATCAACTTTATGTCAGGTTCCGTCGGAGGCTCTGTCAGGAATTGTGCTTCGTTAAGAAGTGCATACCAGCCCCCAATCGACTGCTTGTAAACATCCGAAAGATCATAGCGCGTTTCGGCAAGATACTCGATCAGAGTGGGGCGCCGTCTGAGTTGGCTCGCGAGCGCTCTGAGCTCTGCGACCATCCTTGCGCGATTTGCCTGCAACTGTGCTTTAAGATTCTCCAGGATGACTTTCCGGGACTCTTTATCGAGCCGGAAATAGCAATTTCCCGGTAGACGCGTGATTCCGCTCTCGATTTCCCGAATCACCTGCTGTCTCGTTCCACCAAATAATGCAAGAAACCTCTGGTCAAAGCGGAACTCACGTCTTTGGTTGCCGATGAAATCCAGCACAAGACAGCTAGTCTTGCCCGTATCCAACCTAAGCCCGCGCCCCAGTTGCTGGAGAAAGACCGTCGAGCTTTCGGTCGGCCGGAGAAAGAGCACGCAATCAGCCTCGGGAATGTCGACGCCTTCGTTGTAAAGGTCGACGGTGAATAGAACATTCACTTCTCGATTGCGCAGCAGGCTCGTAGCCTGGGCTCGTTCCTCTGCTGGCGATTCACTGGTGATGGCCAATGCAGGTATTCCCGCCTGGCGAAATGACTCGGCCATGAATTCAGCATGAGCGATACTTACGCAAAACCCAAGTCCGCGGGCCAAATGCCAGTCACCATAGAACTCGCAGAATTCCTTGACGATCAGATTCGCGCGGCGAGTGTTGCCGAGGTAGTGCTGTTCGAGTTCGCTGACGGCATACGCACCGCGGCTCCAGGAAAGCCCGGACAAATCAATACCATCGTGAACGCCGTAGTAGTCGAAGGGCACCAGATACTGGCGTTCAATCGCGTGCCAGAGACGCATCTCATCAGCGATTCGATGGTCGAACCACGGTAATATGCTCTCGCCGTCCATGCGCTCTGGAGTTGCCGTCAGCCCCAAGAGAATCCGCGGCCGCAGAGAAGAGACGATCTCGCGATAACTGTCCGCGGGAACGTGGTGGGCCTCATCGAGAACAACATAGTCCCAATGCTCTGCACCTTGGGATTCCAGTAGACCCCGGCTCCGGAAGCTCTGAATGGTGGCGAAGAGATGCTCGAAACTGCTGGGTTCTTCTCCGCCACCCAACAAGTCGCCAAATGATTCGTCGCGCAAAACATGCCGGAATCTGTCGCGTGCCTGGCGCAGGAGTTCCTCCCGATGGGCCAGAAAGAGCAAGCGTGGCCGTGGGCCGATGAAAGGTTGGCGGTTGTAGTCGAATGCCGCAACCAACGCCTGCCGGTGCCAGTTGGGGCGACCACCAGATTACGGAAATGGCCCCTGTCGACTCGCTCAGCTTCCAGTTGATCGAGTGTAGCTTGCTGATAGGAATGTGGCCTCAAATCGAAGAACACCGGCGGTCCAGAATCCTGGCGACCTGGACCCTGCCGCGCATATTCCAGAGACTGCTTTACACGACGACAGAAGGCTTCATCATCGGGCCGGAATGTTTCAAACTCTTCATCGCACCAAAGGGAATCAAACGCACCCCGGAAACGCTCGACAATATGTGGCGCTTCGACTTCGCTGAGCTTGACGGTCCATTCGATTCCATCTTCGAGAGCGGGCCCGGAAAGATTAGCCGAGCCAACATAGATGCTGCTGAAACCATTGTCCCGCTGAAAGAGCCAGGCCTTGGCGTGCAGACGGCGCCGGCGGCCATCGAGGGAGATGCGCAATTCAACGTTGGGAAGCCGCGACAATTCTTCAATTGCGCGGAAATCTGTGGCTCCTATATAGGTGGTCGTCAGCAGCCTGATCGGAACATTTCGTTCGGCGAGCAAATGAAAGGCGCTTTTGAGACGCTGCCAGCCACGCCATTGGACGAAGCTAACCACCATGAGCACCCGGTCCGCGGTTGCCATTTCGCGTTCAAGTTCAAAGCCGAGACGAGGTTCGTCGAGCGCATTCATCAACAGGCTTGTAACGCTAAGAGGTGTGGACGGTGGCACCGGAGCAACCGCACCGCTGTAGATGGCGCGGAGGACCTGGCCAGCCTGATCGACGGCATCTGTTTCGATGGAGGTTTCTTGTGTGCGCGCAAAGTCCAAAAGAGTATTCGCTAGCTCAATTTGTCTTCGCTTGCGATCTTCCGCCGGTACGGATCGAAGGACAGCCTTGATCTGCCGGATGAGGTGGCGAGCAAGATAGTCTGGGTAGTCGTTCTCTTCAAGCTCTTCGATCGACGATTTCAGTCCTTGAGCGGCTTGCAGGTCAAGGAACTCCCGGACATGCCGAGTTACCAGCTGATCGTATAGACCCTCTTTGAAATCGCTCATGCGGAACGAGACTCTCCAAAAGCGAAATCATCTCATAGACCAACGGCTTCCGCCTATGTAGATACCCCTCGGTATTTTGCGGGTAAAGTGTGTGCACACCATGCGGCCAATGGGCTGATCGTGCAGCAGTGCGCCGTTTGTCAATATAACACTTGAAATGCACGATCAAATATGTCGTGTTATCGTGCATATTCTTTGTGACGGAGCCGTAGTTGCAACCCGAACTCCAGGAACTCGAGCGCTATGTTCACGACGCCCTGGGCACCACGGGGAAGGCTGCGCCTTGGCGAGGAACCGGCAATTTGCCGCACGTACTCAGGGAAAGGTACAAATTCGCACCGGCGGAGCTGGTCGGACTGCGCGCTCTTGTCGTTATCGACTCTAACCCCGAGGAGCAGTTGCCGGCAACGGTATCCTTATTATCTTGGATGGTATGTCGAATTCCGATCGTCAATCGAGGTTGGAAGAGCGCGTAATTCGGGCTGCGGAAGCCGCGTTGTCGCGTCAACAATACGTCAGCGCGATTGACGTGTTTTGCGGAATGGGACTCTTGTTGCCCATGCACGTCGATTCCTGGCGCAAAGGGCGGGTGGATTGCCTGGAGCGAGTGATTCAAGGAAATCTCCACAACATCTCTTCGTCGATGGAAATATTCCGGCGTTGGGCTCGGGAAAAGGGCCTGAAGCCAAGTGAAACTGGCTACGTGCGCAGAGCGCGGTCCGGGACCATACCCTTGCAATTCAGTGAGAGCGGGAACCCCGCGATCGAGAAGAACTACGCAACGCACTACATATCGCCAGCCCTCCCTGAGCGCAAGCAAAAGAAGCTCCAGGAAAAGCTGGATCGCGTTCCACAGCCTGTCATCGTCCAGATTCTGCGCGACGCTCAATGCTCGGAGTGCGGCGTGGAGATGGGCGAGGGATCGTTCCTCTTGATGGATTCCGAGCAGCCGCTCTGCTTGGCCTGCGCCGGGTTCGGCGACCTGGAGTTTCTTGCCGCGGGCGACGTGGCTTTGACGCGGCGAGCAACGAAGCATAGTGCGCGAAATGCTGTGGTGGTCCGCTTCAGCCGGACCCGAAAACGCTACGAGAGACAGGGTGTCCTGGTCGAGACATCAGCCCTGGAAAAAGCCGAGCGGGAATGCGCGGAAGACGCGGATGAACGGGCGGTTGGACGCGCACGCGAGGCCATTCGACGGCGCGATGAAGACCGCAAACTGGTTGCTCGCATGGCAAAACAGATCGGGGTTTTGTTTCCCGGCTGTCCGGCTCATGAACTAGCTACAATCGCCGAACATACCGCCGCCAGGGGAAGTGGGCGAGTTGGGCAGACAGAGGCGGGCAGGAATCTGGAGGAGCGCGCTTTGACTGCGGCAGTGGTCGCAGCGGTTCGGCATAAACATACCGAGTACGACAAACTCCTGGATCTAGAAATCGATCGCGCTACAGCCCGTCAGACAGTCGGCGATAAGATCGAAGAGGTTTTGGCGGCTTGGCGGACGTAAGGTCCATTCGACTTGGCATTACCCACCATCTCTCGGAGATCCGGAAATCAGCCGTTTGGTCCAAGCAGAAGAACCCACCCTGTGTAAGAGCGTTTCAATCGCCCGGTGTATTGGCCCGTGGTGGCGGGCCATGTTGTACGCTCCTGAAGAGGAAACTTTTCTATGCTAATCGAACAGCAGATCGCCGCCCGGCGGGAAAGGGCCGTTGCAGCTCAGTTGAGGATATTGAAACGGCCAGCAAGCGGACCTTATGGGGATTACAGCGTCAAGTCGGCCAGCGGGCGGACCTATAAGGTGGCGATTCGTGGTCTGGGGCTTTTCGAGAATTACTGCTCGTGCCCGGATTTCGCGATCAATACGCTGGGAACCTGCAAGCACGTCGAGGCGATGCTTCTGCGGCTGCGGAAGCGCCATCAGAAGACGTTGGAAGCCGCGAAGTTCAAGCGCACGCGCGCATCCATCTCGCTTCAGTACGGAAATACGATTGAGGTGCGGCTGCGTATGCCCGCATCGCCTTCGCCTGCGCTCCTGTCGATCGCAGCGGAACACTTCGACACCAGCGGCCTTCTGCGCCGAGAGCGTTACCGGGGATTCTCCGAGGTGCTGGAGGCGCTGCGCAACGCGGACGGCCAGTCGATCATCTACAGCGACGTCCTGGATTACATCGACCGCGAAAATGAGCTCGCCGAAGGCCTTGAGCTTGAGCGCAAGCTGCTTCGAAAACTGAAGCGGGGACAAGATCCCACCGCGGGCGTATTGAAAACCAAGCTTCTGCCCTATCAGGCGCGGGGCGCGATCTTCGCGGCTTGCCGCGGTCGTGCAGTCCTGGCCGACGACATGGGGCTGGGCAAGACAATTCAAGCGCTGGCAATGGCTGAACTTCTGCGTCAACGGCGCGGGATCGAGAGAGTGCTGGTGATTGCGCCAGCCTCGGTCAAATACCAGTGGAAGACGGAGATTGAAAAGTTCACCGACCGTTCCGTAAGGATCATTGAAGGTCTCTTGCCGCAGCGGCGCGAGATGTATGCGTCCCCGGAGTTTTTCACTCTCACCAACTACGAACTCGTGCTCAAAGACATTCGATACATGCAGGAACTTCGTCCGGACCTGATCGTCCTCGACGAGGCACAGCGAATCAGAAACTGGACCACCGCGACCGCCCGCACCATCAAACAATTGAAGAGCCGCTACGCCCTGGTGCTGACTGGCACGCCTCTTGAAAACAAACTGGAGGAGCTCTTTTCCGTCGTCGAGTTCGTCGACGGCCGCAGGCTCGGCCCCGCGTTCCGCTTCGTGGACGAGCACCGTGTGCTGGACGAAAAAGGCCGCCTGACCGGCTACCGCGGCCTGGATCAGATTCACAAGCAGTTGGCCCCGATCCTGCTGCGACGCACGCGCCCGGAGGTGCTGAAGGATCTGCCCGAGCGAACCGACAAAGTTTTTCGCGTGCCGTTGACCAGCCAGCAGGCGGAACCTTACTTCGAGCAGAGCGATATGCTGGCGACGCTCATGCGCAAATGGGAACGCCAGGGCTGGCTCTCCGAAATCGATCAAAAGCGCATACTGTGCTACATCCAAAACATGCGCATGTTGTGCAACTCGACATTCCTCTTCGACAAGCAGACCCACCATTCGCCCAAGCTCCAGGAGTTCCGCGAGATCATGACCGACTTCGTCGTGGGCGAAGAACGCAAAGTGGTGGTCTTCAGCGAGTTTGAACGAATGACGCATCTGGCAGGCGAGGAGTTGCGCAAGCTGGGCATCGGATTTGTGTCGCTCCATGGTGGCGTACCCTCTCGGAAGCGCGGCGCTTTGATCGAGCAGTTTCGCAACGATCCTGCCTGCAAGGTCTTTCTCTCGACCGATGCGGGAGGCGTGGGCCTCAATCTGCAAGCGGCCTCAGTGGTTGTGAACTTCGAGCCCCCGTGGAACCCGGCACGGCTCGAGCAGCGCATCGGGCGCGTACACCGGCTGGGCCAGTCGCGACCTGTGCACGTAATTCACATGCTCACGGAGAAGAGCATCGAAGAGCGCGTGTGGGAGACGCTGGCCTTGAAGAAATCTTTGTTTGCCGGAGTCTTCGATTCACCCACGGACGAGGTGAGCTTCGCCAAGCTGGGCCGCAAGACGATGCTACAGGCGGTGAAAGAGATTTTCGCCGAACAACCGGGTCGGCCCAAACCGGTAATTGACCACGCTCCGGCTGAGCCGGTTGCTCTTCCGCAGGCGCTGCAGTACGTGCAGACGCAGTCGACGGGTTTAGCGGGTGCGACGGTACCAGTGCCTGCAGGCACTCGTCCTTCGCCTCCGGCAACTCCTGGCGGCAACGGCGTCGAACTGGCTGCGGCCTCGTTCATCGAGGCTGGACTGCGATTGATCGAATCAATCGCACTGGGCAGCGTGGTGGGCGGCACGGCGGCACGTTCCACGGCCGCTCCCGCGCCGCGCGTGGCTCAAGTGTTGCCAACCCTGTTCACTAGCGATCCCCGAACGAACCGCCCGGCATTGACCATCCCTCTCCCGGATTCAGTGACCCCGGAGCGGCTCACCAGCGCGTTTTCGGTTCTGCTGAACATGTTCGGACAATCCGTGAGCGCAACTGCCCCTCCAAAGAGCCAGAGTTGACCGGCATCAACCCAAGAATAAGTTCGTCACCGTGCAACCAGTGGTCAAGTTCATGACCTGGTAGAAGGTTCCAATCAGACGAAGTGAGCGGGAACTGGGATGGCCTGGGAAACGGTTTGGTTACGGGTGTCAGACTTAAAGAAAAGACAGCCGGTCAGTCGCCTGGTCGATTGCGTACCCGATTGCGCTGTAGCCCCTTAATCTGCGCTCGTACATTCTTGCCAGCATCGGGACCCCGTTGTCGATGTAATCATAGACCTGTACGACGCGCTTGTTGTCGTGGAGACGATGGAGGCGGCCAGCGTATTGCTGCAATGTTCCCTTCCAGGAAATCGGCATGGCAAGGAACAATGTGTCCAAACGCGCATCGTCGAACCCTTCCCCAATGTAGCTTCCCGTGGCCAGAATCACTCGCGATTCGTTGTCTGATACAGAAGCCATGCTCTCCGCGATAAGTCTGCGTTGCTTCTTTCCCATGCCGCCCTTCAAAACAAAAACGTGTTGGGCGGCGCCACTGAGTGTGGTTGCGAAATACTGTAGATGCTCCGTCCTGCCCGTCAGGAGCAGAGGCGAACGTCCTGACTTGATGGCATGTACGATGTCATCGGCGATCATTGCATTGCGTAACGCATCATTCGACAGTGCACCGTAGACATCCTGAATCGTCACTTCGGTAAGATCGGGCGGCATCCGGAAATCCGTGTGACGGGGAACCACCCTATGTTCGAAAGGGTTCATTTCCGCCATTGCCTTGGCGCTCATGCTGAACCGGACTGGGCCACACTGCATATAGATAATTGGATGGTGCCCATCTTTTCTCGTCGGGGTAGCGGTCAAACCAACGACATATTTTGCTTTCACCTGCTTCATCACCTGCTCAAACGTAAACGCAGATATGTGGTGGCATTCATCGACGATGACTTGCCCGTATTCAGCAACAAAGTCCTTTACTGCTTCTTTCTGATAGAGGCTCTGAATGACCGCGACATCGATGCGCCCTGTCCGGTGCATCTTTCCGCCGCCGATATGCCCAATCGAGGCTGCGGGCATATTCAGGAACATCGCCAGCCGTTCCCGCCATTGATCGAGTAGTTGTTGCCGATGAACCAGAATCAAAGTATTGACCTTGCGCTTTGCGATCAGCCATGCCGCCACGGCCGTTTTCCCAAACGCCGTCGGGGCGCAGAGAATTCCGTCGTCGTGGGCGCTGATCCCTGCGACAGCTTCCTCTTGGACGGGCCGAAGCTGACCATCGAATTCCACTGTAATAGGTGTGCCTGCGAACCGTTCGTCCCGAACTTCGGGCCGGACGTTGTGCGCATTCAAAAGGGCAATTACCTCCGTCAGGCACCCGCGCGGTACGGCAATGTGCTGGGGGAAATCCTGGCCGCACGCGATCACGCGCGGTTTGGCATATGTCGGAAGCCGCATCGCCTGCGCCTTGTAAAACTCCGGGTTCTGGAATGCAGCCAGCCTGAGCAGACGATTCAACATGGCCGGTGGCAGGGCCTGCTTTTCCACGTAAAGAAGATTCGCGCGAACGATCTGGACCGTTTCAGGGAGCGGTCCCTCAATCGGCCGCTCCATCCGCCTTCGTGAAGGTGGCAATGTCCATGGATCTTGTGCATCTTCGTCATCGGCAATACTGATGCGAACCCCGATTAGATCTCCATTGCGTTGGGCATCGGCGATGACTTCTTCCGCGGCTGTGGTAGACATCCGTCGAATCGTAGAAAGAAACCCCCACTGATCCGGATACGGACGGAGGCTGGCATCGATGAAGACACTGTTGTCCGACTTGCGCGGTGCAAACTGCAAGGGAAGCGCAATCAGGTTTCCGAACCCACCTTTGGGCATCGTGTCCTGGTTTGGGAAGAAGCGGTCATAGGAATCGAGGCCTATTTGATGCCGGCGTTCCATAGTCCGTGTGAGGACCGCGCATCCAAGTTTGCGTGCGGTGTTTGCCGGAATTGCATGTTCAAAGAAGATCCAAACATGGCCGCCATTTCCAGAGCGAGACCGCTCCAGGGCCGCTGGAACGTTCAACCCCTGGCATGTATCGAGAAACGCGCGGGAGTCATCAGTCCATGTTTTCTTATCAAAATCCACGGCGAGAAACCAACAGGTCTCGTCCGGAAGTAGAGGGTAAATGCCAATAGTCTCTTTTCCGAGAAGATGATTCTCGATAACCACGTCGCTCAACGGGAGGAATTTCCGTGTAATCCGATCAACCTTCTTACGATCCTCCGGCCTGCTTGAGTTGATGGCTCTCCAATCCTTCAGCGCCGCTGGAGAGTATCCAGACCGGCCGTCGGAATTCTCCCATCGCCGCGCATAGACATCTTCTCTCCCGCAAAACAGGCTCCGGAAGAGCGCGATCCGTTTGCGAGCGCGTTCCTCCTTATTTTCCACTGCCGCGGGCGTAATCGTTTGAACCCGACGTGCATCGGCTGGTGTGAACTGTGGAACAGGAATGCCGTGAGCGGCCAAAACACGACGCAGTCTAGAATTCTCTTCCCGCAGCAGCTGGTTCTCCTCGTCTCGCCGCTCGATTGGAACCGATTCTGAACTTCTGCTGGCCATCTCCGCTCACTGCTCCATGCCGCCTGCCAGAACGTTTTCGAGGAACTCGCGCACGTTGTCGAAGACCGCAGCGATGTCCGTCTGCAGCTCACATTCTTCTGCAAGCGCCCGGAAGGGCGTTTGCCAATCCGGCGGCGGTACGCTCAAGCTTGTTGGCAAAGCGTGAGTCCCCCTTCGATCAAAGGTCAGATGCAATGCGTCGATTACTCTCCGCCGGTCAAGTTGGTTGTCTGCGATCAGAAGAGCCAGATCCACCAGATCCTTCACCCGACTATTCGGTGAGCTTCGCGGAAGTGTGTAAGCGTGAATCTTCTCGGCGAATTGCTGTTCCCGAGAGATCATCCGTACACGAGGCTTCTCGATTCCTGCAAACCCGAGCCAGTCATGGCACTCGGCGGTTTCGAGAGGCTGTATCACCACATCGCCAACGCCTGCGTCGAGATGAAACCGGGCGAAGATCCTTCCGTCCATACGTGTCTCGACCGAATAGCGAGCGCCGCCGTAAGGGGCCGCAGTTATATCCATAACAGGTGGTCCAATCGTGTACTCGAACCAATCATCGAATGAGACATCGGCCATCGCCTGCAACATCTCTCGTATTGCTCGGACTGGATCGCTACCTTCCACTGTCCCAACGACGCGCTGCAAGGTCAGGTCGATATCGATTGTGGATCGAGCTGATTTGAAGCGGAGTTCCAATGCATAACCGCCCTTCAACACCCAAGGCGCCGGGTCTTGCCGGAATAACCTCGCCAGCAAACGATCGAAGGACACCTGACGCCTGAGGCGATTGATATCGATCTGCTCCGCCTGGGACATGCTCTTCAGGCGTTCTTCCAGGGCTCTGCGGAAGGCTCCCGCCGTTGCATATGTTCTCGGAATCGCCATTATGCAGCCCGCCGCAGTGCATCTTCGACCATCTTGCGTGCCGTCTCGCTCAGTTGCGCGTTCCGGAGTTGCTGGCGCGTGATCAGCCCGCGGTCAACAGCCTGCCGCAGCGCCTGGCGTAGAAACGTCCGCTCGACCGTGCCGGCCTCTATCAGGTCAAGAATAGTTCGCAGCGGCCGAGTGTATTTGTAGCCAGGTCCGGCCTGTATTTCGCTCTTGAGCAGGTCGCGATAATGGAGAACGACAATTCCAGGGATATCGCTGTTACGCCGGAAGTTCGTCGGAACCGTCATATGGAGCTTGGCCGGGTTCAGGTCTGACAGCTCATAGAGGCTCAGCGCCGTCTGATGACTATAGACACCATCGACCTCTTCCTTCCGGTTCCGCGACCAGAGCGACCAAAGCACTAGATCGGGCCGATCCGGCGCTGGGAACAGCGCCAGGCGGTAAATGCCGCGGTGTTCCCGGATCCAGTTCCCGGCCTGCACGTGGTAGGGATGCGTATTTTCGGCAAATCCGGCCGCCTTGGCCTGCTTCGTAGTGAAGAAGCCTTGCTGTTGCTCGGCGAGATCGAAGAGCCGCCGCGACGCCTCTCTGTGAGACTGAGCCATGACACAATACTACAACTTTCTTGTTGTTTTGTCGCTTGATTGCAATCTGCAGTTTGGCATCACAGCTCAGACCGGCTGCCCTTCACTCATTCTGTCGAACTCGATGACCAGATCTCGAATTCGACCCTCGGTGATCAACTGTCGTGGAGAACGTCGAGCAAATGCCTCGAGTGGAGTTGATAGCCATTCTTTCTCCGTAGGGGCAACGACGTAATCATCCATCCGCGAGAGCAATTCGCGCAGGTCTCTTGTTCTCTTGGCCATCTGGCTGGTCCCCTTACCGGCCTCCCAATTCTGCAAGGTTCGCGCGGTCACATTCAGGGCATTTGCCAGTTGCTCCTGGCTCAGCCCGAGCCTTTGTCTCGCTTCTAACAGGGCTAAGTCGTTACTTCCACCTCTGTCGTGCCGAGCGTGGGTCTGAATGTTCCGTGCTTTCAAGAGCTGCCTCAAGTGCGGCCAGTTGAAAGCCCACTCAGCCTCGGCGAACTTCCGACGTCCTACCATCGTTCCAACGCGGAATGCGAATTCTGAAGAATGGTGAGGCGTGTAGACCAGCAACTTCGACACTCTGCAATTTCGTAGCGCAACCAGTGCGTTCTCAATCGTGGTGTCCAGTTCAGGGTTGGAGAGATAAAGAACGTTTACAGTAGCCTTTCCGAAAGCTGTCATTTCGTTGCACGGCACGGTCTGGAATTTCGGGGCGTACGAAGCGAAAAGGGATTTGGCTTCCGCGAGCGACTTGTGTGGTGCCCAGACGATCAGTTCTCTCGATTCAATTGCGGTCTGCATTTTGGACTCCGAATATCATTATCCGCATATTTTCGCGCACTACGAAAATATTGATCGTTTTTTCGGGAGGCGGTTCATCAGAGTCACGGATCGAGATTCGGATCTAGCTAACTCTAAATAGCTTACGCGTGGCAATGCTCTTCGCGATTTCTATGCTTTTCTCTTGTAAACCATTGAAAATAAATATGTTAGTGGTGGAGGCGGCGGGAGTCGAACCCGCGTCCGAAATCGCTGTCAGCCGGGAGAGTCCATGCTGTGTCCGATTCGATTGAATTCGCTCACGGCGCTTAAGAACGGACAAGATGCGACGAGAACTAGTCCGATGATCTTATGGCTGCAACACGGACCGAGCCGCAACCACCAGCCTGCTGTGCGACGCCCGCTCGCGGCCCACAGGCGAAGCCGCGGAGGACGGCTGCTTATTTAATTAAGCAGCAAGTGCCAGTTCTTGGTTGGCAACTTTAGTTTTGCAGGCGATTACGGGTGCCCACACCCCGACATGCCTCCCATGCCGCAATCGATCCCGTCGAAAC
>Ga0181524_10004275_pt1 | contig 13318 bp, 9 predicted proteins | sample PEATcosm2014_Bin_34_FD_119761 | JGI IMG/M metagenome (GOLD analysis project Ga0181524, IMG submission 119761) | Peatland microbial communities from MTU Mesocosm Facility, Houghton, MI, USA - PEATcosm2014_Bin05_60_metaG | ecosystem: Environmental > Terrestrial > Soil > Wetlands > Peat | place...
CCGTCCGCTCCTTTAACGGTGGCTTCCGTGCGCTTATGCACCGGATCGAAGGGCTGAAAGTGCAGCACTTGAAAGCTCTTCAGTTCTTTGTCATCTTTCACGCCGCCGATCACGGCAAGGTCGATGGTGTCCTTGTCTTCCGCACGGGAGGCGAGCGCAGCCCACAGAATGATCTGATCGGAAGCGATACCGTCCACAGTGAAGGGATCGCCCAGCGTGAGTTTGTTCTGAGTCAGTGTCCCGGTCTTGTCCGAGCACAGGACATCCACGCCAGCCAGCTCCTCAATGGCCGACAGGCGGGTCACAATCGCTTCCTTTTTCGCCAGCAGACGAGCGCCGACGGCCATCGTCACCGACAGCACGGTGGGCATGGCCACCGGGATTGCGGCCACCAGAAGCACCAGACAGAATTCCAGTGTGGTGAGGACCTTGTCGCCACGGAAGAGCGCGACGATCAGGATCAATACGACCAGCGCTACCGCAAGGACGATCAGGTAGTCGCCAATCTTCAGCACGGCGCGCTGGAAATGGCTGACGGTATGAGCCTCCTGCACCAGTTGCGCGGTCTTGCCGAAGTAGGTGCTCGTGCCGGTGGCATACACCATGGCGTCGATTTCGCCCTGACGGATGATGGAACCGGAAAAGACCGCGCCGCCGGGCTTGGCGGTGACGGGAAGCGACTCGCCAGTCAATGCGGACTGATCCACCTCGATCGAATCGCCATCGAGCAATCGTGCATCGGCGGGAACAATGTCACCAAGCCGCAGACGGATGACGTCTCCCGGTACCAGTTCACTCGCATTGGGATTCTCCCACTTGCCATCACGCTTAACTCTTGCGTTGATCGCCAACCGGGCTTTCAGAGCGGCGATGGCGTTACCCGCCTGGTGTTCCTCCCAGAATCCGACCACTGCGTTGGAACAAAGCAGAAGGAGGATGATGAAGAAATCCAGCCAGTGCTGGACCAGCGCGGACAGAATCACCGCAGCTTCAATCATCCACGGAATGGGACCCCAGAAGTAGGTGAGGAACTTCAGGAACTCATTCGTCTTCTTTTCGGTGATCTGGTTAGGTCCATACTGCGCTTGACGCTTTTGGGCATCGGCTTGAGTGAGTCCGTCTGCCGATGACCCTAGCTTTTTCATGAGCTCAGGCATGGGAAGGGACTTCAGATCATCCTTGGGCGCGGGCTTGGACTCCGGCTTCGACGCAGGCATAGCTGCATTGGGCGTCGGCTTCGATTCAGGCTTCGACTTGGGCTTACCTGGATTCGATGTCACGATGCTTGTTCTCCTTTTTTTTTTGCTCCCTCCACCGGGTGCCAGTCCCGGGAAGGCTTGGAAGATCGTTGAACAGGCATTGAAGATGAAGGCTCATTGGAGGCCTTTGAATTCCCAAAAAGTGGGCGCATTATACGCAGCATATCGTCCACGCATCCAGGACTGGCTCTTGCAAAAAGTATTAGCTTTCGCAGATGCGGACGCTGTGCTGTTTTGCTCAAGAATGGCCGAGCGGCCATGCGCTTGGAGGATTCTGTCGGCTGCGCCAGGGGGCTGCGAGAACACTTTGCGATTTTCTTCCATACGAAGCACGGCAGCATCAAGACGGGCCATTTATCCGGCTGTTAGATATCTGCCCAGAATGAGCAGAACGGAACGGATCGTTGCTTTTGCCGGGGCGATACTGCCGCCGTGTACAAGTAAAGACGAGACGCGCCACGGCCGGTGATGCGGGAGCCGAGGAGCGCTGCGTGGATGTGCGGGCGTCGATTAGAGGAAATGAGCGCACGCTGCGGAGCAGGGCTGCACCAGAGACACCGAAAGGAGTGCATCCCCAACCATGACTTTACTGGATGCACCAAAGTGCGACGCGGGACACCTGACGCGAACACGGTTTGCGGCGCTATGCCGAATGCCGGATCATGCCGAATCATTCAAGCCGAGTTGCGAGGGCAAACCTGTTTGTCGCTGGCCATGCGGCATTATCTCGACGCCTCGACAAGACCTGTCATGCTTGAGGGCATGAAAACAACCATTGATTTTAAACTCCTTGAGCGTCTCCGAGTCGGGCCGCTATCGCCTTATCTGGACGTCTACCTGACACGCGTTGAGCAAGAAGGGTTTTTGCCCTCGTCCGTGCCATGCCAAATCTATGCCATTGCCAGATTCAGCCGATGGCTCGAGCGAATGAATATTCCCCTGGAGGACCTAGATGAATCCGGAGTTCGGGATTTCCTGGGCCGTGATCCGGGTGTCGTGCATTATCCCGAACGTTCAACTATCCGACGACTCATCGTAGTACTCCGAGAGCTTGGAGTGCTCAGAGCCAAACAGCCGGCGAAATTGACAGCCGTTCAGCGTCATGTTGCGGAGTATCGTCGGTACCTCATACAGCAGCGCGGGCTTGCCGAAAGTTGTCTGCCGAACTACACCTCATTCGTGGAGAAGTTTCTCTCCGATCGCTTCCCTGGAATTGAGCCATGTCTAGCAAATCTTTGCTCAGCAGATGTGACATCATTCATAACCTTGCAGGTATCACGACTGTCGCGGGGACGCGTTAAGCTCCTTGTCACGGCGCTGCGCTCCTACCTACGTTTTCTTCTGCATCAGGGAGACATCACGGTCCCCCTGGCGGGCTGTATCCCATCTGTGGCCACGTGGTCCCTTGCGACTACACCGAAATCCTTGCCGGTTGGGACAGTGCAACGAGTTCTTGAGCAACAGAATCGAACGACTCCACTCGGACTCCGGAACTACGCGATCATGTTGCTGTTAGCCCGTTTGGGATTACGCGCCGGAGAGGTTGTTCGGCTCAATCTCGAGGATATTGATTGGGAGAACGGTGTCATCAGAATCCGACGGAAAGGAGGCCGCTGGACGCCGCTTCCGTTACTGAACGACGTCGGTGAGGCGCTTGCCACCTATCTTCAATCCGCCAGGCCGCAGTCTTGCTGCCGCCGCGTATTTCTGCGCCATCGCGCACCAGTCGGTGGCTTTGCCCACACAATAACCGTTTCATCGATTGTTCGCCGGCTATTGATCCGAACCGGCGTTGATTCCGCACGAACAGGGGCTCATCTGTTGAGACATTCACTCGCGGTTGATCTGCTGCGCAAGGGAGCCTCGCTTGACGAGATAGGCGATGTATTGGGCCATCGCAGCCAGAACACAACGGCAGTTTATGCCAAGGTCGATCTTGCTGCACTCCGTCCCCTTGCTCTTGCATGGCCGGGCGGTGCTCGATGAAGAAACTGCGAGATGGTGTTGAAGACTACTTGGCGCTTAGACGCAGCTTAAGTTTCAAGCTGAAGAGACACGGTCGCTTCGCGAGGGAATTCGCAGCGGCGATGGAAAAACGTGGAGAGACACGGATCACAACTCGATCCGCAATCGAATGGGCCACTAATCCACAACAGCTTCATCCATCTGAGTGGGCCGCACGGCTCAGCAGCGTTCGTGCATTTGCACGTTACTGGAGCACGATTGATACGTCAACTGAGATTCCTCCAGATGGGTTATTGCCTTTCCGCCCCGGTCGCGCGAATCCTTATTTGTACACAGATGAAGAAATCCGACAACTTCTCGACGTGGCAAAAGGCATGTCGGCACAGTTCCCGCTGCATCGGTCTACGTATTACTGCCTTCTCGGACTTCTGGCAGTGAGCGGCATGCGTATTAGCGAAGCGCTCAATCTAGAGTTGCGGGACATTGACTGGATGGAAGCATTGCTGACCATCCGCAGTACGAAATTTGGAAAGTCCCGGCTAGTGCCGTTGCATCCAACGACCAAAAAGGCTCTTGCTGATTACGTCTCACAGCGCAATCAGTTGTTCTCTGACCGTCCTACTTCGGCGTTCTTTCCTTCGAAGACCGGGGCCCGTCTGGACGAAGGTCAAGTCAGGCGGGTCTTCTACCGCTTATCTCGGCAAGTTGGCATTCGAGGAGCGTCGGCCAGACGTGGCCCCCGCCTGCATGACTTTCGTCATCGCTTTGCCATCGAGACCTTGCTCCGGTGGTATCGCAGCGGAGAAGACGTTACACGGCGGCTGCCAATTCTCTCCACCTACCTCGGACATGTTCACGTTACAGATACCTACTGGTATCTGACAAACACTCCAGAGCTGATGGCTTCCGCCGGTGAGCGGCTGGAGAGACGATGGGAAGGCCAACAATGAATCAGCGTACCGATTTTCCCACCATCCTGCAGTCCTTCTTCACGAAGCGACTAATTGCGCAACGCCGGGCCAGCTCGCATACGATCGCGTCCTATCGAGATACTTTCCGATTGCTGCTAAAGTTCGTACACAAGACGCTGAGCAAGAACCCTTCAGATATAGCGTTCGAAGACTTGAATGCCTCACTCATCGGAGCTTTCCTCGATGACTTGGAAACCGGACGTCATAACGGCGTTCGGAGTCGAAATCTCCGACTGACTGTAATTCGCTCATTCTTTCGGTTCGCATCATTGGAGGTGCCGCAGCATTCACTCCTCATACAGCGAGTACTTGCCATCCCAAACAAGCGCCAACAGCGACCTCTGGTTGGATTTCTTTCCCGTCCAGAAGTCGATGCGATCCTGGGGGCACCGAATAGGGGAACCTGGCTGGGACGGCGAGACTATGCACTTCTGTTTATGGCCATTCAAACGGGGCTGCGGCTATCGGAGATAACGTCGCTCCGTCAACAGGATCTGGTCCTTGGCACTGGCGCCCATGTTCGTTGTGAAGGAAAGGGACGCAAGGAGCGATGTACTCCGTTGACGAAATCGACTTCTGCGGTGCTCGCGGAATGGAATCGCGAGCAGGGCCAGGAGAACACGAGGATACTGTTTCCGAATCGTCGAGGAGGTAGGCTCAGCGCCGATGCGGTTCAGTACTTGGTCGCAAAATACGCGCTCGCAGCCCAACATAATTGTCAGACTCTAAATGCAAGGCGCATCAGCCCACACGTGCTTCGACACACCGCTGCAATGGAGTTGCTTCAGGCAGGGGTCGACCGAGCCGTGATCGCGCTGTGGCTTGGACACGAATCCGTCGAGACTACACAAATCTATCTCGACGCCGACCTTGCAATGAAAGAACGGGCCCTAAGCAAAACTACACCTTCGGATGGCAGAAGTCTTCGTTACCAACCGGATGATAAGCTTCTCGGGTTTCTGAGAAGCCTGTAATCGGTCCCGATTATGCCGAATCGACTCGCCTGAGATGATCCCGGGGCAACCAACATCTTGCGGGCTGAGATTTCGACTCGGCATGATCCGGGATTCGGCATAGCTTCTGAGGTCATGCGGGGCCAGAGACGGGATCTCACAGTCTTTTGCTTTCTCCTTCACCACACCCCAGATGACCTTGGGACTAAACCCGGCTCCCCAGATCCTTCCAGCCTTATTGATTGAGCGAAGGAGAGTGCCTGTTGTGATTCCGGAAGCCTGCATCCAGAAGTCAATTCCAGCTTTTACCCAATAGGGAATCGGAATGGTTCGTATGTGGCCGCCCTTTCCCACAAGATCAGCGATGACCCAATGCTCCTCGCGCTGCTGGATGTCTTCAACGCGCAAAGCAGTGAGTTCCGCGCGGCGTAGTCCACAGCCCAGAAGAATTGCCAGTGTGGCATAGCCCCGCTTGCCTCGGAGGCTCGCTCTGTCCGCCGTCAACAGGAGGCGCTTGCCCTGTTCCGCAGTGAGCCAATTGCCGACAGGCACGCCCAAGCGCCTGGAACCCTTCACCCGGCGAATACCGGCGGCTAGGTCCGCACTGAGGAGGCCACAATCGGCAGCCTCGTAAGCCAATCTCCGGACTGCCGCCAACCGCAGGTTGATAGTGGTTGACGCGTAGTGCCGCTATTCCAGTGAAATGCGGTACCTGGTGACCACAGTCTTGTTGAAAGCAAGTCTGGGCTCCGAGCAGTACCACTCGATGAATTCTCTGATTGCATGGTCGTAGGTTCGTTGTGAGCTTCGAGATGTCAGACTGTTCAATTCGGCTGACTTCGATTGCTCAAGGTCCGGAAGCTTCAAAACATGCTTGGGTATCCGCTTGCGCTTTCCCTTGCTCTTTGCCATCGGAACGGCCTCCATTCGCCGTGGCAAAAGCATGGATCCTGATCGCAATCTCAGTCTGTTGCATCCTGGCCCGTCTACCGGTACCTATCCTCCCGGCGGCGTCAATGTGGCACTGATTGGATTATCGGCGCGACAATTCACGAGTTAGCCACGCTTTGGCTAGTTTCCAGTCCCGTTTTACGCTGGGAACGGAGATCTCAAGTGTCTCGGCCGTCTGTTCCAGGCTCAGGCCGGCAAAGAAGCGCAGTTCGACCACGCGAGCCTTGCGCGGGTCCATTTCCTCCAGGGCTTTCAGGGCGTCGTCAAGCGCGATCAGGTCCTCGCTGTTGTGCGGCGCGGCATCCAACGACTCATCGAGTCGGACGTGCTCGAAGCGTCCGCCGCGCTTGTTCGCCAGGTGCGCTCGCGCGGCATCCACGAGAATCCGCCGCATGACCTGCGCAGAGACGGCAAAGAAGTGGGTGCGATCTTCCCATCGCACTCCCTCAACATCCGCAAGACGAAGGTAAGCCTCGTTTACCAGGGCGCTCGTCTGGAGGGTTTGTCCGGGCTGCTGCCGGCGCATGTATCGGTGCGCGATGTCGTGCAGTTCGGAGTAAACCAGCGGGGTCAGTTGATCGAGCGCCTGCCGGTCGCCGTCGCCCCAGGCGCGCAGAAGCCGCGAGATTTCCGCTGAAGAGGCTGGCACGGTATCTTGAAGTCTATTATACATTTAGGGCTGATTTTCCAATTTCGCGGGGTTATAATCTGCGCGGAGTAGGCCATGCGTCCCGATCGTTGGCGGCAGGTCGAACAGTTGTATCACTCCGCTCTCGAGCGGGAAGGGGCGGCTCGGGATACGTTCCTTCGCGAGGCGTGTCAGGAAGACGAGGACCTGCGCTGCGAGGTCCAGAGCCTGCTGGATCAGACCGAAACGGGTGTCCTGAATCATCCTTTGCAACTGGGACCCTATCGGATCGTCGGCGTTGTCGGCGCCGGTGGGATGGGGACGGTCTACCAGGCGTGCGACACGCGACTCAACCGCACGGTGGCCATCAAGCTGTCGGACGCGCGGTTCAGCAACCGGTTCGAGCGCGAGGCGCGCGCGGTGGCGGCGCTCAACCATCCCCACATCTGCACGCTGTACGACGTGGGGCCGAACTACCTGGTAATGGAATATGTGGAGGGCGAGCCTCTCGAGGGCCCCATGCCGGTAACCGAGGCGCTTCGGCTGGCGATCCAGATGGCGGATGCGCTTTCGACGGCGCATTCGAAGGGAATCATCCATCGCGATCTCAAGCCGGGCAACGTGCTGGTCACGAAATCGGGGGTCAAGATCCTGGATTTCGGGCTGGCCAAGATGGAGGAGTCCGCGCCGGAGGAGGAAACCACCAGAACGCTCCCGCCGCGGACCGAAGAAGGCACGATCGTCGGCACGACCGCCTACATGTCGCCAGAGCAGGCGCAGGGCAAGCCGGTGGATGCGCGCAGCGACATCTTCAGCTTCGGCGTGGTGCTCTATGAAATGCTGACGGGCAGGCGGGCTTTTCGGGGCGATACGAAGCTATCGATCCTGTCGAAGATCGTGAATGAGGAGCCGGAGCCGGTCAGTTCCGTCCGCAAAGGGATTCCGGCGGAGTTGGGAAGGATCATTGCACGCTGCCTGCGCAAAGACCCGGACCGCCGCTTCCAGCACATGGACGACCTGAAGGTTGCGCTGCAGGAGGTCAAGGAGGAGTCAGACTCGGGTGCACTGAAGGTTGACGCAGCGACGCAGAGGAAGTGGCGGGGCTGGTGGCCATGGGGCGCCGGGGTGGCGGCTGCGCTGCTCACAGGCGGATTGATGTGGATGTGGTGGCCGCGCCAATCAGCGCCGCCTGAGGATCTCAGGCCGGTCCCGCTCATCTCGACAGGAAACTCATGCTGTCCCACGTTTTCTCCTGATGGAACGAAGGTGGCTTTCAGTTGGACTGGAGAAAAGGGCGCTAATGCAGAGGCGGAGGCGGGGGCGGCACACTGGGAACTTTACGTGAAGCAGATCGGCGCCCCCGGCAATCCCACTAAACTGACCTCGACTCCGGCGGGGATCCAGTGGGGCGCCATCGACTCCGCGTGGTCTCCGGACGACCGCTGGATCGCCTACCGGCGCGGCCGGGTCGGCGGAGGTTCCGATCTCGTGCTCATTCCGCCCATGGGCGGCCCGGAGCGCACAGTTATCGACTTGACAGGAGACGCCGAAGTTCCCGCGTGGACCCCGGACGGCAAATGGCTTGCGTTTCCGCAAAAGGATTCGCCGATCGCCACGAGCATTTGGGCGTTGGCCATTGACACGGGCGAGCGCCGCCGCCTGACCACATTCACGACCAATGCCGGCGGATCGGGTTTCACTTCAGGAGGATACGACCGTGTCCTCGGCGACAGCGCGCCTACCTTCTCAGCCGATGGCCGCAGGATGGCGTTCTTCCGGCAGCTGAGTGACTCCGTGTACCAGCTCCGTGTTCAACCCCTGACCCGCGATTTGCGGCCCGACGGGGAAGGGAGGGTGGTCGCGAGCCGCCTTCACGGAGAGCCCGATGGTGGCCCTGTCTGGACACCCGACGGACGGGAACTCTTGTACTCGGCAGGCTATCCTAACTTCCTGTGGCGAGTCGCGGTCTCCGGGAGGCAAGCTCCACGCCGGCTCGCCTATCCGGCTACCGCGCTCCAACCCGCCCTGGCACGCGGCCGGTTGGTGTACCCGTGGTATATCCTCAATTCCAACATCTGGCGTCTTGACATTCGAACGGGAGAGCGAAAACCGCTCATAACATCTTCCTCGTCCGTTTGGGGCATAAACATTTACCCGCAATTTTCCCCGGACGGCCGCAAAATAGCGTTTGACTCCGATCGTTCCGGCGACAGAGAAGTGTGGACCTGCGATGCCGACGGGGCGAACTGCCAGCAGCTCACAGCCTTTGGAGGGCCCATCGGCGGACATCCGCGCTGGTCTCCCGATAGCCGGTGGATAGCGCTCGACTCGCGAGCCTCGGGGAATCCTGAGATTTACGCAATGGCGGCGGACGGCGGCACCCCGCGCCGGTTGACCGATACCAAGTTCAACAACATGGTTCCGAGCTGGTCCCACGATGGCCGATGGATCTACTTTTCTTCCGACCGCAGCGGGCGGTACGAAGTCTGGAAGATGCCCAGAGATGGCGGTGAAGCGATCCAGGTGACGCACACGGGTGGTTTTGTAACGTTCGAGTCGCCGGACGGCAAGTATCTCTATTACACAAAACTCAATCCTGAGGGAACAACGCCACTATTCAGAATGACTGTCAACGGCGGAGAAGAGGTCCAGGTTGTTCCCTCGGTCGGGTCTTGGGAATTCCTTTGCGTAAGGTCAACGGGCGTCTACTTTGTTCCTGAAGCGGATGGCGCAAAGACCATTCGATTTCTCGATGCCGCGAGCGGGAAGGTGCGAACACTCACCAACCTGGACAAGCCCCTGCAAGCTGGGTTGGCCGTCTCTCCGGACGGTCAATTCGTGGTGTGGTCGCAACGAGACCGTGAAACGATCAACCTGATGCTGGTCGAGGGTTTCCGATAACCGGCTCGCAGGCTCGCCGCAGCTACGGATGCAGCCGCGGCAAGCCCTGCCGAGGATAGATTCACTTCCAGTCGAAGCCGCGCCAGTCGGCGCCGTTCCACTCGAAGCCGTGCCAGACATAGTCGCTGTCCTCGTAGAAGCCAGCGACCGTGTACCCAACGATGAACTGCGGCACAGTACCCTGATGGAACTGGTCGCCCCCGTTCGGATCGTCGAAGCAGGTGAACCTGCCATCGGCAGAGCGCAAATAGCCATGATGCACGCCGTTGGCATCGTTGTAGAACCCGGCAACTGCGCCTTCGTCGTTGATGGCCTGAGGCATGGTGTTGGCGCCTGCTGGTGCACGCGGTGCGTCAAACATGGTGATTTTGCCGTCAGGGGTGCGCACTAGGCCGTGATAGACTCCATTGCCATCCTCGTACGTGCCGGTGGTTGTTCCGGCTGCGTTGATGGCATAGATGTTGGTACCCTCGCCAGACCAGGCGGTCAGGTCCTGGTTCTGGTCTGAGTCCACGTACGCGAACGTTTCGAATCTGCCATCGGGTTTGCGCACAAAACCGATAGACTGGCCGTTGCTGTCAAAATAGGCTCCGGCGACCGCTCCTGCTGCGTTGATGCACTGGGACCATCCGGTCCAGGTAGTGCCAATCCCGTCCGGCGCGTCGAACGGGGTCGTGGCGCCGTCACGAGTGCGCAGAAAGCCGTGACTTCCACCGCTCGCGTCCACGTAGTAACCCGCGATCCTGCCTTCCAGATTCATGTTGGTGGAAAATGTTCCGGCACCGGGTTCTGTGCCTGCGCCTGGAACAGAGAACGAGGTGAATGCACCGTGGGGAGTGCGCACGAATCCGTAGGCCACTCCGTTCGCGTCGACATAGTATCCCGTTACTGCGCCCATTGCGTCGACGGCAGCTCCGTATGTTCCGGGAGCGTTGGTGTTGATCCAGGAATCCGGAGGCGAGTAAGGATCATCCGAATCGGGAAGGCTGTAAGGAACGCATTGTGTGGTCTGGCCCGCGGGGCACCGTGGACCGTCGAACGGAGTGAGCTTGCCGTCAAGCGTCCGCACGTAGGCGTGCACGATATTGTCGTATCCCACGTAAAAACCAGTGGTCACTCCCGCCGGGTTCATAGCCTCGACCTCGGTGCCATAACCGCTGCTGCCGCCCGCGAGCCGGGCATCGATGGTGGTGAAAGTCGGCTGATGTTGCGCAAGGGCCGGAACACCCAGAATCAAAATCAGCGCGCAGACGGCTGGGAGGATCGTCCTCCAAGCCTTGCAATCTCGTGTGGTCATATCGCTCCTTTCGGAAGGCTGCCAGGCACGGAATTACCCGGACGGTTTCTGTGTACTGCCGCCAGCTCTGAAGAATGGAGGTTAGCGCCGCCATTCCTGGCAGGCTGCGGCATTCACCGAGGCCTCCCTTACAGGGCTAACCGGAAAATCGAGCCAGAAAGGATAATTGGTTCGAGAATTTATTTCCGCCCGCGAGAGTGGAATCGCGATCCGTGTTGGTGCAAGCCCTGTACATCCCCAGGCTCGGGCTGGAAAGTTCCCGAAGCTACGAACCTTGATCGGCGATGCAGCGTTCCGGGAACGGTCGGCCAGTCTCTACGCTCTAAAAATCGAGATATGGTCGGAACGGTTGCGTACCGACCCGCGGTTCCGTGACCTAGTGCGCCGTATGGACTACTCAAACTTGAGAGGCTGGTTCTCGGTGAATGGCAAGCCGCGAGCTACCATCGAGTTCACAACATATTTCAACTTTGCAGCGGGTGCGGAGATTGGTCCTCAGGGGTCGGCTTCCCGACTGCTTTTCGGGATTTCCAGGCTCTGGTTGGATGGCGTGTGGCAAGAGAAACTTGCGGGCAGGCAGGTTCAAAGGCAAACGAACCCCTCTCATTGCCCTGCCGGTCCGTCCCCCGGCAGGGATCATTCCACTCGAGCGCCGGGCGCATCGCCTGCGCCGCGGTACCGGATCTCCACCAATGTGCAATCGTCCTGAGCCGGGTTGGGCGCACAAAACTTCGCCACATGGTCCAAAATTTCTTCTATATCTTGATAGTGCGCCACTGACCTCAATCCCGAATCGCCGAACGCTTCCCCGCTGCTGCTTTCCGCTTCCGTGACGGCGTCCGTCACCAACAGCAGCCGCTCTCCGGGCCGTAAGAGATCCTGGGCAGAATTGTAGTTCGCTCCCTCGATGAGTCCGACGATCATGTTGCCCTCCTCCAGACGCCGGACTTCCTCCCCGAGAATCGAGAGCGGCGGGATGTGGCCGCAGTTCACATACTCAACCCGGCCGTCGGGAAACAGCTTGAGCATAACCATCGTCGCGTACTTGCCGATGTTGCGCGTGCACAAGAACACATTGACCTGGGCGGCAATTTCGGGAAGGCTTTGCCCGGCAAGCAGCTGAGTATGAATGATGCCCTGCAGCGTTGCCGCCACGATCGCGGCCGGAACGCCCTTTCCGGATACGTCCGCAATGGTGACACACACACAGTCATTCAGCGCCACCGCGTCGTAAAAGTCACCGCCGATTGCGTGACAAGGCACGGTTTTGGCCTGAATCGCTGCGTAGGAAATCACGGGCATGGCAATGGACATTAAGCCCCTGTGGATTCTTGCCGCAATCGCAAGCTCCTCGCGCGCCAGGCGAGCTTTGTGTTCCGCCTCTGCTAGAAGCGCGTTCTCCACCAGGGCTGCCGCTTCGGTGGCGATCGTGTCAAGCAGTTGGTGATCGACTTCAGTGAGATAACCCGGCCCAATCTGACTATCGAGATAAAGGAGTCCAAGCAACTGACTCGGTCCCGACGCGGAGATTCGGCTGCGTAAGGGAATGCAGTAGATGTTGCGAATCTTGTTCATCAGTACGCTTGGCCATTCCACTACGCTTTCATCCGCCTGGGTGTCGCTTACCGAAAACTTCAATTTGCTCTCGATTGCCCTGTGCATGGCTCGCCGCGAGACGGTCGAATCCTCTTCTACGATCTCTCCATGCGCAGTCAGCCCCTGAGCAAGCCGCATTTCGCCTTCCTGGCTAAGGAAAACGAATCCGCGTTCCGTGCCCGTTAGCTGCAGTGTCAACTGAAGCAAGGTGGCGAGGATATCCGTGATCGCCCCGCCGGCGTTCAATTGGCGGGCGGCGCTCAGAAGCCAATTCAGCTTCTCAATCTCGTGGGTTGCCGGGAGATGGTCGCCGTCGGGAGGCGCAAATCCGCTGAACGATTTGAGCAGTTGGGTGACCGCGGACTGGGAGGCGCTATCCCCCTCTTCGCTGGAGGGCTGGAGTTGAAATCGGAGCCTCGGCCCCTGCAGCGAGCCAAGTTGGATCACATCGCCCGGCTTAAGGGCCATTCGCTGAACGCGTTCTGCGTTGAGGAAGGTGCCGTGACTGCTTTCCTGATCGATGAGCGTATAGGCTGTACCCTCCCTGACAATCACCGCATGCCGGCGCGAAACAAACGCATCGCGCAACACAACGTCTTGACCGGGCGAACGGCCAATCGATGTGGAGGCGCGGTCAAGAACGACGGAGTGCGACCCGTCCGCGTCGATATAGTTAGTCGGTCCTGAAAAATGAAATAACTATATTTGGAATCAGTAATATAGATCGCGTTTCAGTGTTATAATTATCTCAGATTAGGACCCCAATTCGCCCCATAACTAGGGAAAAAACATGCGCC
>Ga0181524_10004278_pt1 | contig 13314 bp, 9 predicted proteins | sample PEATcosm2014_Bin_34_FD_119761 | JGI IMG/M metagenome (GOLD analysis project Ga0181524, IMG submission 119761) | Peatland microbial communities from MTU Mesocosm Facility, Houghton, MI, USA - PEATcosm2014_Bin05_60_metaG | ecosystem: Environmental > Terrestrial > Soil > Wetlands > Peat | place...
CGCGCTCGCGGCGATGTTCCAGGATCTGGGCGCGCGCATCGACCAACGCGCCAATCCGACCCTCGACATCAAGCCGCTCGAGCAGGCCCTGCGAACGCTCGGCGACCGTCCCATCGAGATCGACACGACGCCGATCGAAAATCTGATGCGCGATCTCGGCGCCAAACTCGCCGCGCCGACCCCGCTCGACACGCGCCCGTTCGAAACTCTGCTGCGCGAAATCAACCAGAAGTTGGATCGCGGCGCCACGTCCGCGACGGCGCCCGGAGAGATCGAGGCGATGATCCGCGATCTCGGCGCGCGCATCGACCAGCGGGCCGGTCCGGCGATCGACACGCGCCCGCTGGAAGAGGCGCTGCGCGCGCTGCATGATCGGCTCGATGTCGGCGCGGCCTCGAAGGTCGACTCGAAATTCGTCGAGCAGGCGGCGGACCTTTTCGCCGAGCGGCTGGCGCGTCGCGACGGACCGCGCGTCGACGCCGACGCGCTCGCGAGCCAGATTTCCGAGATCCACGACCGTCTCGACGCCTTGCAACCGGACACTTCGTCGAACGCCGCGCTCGAAAGCAAAGTCGCCGACTTGCTCGCCGAACTCGACGCGACGCGCAGAGTCCTGCAATCGCTGCCCGCGACCGGGATTCGCGAGAACGACGACATCGCCGACGGGCTCGCGGACCTTCGAGCCGAGCAGCTGAGCGCCGACAAGCGCACGCAGACGCGTCTGGCCAACCTCCAGGACATTCTGGAAAGGCTCGTCAATCGCCTCGGGCGAGTCGAGGACGAGGTCGCGCGCGTCGACGAAAGCGCACGCGCCCATGCGCTGAGCGGGGCGAATGTCGGGCAGAAAGTCTCGCCGGCGGGAGCTGGCGAAGCCTTGAACGCGGCCGGCGCGGCGCTGCGGGACATCCCCGATCGCGCCGCGGCGCGGCCGGCGCGAGACGGGCTGCGCGAACCGGCGCGGAGCGGCAAGCCGAGCCAACCGGGCGAGGCGCCGCCGCTGCGTACGCTCGAAGGCGCCGATTTCCTGCTCGAACCCGGCGCGTCGCTCGCCCGGGCGCCGAACCAGGAATCCGCCGATTTCGCCATGCCGAAGAGCGCGATCAACGCCCATATCGCGGCGGCTCGCCGCGCCGCGCAAGCCGCGCTGACGGAAAGCGCGGGCAAGGATCGCAATCCCAAGGAAGCGGCCGAATCGACGGAGACCGGCGAGCGCGCTCACGCGGCGGTCGGCGGCCAGGCCAAGGCGTTCTTCGCGGCGCGGCGGCGGCCCATTCTTCTCGGCGCGACGCTCCTCGCGCTGATCGCCGCGCTCGCGGTCGTCCAGCTGCGCGGCGGTCGTCAGGGCGTGACGCAAAAGTCGGATTTGGAGGCGCCGGCGCAAGGAATCGCGAAGCCCAATGTCCCCAAGCTCGGCTCGCTCTCGGGCGCAAACGACGCCGGCGCGATCGACTCGAGTCCGGTCGGCTCGATCGCCGCGCCGCCGACGCCGGCCAAGAGCGGCAAGATCGCGCCTGCCGACCTCGTGGCGGCAATTCCGGCCGGCCTGCCGCAATCCCTGCGCGAGGCGGCGGCGGCGGGCGAGCCCCTCGCCGAGTTCGAACTGGCGCTGCGCCTCGTCGAGGGCCGCGGCGTCGCCAAGGATCCGCGCGCGGCCGCGCAATGGTTCGAGCAGGCGGCGGTTCGCGATCTTCCCATCGCACAGTACCGCTTGGCCGCGCTCTACGAAAAGGGCATCGGCGTCGCGCGTGATCCGCAGCTCGCCATGTCCTGGTACACGAAGGCGGCGACCGCCGGAAACGCGCGCGCCATGCACAACCTCGCGGTCATGAACGCCGAAGGCGCCGCCGGCGGCAAACCCGACTACGCCGAGGCCGCGCAATGGTTCCGCAAGGCCGGCCAGCTCGGGATCCGCGACAGCCAGTTCAATCTCGGCATTCTTTACGCCCGCGGCATGGGCGTGCCGCAGGACCTCGCGCAATCCTGGCTGTGGTTCTCGCTCGCGGCGCAGCAGGGCGACGCCGACGCGGCCAAGAAGCGCGACGAAGTCGCGGCCAAGATGGACGCGCCGGCGCTGGTCGCCGCGGCCAAGGCTCTCGCCGAGTTCAAGACCTCGACGCCCGCGCCGGCCGCCAACGAAGCGCCGGCGCCGCCCGGCGGCTGGGACGCCAAGTCGTCCGCGCCGCAGGCGAGCCAGACGCGCGCCGGCGCGGCCGCTCTCTAAAGGCGCCCGAAGGCCGGACTTCAGCGGCGTGAAGGTTCCCACATTCGGGCGCCCGCTCTAATGTGCCTCGAATCGCTTTTCAGTTCGAGGATCGCATGAGCGCCGGCCTTTCCCTGCGTCTGATCGGCACCAGCGACCTTCACGCCAATATTTTCGCCTACGACTATTACCGCGACAGGCCGGACGACACGGTGGGCCTCGCCAGGACCGCTTCGCTCATCGCGAGCGCGCGCGCCGAAGTCGCCAACGCCCTTCTCTTTGACAACGGCGACATCATCCAGGGCTCGCCGCTCGGCGATTACGCGGCGCTGTCGATGGGGCTGAAGAGGGGCGACCTCCATCCGATGATCGGCGCGATGAACGAATTGGGCTATTCCGCCTGCTCGGTCGGCAATCACGAATTCAACTACGGCCTCGACTTTCTCGAAGCCGCGCTCGCCGGCGCGAACTTTCCCGCCCTCAGCTGCAACGTTCTTCGGCCCGACGGCCAATTCTATTTTCGCCCCTGGCTCATTGTCGAGCCGACGCTGCGCGACGAGGCGGGCGCGGAGCAGCGCCTTCGCATCGGCGTGATCGGCTTCACGCCGCCGCAGATCGTGCAATGGGACCAGAGCCATTTGAACGGCCGCGCGACGACGGTCGGGATCGCCGAGGCCGCGCGCGTTCACGTTCCGGCGTTGCGCGCCGAGGGCGCCGACCTGGTCGTCGCGCTCTGCCATTCCGGCGTTTCGCGCAAAGGCCCGCCGCGGCCCGGAGAAGAGAACGCCGCCTTGGCGCTGGCGGCGGTGGGCGGCGTCGACGCGATGTTTCTCGGCCACCAGCATTTGCTGCTGCCGGGCGCCGATTTCGCCGGGATCGACGGCGTCGACGTCGCAAAGGGCGCCCTGCACGGCGTGCCCGCCGTCATGCCCGGCTTCTGGGGCAGCCATCTCGGCGTCATCGATCTCGCTCTGGAGCGCGCCGGCGCCGGCTGGCGGGTCGCCGCGGCCAAGGTCGAAGCGCGGCCGATCTACAATCGCGACGGCGACGCGGTCACGGCGCTGGTCGAGGCCGACGTCGCCGTGCTCGCCGCGGCTCGGGCCGCGCACGAAGCGACGCTCGCCTATGTCCGCTCGCCGGTCGGCGACATCGCTTCGCCGATCGATTCCTATTTCGCGCTCGTCGCCGACGACCCGTCGGTGCAAATCGTCAACGCCGCGCAAATCTGGTACGTGAATCGGCTCGCTCAGACCCTGCCGGCCCTTGCGGGCCTGCCCATTCTCTCCGCCGCGGCGCCGTTCAAGTCGGGCGGCCGCGGCGGCCCGGACTATTACACCGACGTCAAGGCGGGGCCGATCGCGATCAACAACGTCGCCGATCTTTATCTCTATCCCAACGCCTTGCGCGCGGTGAAGGTCGATGGCGCGACGTTGCGCGAGTGGCTGGAGCGGTCGGCCGGCCAGTTTCTGCGCATCGACCCGAATTCCCGCGCCGAACAGCCGCTGCTCGACGCGAACTTCGCCTCCTACAATTTCGACGTCATCGACGGCGTCAACTACGAGATCGACGTCACCCAGCCCTCGCGCTACGACAGCGACGGCAGGCTCGTCGCGCCTGACGCGCACCGCATCCGCAACCTCGCGTTCCGCGGCGCGCCGGTCGACCCGAGCCAATTCTTCATCGTCGTCACCAACAATTACCGCGCCAGCGGCGGCGGCAATTTTCCCGGCTGCGACGGATCGACGGTGGTCTTCGAGGCGCCCGACTCCAACCGGGACGTCATGGTGCGGTACATCGTCGAGACCCGCCACCTCGAACCCAAATCCGACGGCAATTGGCGCTTCGCGCCATGGCCCGCCGATGTCGTCGCGACATTCTTGACGTCTCCCGCCGCGGCCGGCGCGCCGCCGCCCGCCAGCGTCACGGTTACGCCGATGGGTCCGGCGCCGGGCGGATTCGTCAAGTATCGGGTCCAGCCGATCCAGACCGGGACGCCGTCGTGAGCACGCCTTCGCCGATCGCGTGGCCGCTTTATTGGCCGCGGCGCGCGACGAGCGCTTGACTGGTGTACGACAAAACTTCGCGACCGTTCTGATCGACCCCGGTCGCGCGGATGCCGACGATCCCCCATTGCGGCCGCCGGGTCTCGCGCATCGACTCGACCTGCACCGAGTAGGTGATGACGTCGCCGGGCCGCACCGGACTGATCCAGCGCAAATCGCGGACGCCGGCGCCGAGGCCGAGCGCCGGCAACGGCTTGCCGCGCGCCGCGGCGGCGACGCGTTGCGCCTCGCGAAAATCGATCAGCGTGCGCATGCACACGCTCGCCGTGTGCCAGCCCGAGGCGCAGAGCGAGCCGAACAGAGAGGCGGCGCCGGCCGCGTCGTCGAGATGGAAGGGTTGCGGATCATAGGCGCGCGCGAAGGCGATGATCGCCTCGCGGGTGAATTCGTGGGCGCCGATCCTCGCCGACTGGCCGATGCGGTGGTCTTCGTAGAACAGCGCGATCACGACGCGGCCTCCTCCGCCGCGCGGCGCAGAAAGAAGACCGAGTTCTTCTGCGTCATCACGACATCTGTGTTCTGGTTGAGGACCTCGAACAGGAACTCGACGAGGCCGATCGCGGGCCGCGAGCGCGAGGCGCGCGCGCTCAAGGTGGTGCGGCGAACATGCAGGCGGTCGCCCGGCCTGACCGGCTTCGACCAGGCGAGCTCCTCGACTCCCGGGCCGCCCTGGCTGGCGGAGCGGTTGAGGAACGCGTCGCAGCTCATGCGCATCAGCATCGCCGCGGTGTGCCAGCCCGAGGCGATCAGCTCGCCCGCCATCGATTCGCGCGCGGCTTGCGCGTCGAGATGGAACGGCTGCGGATCGAACTCCCTGGCGAAGGCGACGATCGCGTCGGCCGTGACCGGCGTGTCGCCGTATTCGACGATCTCGCCGGGCAAAAAATCCTCGAAATAGAGCTTGTCCATGGCTCGGCTCTCAATTGGCGAAGCGGAAATGCAGCACGTCGCCGTCCTGGACGACATAATCCTTGCCTTCGAGGCGGAACTTGCCGGCCTCGCGCGCGCCCGCTTCGCCCTTGCAGGCGACGTAATCGTCGTAGGCGATGGTTTCGGCGCGGATGAAGCCTTTCTCGAAGTCGGTGTGAATGACGCCCGCCGCCTGCGGCGCGCGCGCCCCCTTCTCGACCGTCCACGCGCGCGCCTCCTTCGGCCCGACGGTGAAGAAGGTCACGAGATGCAAGAGGTCGTAGCCGGCGCGGATGACGCGGTTGAGGCCCGGCTCGGCGAGGCCGACGGCTTCGAGATAATCCTTCTGCTCGCCTATCGGCAGCACGGCGATTTCGCTCTCGATCTTCGCGGAGACGACGACGGCGACTGCGCCCTCCTTGGCCGCCTGCTCGCGCACCTGGTCGGAGAGCGCGTTGCCCTTGTCGGCGGAGGCTTCCTCGACGTTGCAGACGTAAAGCACCGGCTTGGAGGACAGGAGGCCGAGCGACTGAAACAGCTTGTGCTCCTCGCGGCTCACTCCGGCCGCGCGGGCGGGCCGGCCCTCGCGCAATTCGGCGAGGCTGCGCTGCGCGAGCTCGAGCAGGTCCTTGGCGTCCTTATCGGCGCCCTTGGCCTTCTTCTCCATCTGGACGACGCGGCGCTCGAGGCTTTCGAGATCGGCCAGCATCAATTCGGTTTCGATCGTCGCGATGTCCGAAAGCGGGTCGATGCGGCCTTCGACATGGGTGACGTCGCCGTCCTCGAAGCAGCGCACGACATGGGCGATCGCGTCGCATTCGCGGATGTTGGCGAGAAACTGATTGCCGAGCCCCTCGCCCTTCGAGGCGCCGCGCACCAGGCCGGCGATGTCGACGAAGGTCAGGCGCGTCGGAATGAGCTCTTTCGAACCGGCGATGCTCGCCAGCGTCTCGAGCCGGGGATCGGGCACCGCGACGTCGCCGACGTTCGGCTCGATGGTGCAAAAGGGGTAGTTGGCGGCCTGCGCCGCGGCGGTCTGCGTCAGCGCGTTGAAGAGCGTCGACTTGCCGACATTGGGCAAGCCGACGATGCCGCATTTGAAACCCATGGGGGAGCGCTCGTTGCGTTGGCGGGAGGTTCGAGCGGCCCTATGCGGGGCGGCGGCGAAAAAGGCAAGAGGCGGCCGGAAGCGAACTCGCGCCCACATCGACACCGGCGCGCCGAGCGGATACTCTCGTCCCATGCAAGAGGGACAATTCAGCCGCACCGCGCTCGGCGCCGCCGGGCGTCGCGCCGCGCATCAGGTTGTCGACGGCGGGCGCGTGTTCGCCGACCCGTTGGCCCTTCGCATTCTGGGCGAGGACGCGGACAACGCCGTCGCCGAGGCGCGCGCCAACCCTGCCATGCGCGGCCTGCGCCTCTACGTCGCCGCGCGCAGCCGCTTCGCCGAGGACGCGGCCAAGCGCGCGATCGCGCGCGGCGTGCGACAGATCGTCGTGCTCGGCGCCGGGCTCGACACTTTCGCCTATCGCGTCGCGCCCGCCGAGGGCTTGCGCGTCTTCGAGGTCGATTATCCCGCGACGCAGGCCGAGAAGCGCCGCCGGCTCGCTGCCGCCGGGATCGCCGCGCCGGCGCACGTCGTCTATGTCGGCTGCGACTTCGAAAGCGAAAGCCTCGCGGGAGCGCTCGCGGCGTCGGGGTTCGACGCCGGGCGGCCGAGTTTCTTCCTCTGGCTGGGGGTCGTTCCCTATCTGACCGAACCGGCGATTTTCGCCACCCTCGCCTTCATCGGCAAATTGCCCGGCGGCGGCGAAGTCGTGTTCGACTATGCCAATCCGGCCGATTCGATCGCCGACGACGCCTTTCGCCGAACGCATGAAATCGTCGCGGCGCGAGCGGCCGCCGCCGGCGAGCCGCTGCGGACCTCCTTCGTAACGCCGGCGCTGCACGAAAAGCTGCGCGCGCTGGGCTTTCACGCCATCGAAGACCTCGGCCCCAACGAAATCGGCGCGCGCATCTTCCCCGAACGCGCCGCGCCGTCGCGCGAGAACGGCGGGCATTTCGTGCTGGCGGGGACATAAGCGGCTGTTTGTAGACGCGGGCGCCGACCGCGTCGTCGTCGCCTCACCGAAGTTGGAAGGACGAGGCGCTTCGCGCCCGACGCGACCAACGGTCGCGTCTACAGCGCGCCCCTACCGCAAATTCCCGGTATGCCCGAGCGAGTACCGCCCCGGCTGCGGCCACACTGTCAGGCCGTGCGGCATGCCGCCGACGGCGATCGTCTTGACCGAGCCGTCGTCGGTGTTGAAGGCGTAGACGGCGCCGTCGTAGCGGCCGGAAAGCCACAGCCATTGGCCGTCGGCGCTGACGTTGCCCATGTCGGGGCTGCCGCCGCCGGGAATCGTCCAGGTCGCGACCACCTTGCGCGTGGCGAAATCGAGCACCGAAACGCTGCCCTCGCCGTTCCTGACGCCGCCGAGGTTGTGGGTGCCGCGGTTGGATATGAACAGGCGCTTGCCGTCGCGGCTGGGATAGAGGCCGTGCGCGCCGACGCCGGTCGGGATGAAGCCGGTCTCCTTGAACGAATCGCCGTCGATGACGACGAGCCCGTCCTTCAGCATGTCCGCGACGAAATAGGCCGAGCCGTCGGGGGCGACGCGAATGTCCTGCGGGATATGGCCGGGCGACAATTGCAGCATGCCGGCGAGCGTGTGATGGACGAGATCGATCTTGGCCAGCGAGTCGTCGTATTCGCAGGTGAAGATCGCGTAGGAGCCGTCGAGCGCGAAATCGGCGTGATTGATCCCCGCGCATTTGGGGGCGGCGATATAGCCCTGTAGCGCCATCGTGTGGGGATCGCGGAATTCGAGCCGCCGCATCGCCTCGGCGACGACGATCGCCGAGCGCCCGTCCGGCGTGAAATACATGTTGTAGGCGTCGGGGACGTCGATCGTCTTGACCACCTTGCCGGTCTTCGGGTCGATCGCCGCCACCGAGGCGTGGCCGCCGCGATAGCTGATGTCGCCGGACACCCACAGCGTCTGCAGGTCCCACGACGGCACGATGTGCTGCGGGCTCGGGATCGCCAGGAAGCTGTCGACGACCTTGAAGGTCTCGGGGTCGATGACGTCGACCTTGCCGGTGATGAGATTGGGCGCGTAGACGCGCGACAGCGCGCCCGCCGTCGCCGGACTGAACTTGCCCGCCGTCGTCTCGGAATAGACGTTCTTGGGATCGACGATCTGCGGCATCGTCAGATTGGCTGGCGGCAGGCTCTTGAAGTCCGGCGCGCCGAGTTCATACGACGCGCGCTGGATGAAGTCCTCCGGCGTCGCCCCGACCTCGACCAGGCCGCGGCACAGCGCGGCGCATTGCTCGCCGCTGACGCAATAGGTCGGAATCGTCAGGGATTGCGCGCTGTCGACGAGCGAGTCCGAGCCGATGAAGGCGCATAGCGCCACCGCGCCGGCGCCGGTCAGAACACGCGAAATCATGAGCCCCACTTCAATAGCCTGGCCCCGCTTGGCGCGGGCGTCGTTGCGATCGATTCGTCACCATCGCCGATCGGCGATGACTGGGGGATGAACGAATGGCGGCGGCGGCGCGGCTCCCGCAGAGCGCGCCGAGAGCCTCGCGCGCCCGCGCGGTCAAATCCCCAATTGCCGGGAGGCGAGATCCTTCATGATCTCCTCCGAGCCGCCGCCGATCATCATCACCTTGGCCTCGCGGTAGATTCTTTCGCTCTTTGTCCCGCGCATGAAGCCCATGCCGCCGAGGATTTGGATCGATTGGTCGGCGCAAAACTGCATGGCCTGCGTCGCCAGCACTTTCGCCATGCAGATCCTCGCCACCAATTGCGCGGCGTCGTCCGTCCGGTGGTGAATGCGGTAGGCCAGTTCGTAGACCAGGCAACGCGCCGCGTCGATGCGCAGCGCCATGTCCATCAGCTTGTGGCGCACGACCTGTCGCTCCGACAGAGGCAGACCGAAGGTCTGGCGATGACGAGCCCAGTCGACCGCCTCTTCCAGGCAGACCTGCGCGTAAGCATAGGAAGCGGCGGCCAGGCCCAGGCGCTCGGAATTGAAGTTCGTCATGAAGGTCTTGAATCCCTTGTTCTCCGCGCCAATCAAATTGGCGACCGGCACGCGGCAATGATCGAAATGCAGGTGCGCGGTGTCGGACGCCCACCAGCCCATTTTCTTGAGCTCGGCGCGCGTCAGGCCCGGCGTGTCCCCTTCGATCACCAACGCCGAGATGCCGCCGGATCCCTTGTTCGACGGATCGGTGCGCACCGCGACGGTGAAAAAATCCGCGCGCATGCCGGAGGTGATGAAGGTTTTCTCGCCGTTGACGACATAGTGGTCGCCCTCGCGCGTCGCGGTCGTCTTCAGGGCCGCGACATCGGAGCCGCCGGAAGGTTCCGTCACCGCCAGAGCGGCGATCTTGTCGCCGGCCAGCACCGGCGGAATGAAGCGCTTGCATAGCGCTTCGCCGCCGTGGAGCAACAACGGCGGCAGCGCGATGGTGTGCGAATTGAGCGACGCCGAGACGCCGCCGCATCCCGAGCGCGCGTATTCCTCCGAGGCGATGATGTGAAAGAAGACGTCGGCAGGCGTGCCGCCGAGTTCTTCCGGGTAGCCCAGGCCGGTCAGCCCGAGTTCGGCGGCGCGCTTGTAAAGCGAGCGAGGGAATGTCCCCGCCTCGTCCCATTCGTCGACGAATGGCGTGATCTCGCGCGCGACGAATTCGCGCAACGTAGCCCGAAATTGTTCATGTTCCGCGGAAAAATAATGTGGGAGAGGCTGGAAGTCGAACACCCGTGGCTCCGTCAAACTTAGCGGCAAGCGAGCGCGCGGGCCGTATACCAGGCTGCGGTCGGCGCCGATCCAAAGGCAAGTTCTATCGCAAGCGGCGGCTCCGCGTGAGCTGGCTGGGGACCTCGGGCCCCGCCGCGAGGGCTCCGGCGAGCGAGCGGCGAGAACGCCCCTCGCTGAAGCCTGGCGGCGCCGCCCCTAGGAGCAATCGTCCGGGACCAGCCCCGCGGCGCTTGCGGCGCGCGCCGCCATCCTCCATCTTTAGAGCCATGAACGACCACTCGCCGCGGGGCGATTCCTCGCGTCTCGTCGCCGTCCTCGGCCCGACCAACACCGGCAAGACCCACTTGGCCGTGGAGCGCATGCTGGGCTTCGGCTCGGGCATGATCGGCCTGCCGCTGAGGCTGCTGGCGCGGGAGATTTACGATCGCGTCGTCAAGGCGCGCGGGGCGCTGAGCGTCGCGCTGATCACGGGCGAGGAGAAGATCATCCCGCCCATGCCGCGCTACTTCGTCTGCACGGTCGAGGCGATGCCTCTCGATCGCAAGGTCGAGTTTCTCGCGGTCGACGAAATCCAGCTCTGCGCCGATCCCGAACGCGGCCATGTCTTCACCCACCGCTTGCTGCACGCGCGCGGCAGGGTCGAGACCATGCTGATGGGCGCGGCGACCGCCGCTCCGCTGATCCGCCGCCTCTGTCCCCACGCCGAGATTCAGTCGCGCGATCGCTTTTCCCAGTTGATCTACGACGGCCCCAAGAAGCTCTCCCGCCTGCCCCGGCGCAGCGCGGTGGTCGCCTTCTCCGCCGATGCGGTCTACGCCATCGCCGAGCTGATCCGTCGCCAACGCGGCGGCGCGGCGGTGGTGATGGGCTCGCTCAGCCCTCGCACCCGCAACGCCCAGGTCGAGCTGTTCCAGTCCGGCGAGGTCGATTTTCTCGTCGCCACCGACGCCATCGGCATGGGGCTGAACATGGACGTCGATCACGTCGCCTTCGCCGGCCTGCGCAAGTTCGACGGGCGGCGCTCCCGCTGGCTCCACCACCAGGAGATCGGCCAGATCGCCGGGCGGGCGGGGCGCTTTCGCCGGGACGGGACCTTCGGCGTCACCGGCGACGCCCCGGACATGGACCCGGACGTGATCGCCGCGGTGGAAGGCCACGTCTTCCCGCCGGTGATGGCGGCGGAGTGGCGCAACGCGCGACTGGATTTCCAATCGCTGCAGGGCTTGATGCGCTCCCTGGCCGCTCCGGCGCCGGCGCCGGGGCTAAAACTCTCCGAGGAAAGTCAGGACGAGACCACGCTGCGCCAATTGGCTGTCGACGAGACCATCGTCCGCCGCTGCCGCGATCGCGCCAACCTGATCCGGCTGTGGGAGGTCTGCCAGACGCCGGACTTTCGCAAGGCCACTCAGGACGAGCATACCCGCCTGATCGGGGGCATGTTCGTGCACCTGACCCAAGGGAATCGGCGCCTGCCGGAGGACTGGATGCAAAGCCAGTTCGCCAGTCTCGACCGCGACGACGGCGACATCGACGCGCTGTCGGCGCGCCTCGCCCGGGTGCGCACGCTGGCCTATGTCGCCAACCGCGCCGACTGGCTCGCCGATTCCCAGGGCTGGCAGGACCGCGCCCGCGCGCTCGAGGACCGGCTGTCCGACACCCTGCACCAATGTCTGATGCAGCGGTTCATCGACCGGCGCACCAGCGCCTTGTTGCGCAGTCTCAGCCAACGCTCCGGCCCGATCCTCGGCGGCGTCGGCGCCGACGGGGCGGTGACGGTCGAGGGCCATCTCGTCGGCAAGCTCGCCGGCGTCGACTTCGAGCCGGAGCGCGGCGCGTCCGCCTTGGAAAATCGCGCTTTGCGCGGCGCGGTCGAGCGGGCGGTGGCGCCGGAAATCGCCCGTCGCCTCGGCGAGCTCGCGAGCGAGGGCGACGAAGCCTTCGCTTTGGAGCCGAGCGGCGTGGTGCTGTGGCGCGGCCAGGCGGCCGGCGAGATCATGGGCGGCGGGCCGTTTTCGCCGCGCGTGCGCTTGTTCGGCGAATTTGGCGCGGACGCCGCGCGCGAGCGCGCCGTCCGGCGGCTCGAGGCTTATGTCGCGGCGGAGGCGAGCCGCCGCCTGTTCGTCCTCAAGCGGCTGAAGGCGGCGATCGCCGACGGGCGCCTCAAGGGACTGGCGCGCGGCCTCGCCTATCAACTGGTCGAGCAGTTCGGCGTGCTGGACCGAGGGAAGGCGGAGGCGCAGCTTCGCGCCCTCAGCCAAAGAGAGCGCCGAACGTTGAAGGGGTTTGGCGTGCGCTTCGGCGCCTTCAGCCTCTATCTCCCCGCTTTGTTGACGCCGGAGGCGCTGGGGATCGGCGACGTCTTCGCCGAGCTGGCCCGGCCCGGCTGGCGGCCGGCCGCGGACGCTTTGACCGCCTTGCCGCATCCCGCGCCGCCGCCCGAGGCGTTGTCGCTGCGCGGCCTGCGCGCCATCGCGGGGATGGCCGCGCCGGTTTTGGCGCTGGAGCGGCTCGATGCGCTGGCTCGCGCCGCGCCCGAGTGCGCGGCGGGCGCGGTCCAGCTGACGCCGGAGCTTCTGGCGAATCTCGGATGGAATGCCGGTCAGGCCGAGCCGATCCTGCGCGCCCTCGGCTTCGCGCCGGCGCGCAAGGCCGAGGCCGCCGAATCGAGCCTCTGGCGCCGCCGCCCGACCTCGGCCAAGGCGCCGCCGGGCGGCCCCGCCGCCTCGCCCTTCGCCGCCCTGGCGCCCCTCGTCAAACCGCCGGCCCCGCCCGCTCGTCGCGCCCGTCGCAAGAGGCGCCGCCGGCGCGCCGCCTCGGCAGGCGTTCCCTCGTGAGCGAGCCGGCCGCGACCTGCCGGGTCGACGTCTGGCTCTGGCGCGCGCGCTTCTTCAAGACCCGCAGCCTCGCCGCGCGCATCGTCGAGGAGGGCGGCGTGCGCCTGTCGCGGGGCGGCGCGACGATCTCTTTGGACAAGCCGAGCCGCACGGTGCGCGCCGGCGACATCCTGATCTTTCCCGTCGGAACGCGATGGATGGCGGTGCGCATCGAAGCGCTCGGCGCGCGCCGCGGGCCGGCGCCCGAGGCGCGCGCGCTGTACCGCGTGATGGAGGACGCGGCGGGCAAGGCTTCGAGCTGATCGGAAAAGGCGCGAACCCCTTCCCCCCTCGCGGGTGTCAGGCGAACGAGACGTTCGCCTGACACCCGCGAGGGGGGAAGGGGCGCGCGCTTTCAATTTGGCTGACGAGAGGCCCCTAAAAATCCTCGTCCGGCTCTTCGCTCTTGGCCTCGAAGCGCATGATCAGCGGCGCCTGCGCGAGCGCGAACA
>Ga0181524_10004280_pt1 | contig 13312 bp, 16 predicted proteins | sample PEATcosm2014_Bin_34_FD_119761 | JGI IMG/M metagenome (GOLD analysis project Ga0181524, IMG submission 119761) | Peatland microbial communities from MTU Mesocosm Facility, Houghton, MI, USA - PEATcosm2014_Bin05_60_metaG | ecosystem: Environmental > Terrestrial > Soil > Wetlands > Peat | place...
ACCACCGCCCACACTCCGTAAGGGCGCAATATACTGACAGTTTCCTGCCTTTGCCCAGGCGACTCAAGTGGCTTTACAAATCCATTGTTCGTTTCCATCTGTTCGCAATAATATCGAATCAATTCGACTGATTCGTTAACTTCAGCCAAGGACTCAGCCCGATTCTTCCCAACTTCGAATGCCATTAACGCCGCAAGATCGAAGCGGCGCTGCAATAGGATCTCCGCAGCCCGACGCAGGATACGAACCCGATCATTGTACCGTTTGGAACTCCAATCGTGAAATGCGTCTCTAGCAGCATCTATTGCCGCCTTTACGTCATCACGACTTCCCTTCGGAAAGTAGCTCACGACGAGGTCCATGTTCAAAGGGCTGGCATGCGTGTACTCTTCCCCAATTGAATTCCATTTCTCACCATTAATGTACATTGAATAGTGGGAACCCAAACGAGCTCGAATTTCCTTTACGGCATGTTCGTAGGTCTCATCGTCTTTCGGCGTAATAGTAAGAGTCGCGTATGTGATCTTAGGCGTCTTACTCTTCCTACTGGCTCCGCCTTTGGTCGACTTCTTATGAGAAACCAAATTCTGAACCCGTAGAAAGCGGGACTAACTCATCTCTATTATAGTTTTGCGCCGAAATTTTCTGAACTAGCAGGAAGCCTTACTAAGTTCAGAACACGTCTCCCTGTTCCTCGTTGAAGCACATGGGCAGGTACATCTGTTCCTGTCACAGATTCCTGAACAAGTAACAGATTCATTTTATAATCGTGATTACGTCGCGATCGTTGAGAACATGATTCATGCCTACACGTTGAGGGCTGAATCTCACACTGCTTCCTGATACTAGAGCATATTTGGCTTCACCAATGATTTTTCTATGGATTTTTTTGCAAACGTCCGTAACCGTTGACCCGGCGGTAAGTATCAACGGTTCTTCGTAGTCAGGCTCGTCGTTGCGAGGCTTCAAGTATACTCTGATGAAGTTAAGCCGTTTGTATATTGCACTCTTCAAGTTTTCAATATTCAAATTCTGATCCGCAGAGACCGGGATGAAATCCTCTCCAATCCGTTTGTGCACCTCATTAACATACTTCGAACTGACCAAGTCCACTTTGTTTAACACGGCAAGTGCTGGCACGTATTTTCGATTTCCCGCAACAACATCAATCAGCTCATCGTCGGAAACGTCCTCTCTTACAATTACACCCGCTTGATGTATCTTGTACACATTTAGTATCCCACGAATCGTTGATTCATCTAGTTTCGTCAGCTTGCATGCCACAGTTATTCCCAAACCGCCTTGTGCTGCTGGTTCAATCGTCACATCGGGGCGATGAGTGTTGAGTCTGATGCCCATCTCGTAGAGTTCTTTTTTCAAGGTGCTGATTTGATCCGGCTGAAATACGTCCAATACGAGTAGAATAAGATCGGCATTCCGGGCTACAGAAAGCACTCGCCTACCTCTACCTGTACCACTTGCGGCTCCTGAAATTATTCCAGGGAGATCAAGTATCTGTATCTTTGCCCCATTATATTCCAGAAGCCCTGGAACTACTGTGAGGGTGGTAAACGCGTATGATGCAACCTTCGACTTTGCATTGGTCAATCGATTAAGAATGGTTGATTTCCCCACGCTAGGTAATCCAATTAGCACAACAGTGGAGTCACCCCCTTTCTTCACTTCGAATCCTGAACCGCCAGACGACTTTGAACGTTGAGCAACTTCTTGTTCAGCTTTGAGCTTCGCAAGTTTCGCCTTCAACAGCCCGATGTGATGTTCTGTGTGTTTATGGACCTGAGTTCGTTTCATCTCCTCCTCAATAGCTTTGATCTTTTCAGGTACTCCCATAAACAGACCTCAGTTTGAAAAAGATACACTGAACGATAAAATCTTCCCGATAGGGAAGATTGTTCATAGTTACTTCAGGTTTGCCTTTCTTGAGGATCCAGTTCGCTTTCGATGACGCTGCTTTTTCTTCTGTCTCGCTCTCATCCTGAAGTCGGCTCGGCTTAACTTATGAGGCATTATCTGCTGCTCCCGCATCATCAGTGAAGCATCTATAGATATATGTTAAGCGTATCAGAGAAATTCACTGAGGAAGCAAGTTGTCCGTCGAGGAATTAGCCAGTAAAGGATCTCTTGCATGCAAAGAAGCGTTCGCATACCTCAGAGAGCAGTTGAAAGCAGATCCGAACATTGAAGAGACAGTTGAATACGAACTTCTAAAAGAAAGCGAAACACCCAGCTACAATGTGCGAGAAACTCCGAGGGTGAGAGTATTCTTCGGAGATAAGCTGGAAATCTTCCTCTTCATCCCCGAGAAGTCAGTCCAGAGAATAAAGTCAGATGAAACTATACCTGAACCATTAAGGGGCTGGGTGGATCGGGCGCAACTAGGCGGCATGAGTCGACTCTTAAGAGTGCAAGTCGGTTCTCAGAAAGACGTTGAAGTGCTAATGCCTCTCGTTAAAGCCACGACGCAGTCGTCGTAAGGCTATTCTCTCTCATTGTACTTTCGAACAAACTCCGGATCAACCACGCCTATGACTACTCTCTCACACCCGTCCGGTAAGATCACAGAAAGCCCCGTTGCATGGTACGGAAGCTCCAAACGCTCGAGTCTCTCGAGATCTTCCGTCTCGAATGGCTTTGTCCACTTGCCATCGTGCTGCTGGAAGCACATCAACTTGACTAGCGTTCTTTCTCCAAAGCCACCAACTCTGCCACCAGCTGAACCAGGTGAGGCTCCTGGCAATTCGAGGACATACACACAATTATCTCTATGAACATTGTCGAATTCAATCGTATGCTCAGCAACGAAAATTCGTCGACTCTTCTCATTCAACAACGAGACTAGCTCATCTAATGGTGTCATCGGCGGACCGTCCGATGACCACTCGTGTCAGGACTAGTTAGTTATCTGGGCCACAGCCTGTTTCTTAGCCGGCTGCAGCACATTAAGAGCTCCCGTCTTTCGATTGAGCGAAAGCTGAATCTCTCCCCTAAAGCTCCTAACTCGTGCGTCACGAATTTCGACGAGATCCCCTTCCGAAATCGTATTGATCTGGTTATTCCAAATTGCCAGAGGAATCTCTCCCGTTCCATCTGAAAGCGTGACGGAACATACCAGAAGCGGATTCCCGTCCTTTGAAGTTACAGCGCGGACATCCGATTTCTTAACAACATGTGCCTTGAAAGAGACACCCTTCAAGCCAAACTTGAGGTCACGAATTGAGCTTTCCCTCTTCACCGACTTGTTTGGATCTTCACGCTTGCGGATACCCAGACCGCTAAACTGCTCCGGAAGTCTCCTTAGCTTTTCAACTGATTGATTAGCTATTTCGGCTTGACCAAACGGCTTGTCATGAAATGAAAACATGTAGACGCAGGAAGTGTCACCCCGCTGGCGAAGTTCAATCGCGAATTTACCACACTTACTCTTCCCGCGCTCCTGCGCGTTAAGCATAGCCGCGTGAAAGACTGGTGGAGCAATATCATACTTCTCGCCCAGCTGAAGCATGTACAGTAAATCTCGGTCTGTTCCGCGCGACTTGGGCAGGTATCTGAGAGCAATCGTCATAGTCGATTTCCTCAGTGGGTTGCAACATCTCCGTTATAAATTGCCCGAATTTCAGGTACCGAAAACCTATTTCCAAAGACAATCAGGCGAATTTTAAGCCCAGTTTTATATTCTGACCTCTGCCGTGAGCTAGCAACGGACTCTGGGTGCTGCAGCAACCGCGAGCCCAACACCACTTCTCAACGCAGCCCGCCAACGCCGACACGTCAGAGTAAGCATCACTTCCACCAACGACTAGGAACCGAAGTTCAGCGTTCAAGCACAATGCGTTAACATCAGGGATTAGATAAGGAGAAGCACAGTTTTCGAAATTCATTTGTGTCTAGCAAAACCGATGTTTTTGAGACGCTAAATCTTATAACGCGATTGAAGATATGTGGGGTTCGAGCTGTGTTCAGTTGGTAGATATTATTGGTACGATCATTCACCTTATCATCGCTGGTATCATCGGCGGAATCTTTGTTTGGTTGGCTGCAAAGGCCCTTAAGGCTCCGAGAGCCACCTATTGGCACGGCATTTTGACCGTTGTCGTAGCCATAATCCTAACCGACATTCTAGGATACTTTCTTAGCGGCCTAGGTTGGCTGTGGACGATTATCGAGATTGTAGTCATACTATTGCTAATCAAGCACTTCTTTGGAGTCGGATGGATGAAGGCGATCGTCATCGCAGTTCTCGCAGTCGTAATACTCATCATCGTAATCTTCGTGCTAGCACTCATCGGAATAGCCTTCGCTGCAGCAGCCCTTAAGGGAATGTTCCCAGGAATACCGGGCGTACCAGGGGCATAAGCAGCAAAACAAGCTTTGCAGATCGCAGTTCAACTTACCATTCGAAGAACAACTCGATCTAGGATTCTTCGTTTCGGAAACTGTTGCAGGTCAACCTTTCTTCACCAAGCAATGAACAATCAGGAAAAGACTTGGATTGAGTTGACCCCAGGAGTCTGAATCCTGACCAGAGAGTGCAGATCAGCATTCATGGCTTTGTGAAATCGCGTTTGTCAACGTAAACATTCATCGACTTTAGATAGGAAGGCGAGGCAGGTGCCGAACCAGCTAATGTGAATACACTATCAACATGGAGCTTGAAGTGAGCGTCCTTGTTTGTTCCTGTGTAGATCATCATGATTTCTCCGGGTCTCCCCATAACGCTCCTTTCATGCTGGATTTTGACGTTACGGTCCCTTTCTTTAAACCAATCTGTAACCTCCATCCTCAAAGTCGGTTCCACTTTATCGAAACTCAATCCCTTATGGTGTTGCTCAAAACTCGCTGTGACCCCCTTTCTACACTCTTTGGTCAAGGCGGTCATGTACACGAACGTCTTCTCGATCAACTCGCGTCCCGATGGCGTATCCGTCATAGACTCCCTCTCAATTCCTGTGTCGGAAGGCTCTCCTTTGTCCATAAAAACCTTAGTTAGCACGTACCGACCCGACGACTAGGTTACTGAGACTCAAAGTACGCTTCCAACGCAAACGCTTTTCATCTTATTTGGGCGAGGGCTAAACGGTCAGGTTGACTGTCCGTTCATACGTTGCTGGAATTGACGGAGGAGCAAGTAAGACAGTAGCGCTAATCGCCGATGGAAATGGAAGGATCCTAGGAAAAGGAAAAGCAGGTCCTTCGAATTATCACAACATAGGAATTCAAGCTGCTACTCTCGCTATCAAGAACGCTCTTAAAAAAGCAAGATCAAATGCAGGTGCGACAGAAATACCCGACATAAGCGTTGTTGCGCTTGCAGGAATAGATTCAAAGCAAGACATGATAACTGCCTCCCATTTTGTGAAGAATGCGGGGATCGCCAAAAGAAGCTTAGTTATCCATGATTCTGTTGCAGCCATATATGCCACGATGAAGGGCAGGCCGGGAATCGTCGTTAACTCTGGTACCGGTAGTTTCGCAGCGGGCATCAACAGAAAGGGAACTTACGCTCGTGCCGGGGGTTGGGGGTACATAGCAGGGGACGAGGGTAGCGCCTATGATATCGGACTGAAAGCGATCAAGATGACGTTCAGATCATTTGACGGAAGAGATGAGGATACGGAACTGACAGGGATTCTCAAGAAGAGATTTCGCATAAAAGAGGTTGATGAACTGGTAAGTAAGATCTATGGCAATGGACTTACAGTCCAACAGATCGCAGCAGTCGCCCCCGAAGTGATTAGATTAGCACGAAAGGATATGATTAGCAGAAGGATTCTTAGTGAGGCAGGCATGCAACTCGGAGAACTCGTGTGTGCTGTGGCCATTCGATTGAATATGACAAAGCTAGAGTTTCCTGTGGCGGCGGTTGGGGGAAATTTCAAATCAGGAGGTTATCTTGTGAGAGCGCTCAAATCCAAAGTTAGGAAATGTTGCCCTAAGGCCCGCGTTATTCAGGTGCACGTCGAACCCGCACAAGGGTCACTTTTCATAGCATTAGAAGAATTCAGAAAGCGACATTAACCCAGCAAAGATCATGTTTTGGCCATGAATTGATCAGCGATTCTTTTCGCCCTTTCATAGGCTTGAATCCAACCCCCTTCCCCTGCGCATGCAATACCCACAACTTCTTTTCTTGATTCAATCCTAGAAGGGTCACCGTGGAATACGAACACCGAATAGCAGCGTTTCACTAAATCAGGATTGAAGATATCGATCATAACGAATATCCCCCCGGATTCTTTTCCCCAAAGAAACGGCTGGTGATTGACCCCTCGGTCGATCACCTTCCAATCCCTTAGGGAAGGCGAAGATTTGGCCAAATCAATCCCAGTCTGATGCATAATCCGAAATTCGATTCATAGACGTTACTTACGTGAAACTTGACCTGCGATTGAAGACATTAGAGAAAGCTTAAGCATTAGTTTTCATGGCTCGTAAGTGCATCAGTGAGTCTGATGACCTCCAAGAAGACGAATAAGGAAACTAGCCCAAAACACGGGCTAAGTAAGGCCGAGAAGATCGCGATACCAATCATCATCATAATCGCCGTCTGGGCAGTCTATTCCTTCACTCAACCTTCACCCAGTTCGACGACGCTTCAGGTTACTTACTCCTCAACCGGATCACTGTCACAATTAACCAGCGCTCCTGACTTCACGCTACCCATTGTTGGCTCAAGCGGATTGACTGGGAACACTCTCACCTTGAGTTCATTTCGCGGGAAGGTTGTGCTCATTGAGTTCATGGAACCATGGTGCCCACATTGTCAACACATGGCCCCGGTCCTGGATGGCCTGTACTCACAATATGGTAGCGGCAACGTCGTCTTCATTTCAGTGGCAGGACCTTGGAATGGAGCAACGGCAGACGACGCAGCCAACTTCATCCGAAATTACGGAACCAGTTGGGCGTATCTTTACGATTCCCCAGGTACCGTATTCAGTGACTACGGAGTACAATCGACGCCCACATTCTTCATTATCGGAAAGGACGGAGCCATCTCATCCACGTTCACTGGCGAACAAACATCAGACTCATTGTCAGGTGCCATCGCGGCGGCAATAAACGGCTGAGCGACTGCAGATAATGTGTGTCACGTGACACACAGTACTCGCTGAATCTTGACGATCGTCCAAGCGAGAATGTTGGTACGTCAAGTCCTAACAATGTTAGCTTACCGAAGAGTTGCGTTTGAGTTTTCATGTTTCAGAGAGGTGAGCACTCGCATCAGATTTCGCGCCCGCCGACAGAAGGGTGCGAGAAATGGGCAGGTATAGCATCGCAACGGCGTTGGGAGTATTGATTGGTCCATCCATTGGGGGGTTTATAATTCAAATTTTGGGATATCAAAATCTCTTCACAATCTCTTCTGCAGTGATCGGCGTTTCCCTTCTGCCATCAGTGCTGTGGGTACTGCCAGCGTATCCAAAGCAAAATAGTCCACATTCTCAAAACTCTGAGGGCAATATGCGAATCATTAGGAGCATATTTCCCATGTACATGATGCTCATCTGCTACGGTGTCGTATGGGGGCTAATCAGCTCGATCTATCCAGGCTATGCGAACTCGATCGGAATCAGCGCGGCACTCATAGGTTTTCTATTCAGCGCCTTTGGAATCACAAGAATCTTCTCACTTGCTACGGCGCATCGGTACTTGAAGTTTGGTGCAAAACGTGTGCTCGTTGCGGTCTCGTTAATGATCTTCTCGGGAATTCTAATAGTGGCAAGATTTCCGAATTTCGTTACATTCTTGTTTGGAATGATGCTGATTGGAGGAGGCGTTGGTGTGGTCTTCCCTATCGCTGTCAGTCTCATTTCGCATCAGTTTCCCGACGAGAAGAGAGGTGCAGCGATGGGGTCTTACGAGACTGCAGTCAACACGGATGAAACTGTAGGACCGTATGTGGCCGGAGTCCTCGCCACCATGGTGAGCATTACTTCTAGCCTGATGTTAATGTCGGTCTTTGCAGTGCTTATGGTCTTGTTCACTCTCAGCGGACGAACGCGTCCTTCGGCCGTCAGTGTCGAGTAAGGTACGCGTTAGATTCTGTGAAAACATTAATACATCCTAGACCCGCAGATCGAATCATGGCACGCTTCTGGAAAATCACTGCACCTGTATGGGCATTCTTCGAGAGGCAGACTCGCTTCTTCCATTTGGGTGAGCGAGTGCCGATTGAGAGAATCATGAAGGGACTTAGGGATTTGGGATTCGACGGAATTGAACTCGGCGTATTCGATCCGGCTAAGGACGGTTCACGAGAAGAAATACATAGAATTAAGCAGTTGCTAGAATCCAACGGTCTCGAGGTACCGAATCTCTACGTAGATATTGCCGGTCACTGGCCTCTCGCATCTTTTACCCATCCGGATCTTCAAGTTCGTCGAGATGTCGTCCAGCTCTTGAAGAAGAGCATAGAAATCGCAAAGGGGTACGGAATTGGCATGGTTGGAATATCCCCCGATTGTGACGGATTTCCGCATCCCTTTGGAGTAAGCTATAGAGACGCCTGGAACTGGATGAGCGAAGGCATCGCTGAATGTGTTGACGCTGCAAGTGACGCGGGATTGAGATTTGCTTTTGAGTATAAGCCCAAGGAAACGCGTAACTTCTCCTTGATCGCGAATGCTGATGCGGCACTCAGGTTAGTGGAGCATGTCAAGTCGAATAATCTTGGGGTCCTCTTGGATACGGGTCATGCACTGTACGCTAAAGAGGATTTGCCGACGACGGTGGAGAAGCTCGATGAGAAACTATTCCACGTTCATGTTTGTGATAATTATGGAGACTGGGACGATGATCTTCCTCCGGGGACGGTTCATGATTTTACTGAATTCTTCAAAGCATTGAGAAGGGTCGATTACAAAGGATGCGTAGGGTTGGACATTTATCCAATGCAAGATGCTTTCGGGGATTGCAAGAAGAGTAAGGCATACATCGACGAAATGTACGCGAAACTCGCCGTAGAAGCAGCCTAACCTTACGTCAGGGTCCAAGACGTTATAGTCTCGTCGAGGTTCTTCGCCGCCATGTAATTGGGAGACCACACTTTCCTGAAATATCCGGCATACTGCTTGTGGGCTTTCTCGTCAGGTTCGGTGACTATGGCATCATCCAGTTTAAGCCATTTCTTGATAGTTCTAGCATCGGATATTTGCTTGCTTGCTAGAGCGGCTATGAGGCCATCTCCACCTGGAGCCTCGCAACTCCTAGGCGGATAGATAACTCGATATCCGGTTACGTCGGCGAGAATCCTGCGGTAGATCGAGCTCTTGGCGGTCGGCCCAGATATTAGCATCGCTTTCGAGAGTTTGATCTCAGCTATCGCGATAGGATCTACATGTCGGAGAAGATCGAAGGCTACCCCCTCAATGATCGCCCTATAGAGCTCTCCCCTGCTTGGCATTCCTGAGAGTCCGTTGAAGCTACCGAATCGTGCAGCGTCCCAGTCCGGAGTCCTCTCACCCATCATCTGCGGAATGAATGATAGTCCTTTCTCTGCGGAAACGGAAGATTCGGCTTCTCTATCTAGAGTCTGCTCGTTAGATCCCGTTAGATTTGCAAACCATCGAAAGCAATGTCCAGTCGTCTTTGATCCTCCAAAACTTTCGAGTTTATGATTTGATTCCACAACGAAGGGGAAGTTGATCAGTTTCGTACTGATCTTCCACGATCCGACCCTGTCGTCTTGGATAATGTTCCAGCAACCACTTGTACCGCACATGAAGTTGTGTTCACCGTCTTCCAATGCACCACTGCCAAGGGCGCTTGTTGGTGCGTCGTCACCTCCAGCCGCCACTGGAGTTCCCTTCTTTAACCCAGTAAGTTCAGAACCCTTGGACGTCACTTCACCGACAATTTGATCGCATGGAATCAGCTCGGGCAGTTTGTCTCTTGGAACATCCATTTCGTTGAGAAGTTCATCTGACCAGCGTAAATGTCTGATGTCAAAGAAGCCTCCTAGATTTCCTGCGTAGCAGGTGTCGTAGAGCAATATCCCCGTGAGTAAGTACGCTGCATAGCCGTTTGGTGTTGCAAACTTGAATGTATGTTCCCAAATCTTTGGGAGATTATTCTTGATCCACAGCATCTTCGTGAATCCGAAGTATGGGTCTGAAGTATTGCCGGTTACACTCGAAAGCTTACCCGCGCTCACTATCCTAAGAGCATCCCTCGCCTCCCTAACTGCTCTCGAATCACTCCAAATCAACGCAGGATAGATCGGCGTTAGTCCTTTGTCGAGAGGTATTCCACTTCCCGGATTGAGTGAGGATATGCAAATGGCGCAAATCGCGTCAACAGGAACGCCATTCTTAGCGGCTAGCGAGACCGCATTTCTGATTGATTCAAAACATGCACGCACCCAAATGTCCGCGTTCTGCTCAGACCACTTTGGTTGGGGAGAATCAGGAGCATACTCAAATGATCGTGCATCAGCAACAACGTCGCCGGTTTCAATGTCTACTACAATAGATTTCGCGCTTGTTGTTCCAATGTCACATCCTAACGAGCAGATCAACAGAGGGCATCCCATTGCTAGGATATCAGAGAAGGTTTATTGCGTCTTCGGAAGTGAATGAAATCTAGAAGAGTGCATGAGAGTCGCGAATAGTCCATATATCTGATTTGCATTTTGGCCCTGAGTTCCAAACAGCCGTATTCGAACAAGCTGTTGATGAGATTAATGATCTTGAACCAGATGTCCTCGTAGCTTCTGGCGATTTGACGGAGAATGGCTTGGTCTCGCAATACAGAAATGCAAAGCGCGCGTTAGATACGCTGAAGTGTAAGAAAAGAGTCTTTTGCAGCGGAAATCACGATTACCGATCCACAGGTTATTTACTCTTCAAAGAATTCTTCCCTACTAAACCCATCCTCAAAGTGGACGACGTGATTTTCGCGGTGATCAGTACAGCGCGGCCAGAACGAAACGAAGGTGAAGTGGGTCACAGACAGGTACTCTGGCTTGAAGAGACGTTTTCAAAGTTCAAGAGACTCATGAAAATCGCTGTCATACATCATCACTTGATCCAAGTTCCTGACACTGGACCAGATAATATTCCCGTAATCGACGCAGGAGACACTCTAAGGACTATTATCGAGTGCAAAGTGCGCCTCGTACTGGGAGGGCATAGGCATAGACCTTGGCGATGGAACGTGGGTGCCACGCAGATTATCCATGCGGGAACATTGTCGAGTGAACGTACTCGGGGTTTCTACGTTCATTCGTATAACACAATCGAAGTATCGCGTGACAATTTTGATGCCAGACTCAAGATAGTTGGTTCGAAGCGGTCAATACGATTTGATGAAGTCGTTAAGGGACGTGTACGACTTCCCCAAATTTCTGAAGTTGAGCCTCACTCGCCAATATGACTGAACTTTAACCGGAACCACATATGTGAAGTGCAGTTTTAATTCAACTGTCAGTTGCATCTTTCCTAGATGCTTAATGATCCACAAAGACGTACGAGCTGTCGTCGACGACGTTCACATTAGGCAGATGAGAGGCGGAACAGTCGTTACGCACGCGGCGTTGACAGCACTCCGATCAACCTCGCTCGCTTCGACGGTCACGTCAACCAAGGATTTCGTTTCTTACGTTGAAGAGAACGCCAATTACCTGAGGAGAATTCGTGCTGCTTCAATTCCCCTGACTAACGGCTTACGCTACGTCGTGAGCGAAGTCCAACAGGCCGCGAAGCGCGGAGCAGGGGTTGAGGAGTTGAAAAGAGTTGTTTCAGATTCTGCGTTAGGATTTGATCGAAAGTTAGAGGAGTCGATCCGGCAAATTGCTGAGATTGGAGCGCGAAGACTCAAGAGTGGTGATGTTATCATTACTCACAGTTACAGCAGTTCAGTCTTAGCGATATTGAAGAAGGCGCATCAGCAAGGGAAACGACTCAAAGTGTTCGTTACGGAGACTCGGCCTGAACTTGAAGGGCGAGATGTGGCCCGTGAACTTGCGACGGAGGGAATTGATACAACTCTCATCATAGATTCGGCAGTGTCACATTTCATCGAAGATTCAGATAAGGTCATGGTTGGTGCTGAAGCTGTGGCTGCGAACGGAGCCATTGTGAACAAGATTGGAACAGCCATGATTGCGGCTGTTGCTCAACGTGCACGAGTGAGGGTGTTCGTTGCTGCCAGTACCTATAAGTTCAGTCCGGAAACAATGTTTGGAGAATTAATTGAGATTGAAGAGAGATCCTCATCGTATGTCCTTGATGACACAGAATTGAAGCTGCCGAATTTGAAAGTCAGGAACCCAGCCTTTGACGTTACCTCCCCACAAGACATCGATTTGATCATCACTGAACGTGGCGTCATTCCACCTCAAGCAGCCATTATGATTGTTCGCGAGCAGAAAGGCCCTCTACTATTCACGCCGCATGAAGCAGGCCTGGAAAAGTTCCTACACGAGGCGGATTGAAAGTAATGCTTCCGAAGGACGCACTCAAAATAGCCGAAGACATTAGAGACATGCGTATCCGCGGAGCAGGACAGATTGCCCGATCGGCGGTTGAGGCCCTCGAGATCACCGCCCGAGAATCAAAAGCTAGAGACGTCAAAGAGTTCTTGGAGGAATTGACGAATGCCTCTCATACACTTCTACGGACCAGGCCAACCGCCGTGTCCTTACCGAACGGAATCCGATATGTAATGCACAGAGTAAGCACAGGCGCTGAACCCTCCAAGTCAGTGGACGAAATACGTAATGTGGCCGTGGTGGCAGCGAAAACATTCATAGAGAACACGAGGACCGCTGTTGAACGCATTGGCGAGATTGGGGCGCGAAGAATCAGAGACGGAGACGTTCTGTTGACGCATTGTAATAGCAGCGCGGCGCTTTCCGTAATGAAGAATGCTTGGGCGAATGGAAAGAAGTTCGAAGTCTTCGTGACCGAAACTCGTCCTAGACTCCAAGGACATATCACTGCGGCTGAACTTTGCAAGACAGGCATACCCGTGACCATGATCTTGGATGATGCCGTGCGATATTTCATGCAGGAAGTCGACAAGGTCATTGTTGGAGCAGACGCGATAACAGCCAATGGCGCTTTAGTTAACAAGATAGGTACCTCAATGGTTGCCTTAGCTGCGCATGAGGCCAAGGTGAAAGTGTACGCCGCGGCTGAAACATACAAGTTCAGTCCAGAGACGATGATCGGCGACCTTGTGAGGATCGAGGAACGGGATCCTAACGAGATTATCTCTCAGAAGGAGCTGGACAAGATAGGGTTAATCAAAGTCCGGAATCCCGCCTTCGATGTAACTCCACCCGAGTTTA
>Ga0181524_10004285_pt1 | contig 13306 bp, 11 predicted proteins | sample PEATcosm2014_Bin_34_FD_119761 | JGI IMG/M metagenome (GOLD analysis project Ga0181524, IMG submission 119761) | Peatland microbial communities from MTU Mesocosm Facility, Houghton, MI, USA - PEATcosm2014_Bin05_60_metaG | ecosystem: Environmental > Terrestrial > Soil > Wetlands > Peat | place...
GACCTCACCAAGGAATATGTCGCGATCAACGGCGATTACCGCAGCTAGTGGACAAAATCCGACGCTTGGAACCCTGTTTCAGACTCTGAGCGGGGGATGTTGTCGGAGTCAGCAATGCGCCATAACCCGAGATTCGGCGTTGGTCGAACGAACTCGTGATTTCGGCGGCAAGCCGCCGTTCCCAGTTCCCGAGCAAAGGCGCGTTGCGTTCCGACCGTTTGATTGTTCCCGCGCCACACCCGATACTAAGCGCGTATAGAACGTTAGGAACGGACCATGGGGCCAAATACGGATGCCGCAAGGTATCGGGCGGATCTCCAGGGCGAAGTTGACAGCGCAAGCTTGTATCGAACCCTCGCGAATACGGAACCCGATGCGCGGACGAGCGCAATCTTTCGAAAGCTCGCCGCGGTCGAAGACGCGCACGCGGAGTTCTGGCGAAAAAATCTCGAACGGATCGGCGCGCGAATTCCATCGCGGCGTCCCGGCTGGCGAACGCGCGCATTGGCGTGGCTGGCGCGACGCTTCGGCCCGGAGTTTGTGCTTCCGACCATAAACGTTCTGGAACATGCCGACAGCGCCACTTACGATGAGCAGCCCGAAGCGATCGAGAGGGGTTTGCCCGTCGCAGAACGATCGCATGCGCGGGTGCTTGACGCGTTGGCCGGAAAATCCGGCGGCTTGGCGGGCGGCACGATCGCGAAGCTGGAGGGTCGCCACCGCGCCATGGGTGGCAACGCGCTACGCGCCGCCGTCCTCGGCGCCAACGATGGCCTGGTTTCCAATCTCAGTTTGGTGATGGGCGTCACAGGGGCTGCCACGGAGCAACGCGTCGTGCTTTTGACGGATTGGCGGGACTTTTCGCCGGCGCCTGTTCCATGGCGATGGGCGAATGGCTTTCAGTCAACAGCGCTCGCGAACTTTACGAGCATCAGGTGGCGAATGAAGCCGAAGAGCTGAAGCAGGTGCCTGACGAAGAGCTTGAAGAGCTCGTCTTGATCTATCAAGCCAAGGGTCTCGGCGAGACCGAAGCACGAGCGCTCGCCGGACATTTAATGGCGAACAAAGATACCGCTCTCGACACGCTGGTGCGTGAGGAATTGGGACTCGATCCCAAGGAACTCGGAGGCTCGCCTTGGGCTGCGGCAGGCTGGTCGTTCTGTTTGTTCGCCGCTGGCGCCGCCGTGCCCGTATTGCCGCTCTTTGTGACCCATGGCCTAGCCGCGACAATCAGTAGCGCGGTGGCCAGCGCGGTTGCACTCGCCTGTGTGGGAGCGGGAACATCTCTGTTCACGGGGCGCTCCGCGCTGTTTTCCGCCGCGCGCCAGATTGCTATCGGCGCGCTTGCCGCCGCCATGACTTTCGCAATGGGAATGTTGGCTGGAGTGACGCTTTCCGGCTGAAGAAACACGCGAGGAATTTGTTACCGAAGGCGGGCGGCGTCCTTTGGGGCCTGCATATGGTCTTCGCTCAAGAGGCGCTGGCGACTCTCGTCGCCAATACCGCGCCAGCGGTTTGCGGCGCGAGCGACGGATCGAAAACGCGAATGGCGCCGTCGATGGCCGCACCCGCGCCGTAATTCGGATGAGCTGCAGTGCTACATCGGGGGCGAGGGCCGGATGACGGTGCGCGCATCCAATACCAGTGCGCAAACCTTCGATCATCAAGGGTCGCGGCGGCGAGCTAGTCGAACTGGCGCGGACCAATCCGCGGCGCTGATAACAAAGCAGGAAAAATATGATGCGTATCGATCCTGTCTTCTTGTTCGACCTCGACGGTACGCTTGTCGACAGCGTATATCAGCATGTCCTCGCCTGGAAGGAGGCGCTCGACGCCGAAGGGATCGAACTTTCCGTCTGGCGCATCCATCGCAAGATAGGCATGAGCGGAGGATTGTTCACCAATCAGTTGCTCCGCGAGACGGGGCGCGAGATCGGTCCCGAGCGAATGGAACGGCTGCGTCAGGGCCACGCCGCCGCGTTCCTGCGACAGGCGAGCCATATCCGGCCGCTACCGGGCGCATGCGAATTGCTCTCGTGGCTATCGGACGCCGGCATTCCTTGGGCGATCGCGACGAGTGGCCGCATGGAGACCGCGACGCGTAATCTTGCCGCGCTCAATGTTGATCCGGATCTGATAACCGTCGTGACACGCGATCAGGTCAAACATGCGAAGCCTGATCCGGACCTGTTTATCGCTGCCGCCGAAAGGTTGGGTGCGCCAATCGAGACCGCCGTCGTCGTGGGCGACAGCATCTGGGACATGCTCGCGGCAATGCGATGCCGGGCGCTTGGTGTTGGCCTGTTGAGCGGCGGTTATGGTCTTGACGAACTTCGAGGCGCAGGCGCGTTCCGCGTCTATGAGGATCCCGCCGATTTGCTGCGCCATATCGACGAGATCGGAGGGCGGCGATGATGTCTGCCGCCCCCAGAGGAAATCGTCGCGAAGACAAATTCAATGCGGACCACTTAGAGTGATCCCTGGCCTTAACATTCCCCGCGCCCCGGAGGCTAAGGAGAAATTTTACAAGCGCATGGAGGAGCTTGAAAAACATGCGGCGTCGCGCCGTCTGATGTTATGATGAACTTCGTCACCACCACGGACGAAGACTGGTCCTTTGGGCTGGGTTGCGCGCGGTTCCTCACCAAAGAACTCTGAAAGCTATATTCCTCCGAATTGGTAACGCTTACCGCGCGGTAAAGCCGCAATGACGGCGAGGGCGGCGCATCTTGTTGATCCGTCCTTCACGTGCGAGGTCGGGGCTAAAAAAGTGCGTTTTCGCCATAAATCGCGGGGGTCTCCGGTTGGTGCGGATTTCTTGGATGCTGTTGAAAAACTCCATTTCCGGCATTGAGCCAAAATTTTAGGGGTCGTGAACGCGACAAATAAAAGGAGGTTTGGGGGCAGGGCTAAATCGATGCCGAAGCCGCCGCAGCTGGCGGCAGGCCGACTAAAAGGGCTTTGAGCACGGATGTTCGATTTCAACGCGATTTTGCCGAGTTTTTATGACGCCTCATTTTCCGAGTTTTTCAACAGCATCCTTGACTTCTGAAACTGCAACGCCATGGCTTAAATGGCGGGTTTGGGTCTTGGTTGTGTGAAAACGCTCCGGCGATTGCGCCGCTAAAAAAGGTCAATGAGTTTTCGAGGCCTCAGGCCGATCAGAAGGAGAAAAATTGCAAAAGATGAGGCTGAGAGCGGCCATTTTCGACTGAATTTCAATTGGGCTTGGAATTTTCACACAGCCAGGGTCGATAGCGGTCCAGCGGCAACCGCCTGCGCCGTTCCATGTCGCGGGAACCAAGCGCTGGATTTCGAACACTAGAAATATCCCGCCGCCCGGATATGCGAATCTTTGCGGCGAACAAATCGACGGTGGCGGTCGCGGCGCTTCGCCGGCGCCGGGAAAGACGCCGGCGATAGCGGATTACGCGGCGCGAAGGGATGTTCCCTCCGCGCCGCGGCCATTCGATTAGCGGGACTGAACTCCAGGCGACCCAGACGCATAGGACGACCGAGGCGAGTCGACGCCCGTTGGCGCCCCGCCTTTTTCCGGCGTGCCGAGATCGTATTTCAGACCGACGAAATAGGTCCGTTCCGGATAGGGGTTCGGGTTCACGAGATATTTGTAGTTGCCGATATTGTCGATGCCGATCGTGGCGGTCCAGTTCGGGGCGAATTTGTAATTCGCCTTGGCGTCGAACACGAGATAGGAGCTGTCCGTCGTGCCGTAATTGTCGTGGTTGAAGTCGGTGTTGGCGTTGCTGACGAAGGATCCGGTCGCGAAACGGAAGCCGCCGGCGATCGACCACTGATCGGTCGGGGCGTAAACGGCGGTGGCTCGGATTCGAATGCGCGGAATGCGCGGAACCTGCATGCCCTGGATCCACGGATCCCACATATCGTTCAATATTCTGGAATCGGTGAAGGTCACGTTGCCGTTGAAGTTTAGGCCATGCCAGTAGATGTCCGTCATTTTTATCGCGGCTTCGATGCCGCGGATGCGAACCCTGTCGAGATTCGACTGCTGCGTGACGTAAACGCCCGTCGTGTCCGACGTCTGGGAGAGAATGAAGTTCCAGCGATCGTCCTCGAACAGGCTGATGCGCGGCACGGCGAGCCCGACATTGCCGCCGAAGGCGTTACGCCAATGATACTCGCCGGTCAGATCGTAATAGGTCGAGACTTCAGGTTGAAGATAGGGGTTGTTGATGGTGATGGAGTTGAAGGCGGGATTGCTGAGCGCCTGGAACAGTTCGGTGACCGTCGGGAAACGATAGTTTCGCGCGATCGAACCGCGCACCACGAAATCGGGAGTGACCTCATACTCGAGGGCGCCCTTGGGCGAGAAGGCGCCCTTGTAGGATTCGGGCGAATAGAGAACCGCCTTGCCGAGCGAATTGTTTGTGCCGTCGAAGGCTGTCCAGAAATCGCCGCGCGCGCCCAGGGTCAGTCTCCACTGCGGCAGAAATTTCCATTCGTCCTGCCCATACACGGACTTGGTGTTCGTCTTGCCGTAACTGATCGACGCGATGGAGTCATAGTAGTTCGAGGTCGCCACGACGGTGTTCGTCTGCACGCTGTTCAATGAATAGAGGTCGTCGTGCAGGCCGAAGGAGATGATATGCTTGCCCAAGAGATCGTAGTCGGGGCGATAAATGAAGCGCGCGTCGCCCGTGCGCCAGAAATTCCCGCCCTGATTGGTGTTGGAGCCCGCCGGATTGATGCTGTATTTCGGTAGGTCGGGATTGGAGGTGGCGGTTGGAGTGAAGCCATAACCCACGTAAGAGTTGGTGTAGTCTCTCAGGAAGTTGTATTGCGTCGCCACCAAATCGTAATCGAACAGGCCCCTGGTGTCGCTCCGAAGTTCCGCCGCGTTCATCAAATGCGAGGCGTTGGAATGGCCGGGCTCGAGGCCGGCCACCGGATAGTTGCCATACGGACCCAAGCCGATCTCGGTTTTGCCGCCCAGCTGATAAATTGGAATGCCTTGCCCCGTGGTCATGTACGGGTCGACATAGGTGTTGTCCACCAGCGACCAGAAGCCCGTCTGCCAAGTCAAGCGAGACGTCGGCGTGATGTCGTAGGCGAGTTTAACTTTCGCCATATGCTGTTCGTTATGGTCGGCGCCCGCGGCGCCGGCGATGAGGTTCTGATTGCCATTCTGATCGGCGGCGAAAACGCCGCCGAACGCCGCGATGGCCTTGTTCGAGCCGAGCGAGGTGTTGAAGAGGTTATTGGAAAATGTCTGGGATTGACCCTGCGCGTCGAGTCGGTCGTAACTGACCCAGTAGGAAAACTGATTGATGCGGTCGCCGATGAGGATGTTCATGTCCCCGGAGATATCGGTCTGTTGGGTTTGGAACCAGGTGAAGTTCTGGCCTCCGGCATTGCCCGAGGCGTGCACCTCGAAATGATCGGGCATGCGGGTCGTGACCACGAAGACGCCGGAGACCGAATTGCCGCCGTAAAGCGCGGACAACGGTCCTTCGATCACGTCGATGCGGTCGATTTCGGCCGGCGAAACCATGCCCCAGCGCGGCGGATAGGCGTAGCTGTTGCCGAGATAATTCGAGAGCAGCACGCCATCGGCGTAGAGCATCGTCCGCGCGCTGTCCTGCGGATTGTTGACGCGGCCTTCGATGGTCGCGTTGCGGTCGCCGATGAATCGTTCGCGCACGAGGACGCTGGGGAGATATTTGAACGTCTCGGCCGTCGTCATGACGTTGACGGTCTGGTCGATCTCCTCCTTCGTCTGGGAGGCCACGACGGCGACGTGGTTAACGCTCGCCGGAACCCGCGATTCGGTGAAGGGCTTGGCCGGGGCCTCCGGAAGCGAGGGCGGCGGGACGATTGGCGCGGCGGCGGGAGCCGGCATCGCCGCGCCCACGTCGATCGCGGGCAGCGCTTCCTGCGCATTGCCCGAGGCCATGAAGGCGAGAGCGAGGGCGCAGGCCGACACGCCAGTTAAGAGATTGATTCGACGCATGGTGATTCCTCCGGAGACGCCGTCGAGGCGCCGGTCGCGGCTTGCCGACTCCCTAACGCGCGCACGAAGGAGATCGGAGAGACCGATTATTTTTGTTTCGTGTGATTGGGAGAGGTCGCGGCGACGCCGCTGTCCGGCGCGAGGCGCTTAACTGGCGCCCGACGCGCGATATATTAGGAGACCGGCGGCGCTCGAGGCTGTTGCGTTCGCTGGTTTAACGCGGCTGGCGCGTGGTCGAACGCGAGATCGAGATCAAGCCGCGCGCCGTTGTCGAAAGCCACGCGGTAATCGCTCGTCACGATCGCCAAAGCCGCGGCGGCGGCGGCGGCGCAAAATTGGCATGACACGCAATCGTGTTGACCGTGGTGGCCGCCATGCGCGGGGGCTGTTTGATGAACGCCCGATTTGGTCAGCGCACAGTCCGCCGAAGCGCCGGGGACGCCGGCGGATGTTCCGCCGAACGCCATCCCGCCCGTCGCGGTCTGCATGACCAGCGCGAGCAAGAACAGCAGAGACCGGAGCGACAAACGCTTCATTGCGCATCCCTTGGGAGAAAATCCTCCCCCAACCGAAGCGCGACGTTAAATGCCGATCCTGGAGCGGGCAATCTCCAATACGCCCCTCATTTCATTTTTTCCTTACGTGTATCAATTTTGCAACAACGCGAATCAGGATCCAAGATCCCATGTTTTCGTGGAAATAGGCGGCCGCTCGTCCGTCTCCGCTCCTGGAGTCGAGCGAGCGCGCCGAAGTCGATCTTCGCGAAGATGGACGCCCGGTTATTTCACGTCGAGCAATTCGACGTCGAAGATCAGCGTCGCGTTCGGCGGAATGACGCCGCCGGCGCCGCGCGCGCCATAGCCCAGTTCCGCCGGGATGATCAGCGTGCGCTTGCCGCCGACCTTCATCGTGGCGACGCCCTCGTCCCAACCGGGGATCACCTGCCCCTGGCCAATGGTGAAGGAGAAGGGCTGTCCGCGATCGAGCGAGCTGTCGAATTTCTTGCCCTTGGCGCCGTTGGTATAGAGCCAGCCGGTGTAATGCATCACGCAGGTCTGGCCGGTTTTCGGCGTCGCGCCGGTCCCGACCTTTGTGTCGATGATTTTCAGGCCGGACAGGGTCGTCGTGGACTTGTCCGCGTCGAGCGCGAAGGCCGGGCGGGGGGCGGCGGCCAGAGCCGCGGCGAGCGCGAGGCCCGCGAGGGCGGCGGCGCGTGAAATGGCTTTCATCGAGCTTCTCCTTGAGTTGGAAACGCGGACGTCGCGTCGGGTTTGATCCGGGTCTATCTCACGCCGGCAGGCCATTATCGCGGGCGAGCTGGAGCAGATTCTTTTGCGGGCGCGCGCCGAAATGCGAGATGACCTCGGCCGCCGCGAGCGCGCCAAGCGCCGCGCTCTTGTCGTGCGGGAGATTCCGCGTGAAGCCGGCTAGAAAGCCCGCCGCGAACAAATCGCCGGCCCCGGTGGTGTCGACGACCGTCTCGACCGGAAAGGCCGGCGCCAAAACCACGCTCGCGCCTTGCGCGACCACGGCCCCTTGCGCCGAACGGGTGACCACGCCGAGCAGATTGGCCTCGCCTTGCAGCTGTTTCAAGGCCGTATCGAAATCGGCGGTCTGATACAGCGCGTGCAGCTCGCTCTCGTTGGCGAATAGAATATCCACCACGCCGTCGCGAATCAGCGCGAGGAATTCGTCGCGGTAGCGATCGACGCAAAAGGCGTCGGACAGGCTCAGCGCCACCTTGCGGCCATGGGCGCGGCTAATCTTGGCGGCCTTCAGAAAGGCGGACTTGGCGTCCGGCGGATCCCACAGATAGCCCTCCATATAGAGAACCTTGGCGCTGGCCGCGAGGGAGTCGTCGATGTCGTCCGGCCCCAGCGCCTGACAGGCGCCCAGAAAAGTGTTCATCGTGCGCTGGCCGTCCGGGGTGACGAAGATCAGGCAGCGCGCCGTCGCGGCGCCGTCCCGCGCGAAAGGCGTGTCGAAACCGACGCCGGCCTTGCGGATGTCATGGGCGAATTCGCGGCCGGCGTCATCGTCCTTCACCTTGCCGACGAAGGCGCCGGCGCGTCCAAGGCTGGCGAGGCCGGCCATGGTGTTGGCGGCGGAGCCGCCCGAGACGACGGTCGTCGGCCCCATCAAGGCGTAAAGCTCGCCGGAGCGCTTTTCGTCGACAAGCCGCATCGCGCCCTTGTGCAAGCCCGCCGCGATCAATGCGTCGTCCTCGGCGCTGGAGAGAACGTCGACAATCGCATTGCCGATGCCGAGAACGTCGATCGTCGTGGACATAAGGAAACTTCCGCCCTTGAGAGAAACAAATCGGGACGGTTCCTATCATCGCGCGGCGCGAATAAATAGAGGCGCCGGCCGATATGACGGGCGCCTCATGAATTTTCGCCGGGACGGCGGGTCGATTAATCCGACGTGAGACGGAAGCCGACGCGCACCTCTTGAGAGATCAACTCCTTGGTGACGCCGGGCGCCAGGGTCAACATGCTGGGCAGGCTGGTGTAGGAGCCGGCGTTCAGGAAGCGGTAGCCCACGTCGATCTTGACGTTCTGAGAGACGTCGTAGCTGACGCCGGCCATGATGTTCCAGGAGAATTTCCAGCTCGTCTTCTTGCTGTACTGGCTGGGGATGAGCTGCGCGAATTGGAGGGTGCGCGGCGGCGTGACGGGGTTCGCCTTCACGACCGTCGTCGGCGTCGTCGTCGTCGTCGTCGTCGTCACCCCGCCGACGGTGGAGGTGGAGGTGCTCGTCACATTGACCGTCGAGACGGTGTAGGTGTTCGTTGCGGGAACCCAAATGAGCGGCACGCCCTGCACGGCCAGGTTGGGCTCCCAAAGCCCGCCGTTCGCCGTATTATTGTAGTTCACGGCGCTGGAGGCTTGCAGATTGGACATGCCAATGCCGGCGCCGACATAGGGCGTGAAGCCCGACCAATGACCTAGATCGAGATAGGCGTTGACCATCGGCGTCGTGCGGTTGAGATGGGCCGTGACATAGGGCGTGCAGGTCTCGCTGGGGTCATAGAGGTAGCCAATCGCCTGGCCCGATAGAGAGCCCGCGTCCTGGTTGTAGTAGAGCACTTTTCCCGACGGACACCATTGCGGCGCTTGCGCGGAACTTGGACGAAACACGGCGCGGTCGATCGCGAATTCCGTGCGAAACCACTCGTTATATTGATAGCCAAAGCCTATGTTGCCGGAGGCGGCGCCGGTCCGGCCCAGATTATTGGCGAAATCGGCGACGACGACCGGAACGGACATGTTCGAATAGCCGACGTCTCCGCGCAGATACCAACCCGTGCCGAATTCGACGGGCTGCTCGACGGGAGGCGCCGGCAACGGCGACAGAAACGGCATGTCGGCGGCGGTCGCGGCCGAAGCACACATGGCCCCCAGGGTCGCCGAAAGAGCGGTCGCGCGGGCGCGGGAAATTAGTGAAGCCATTTGCTCTCGTCCTTGCTTCGCGCCGGCCGGACATATCGGGGTCTCGGCGCGGGAGTGAAGCTAAGATGAGCGATTATGCTTAATGGCCGCTTAATTTAAGAACATGGTTTCCGTGAAGTTTACAGCGCGACGAAAACCTCGCCATGCGTTCCAAAATGGGGCGGTCGAGACCGACCCTCGCCGAAGCGAGGGGCGGTGAGAGTCCCGAACGCGGCCGCGCCGGCGAGGCCCAGGGAAGACATGAGGGGGTTGCTTTTCGTCAATGCATGAGCGTGGCGAAAATATAATCGATCACGATCGCGACAGTCCCGGCGAAGGCGAAGGCGGGGATGGTCCGTATCCCCGCGTGCCGATATATGAAGGCGAAAGAGAACACCATCCATAAGACGACCGGAAACAGCAGGAAGTTCACCAGCCTTTGGGTCGGGAGGGGCGGCGGCAGCGCGACCGCGAAAACGAAGTGCAGAATGATCGAGACGAGCGCGATGAAGGCGCCGACCCCGGCGAGAGCGGTGATCGTCTGGACGCTCTTGTCGCGACGCTTGTAGAGTTCGAGCACGCCCGCCGTCCCGCCGCCCACCAAGGCGGCGCTGGAAGCGCCGAAAAGCAGAGCCGGCATAAGCTCGTGATCGAGCAAATGCACGGCCGCCTGTGCGACGGCGTAAGCCGCGAGGCAGCCGCCCATCAGCTTCGTGCTGATCGGCAACAGGCCCTGTCCGGATTCAAGCGCGATGATGTCGTAAAAAACCTTGAATGTCGAAGCCTCCCAGGAGGCTTTTAGGCGGTCGAAGGCCATGGTGCTCGCTCGATTGTTTGCGCGCGCGGCGCTCCCTCGACGCGATGGGACGCCGATGAAGCAAAGCGCTGGTTACAGAAAGGCCATTTCCTCGCGCTCGCGAGGAACCCGCCGCGACATGGCCGACTGGCGCCTCCATATCACGCTTTTTCGCCGCGCGGAAAGCGGGCCGATAAAAGCGCCGCCCGCGCCGGTCTCGGTTACGGCAAACGCGCGCTCCAGTCCTCGCGGGCGATAACTTCGACGATGCGCCGCGCCGCTTGGGCCCAGGTCGTGCGCGAGACTTGCGCGGGGTCGGCCTCGATCCGCCCGGCGAGGAAATCCTTCACGCAATCCGCCAGCGCCCGCGGGTCGTTGACGCGAAAATATATCGCGCCGGCGCCGCCGACCTCGCGGAAAACAGGGATATCGCTGCACAGAACCGCGCGGCCGCGCCAAGCCGCCTCCACGATGGGCAGACCAAACCCTTCCGCGAAGGACGGAAGAACGAGCGCGCGGGCGCGTTCGTAAAGAAAGGCGAGCTCGTCGTCCCCGACATCGTCGAACCAGAACAGCCGGCGCCCCAGTTCCGGATGATTCGCGATCTCCGCGACCACCGCCTCGTCGAGCCAGCCGCGTCTTCCGACGAAGAGCAGCCTCGCATCGACTCCCTCCCGCCAAAGACTATCGAACGCCCGCAGCGCGACACGCTGGCCCTTTCGCGGCTCGAACGTCGAGACGCACAGGAACAACGGCGACGGGCCGGCCGCGGCGTCTTGGATTTTCGCGCGCGGCTCGCGCGCCCCGGCGGGCGCGATATCGCAGCCGCAATGAAACCAGCCGATCTTGAGGCCGCTTCTGTGGGGCAGCGCGCGGCTCTCGACAAAGGCGGCGAGTTCTTCCGCGACCGTGCGCGATATCGCGAGAAAGCCGTCGCTCTCGATCAGCGCCTTGCGCAGCCAGGCGTCGTAAAGCGGCACGGTGACGTCGTGGCAGGCGTGCGGATGCAACTCCGGGATTAGATCGAAGACGCAGGAAATGATTTCGCCGCCCTGTTCGCGGATGCGCGCGAACAAAGGCGCGAGTTCGTCGAAGGCGTTCCAACTGTCGGACAGCATCAAGAAGCGGTCGCCGGGACGAGGCTCGATTTGCTCGTCTCGCGCGCGCGAAGGCGCGCCGGCCAGCGTCGCGGCGTATTCATGCGCGCTGTAGAGGCGGCCGTCCACGCCGCGCACGGCCAGCGTCGGAATCTCATAGGTCTCGCCGTCGTAAAGCGCTTGAACGACCTTTTTGACGACGCGTTGAATGCCCGTCCCGGCGTCGCGCTTGATCACGCCCGTGACGTCGATCAGCAGGCGCGCCGGCGGGACGCTCGCCTTGGACGTTGCCGCGGCGCTCGAAGAAAGGGCGGCGGCGGCGGGCGGAGCAGGCGCCGGGGAGACAACGCGCCGCCACGCCGCGGTCGCGGCGTCGACCAGGCGCGCCTCGATCCGGCGCAACGGCTTGAATACACGCCAGGCGGCCGAATAGACGATTTTGTCGCGTTCGCGGACCAGTTGCGACAATTCCGCGCGCAGGTAGTCGAGCTGATATTCGAGCAGCCTGATCCGCTCGTCCTTCGCTTCGTCCGGGTCCGGCGCGTTCTCGGTCATCCGGCGGCGCTCTCGACCCCGCGCCAATAGTCGAGCAGCGACCGCAGCATGTCGTCGATCGTATGCCGCTGGCTCCAACCGGTGGTTTCGCGCAGCTTCGCCGCGTCGCAGGCGATGGTGGGAATATCGACCGCCGCGGGGCGCAGCAGCGCGTTGTCGACCTTCGTTTCGAACGAGCTTGTCGTGATAGCGCGCAAGCGATCCAGCAGGTCGGCGATGGTGTGCGGCTCGCCGGAGGCTATGTTGAAGACGCTCACGCGATCCGGCAGTTCGGGCGCCTTCGCGATCAGAGCCCGATAGGCGGCGACGACATCGCGCACATCTAGGAAGTCGCGGGCTTTCGAAAGGTCGCCGACCCGCAGCTCCGGCTCCTTGCGCCCGGCTTCGATCGCGGCGATCTGCGCGGCGAAGGACGACAGCACAAAGCTCTTTTCGCTTTGGCGCGGCCCGGAATGATTGACCGGACGCGCGATCACGAGGCGCGATCGCGGCGCCAGCACATCCGCCAGCGCTCCCTCCGCCGCGAGCTTCGATCGGCCATAGGCGTCGAGCGGCCGCGGCGGCGCGTCTTCGGCGACCAGGCCGTCGTTGAGGCTCGCGCCATAGACCGAAACGCTGGAGGCGAACAGCGCCAAAGTCTCCGGGGCGTGACGGGCGAGCGCGCTCGCCAGATTGAAGCTGCCGAAAAAATTCGCGCGCCAGGTTTGTTCGGCGGCGTCCAGCGCCCTGCCGATCGACGCCTGTCCAGCGAGATGCACGACGAGATCGGGGCGCAGCGACGCGACGATATCGTCGATCGCGCGGGCGTCGAGCAGGTCGCCGGCGATCGGCGTCCAGGCTGAATCCACGGGAAGGGGGGAGTCGTTCAGCGTAAGCAGCACGCGCCGCGCTCGCGGATAATCCGCCCCCAATAGCGGCGCGAGATAGGACCCGACGAAACCCGCGCCGCCCGTCAATAAGATACGTTCGAAAACCGCCATTCAGACTCCCGCGGCGAAGTTTCGCCAGACCTATTGCCAAACCCTCGACGGATCGGACGTCCGACCCCTAGAGTCCTTCCGGTTCAGATTGAACCGGGAAGACTCTAGGTTCTTTTGTTTTGTCGTGCTTTCCGAGGCAAAACCGGGCTCCACTTTTGCCGAAAGCACCCTTGCGCGCCTTTCGCTCGGATGGAGTCGTCCAAGCGACAGGAAATCGCGCGAAATCAAAATGCAGGAGCAAGTTCCCATCGCAAAAGTCTGTCAGATTTCGCGGAACTCGCTCTAGCGTCAATCGGCGGCTTTGCCCTTTATCCGTTCGAGGTCGGCGTCGACCATCTCCTTGATGAGCGCGTCGAGCGGGATTTGCGGCTCCCAACCCAGCGCCTTTCGCGCCTTGGAGGAATCGCCAAGCAACACCTCCACCTCGGCGGGGCGATAGAAGGCCGGGTCGATGACGA
>Ga0181524_10004286_pt1 | contig 13300 bp, 11 predicted proteins | sample PEATcosm2014_Bin_34_FD_119761 | JGI IMG/M metagenome (GOLD analysis project Ga0181524, IMG submission 119761) | Peatland microbial communities from MTU Mesocosm Facility, Houghton, MI, USA - PEATcosm2014_Bin05_60_metaG | ecosystem: Environmental > Terrestrial > Soil > Wetlands > Peat | place...
CGATGTCGTGCTAACTATCTTCATGGCGTTGCTTTCCTTTCGTGGAATCAGCACCCCGAGCCTAACGGCTCAAGGCGAGCAACGCCGCTCTTCCTATTTCAACATTCGCCGGGGCGATCCCGGCTTTTATGTTATAAACATTTCAATGGGTTAAGCGCTAGCCGCCTCAGCGATAATGTGATATTAACATTACGTAGCCGGCCATGATGAGAGTCAGTTGCGATGTCAAAGTTAATCCCAACGTCAGGGCAATAATGTGATGGCGGATAGGCAGGCGATCGTATTCGGTGGAGCGGGCTTCATAGGATGCCACCTGTTGAAGCGTCTCGCTGAAACAGGCCGCTATGAGCGGCTGTATAGCGTCGATATCGGAGAGCCTCGCTTTACCAGCGAGGGTATCGATTATGTAAAATTCGACATTCGTGAGCCAATCCCGGCTCGCCTTTGCGGTGAAGGGGCATTCGACATCTTCAATTTTGCGGCTGTCCACACGACGCCGGGCCACGAAGATTGGGAATATTATTGGACCAACGTCAACGGAGCGACCAACGTTTGCAAGTTCGCGACCGATGTTGGCGCCGATTACATCGTCTTCACCAGCACCATGATGGTGTACGGCCCGACCGAGGCGCCCAAGGACGAGGACGCGGCACTGGAACCGGTGAACGCCTATGGGCGGTCGAAAATCCTGGCCGAGGGTATCCACCGCCTGTGGCAATCGGAGCGTCCCGACAAGCGGCGCCTGACGATCGTCCGACCGGGAGTCATCTACGGACTGGCGGAACGCGGCAATTTCACCCGGCTCGCGCACGCCCTGCGGCAGCGCCGGTTCGTCTATCCGGGGCGGACCAACACCATCAAGGCGTGCGGCTATGTCGACGATCTGGTCTCCTCGATGATCCAGATGGGCGAGCGCAACGAGGGCGTCTTCCTCTACAACTTCAGTCATCCGCAGCGCTACACCACCAAGGACATCTGCATCGCCTTCGTGAAGGTCGCCGGCTATCCGGAACCGAAGATAGTGGTGCCGTTCTGGCTTTTGGCGCTGGCGGCATTCCCGTTCGAAGTACTCTCGTGGTTGGGGATCAAGACCGACATCAATCGCGCCCGCGTGCGCAAACTCTATCAGTCGACTAACATGGTTCCGAGGCGGCTGCCTGAGATGGGCTTCAACTATTCCTACGACCTCCAGGCAGGACTGGCGGCGTGGAAGCAGTCTTCGCACGTGGCCGATTTTGACTGATCGCATTGTCCACACTCCATGACAAACACCTCGCCAGATCATTTAGTTATCGATCGTGGGAAAAACGAAACCGCGACCGCCTGCGTCGACGTGCTGATCGCCGCACGAGACCGGGCGGATACGATTGAGCGGGCGGTATTATCGGCGCTTGCCCAGGCCGAGGTGCGCACCGTCATTGTCGTGGATGACGGCTCTACGGATGACACCGCCGCCAGAGCGCGTCGATGCGATCCCGGGGGCAAACGCGTGATCGTCGAGCGTCTACGCTCCAGCGTCGGGCCGTCTGCGGCGCGCAATGTCGCGATAGAAATTTCGCAAGCTCCTTGGCTGGCGATCCTGGATGGCGATGATTTCTTTCTGCCCGGACGAATTGGCGCGCTACTGGCCGTATCAGACGATTGGGATTTCGTCGCGGACGATCTCCTGCAAGTTCCTGAAGCCCGAATCGGCGATTTCCAGTCAGCACCGACTTTGAGCGGCGCGTCGTTCAAATCGCAACATCTCACTCTGGAGGAATTCGTTCTCGGAAATGTGACGCGACGAGGCGCTCTGAGAAAAGAGCTTGGCTTTCTCAAACCATTGATTCGACGTTCCTTTCTGGACCGACATGGCTTGCGATACGATGAGGCTCTGCGCTTGGGCGAAGACTACGCCTTGTACGCCCGAGCGCTCGCCGTGGGCGCTCGGTTCTTCCTGATATCCGCCGCCGGATACGTATCGGTCGTGCGCGCGGACTCGCTGAGCGCGCGGCACAGCGGGCAAGATCTCGAACGGCTGCGTGATAGCGATCGCAACCTGATGGCAGCGACCACTCTAACCCCAGGCGAGCGCCAGGCACTCGCGACGCACTATTCGAGCATCGATTGCCGCGTTCAATGGCTTGCGGTCATTGAGGGATACAAGGCACGCAGTGTGACTGACTTTTTGGCCCCGTTCTGCCAATCGCCACGAATATCTGCGTATCTATTAGAGCGATTAGTATCGGAACTTGCCGAACGACCGAAACGGGTGTGCCGCAGGCGTGCGAGTAAGAGGGCCAAGAGCGGCGCCGGAAGGCGTTGAGCGGCAAGAACATCAGATTCCGGTTAACTCGCGCAATGTACGGGCCGCCACGACAGGATAAGAGGCTGAAGGTGCGAGTGCCGCCGCCTCTGCAACTCGGCCCTTAGTTAGCAGTCGAGCCGCTGCAACAGTTACAAGCCACATCACTTCCACCCGATTCCGCGCTGAGAGCTTATGCATCTCGCAAAGAGATTTTCGGATGAATACGCAATCCGAATATTCGAGCTCGTACGGTCGATAATTGGCTAGCTCTAGCAATTTAGCGGAGGCAGCGATGGATAAATAGGCGCGTTCCTCATTGTCGAGATCTGAACATGCAAACTGGTAGATTTGCTCGAGAGTGGCAGAACTGTTTCCGGGCCCACCAGATCGCGCGAAACTAAAATCAGGTCGTCCATTATGTCGCCGGACAGCCGACAACGCTGCAAGCTGCGAGTTGGTCGCCATAACGCGGCCGTTGACAATTGATGCACCGGAGACGCTTGTCGTGCGCATCCTATATTGGCCTAAAGGAACTTCCAAATTATACAATCTTCCATGCTCGGCTAGGCGCCAATAAAGGTCCGTGTCCTCGGAATTCAGAACGTACCGATAACCCCCAGCTCTGATCATTGCGGAGCGTCTTACCATCAGAAACGGATGGATAAGGTATGGCTCCCGTGCAGGAACCCAGCATGGGTCAGACAGGTCTGGTTGGCCGGGCAGCGGCAGTCCGTGGAGAGGATCGCCGTTTTCATCAATGTGGTCAACGCGGCCACCGACTGCCAAGCAATCAGGGTGGTCGAACAAATATGAAAGTTGAGCCTCTAGGCGATGGGGATACGAAATGTCATCTGCGTCAAAACGCGCTATGATTTCCGCATCACAATATTTCAGACCAAAGTTCAATGTGTCAACGATACCACTATTGGGTTTAGTGACCAAAACAATCCTCTTATCGTCTCGAGCGAGGGTCGCAACGATATCCGCAGTACCATCGGTTGAACCGTCATTAATTACTACAATACGAATATTCCGAACTGTCTGGGACTGAATGCTGGCCAGCGATTCCCTCACAGTCCGGACGCCGTTGTAAACTGGAATTAATACATCGACACGCGACGCACGGATCGTGTTTGCTAGGTCTGCACTGGTACGTAGTCTGGGAACTGGCAGTGAATATAGGGTGCCGGTGTGCTTCGCTGCTGAACTCGAAGTAGACGAAGAAATCTTGGACAATACCTGCGACGAGCGCATGCGGGAAGTCGCGCCGCCTATACCAAGGATGCTAGCCAAAAGGCGCAGCCGCCGCGCACTCCCAAGTATATCTCCGTGTTGAAGCAGGGTTCGGGATTGCCACACAAGTGGCCGGCATAACGAGGAGATGATGCTACGACCACTTTCGTTGGCCTTATAGCTTATGCGCAAATCAGCGATCCAGCCAGGATTGTTGCCAAGAATATCCCAAGGCAACGGTTTCCGAACAACCGCCTCTAGCAATCTCTGTTCTTCGAGAGTCACTGGGGCTGGGACAAGTTCAATCGCCCGCCGGAAATCTTCAATCGCTTCGGTCCACAAAGCGCATTTGGCGCACAGGCAGGCGCGCTCGATCAGCGCGGCACGTTTGGCGCGCGCCTGCTCCCAATGCCGGGCGAAGGTTGGCGTGAATTCCTCCAGATAATATTCTTTGTGAATCGATCTGATTATCTTTTGCTCATATTCGAGCCATTTTTGTGCATTCGAAGCGTTAGCGATCGGATTGGTCAAAGTTCCTCGTTGACCCGAATGCGCCCGCTGAAAGAAAATAACGCGAGGGACATAAACCGATTGGGCGCTGCGCGAAAGCCGGATCGCCATTTCATGATCCTGCGATCGAAGCAGGTCCTCTCGGAACGGGCCCACTGTTGTATACAGAGAGCGCCGTACCAGCATTGCATATTGGAATGTGAACATTTCTTCGAGAAATTGGATGTGAATGTCGGGCTCGTCGTCCCGCATCCAATAGGTAGGAGGCGTAAAGCGCCTACCAAAAAGGCCGTCGCGAAAAATCTGAAAGGTCCCGTAGACGAATCCAGCACCAGCGTTGTCGTCCAGCGCCGCCGCAAGGTATTCGAGACCATCCGCGGCGGCGATGTCGTCGTCGTCGCATATCCATAGGTAATCCGACGTGCACTTCTGCAGCGCAATGTTAAGAGCGCTTGCCTTACCGCCGTTCTGCTTGGTGATAAGAGTGACCCGGCTGCCATACGATTTGGCAACGTCCTCCGTGTCATCGGTCGAGCCGTCGTTGACGACAATCAGCTCCTGGACCGGACGCGATTGCCTGAGAATTGAATCGATGCATTCGCGCAGCATCGGCGCGCGATTATGCGTCGGGACAATGGCACACACAGAGGAGGAAACCGGCATTGTTTGAATATCGGTCATTCGTCGCCATTAAGGACAATCACCTGCCCACTCTCGAACCGATGTACTCGGAGTTGCGAGGTCGCAGCTTTATGTTATACTCAATTATGTCAATATCTATTGCAGTCTACGGCAATGTGCGATGAGTGCAAAGCTGCTTGGTCCGTGGCACAAAGCGCGACAGCGCCGCTTAAGGGTTAATTAGGTGGACGTTTCCATCGTGGTATCTACTCGCAATCGAGCGAGCGAGCTGCAATACTGTCTCGAAGCCATTTCGACGGCTCTTGCTCAGGCGCCCGATACAGCCGCCGAGGCCATTGTCGTAAACAACGGGTCGACCGACAACACCCGCGCCATCATTCTGAGCTGGATGCGATCTGCGCCCTATCCTACCCGTATGGTCGACGAGTTGACGCCCGGATTGGGCGCCGCTCGGAATGCGGGGGTCAAATGCGCAAAGGGGAAGTTTCTCGTTTTCACGGATGACGACTGCCGGCTCGCCCCAGATTACATTTGCAAGATGTTGGCTCATTTCGAGAGGGATGACGCACCTGTGATCCGGGGTGGCCGGGTTGAGCTCGGTGACCCGACCGATATGCCGACAGCGATAAAGACATGGTCGCACGAAGTCACACTGGAGTATCCGATGCATCCGGGCGTAATCGCTCTTGGGAGCAACATGGTGATCAGTCGACAAGTCTTTGAGACAGTTGGGTTATTTGACGAACGCTTTGGCGCCGGGACATTACTTCGGGCCGCCGAGGAGGTCGAGTACTTCTACCGCGCGTTCCTCCACGGGATTCCTGTAATCTACGTTCCGGACATGACAGTATTTCATTTTCACGGAAGGAAAACGCGCGATGCGGTCCGAAAGCAGCTTGTTAATTATTCGATCGGCACTGGCGCAATGGCAGCAAAGCACATTGCATCGGGAAATCTATTATCGAAGCATGTGTATTGGGATCTTCGCAAGGCGCTTCGCGAGGTAGCGATGGGCTCCAGCGCGTCTCGATGGAACGGGTTAAGCGAGATTTCTTGGGTGCTAGGGGTATTCAGAGGTGCGGTTCTGTTTTGGGTGTCATCGCTGATCGGCAAGCGATCACCAAGCCAGTCGCCTCCCAAAGCCATCCCGCATGCGCCGTGCGAAACTGATAGCGGTAAACCATAGAAATGTTGCGAATTGCGCGTTCGTCGCATAACATTAGAGGCGATGCAGGATATCGTTATTATCGAGGCTGGCCGGTCCGAGCGCCACTATTGGCTCGACCTCTGGCGCTACCGCGAGCTGTTCCGGGTGCTGGCGTGGCGGGATCTTTCCGTCCGCTATAAGCAGACGGTCATCGGCGTGCTGTGGGCGCTGATCCGGCCCTTTCTCTCCATGCTGGTGCTCACCATTATTTTCGGCCGCATCGCCGGACTCCCATCGGACGGCAACGCGCCTTATGCGCTGATGGTTTTCTCGGGCATGCTGCCATGGACCTTCTTCTCCGGCTCGCTCAGCGGTGCCTCGAACAGCTTGGTCACCAATTCGAACCTGATCAGCAAGGTCTATTTCCCGCGGCTGATCGTGCCGATCGCGACCGTGGTCGTGGCGTTCGTCGACTTTCTCATCAGCTTCGGCATCATGGTCCTGCTGATGGCGTGGTACCAATTCGTTCCGGACTGGCGCATCCTTCTGCTGCCTGTGTTTGTGGCCTTTGCCTTTTTCGCGAGCGTCGGCCCCGCACTCTGGATCACCGCGCTGAACGTGAAATATCGGGATTTCAACTACGTCATCCCCTTCATCGTCCAGTTCGGCCTCTACGTCTCGCCGGTCGGCTTTTCATCGAGCGTGGTCCCGGAAAAGTGGCGCTTGCTATACTCGCTCAATCCGATGGTCGGCGTCATCGACGGCTTCCGCTGGTGCATCCTGGGCGGGCAGAGCGCGCTCTATCTGCCCGGCTTGGCCGCCGGCCTCGGCGTTACGGCCTTCTTTCTGTGGTTCGGTGTCCGCCATTTCCGAAAAACCGAAAAGAGCTTCGCGGACTTGATTTGAGCGATCGTCACACAACATGACCGATGCCGTCATCACCGTCGAGAACTTGTCGAAGAGCTATCTCGTCGGGCACGTATCCGAGAAGCGCGGGTCTCACAACAATGCGACGCTCCGCGATGCCATTGCACGCGGCGCGCGGGACTTCACGCGCAAGGCGGCCGACATGCTGCGTGGCCGCCAGATCGTCCAGGGCGACGAGGTCGAGGAGTTCTGGGCGCTCAAGGATGTGAGCTTCGAGGTCAAGCAGGGCGAGGTGCTGGGCATCATCGGCCGCAACGGGGCCGGTAAAAGCACGCTGCTGAAGATTCTAAGCCGCATCACCGAGCCGACGAAGGGCCGCGTGCTGCTGCGCGGGCGCGTTTCGAGCCTGCTGGAAGTGGGCACCGGCTTTCATGCCGAGCTTACCGGCCGCGAGAATATCTTCCTCAACGGTGCGATCCTCGGCATGACGCAGCGCGAGATCCACAACAAGTTCGACGAGATCGTCGCCTTCGCCGAAGTCGAGCGCTTTCTCGACACACCGGTGAAGCGCTATTCGAGCGGCATGTACGTTCGGTTGGCCTTTGCAGTCGCGGCGCATTTGGAACCGGAGATTCTCATTGTTGACGAGGTATTGGCTGTCGGTGACGCTGAGTTCCAGAAGAAGTGCCTCGGCAAGATAGAGGAGGTGACCGGGCACGGCCGTACCGTGCTCTTTGTCAGCCACAATATGCCTACGATCAATCGCCTCTGCCGGCGTTGCATGCTTCTCGACGGTGGACAAATTAAGATAGACGGCGCCGCCCAGGCCGTCACCGCGCAATATATGGTCTCCGATACAGGCACCATAGCGGCACGCGAATGGCCCGAAGGACAACGACCTGGCGACGAGGTCGCGCGCCTTATCGCAGTTCGAGTGTCGCAGCATGGCCAAATTTCCGAAAGCGTAGACATCCGCTATCCCGTTGATGTACAGATGATGTACGAAATCTTCAAACAAAACGCGAACCTTATCAGCGCGTTCTCCTTTTTCGACTCACAAGGCGTCCTTCTATTTGTTACCGGTGACCTGAACGATTTAGAATGGTCGCGACCACGATCACGTGGCGTCTATGCCTCTGCTTGCCGGGTTCCCGGCAATCTTTTTTCAGAGGGTGTTGTTCGCGTGGTGGCGGAAGTCGCAACACGCCAACCAGTATACCAAATTCACGTCCTTGAATACGATAGCGTTGCTTTCCAGGTGGTCGATTCCGGAGAACCAGGTAGCGTACGAGGAGGCTGGGGGCGGCCAATTCCAGGTGCCATGCGTCCGCTGTGCGAGTGGCAAACCGCAAAGGACCAAGGGGAAGCCGGATTTCACTCGATCCGCGTGTCCGCCTGAGGCGCTTCATGAATTTCTTTCACACGCACATCAGCGACAAGGCGATTGAACTCGCCGCGGAGACCCTGCGCAGCACCTTTGTAAGCGAGGGAAAACGAGTTCGCCAGTTTGAAGAGGAAATGTCGCGTTCACTCGGCCTAGTGCGGCCGGTGGCGGTGAACAGCGGCACGAGCGCGCTCCACCTAGGGCTCGTCCTCGCCGGCGTCGGCCCCGGCGACGAGGTCATTCTGCAGCCGCAGACTTTTGTCGCTTCGGGACTGACGATTTTAATGTGCGGGGCGAGGCCGGTTTTTGCCGATATCCAGCCGTCCACGGGCAATCTCGATCCGGTTTCGCTGCGGGCGAAGATCACGTCGCGCACCAAGGCAATCATGCCGGTTCATTGGGGCGGATATCCTTGTGACATGGACGAGATCAACGCCATCGCGCAGGAGTATGGGCTTGCGGTGGTCGAGGATGCCGCGCACGCGCTCGGCGCGTCGTACAAGGGACGGCCTGTCGGAACGCTCTCGCGCTTCACCGCATTCTCGTTTCAGGCGATCAAGCACCTCACCACAGGTGACGGCGGTCTTCTGTGCTGCCTGAACAAAGAGGATTATCTCGAGGCGCGACGCAAGCGCTGGTTCGGAATCGATCGCGAGCACGACCAGACGTCCGTCCTTGGCGAACGTACGTACGATCTCACCGGCATCGGCTTCAAGTATCACATGAATGATCTCGCTGCCGCAATCGGCCTCGGCAACCTGCCGGATATGCCAGTGAACCTCGGACGGCATCGGCAAATTGCCGCAATCTATCGTAAGAAGCTTGCCGCCGTGCCGGGCCTGACGCTGCTCGAATGCCGCGCCGATCGCGAGAGTTCGTGCTGGATTTTCACCGTTCTCGTCGAGCTTCGCGAGGATTTCATTCGGGCATTGAAGGCGAGACGGGTGCCGGCATCGGTGGTACATCTCAGTATCGATCGCAATCACCTTTTCGGCGGACGCGACGATTCGCTAGTGACTCAACGTCATTTCGACACCCACCAAGTCGCGCTACCAGTTCACGTCGGATTGACCGACGAAGATGTATCGACGGTGATCGAAGCAGTCCATAAGGGGTGGTGAGGTCCAACTCCATTTCAAGTTCTGGAACATGATGCGAGATCGACCATTCTATGACACTGAGGAATTGCGTGCCGCCGGATTCAGTTCGGTAGGTGCAAACGTTTTCGTGAGCCGCAAAGCTAGCCTTTACGGCATCTCCGGGACTATTGGCGATAATGTGAGAATAGATGACTTCACCATCTTAAAAGGTCGAATCGAGATCGAAAATCACGTGCATATAGCGTCATTTTGCTCAGTTAGCGGAACGCGCGGACAAGTTCGCCTTAAAAACTGCAGCACGCTCGCGAATGGCGTATATATTTACACAGGTTCGGACGACTATCGCGCAGTGGCACTTTCAAGCTCAACTGTTCCGGAGGAGTTTTTGACAACGATAGCTGGTGACGTCACGCTTGCGAGCGCTGTGCTCATCGGTGCGCATAGTGTAATCCTGCCTGGAGCGACGATCGGTGAAGCCGCTTCAGTCGGGGCTTTTTGTATCATTCACGAACAAGTTGCTCGTGGCGCCATCGTCGTGGCTCACGGCTCGACGATTGTGGTGAAAGGGTATCGAGACGCCGACGCGATTCTCGCAATGGTGAGGAGCCTTGTTGCGGGGAGAAGCAATTCGTCATGAGCGATCGCATAGTCGTCCTCGGAGGAACCGGGTTCGTCGGGCAAAACATGCTTGTCGTGCTTCGGCAAGCCGGGCTTGAGTGCTATTCAGCCAGTCGGAAAGAAGGAGTCGATTTGCGGGACGTCGCGCAAACGCGGGGCTTTCTAGCGAAACATCGACCCACCTTCATCGTAAATTGCGCCGCTCATGTGGGTAGCCTCAATTATGTGACCTCGCAGGCGGCAGATGTAATCGTTGATAACACTCGAATGATCTTGAGTATGTATGAGGCGGTGGCCGCGGAATGTCCCAAGACCCTCATAATTAACCCGATCGCCAATTGCGCCTATCCCAGCACTACCAGCACGTTTGAGGAGGATCATTGGTGGGACGGACACCTGCATCGTTCAGTGCTTTCTTACGGTTCCACGCGTCGTCTGATCTGGTCAGTGGGCGAATGCTTTCAGATGCAGCATGGCGTGCGTAGTGTACACTTTCTCGTTCCCAATATGTATGGCCCGCATGACTCGACTGATCCCAATAAGGCCCATGCATTGAATGCGCTTGCGGCCAAATTCGTCAAAGCAAAGGCCGTTGGGCACGCTGAGATCAAGATTTGGGGTACCGGAGCGGCGGTACGAGAGTGGCTGTATGCTCCTGACTTCGCGCGAGTGGTGCTCGAAGTGATCCGCACTCCAAACATCGTTGGATTGAATGAGCCGCTAAACATTGGTCAGAATTTCGGGCTGAGTATTCGGGAGTTGGTAGAGATCATCACCCGAGCGACGGATTACAGAGGCACAATTCACTACGACGATTCAATGCCGGATGGTGCACCGCGCAAGGTGATGGACGACCGAAGGTTTCGGAAGATTTTTCCGAGGTTCGAGTTTGTCAGTTTTGACGTTGGACTTCGTACAGCGATAGAGTATTACCTGGGCATTCTTCCCTATTGAGTGCATGGTATTGATTTTATCGTGCGCCATGATCTTAAGCCTACTATTATTCTTACAACCGAGCGAGCAACAGGTTAGTCGCCATGAATGCCGACCAAGTCAGTTCCCTCACTCCGCGGCGACTTGAACAGGAGATCGATTCCAGTCCGGTCCGCGTGAGTTACGTTATCACGACCCGGAATCGCTGCGAATATTTGAAGAGAACGTTGACCAACGTCAGAGAGTTTATCGGCGAAGAGGACGAGTTGATCATCGTCGACGGCGGGTCGACGGATGGCACCGCCGCGGTCGTATATCAAAATAGCGACATGGTGAGCGTGTTCGTATCGGAACCCGATACGAGCGAAGGTCATGCGCTCAACAAGGCGCTGTTTCTGGCGCGAGGCCGCTTCATCAAGCCTATTACCGATGACGACTATTTCTATCCCGATGCGATGCGCCGCCTGGTGACCGTGGCGGAAGCTCATCCCGAGATCGATTTCATTCACACGGGCGGTGAATCATGGGGAATCATCAACGGTGAGTCGCAATTTATGTGCTTTTCGCTCCGACGTGATGCCATTAGGAGTTCTTCGCAATTGGACATCATGAGTCTGGACTGCGGATTGGGATTTCTTGTGAGGCGGCGGACGCTATTGAAGACAGGGGGAATATCGCCGGGCTATGCATCGGTTGATGGGGACTGGCACTGCAAGCTTATAGAAGCCGGCTGTTGTGTACGATACTTGGACATCGACCTCTATCGATGGACCGCTTATCCACATTCAGGAACAGTGGCGGAAGACAGGCTAAAACTCTCATATTTTATGTTCGCATTGCGGCTTAGACAATGGGATAAGTTTTACGGCCTTGACTTTCCTACTGCAGCCCGCATCACGGGAATAGACAAGATCCCAGACGGGCTCGCGTTCCAATGTGCGGTCTATCTCGCGTCACGCATTTGGCACAGTAAGGCGAGGATACTGCTGCGACCGTTGCTTTTGTGCGCGGAATTTAGGCGGCGAGCGCTAAGAACTTGGCGACGGCTGGTGAGACGGGAGCGATCGAACTCGAAAATTGAAGGGAACGCCAGAAGCGCTGCGCCGTTTACGGGCGAGCTATTTTGACCCCGTTCAGACACACATTTTACGATCGAAGGCCATCCCCGAAACCGTGGATTTGCGCGCGCCTGGCTGTTGCGGAAACGAAACGTCACGATACGTCTGGGGGATAGGGCCCTCAGCTCCATGCCCCTTGCGCGGGTCCATTCCGTTCAACGAAGATGAAGACGATCTTTGTCTATCTCAATGCCCATTGGAACACTGAAAATTCCGTCGACCACGAGCTAAAGAAAGCGTTTTTGATAATTGCTCGGCGGCTGTAGTAATCATCGACGATTTCCAGGTTCCTAACGATTTATGACGATTATGGCCCGGACGGGCGTTGACGACCTATATTGCTCTTATTATTAATAGTAATGGTCTGTGTATCTTCTACTCTTCGACACCGCAGCTCTAGGGACGAGGCCAGATGGTTTACCTTATCTGAAAGACTGCCACCGTGCACCTCTTCGAAACGGCATCTCAGCTATCGGGAATGACGTTATGAGTACCAGTTTTTGGGCGAAAGTGCGGGCGCGTGGCGTCACGGGTATCGCAAAGTCGGCTTATAAGAGGGCGATGAAGTCAGCGACCGGCAGAAAGGAATATCCAGTCAGCCGCGCTCTATCAATCATTAGGTCACGACTAAGCGACACCCCCATTATCGTGGAAGCTGGCGCACATGACGGGTCCGATACAGCGCGGCTCAGCGGTTTTTTCCCCCGCGGACAAATTCACGCTTTCGAGCCGGTGCCGCAGTTATACATCGCTTTGACAAACCAAACGCGCCAACTTCCCAATGTCATCCCTTACGAACTGGCGCTCAGGTCTACCAGCGGAAGCGCAACCCTACACTTAAGTGAGGGTCGTTCAGATGGCTCGAGTTCCCTCCTCAAGCCAAAGAGGCATCTAGACGTTCACCCCGATGTCACGTTCGAACGCACACTGCAAGTGAATTGCTTGAGCCTCGACGACTGGGCTAATTCGAATAACATTAAACGCGTCGATTTCGCGTGGCTCGATCTTCAGGGCATGGAATACGACGTCTTAAGAGCCAGCTCAAAGGTTTTCCCAACCATACAGGCTATTTACTCGGAGGTCAGCCTGCTTGAAATGTATGAGGGGTGTCCTTTGTATCCAGAATATCGGTCTTGGCTTGAATCTGTGGGTTTCCAAGTTGTAATGGAGGATTTACCATGGAGCGATATGGGAAACGTGTTGTTTATTAGGTAAGCGTAAGCCGCCATCAGCAATCAGGACAAGTCCCAATAGATCACTTGAACCTGACCTTTTGCGCAGCGTAGCGATTAGCACGCCGCATAATGCGCCGGTGTAAAGGCTTGGACGGTGGGGGCTGATCCGCACCGTCATGCCTTCGATCGCCACCTCGATGATTCCCGAGCCCTGATCCGCTCGGCGTGTCCACTTCTTGCGCTGCCGTCCAGCTGCCAAGCCCCCAGGCACCACCGCTTCCACAAC
>Ga0181524_10004288_pt1 | contig 13298 bp, 9 predicted proteins | sample PEATcosm2014_Bin_34_FD_119761 | JGI IMG/M metagenome (GOLD analysis project Ga0181524, IMG submission 119761) | Peatland microbial communities from MTU Mesocosm Facility, Houghton, MI, USA - PEATcosm2014_Bin05_60_metaG | ecosystem: Environmental > Terrestrial > Soil > Wetlands > Peat | place...
CATTATACCCCTCTATAGGCGGGATGACAAATCGCGGCCTGGTTCAGCTCCGGGGAGAAGGGGGCATGCCTGGAGGACTTCGGCTTGCCGGCCGGTGTGTCCGGAGGGCCCGGTCCGTGGCCTCCCAGTCCGTAGGAGTCATTAGGTCGGGCATGCCCGTGCGTGGCGACCGCCGGAATGGCCAACGGTTCCCAGGCGACACGGGCGACCAACGGTGGCCCGAGCTTGTCAGGCAGGGAGTACCCAACCTACAATTCCATGGCATATAGGGGCCTTGGCACGTGGAAGACACCCCCCTTTCAACGAGGAGGTGCATCCTGCGGCGCGGCTCCAGGAGCATGGCAATGTCCAAGGCTTTGATCTATGGTGTGGCCGTTGTGGGCGGCATGGCGATACTGGTGATGGTGATTATGTCCCGGTACAACATTTGGAGCTGTGCGGCCGAGAGCGAATTGGGCGGCACTGGCGGCAAGAGCGACGCCGAAGGGGCGCCTGGGGTCACGTGCAATGAAAAGACGTGCGGCCCCAAGGAAGGCGAGGTCCTTATAGGCGAAGGGGAATTGACGGTGAGCGACCAGCAGTGGCGAAAGAAACTGACGCCCGAGCAGTTCAACGTCACGCGCCGCAAGGGGACCGAACCTGCTTTCACGGGCGATTACTGGAACTGCCACAAGGAAGGCACGTACCGTTGCGTGTGCTGCGGCGCGCCGCTGTTCGGCTCCGGCGCCAAGTTCGATTCCGGCACCGGGTGGCCGAGCTTCTGGAAGCCCGTGGACGACAAGGCCGTCGGGGAAGTGACCGACCCGAGCCACGGCATGCGACGGGTCGAAGTCGTCTGCAACAAGTGCCAGGCGCACCTCGGCCACGTTTTCGACGACGGTCCCAAGCCGAGCGGCCTGCGGTACTGCATCAACTCGGCCGCGCTCAAGCTGGACGAGCAGCAGCCCGCCGCCACGGCGAAGGACGCGCCCCGGGCCGATGCACCGAAGTCCGAAGCAAGAGATGCACCCCAAGCGAACCACGGGAAGAAGGAGAAGAACATCAGCACCGAAACCGCCACGTTTGCCGCCGGATGCTTCTGGGGCGTCGAGGCGACCTTCCGCCAGATCAAAGGCGTGACGGCAACGGCCGTCGGGTACACCGGGGGGCACACCGATCAACCGACCTACAAGGATGTTTGCAGCGATGCGACCGGCCACGCCGAGGCCGTGCAAGTCGAGTACGATCCAACCCAGGTCAGCTACCGGCAGCTACTGGATGTCTTCTGGAAGAACCACGATCCAACCACCCCGAATCGGCAGGGGCCGGACCACGGCACGCAGTACCGCTCGGTCATCTTCTACCACTCGCCCCAGCAGAAGGCGGCAGCCGAGGCCTTGAAGCAGGAACTCGACCGGAGCGGCACGTTCCGCCGTCCCATTGTCACCGAGATCGTGCCGGCCGCCACCTTTTGGAAGGCCGAGGACTATCACCAGCAGTACCTGGAGAAGCGCGGTCTATCGAGCTGCCACTTGCAGTAGCCGGCCGCCAAGTCCGTAGGTCAGGCACGGGGTGCCTGATCTACGATCTGTCCGCGACTCACGCTTGCGGCTTCGCCGCGACGACCTGGACGGGGATGGCGGGCAGGACGCGGGTGGCGCTGGTCTTGCCGGACCGCAGCGTCCCGCGGATGACGAGGTTCTGCCGCGTCCCGACGGGCAGCCGCGGGGCGGCCACCAGCGTGATCGTCGCCTCGGACTGCTCCGCGGCAACGAACGGGGCCCGGGCCGTCAGGCCCTGGGGCAACCCCGCGGCAACGAGGACGACCCCGCCCTTGGCCCCTTCGTCGCGGATCACTTTGAGCTTCAGCGGCACCTCGGCCCCCTGCGGCAGCTCCAGCACCTTGCCCGGCGGCAGGTCCAGGGCCAGGCGGAGCGGCACCGGCGGCGCCTTGACCACGGCCAGCGAGTATTCCCTGGTGGGAACGATGTGCGTCCAGGAGAAGGCCTGCATGACGCTCTCTGCGGCCTCCGCCTTGCGGACCGCGATGTGGGTGCCCATGTCGGCGGTGGCCAGGATCGTCGGCGCGAAGACGCCCAGCGTCGCGCCGGGCGGCGCGGTGACGGTCAACACCACTTGGTCCTGGCCCGAGGGGATCACGCCCTCGCTGGCCGTGAAGCCGGGGGGCAGGTCCTTTAGCGCGATCGAGATCGGTTCCCGCATCGCGTCCCTCCGCAGGGCATTGACCGTGATCATGGCCGTCTCGCCCGGCCCCAGGCGGACGTTGTCCGGCGTGACGCGGACGGTGAAGTCGGGCTGGGGCGGGGCAACCACCAGCCGGTAGGCGTACTCCTCGCCCCCCTTGCCCTGCGCGTCGCGAATCCGCAACACGTAGTCCCCGGCGGTGGCGAACGTGTACTGCAGCCGCGAATCGGCGTGGTGCAGCAGCAACGGCAGCTCCGGGTCCACCGTGTCGTCGTTCTCGGCCAACTCCTGCCCGCGGGCGTCCTGCAGCGTCAGCACCGAGTCCAGCGGCGACTCCAGCCGCCGGGCGAAGACCTCCATCACCAGTTGCTGGCCGGCCGCGGCATGGAAGGCGAAGCAGTCCACGTCGCCGGGCTTGTCGATCCGCCCATTCACGACGCACGGCACGGAGATCTTCTGCGCCTGCGCCGGCGTGTTGTTCGGCTCGGCCTCGCGGACCTCCGCGAGATCGCCGACGGCGAAGGGCAGCGAATTGGACTCCAGGCCGCCGCGGGAGATCGACACGTCGCGGCGGTAAAACGAGTCGGCCGGCACGTTGAGCTCCAGGGAATCCGCGGGCAGGTTGAAGCCGTGCAGCTCCACGTGGGTCGTCTCGCCGCGCCGGCCGCCCAGCGGGAAAATATGCGTCAGGTACGGCGTCTGGCCGATCGTGAGCCGGTACACGAAATCGCCCCGCCCGCGAAACAGCGCATCCTTGACCTCCAGCAGGTACTCGCCGTCTTTGGCCACGGGAAAGACCAGGAGCGGATCGGGCCGGAAGCGGAAGTCGGCGGCGTAGGCCAGCCGCCGGCCGTCGGCGCCGTAGAGGGTCAGGCTGCCCTGGAGCCACGCCGGCACGGCGTCGGCGATGTACGGCAGGATTCGCCGGCCGGCAAGGTCGCACACCAGCGTCTCGCCCGCCTTGGCCGTAAAGCGGAATACATCCTGGTCCCCTTCGAGGATCTGGCCGTTCAGCACCACCGGCAGCGAGGCGAGCCGCTGGGCGTGTTCCGGGTCGGAATTCGGCTCGACCTCATTCACCTCCGGCAATTGCCCCACGAAGAAGCGGTAGCGGTTGGAGACCCCGCCCGGGGCGATCAGCCGCAGGTCGCGCTCGCCCAGCTCGGCATCGGGGGCGACCGCGACGGTGATCCGCACCAGGTCTTCCGTCGCCTCGACGACCCGGGCGGTGACGCCGCCGCCGGTGACGCGGACGCCGCTGGCGCCCGCCAGGTGGGTGCCGTTGGCGGTGGCCTCGATCGAGCGGCCCCGCTGGGCGCCGGCCGGGAAGACATAGCTGATGACCGGCGAAGGGAACTGGTCCTCCGGCTCGTCGGTGATTTTCTTCTTTTGCTTGACCTTGGCCTTTTCGGAGCCGGGTTTGGCGGCCGGCGGCTTGGCTTTCGGCTTGGCCTTCGCCGCTTGCGGCTTCGCCGGGGTCGCCGCTTGCGGATTGGCCTTCGCCGCTTGCGGCTTCGCAGCGGGCGGCGCTTGCGACGGCTCGCCGGCCAGCAGGATCGCCGTCGCGGCAAGGGCAAACAACAACGAAAAGATCGTGCCCGGTTGGCGGGGGGCCTTCATGGTCAAGCTCCCTTACGGTGTTTTCGCCTTCGGCCGTGGGACTTTCGGGGAGGGCTTGCTTCGGGCCGCCGGGGTTGCAGCGGGCGCTTCGGTCGGTGCGGTCAACGCGGCCTTGACGGCGTCGGCGTTGGCAATCGGGCCGTCAGGTTTCTTGACCGCGGCGGACGGCGCCAAGCTCTTCCAGCGCAGGCAGCCGGTCGAGCCGCACACGTCGCCGTCGGCCGTGACGATCAACCACTCGTCCGTACCCGCGGCCAATTGCACGAGCGTTGCGATCAGGCTCTCGCCGCCGGCGTTCCACAGTCTCACTGTCCCGTCCGCGCCGCCGGATGCGAGCTTGGTACCGTCGGGACTCGCAGCCACGCAGTACACCCAATCGGCGTGCCCGGCCAGGCTGGCGGCGATCCGGCCCGCCGCCGGTACCACGACTTTCACGGTCTTGTCGCTCGCCGGGACGTAGATTCGCGTTCCCTGGCGGTTCCAGACGATGCCTTGGGGCACGGCGGCGCCGGTGTCCATGGGCGGCGACAGCACCGCGTACGGTTGCACCGGCGCAGGCGGCGCCGCGGCGGGCTTCTCCTTGGACTTCGGGCGCGGGGCCTGCACGGGCGGGTTCCGCCGGATGCGGACGGCCTGGCTGGGCGCCGAGGGTCCGCCCAGGGCCAAGGCCAGAGCGGATGCGTCGGGGCTGAACGCGACGCCCTGGACGGCCTCGCCCTGCGTGAACAGGGCCTCGGATTTCCAGGTGGCCCGGTCCCAGAGCCGCACGGTCCTGTCCGCCCCGGCGGTGGCCAGGAACTTCCCGTCCGGACTCAGCGCCACGCCCAGGACCCAATCGCCGTGTTCCTTCAGCGTCGTGACTAGTAGCTTGCTCTCCAGCGACCAGACATACACGGCGTTGTCGGCCGCGCCGGCGGCCAGGAGCTTTCCGTCGGGGCTCAGAGCCAGCGACAGGATCTCGTCTTTCGGGCCTGCGAGGGTCGAGCGCGACTGGCCGGTCCGGGTGTCGAGGAGTTCGATGGTGGCCGGCCCGCCGGGGGCCCCGGCGGCCACGGCCAGCCACTGCCCGTCGGCCGACCAGGCCACGCCGCGGACCTGGCCGGCGAGCTTCCCGGCGCCGAGCCGCCTGGCGAGCCGGCCCTCGGCGAGGTCCCAGATCACCACCTCGCCGTAGCCTCCGGCGGCCAGAGTCTTGCCTTCGGGGCCGAACGCTACCGCGGAGACGGGGGTCGGGGGGCCGAACTCGACGAGCCACTCCCCCGGACCGCCCGGCCGGACCGCCGCGGGGATCGCGCGGACGGGAATCGCCAGTGTCCGCTTGGCCCCCGCGGCGTCGTCAGCCCCGGACGCCGGCGGAAAAGGCCAAATCGCCAGCCAGGCGAGGAGCCATGCCGTAGCTCGCGCGAGTGCCATGCCCACGCTCGCACAGGCATGCGAGGCAGGTAGGTTATGCTTTAGCATAACGCCGCCCGGGGTCGCTTCCCGGCATCGGCCGCCAAATCGATTGTTATGCTGGAGCATAACCTACCTCGCTTCCACCAGCCACCACATTTCACATGATTTCGGTCAAGATGCCGCCGCTGGGCACGTCGCCGCTGGCCAGGGGCGTGACGTAGGCCACGCAGCCCTGCGGATGGGGCAGCTTGCCCAGCGGGTCGATGCCCATCAGCTTGTACATGCTGGCCGAGAGGTCCCAGGGATAGATCGGGCGCTCGCGGACCTGTTCGCCGCGGGAGTCGCTGGCGCCGACGACCTTGCCCCCTTGGAATCCGCCGCCGGCCACCACGGCGGTGAAGACGGGCCCGTAATGGTGGCGGCCGCCGAACCAGGGCGGCTCGACTGCGACCTTCGGCGTGCGGCCGAACTCGCCGCACCACAGCACGATCGTGCTCTCCAACCGTCCCCGCGCGGCCAGGTCCTCCAGGAGCGCGGCGAAGCCGGCGTCCAGCATCGGGCACAACCGCTTCAGGGCCCCGAAGTTGTCCTTGTGCGTGTCCCACCCGCCCATGTTGATGGCCACGAACGGGACGTCGTTCTCCACGAGCCGGCGGGCCAGGAGGCACGACTGGCCGAAATGGTTCCGCCCGTACTTCTCCCGCAGATCGTCTTTCTCCTGCGAGAGGTCGAAGGCCCGCTTCGCATTGCCGAGGATCAGGCCGTAGGCCTTCTCTTGCAGGTCGCCCATCGCGCGAAAAGCGTCATCCTTCGCCATGTCGGCGCCGAGGGTGTCCAGCGACTTGACCAGATCGCGGCGGCCCTGGAGCTGGCGATCGGTCATGCCGCGGGCCGGCACCAGCCCCTGGACGCGGAAATCCTTCCCGTTGGGGTCGCCGCCGGTGACGTAGCTCTTGTAGTTGTTGCCCAGGAAACCGGCCTCCGAGATCCGGCCCACGGGGCTGGTGAGCGTGATGTACGGGGGCAGGACGCCGCTGTAGGGCTTCTTCAGGGCCACCACGGCCCCCAGCGTCGGGTAGACGAGGTCCACGGCCAGGGGCGTGCAGGTGAGCATGATGTAGGCGGCCGTCTCGTGGCCGTTGTTGCCGTGCGTCATGCTGCGGAGGATGGCGTACTTGTCCGCCTGCTTGGCCAAGAGCGGCAGCGTCTCGGCGATCTGGATGCCCGGCACGTTGGTTGTCAGGGGTTTCCGCAGCGGGCCGGTGTAGGCCTCGCCCGCCTGCGGCTTGGGGTCGAAGGTGTCCATCTGCGGCGGGCCGCCGTTCATCCACAGCAGGATCACCGACTTGGCCTTGGCCTTCACTGCCGGGCCTTTCCCCGGCGGCAGCGCGGCTTCGGGCTTGGCCGCCGCCTCGCCGCGGGCCGGCCGCCCCAGCCAATCTCCCAGGCCGATGGTCAACATGCCGGCCGCGCTCGTGCGGAGCAGGTCCCGCCGGCTGAAACCCGATTGCTCGCTGTTCATGGCCGTTCCCCTATAGAATTCTTGTGGTGGGGCTCGCTGCGCTCGACCCACCCTACGGTGACGGTTCCCTAATTGATAAAGAGGAATTCCCTGGTGTTGAAGACTGCCCAGACCAGGTCGCGGACGGCCTGGGAGCGGGCGGACTTGTTCTGGGCCAAGTATTCAGTGGCGGTGTGCCGCTCCGCTTCGCGCGGCGGCCGCGAGAGCATGACGAAGTAGATCTCCTCGACCAGCTCCGCATCGCTCTTGCCCGGCGCGGCAAGCTGCTTGATCCGCTCGCTGGCGGCGATCTTCGCCTCCAGGTGCTCCGAGTTGACGAAGTACAGGGCCTGGCGGAGCGAGGGGGCCGAGCAGCGCTCCTCCTCGTAGGCCGTGTCGCGCGGCGGGCGGCCGAAGAGCTCCAGGAAGGCGAACGGGGCCTCCTCGATGTTCCCGTCCGAAAGTTGCTCGGCCCGGTGGCCCGGCGGCAGGTTCGTGTACGGCTCCGGGATGCGGCTGGAGAATCGGTCCGGAACTCCGGTGACCTTGACGATCGCGTCCAGGAGCTGCTCGGCCCCGAGCCGCTTCGGATAGTAGCGGGAGAAGTGGGTCAGGTCGCCGGCGCTGGCCGGGTTGGGATGCGACGAAAGCTGGTAGGTCCGCGAGTTGAGAATCAGGCGGTAGATGTGCCGCAGGTCGTACGCGTGGCCCACCAGCTCCTGCTCGAGGTACGCCAGCAGCTCGGGGTTCTCCGGCGGGTTGGTGGGGCGCAGGTCGTCGGGCTCGTGGACGATCCCCCGCCCCAGCAGCCAGAACCAGACCCGGTTGACGATGTTCTTGGCGAACCACGGATTCTCCGGTCCGGTGAGCCAGCGGGCCAGGGCCGCCCGCGGGTCCTCGCCGGGGGCAATCTCCGCCGCCGCCGCCGAGCCCAGGAACCTCGGCCGCACCGCCAGCTTGGTCTTCGGATGCCGCAGCACCCCCTTGGGATTGAGGTACACGATCTCCTCTTTCCACTCGCTGGTCGGCTTGTAGGCCACCTGGGCGAAAAAGGCGGCCAACCCCAAATTGTCGTCCAGCGACCAGTTCTCCGTGGGATGGCCGTGGCAGCGGGCACAGCCGATCCGCGCCCCCATGAACACCAGCGCCGTCGACTCGGCCAGCGTCTGCGGGTCCTTGTTCGAGACGGCGCGATAGTAGTTCGCCGGCCCCACGCGGAAACTGCTCCCCGTGGCCGTGAGCATCTCGCGGACGAACTGGTCGTAGGGCACGTTCCGGGCGATGCTCTCCCGCAGCCAGGGATAATACGTCTCGACCGCCTTCGGCCACAGGCGGCTGGGATACTCGCTCTTGATCCGCAACAGGTCGCCCCACTTCAAGGCCCAGAAATCGGCGAACTCGTCGCGCTCCAACAGGCGGTCGATCAGCTTCCGCCGCTTGTCGGGGTCCTTGTCGGCCAGGAAGGTGCGGGCTTCGTCCGCCGCGGGCAGGACGCCGATCACGTCCAGGTAAACCCGCCGCAGGAACGCCTCGTCCGAGCAGACTTCCGCCGGCGGCAGTCCGAGCTTCTTGAGGTTGGCCAGCACCAACTCGTCGATCTTGCCCAGCGGCCGGACCTCGGGAAACCCGGCGGAGAGCGGCCGCGGAACAATCACGCGGCACACGTCCGCCTGCCGCATGTAGGTGGCCAGGACCGTCGACTCGCCCGGGGCCAGCGGCTTGACGCTCCCGTCCGGCCCCAGCGCGATCACCTTGGGGTCCAGGGGCCGGAGCACGGCCTGGCCGGTGACTTCCTTCTGCGTGCCGTCGGAGAATAGGGCGGTGGCGGTGATCCGCCCGGATTGGCCCTCGGCCAGGATCTGCTCCTTCGGCCCGACGCGGAGCGAGGCGAGCTTCGGCCGCCGGGGATCGTCCCAGCCGGTGCCTTGGACGATCCAGGAGGCCAGCAGGGCGTAATCCTTCGAGTCCGGCTCCAGGCGCCGGGCGCCGCCGTGCTTGACGGCGGCCGCGGCCTTCAGCAACAGCAGGCTCTGCCGGGGTGCGACCGGATTGATCTCTCGCCCCTTGCCCCAGCGGGTGATCGCCTCGTAGTCCGACTCGGCGTCCGCCCCGAACAACGAGAGCTTCAACCCTCCCTTGCCGCGGAACCCGCCGTGGCAATCCACCTGGTTGCACCCGGCCCGGCTCAACAACGGCATCACGTCGGGCCGGAACAAGACGGCTCCGGCCGGCGGGGCCCCCTCGACCCAGCGCGACTCCATCCGGACCGCCGCGGGCACGTTCTTCGCGGAAACATCCTTGGGCTTCGCCGGGGCGTCCTTGGGCTTCCTCTGGGCGCCCTTGGGCTTCCTCTGGGCGTCCTTGGGCTTCGCCGGGGCGTCCTTGGGCTTGGCGGGCAGGTCCTGGGATTTCGCGGTGGGATCGTTCGAGCTGACGGCCGGTGGGGCCGCTCCGGCCACGAGCAGGCCGAAAGCGGCTAGACCCATCGCGGCGGCCAAGAGGGCTTTGGCTGGCATCGGAAAGCCCCTATCATGCAGTCGGTGGGACTGTCATGCGGCGGGTGGGATTGAGGCGGGACGGAGGGCGGCGCGCCAAACAACCCTTAGTGTGGTCGATTCTGCGGCGTTTGGCAACCCCCCTTTTTTGGAATCCGTAGCAGGTATAATAGAATAGATTGGCCACGCCCCCCGGGACCCCCACAGACGAAGAGCAGGAAAGCGAGCCCCATGAATGTCCCATCGGCCACGCTGCTGTGCCTTGCACTGGCACTGGTGGCCCCGGTCTGCGGAGCCGGCGACACTAAGCCGCAAACGTCCCCCAAGAGTGCCTTTCCACGAAAACTCGATGGTCGAGGAGTGGACAACCTCTACCAGCTCAGCGAGCACCTATACTCGGGCTCGAAACCCCACGATGAAGACGCTTTCCGATTCCTGAGCAAGCTCGGCATCAAGACGATCCTCTCCGTGGATGGCGAGGCCCCCGAAGCGGCCCTGGCGAAGAAGCACGGCATCGACTACGTACACGTTCCCATCGGGCACGACGGCATCCAGGAGGCACAGGCCCGCCAGATCGTCAAAACAGCAGAGCAGGCCGGTCCGCTCTTCGTCCATTGTCACTACGGCATCAACCGCGGTCCCTCCGCCGCGGCCATCATCTGCATCGCCCAACATGGCTGGACGGCCCAGCAGGCCGTGGCGTGGATGAGACTGGCGGGAACATCGCCGTATTGCACCGGGCTGTTCCGGGATGTCCGCAATTTCAAGGCGCCCGCCGCCCTGACGCCCGCCCAGCAGTTACGTTAGCCCGACGCGCGAGCGAGGGACGGAAGAACGGCAGTTGCCTCGCTCGCGCGTCGGGCTGGTGTGGGCTTTCCCGACAAAGCCTGGTAACCCAGTCGGCTCTCAGGGGACGAACACGCGATGCCCGAAGCGAGCCTCCATATCGTCCTGGTAGAGCCGGAGATCCCGTTGAACACGGGCAGCGTGGGCCGGACCTGCGTGGCCATCGGGGCCAAGCTCTGGCTGGTCCGCCCCTTGGGCTTCCGGCTGGACGACCGCCGGCTTCGCCGGGCCGGCCTGGACTACTGGCAGCACCTGGATTGGGAAGCGGTGGACGACTGGCCGGCGCTGGAGGCGCGGCTGGCCGGCCGCCGAGCGTGGCTCCTGAGCAAGACGGCCGCCAGGAGCTATACCGAGGCCCGGTTCGCGGCGGGCGACTGGCTGGTCTTCGGCAGCGAATCGCGGGGGCTGCCCCCCTCGATCATCGCGGCCGGCGGCGATCGCTGCCTCCGCATCCCGATGCGCCCCGAGGCCCGCAGCCTCAACCTCTCCGTCAGCGTGGCCGTGGTGGCCTACGAGGCCCTCCGCCAGTGCCGGCCGTGAGGGGGGGCCGGCGGGCGGAACCGGCCTTTCCTTCCGTCCGCTGGGAAAAAAACGGCAGTCCCCCTCGACTTCGGCCGAAGTTATGATAGAATACGAATTGCTCCGGGTGGCATAGGCCGCCCCGGGGCACTGGGACGCGGGGTGGAGCAGTCCGGTAGCTCGCGAGGCTCATAACCTCGAGGTCAGAGGTTCAAATCCTCTCCCCGCCACTTTTTGTAAGTCTTTGCCGAAACTGGAGTTAAGTTACCTTCCCGCGGTGGGAAGTGCGGCCTGGAAGTTGAGACGAAGCGCATACACGTATGCGCGCCGTTTTAGCGAAAGGGTTTCGCAATGCCTACCGCCAAGAAAGCGAAGGTTCCGAAGTACTGTCTGCTCAAACCACGTGGCCTCGCATACGTTCGTATTCGGGGCCATGTTCGTTATCTGGGAAAATATGAAAGTCCCGAGAGTCGCGAGGCCTACGGGCGGCTCGTGGCAGAACTTGCCTCCCAGCCCGATCTCCCCCCTGCCGCTATCCCCGGCAACGTCGTCGGCCTGACCGTCGTGGAACTGGCCGATGCCTACTGGCAATTCTGCCAGGGTTACTACCGAAAGAAGGATGGCACCCCCAGCGGCTGGCTCGATCATATCCAGCTTGTCCTCGACAAGCATCTATCGGGCCTGTACGGGCGCACTCCGGCCGTGGACTTCGGCCCCAAGGCATTCAAGGCCGTCCGACAGCGGCTAGTCGATGCCGGCAATTCCCGGCCCTACGTGAACAAGTTGATGCCCATCGTGACCAGGTGTTTTCAGTGGGGTGGTGAGGAGGAACTGATTCCAGGGTCGATCTACCAAAATCTGAAATGCGTCAAGGGGCTCAAGAAGGGTCGCACGACCGCCCGGGAGCCGGCCCCGATCCTGCCCGTTGACGAAGCAGTCGTCGACGCCACGTTGCCGTATCTGCCCCCGATCGTGGCCGACATGGTCCGCTTCCAACGGCTCACCGGATGCCGGCCCGGCGAAGTCTGCCAGTTGCGGCCGATGGATCTCGACCGCAGCGGCGAAGTCTGGCAGTACCGGCCAGCGTCCCACAAGACCGAGCACCACAATCGTGAGCGGGTCATCTTCGTCGGGCCCCAGGCCCAGGCGGTCATCCTGCCCTATCTGCTTCGGGATGCCGCCACCCATTGCTTCAGCCCGGCCGAATCGGAGACCCGGCGCCACGTGGAGATGAGGGTCCACAGGAAGTCCAAGGTCCAGCCATCCCAGCGGAATCGAAAGAAGGCCCACCGCGCCCGGGCACCAAAGGAAAGCTACACCAAGGACAGCTACGCCCGTGCGATCCGCCGTGGGGTCGATAAGGCGAACAAGGCCATCCTGGAGGACGCCAAGGAGTTCCAGATCGACAACCCCACGCTGCTGGCCTACTGGGCGCCGAACCGCCTCCGCCATGCCCGCGCTACCGAGGTTCGCCGCACCTACGGATTGGAAGCCGCCCAGGTGATCCTGGGCCATGCCAAGGCCGACGTGACGCAAGTGTACGCCGAGCGCGATAGCGCCTTGGCAGTGGAGGTTATGAAGACAATCGGGTAACATCAAGAATAGCTGGGTTGCGGAGTAATTGCCCGCACAGGTCCGCCGGCGCGCCATGGTCATCACCTGCACCATGCCGCCGGCTGGCCGCCCGGCAAAGTAAGCAGGTGAATCATGGAATGGCTTATCTCTGAGGTTTTCGGGCCGGCTAAGACCATTGGCGATTGGCTCGCCGGCGCCCGCAACGACGAGGAGGCTCTCGCGGGGATTCCTCTCAGCATTCTTTCGGGGGGCATCGTCCGAGGTGCCCCTTACACGGCGACCAAGAGCTATGTTTTCAGGGCTCACTGTCAAGAACCCTTGGCACAGATGATCGACGGCTTGAAGCGGGCTGACCAGGAATTGGCCAATCTGCCACCGGACGTTACCACCGAAATTCGGAATCTTCAACAGATCGTTAACGGTTCTGTCGGAACCATCAGCCTTCACGAAGACGCGATGTACTACGTCGGCTCTGACATAGGCGAGTACGGTAGGCGTGGTTGGAGTGCGGTTATTCGTAATCTAAAGGGAGTGCCATTCCCACTGGCCGAAGCCGAACCGAAGGCAAGTGAACCGACGTCGCCGGTGCCGGACCAGGCGACCACTCCCTCGAAGCAACCGGAAGAGAACGTTCCCGAACCGTTGCCGCGAACTGACGCCGAAGCTGACTCCGCCAAGGATACTCTGGCCGAACCGACTAAGGACTCGCCGGACGAGGCGACGGAACAGCCCACGGTGGCGGCCCCCACCAAAGGCACGCCAGTTGTTGCGGATGCTGTTGCCATGTCGCAGAAACTTGACCGTTCGGACACCGCTTCGGACAGCAAAAAAGTTCTCCCGCCGAAAATGCCAGAAGGAACTGACGTGCGAGACCTGGTGCAAAGACTCCAAGTGGAACTGCCCAAAGGCAAGAGTCAGAGTCAAATTGCCCGAGAATTCACGGGCGAAACAGCCGACAGCGATCCAAAAGCCCAAAGCCTGCTCAGACAGGCACGCCGCTACCGCCATCTTTGGGATGCTTCGGACAGCTAGTGTCCGTTCGGACACTGAATTTTGCGGGCTTCAAAAGCTGCCATATCTTGCGAGAAGTGACAAATCAATCACTTCAAACGCAAGGATAACTATATGGCAATCGACATCACGACCGAAACGGTCATTATCCC
>Ga0181524_10004289_pt1 | contig 13296 bp, 13 predicted proteins | sample PEATcosm2014_Bin_34_FD_119761 | JGI IMG/M metagenome (GOLD analysis project Ga0181524, IMG submission 119761) | Peatland microbial communities from MTU Mesocosm Facility, Houghton, MI, USA - PEATcosm2014_Bin05_60_metaG | ecosystem: Environmental > Terrestrial > Soil > Wetlands > Peat | place...
CAGAGGCTGCTGGGCGGCCTTCAGCGCTACGAGAAGGACCGCCTGTGGGCGTTGCCTCCGGTCGTGGTCGCCGTTCAGGACGCCGCTCGCCGCCAGAGGCTGCCGGGCGGCCTTCAGCGCTACGAGAAGGACCGCCTGTGGGCGTTGCCTCCGGTCGTGGTCGCCGTTCAGGACGCCGCTCGCCGGCCGCTTCCAGAGCGCTGGCAGCCGGTTGCGGTCGCCTTTCGGGTCGTCGCTCTCCGCCACGTGCCGGACGATCCCGCGAGCCGGTTCGATCGCCGCGGCGCGGGCTGTCGAGGAGATCGCGGCGATCGCCGCCGCGGCCCCCCTCGGAGAGAAGGACAGTCGTCACCGCTGGAACCGACTTCGAGGAGCCAAGCAGCTCGATCCGTCCCGAAGGCGTTACCTTCTCTTTCGGCGGCAAAACAGAAAGGATCGTGATCCCATCGATCTCGACCTCGGCTTCGACGCGTAACACATCTCCAACCTTGGCGTTGTCGGCGAGGATCTTGGAATCGATGACGCCTTTCGGCTGCCGTGCCCCGGCGGCGCGCCAGGTGTAGCTGCCGTCACCCCGCACGCTGGTCAGTTCGATATCGAGACGATTAGGCATGCTCCGGTCAAACTACAGGCTGGAGCCGGGTTTGCGAAGTGGCGATCGCTGAGAGGCGCGCGAACGGTCACGCGTCACGCCCTGCTTGCCAACGCGCTACAACTCAACTGTGGAACGCGACGCCGATGAAGGGCAACCCCCAGACGACCTTAGGGCCACCGGGACCCCTCAGCCACTACCTCAAGCGAATCCTGCCGCCGAGCCGGTATTCCCTTCTGCCGCTTGGCCTTTAGCTGGAGTTTCGACCCAAGGACCCCAGTCAGGCGACACGCGCCGGGGCTGGATCGGAGTCGTGCTCATCGCCGCATTGGTCGGTGCCGCGACTGGCATGGGCGTGGGTGTGGGGGTCGCCGCGGCGATCCACGCCCACGACACAACAACCATCAAATTTTCGCCGAACACGAGCGTCTTCAGGCGCATGAACAATGTCCAGGCAGTTCTCGCACGGATCCTGCCTTCCGTGGTAGCGATTCAAGCGTTCGGGCCCAGCTGCACATCAGGATCTCTCAGCGGGCCGACCCAGTTCGAAAAGGGAACCGGGATGATCCTCACGCGTAGCGGCGAAATCCTGACAAACGATCACGTCATAGCGAACGCAACTCAAATCAAGGTCACGCTCTACGGCCAGAAGACGGCTTACCCGGCAACCCTTGTCGGCACAGACCCCACCTACGACGTCGCACTCCTTCAGTTGCACGGGCCGACGACCCTTCGAGCCGTCTCGTTGGGTGATTCCTCGGCGATCCAGGTCGGAGACGATGTTCTCGCGATCGGGAACGCGCTCGCTCTTTCGCAGAGCACGCCCTCGGTCACCGAGGGCATCATCTCTGCTGAAGGGAGGTCCATCGAAGCGGGTAGAGACGACTGTGCCGGAACCGAGTCGCTGACCGGGCTCTTGCAGACCCAGGCGGCGATCAACTCGGGAAACTCGGGCGGTCCGCTGGTCAACAGCGCTGGTCAAGTCATTGGCATGAACACGGCGGCTGCTACGAGCACGGCGGGAAACGCGCCCACGCAAAACGTCGGATTCGCGATCCCGATCGGTACCATCAAGTCGCTTCTCTCCGGACTGACCAAAGGAGGTGAAACCGGGCCGCCCAAGGCCTTCCTGGGAGTGGAAGTGGTTTCGGTCACGCCAGCTGAGCGCGCCGACTGGGGGCTCACCGCGACAAGTGGCGCACTGGTGGTGGGCGTGTTCCCAGGCGCTCCGGCCACGCTGGCCGGAATCGGCGTTGGCGACGTCATCATCAGCTTCGCCGGGCACGCGATAACGACCGATGTGTCTCTCACCGTGGCCGTAGGCACGACTCATCCCGGCGAACGAGTGACGGTCGAGCTGTACCGGGGCCGAGCGATCATGACGATCTCTCTCGTGCTCGGCACCAAGCCGGCACCGGAAGCAGGCACGAGCTGAGCACGTTAGAGCAGGGCCGTGGGCCTTTCGGATCCCAGGTGTGGACTGCCGAAGTCGTCTACTGAGAGTCCGTTCAGCTGGCGCGCAACTCCACGGCCTCGAGGCCTTTCGGCCCTGAGCGGGAGAGGAATTCAACGCGGGCACCCTCGGCGGGCACTTGATCGGTCTCGTTCAGCGCCGAACGGTGCACGAACACGTCACGACCGCCGGCGTCCGGGGCAATAAAGCCGAACCCTCTGACGGGGTCGTACCATTTCAGCGTCCCGGTTGCCGGACGAAGCGACCGAGGACCGCGTATGCCTGCCTTCGAGGCGTCGAGGTGCCCGGCACGAACCGGACGAGCATCGCGCCGAGATCCCTTGCCATGCTCTGACCGCTCTTGCACGGCCGGCGCGTGCGGTGAAGGCTTCGGGCGAACCACGACGGGGTGGGGCGACATGTGCATCGTGCGCTGTGGGACCGACGGCAGGTCGACCGGTTGGTCGAGGCTCTGCCGAAGTCCGAGCACGCGCTGCATGGTGCGGGCCGAAGTGGCCTGGTCAGGTGTGACGAGTGAGATGACCGTGCCGTCAGCGCCTGCCCGGCCCGTGCGACCTGAGCGATGCACGTAATCCTTGTGGTCACTCGGCGGGTCGAAGTGAAGTATGCAGGCAACTTTCTCGACATGGATCCCGCGCGCCGCGACATCCGTGGCGACAAGTACGCGGGCCGCTCCCGAGTGGAACGCCTGCAAGGCCCGCTCGCGTTGGACCTGGGTGCGACTCCCGTGCAACGCGACCGCATGCACACCGGCGCGGACGAGCTGGCGTGAGAGCCGGTCGGCGCCGTGCCGGGTTCGGCAAAAGACGATCGAGGTCTCGTGGCCGGCCACCACCTTCACCGCGAGCTGCACACGGTCTGCACGGTCGACTCTCCAGAACATGTGACGCACTTCGCCGGAGGAGGCCTCTGCCAGCTCGACCTCGTGACGTACAGGGTTCTTCTGGTACCGGCGGACCAGGACGTCCACCTCACCGTCGAGCGTCGCAGAAAACAAGAGGACCTGGCGGTCGGCCGCGGCCTGGTCGAGGATCCGTCGCACAGCCGGCAGGAACCCCATGTCCGCCATCCGATCCGCCTCGTCGACAACGGCGATGCTCACGTCTCCGAGACTCACGTCGCGCCTGTCGATCAGGTCCTCGAGCCGACCGGGACAGGCCACCAGGATGTCGACCGCCTCGCGCAAGGCACGAAGCTGGGGGCCATAACCCGCACCGCCATAGACGGCGACTACCGTGAGGCTTCGGGCCTTGGCAAGAGGGCCGAGGACGGCGCAGACCTGGGCGGCGAGTTCCCGGGTTGGCACGAGCACGAGACCTCGAGGGCGGTGGGCCTTGGAACGAGAGGCGCCCGTGAGCGCCTCCACGATGGCAATCGCGAAGGCAAGGGTCTTGCCAGAGCCCGTCGGTGCCCGACCAGAGACGTCGCGGCCGGCGAGCGCGTCGGGGAGAGTCGCCTCCTGGATCGGGAACGGGGATGTGATGCCATCGCGTTCAAGCAGAGCTATGACGTCGGCGGGCACGCCGAGACCGGCAAAAGTGGAGGACAAGAAGACTCCAGTCAGCTCAAGAAACAAGGCCAACCAGAACATCGTCTCGAGGCCTCACCGGCGACAGCCGGAAACCGGTCAACCGACCGGACCTCCCAAGTGTAGCAGCCATCTGCTGGTATCTGCTCGCGATCGCGAGCGCGCGCTAGCCAATCACGCCATGTCTCCTCGGCTTCGGGCACTGGCTGTTCATCAACTGAGGCCTCACGATCCACCTGAGCTGCATGCCGATGGGGGAGTGGGCCGGTCTCGAGTCGCACACCTCCGGCGAGTCGCAGGCGATAGCGATCTCGGAGAGCAGGCTCCGGGCTGAGCAAGGGCCGATGGCGCGTTCTACCCAGTCGCTTCTGATCGATCGGCTCACACTCGACTGATCCGGCTCTTGGAGCTGGTCGGGAATCGAAAAGGGCCCGAGGCCACGCAATTGCCCGCTACCGTGACGAAGGCCTTGAACCCCCTCGTGCCCTCGGAGGAATGATGACGGACTTCAACGACTGGAACCAGAAGATCATCGAGGAGTTCCGCTCCGCCGGCGGCAAGGTGGGCGGCCAGTTCGCGGGAGCACCGCTCCTGCTCCTCACCAGCACAGGCGCAAAGACCGGTCAGGCGCGCACGACACCGATGATGTATCTCGCCGACGGTGGCAGATTCGTCGTGTTCGCGTCCAAAGCAGGTGCGCCGACCAACCCGGACTGGTACCACAACCTTGTCGCTCATCCACGGGCGCGCGTCGAGGTCGGGACCGAGACTTTCGAGGTTGACGCCGAGGTTGCAAGCAGAGAGGAGAGGGATCGTCTCTACGCGATCCAGTCCGGGCGCTACCCGGGCTTCGCTGAGTACCAGGAGAAGACGACGCGCGTGATCCCCGTGGTCATCTTGAAGCGCGTCGAGGCGTGAGCAGTTCACCCCATCCGGCAAAGGTGCTGGTCGTAACGGCGCATCCCGACGACGTCGACTTCGGCGCAGCGGGCTCGGTCGCGATCTGGACCCAGGAGAAGATCGCGGTCTCGTACTGCATCGTCACCGACGGCTCGGCCGGAAGCACCGACGCGTCCATCGATCCCGGCGCCCTCATAGCCATCCGCCGAGACGAGCAGCGCAAGGCGGCGGCCGAGGTGGGCGTCACTGAGGTGCACTTCCTCGGCTACCCCGACGGCTCCCTCGAAGTCTCGCAGGAGCTTCGCCGGGACATCGCCCGCGTGATCCGGAGCATCCGGCCCGACAGGGTGGTCTGCCAGTCGCCGGAGCGCATTTGGGACCGCATCCGCGCGAGTCACCCGGACCACCTCGCCGCAGGCGAGGCAACGCTTCAGGCGGTGTACCCGGATGCGAGGAACCCGTACTCCCATCCCGAGCTTCTCGCTGCCGGACTCGAGCCTCACGTTGTCGGAGAGGTCTGGCTCATGGCCTCACCGCGGTCGGCGCACGGCGTGGACATCACGGCGACCATCGAACGCAAGCTCGCCGCCCTGCGTTGCCATCGCAGCCAAATGGCTGACACAGATCACCTCGAGGAGATGATCCGCTCGTGGGGGGCGGCGACTGCGGCATCCCTGGGTCTGCCCGAAGGGCGGCTGGCCGAGGGCTTTCAGGTTGTCGATACAACGTGACGGCAGTGCCTCGTCAACGATGTCCCGCCCATAGCGCACTTCTGCGTCGGCAGTCTCGTTCTGCAACACGGTAGCGCCAGGGAACTAATCGGGATTACACAGGTTCGACATTGCCCATGAGGGTGAGACGATGGCAACAATGCCGCTCTTTGTGAAGGTCGAAGACCGCGGCACCCAACAACATGCGCCTGCCAGCGATTCAGCGACCCGTTAGGGTCCGGTCCACCACTGGGTGCCGGAGCCGGTTTCAGAGGATCTGAGCGCATCTGAGGGGCAGGGCCGCTCACGTTTCGTCCGGATCCCTATCGATCAGGGTCTTCATCCTGGTCGACCTTGGCCTTCACCCTGGGTACCGATCTCGAATCCTCTCAACGGCACTATTGGCGAGCGCAAACGTTGTGCCTCCGACGAGTCCCGGCGCGGCAGTGCCAGCGACCCGATAGACGATCCGAGCGACTTCGCTTAGCTCTCCTGATCGCCTTTCCATCGAGGTGCAGGACGTAACGTGGAGTCCTTCACTCTCGATGACTTGAGCAAACGTGCTTGCACGCTCGGGTGGAGTATCGATAGTGATCCTGACCATCTGGCGATGATTACCCTGGAGGTTTCCGGTCGAAGGCGCCATATCAACCCGATGTTCGCCGGTTTCGGACTTCGAAGCGAGGTCGCATGGGAAGACGGCGTGCGCCATTCGCGGGGTCCGCACGCCAATCCGTCCTCCACGGGTAAGGGTGGGGGAGGGGGTCTGACGCTCTCGTGTCAGCAACCATCTACGCAATCAACCACGCAACACGGCTAGAGACGTGTAGACGTCGCTAGATTTCCCTGGAAAGAGCAACGGCGAGATAGCCCAACAGTCACAAGGACTTCGCGGCTGCGGTCTCGGGAGACTCGATGACGGCGACCAACTCCACGTGCTCGGTCATCGGGAACAGGTCGAACGCTTTCAGCGAATGCAGGGCCCAGCTCGCGTCGAGCAGGACACGGAGGTCGCGCGCGAACGACGCCGGGTCGCACGCGACATAGACGATCCGGCGGAGACTGGGTTCGAGTGTGGCCAGCGAAGCCATGACCGCGCGGCCGGCGCCCTCGCGAGACGGGTCGAGCACCACCAGGCCCACACTGCCAAGCAGCTCGGTCACCAAAGACGGCGTGACGCCAGCCTTGAGTACCTCGACGTGGAGTTGCTCGGAGGTGTTCCTCGCAGCGTCAGCGCAAGCCCACTTGTCCCGCTCCACAGCGAGCACCGATCCGCTCGGGCCCACGACGTCCCCGACAAGCCCGGCAAACAGGCCGGCTCCGGTGTACAGATCGGCCACGCGATCTCCTGGCTGGGCAGCGAGCCCGTCCAGCACGGCGCGACCGAGAACCTGAGCGGCGCCGGGATGCACCTGCCAAAAGACCCCTGCGCTCACCTCGTAGTGACGCTTCAGGACCTCGAAGCCAAGTCGTTCGGGCCCACGGGCGACGCGCCCGTTCACGACCAGGCCGGCCTCAATGGCCGGCAGGTGCGCGAGCCGCCGCCCGCGGGTGGTCAGTGACACGACGCATTCGCCGCTTTCGTCTGACGCGAACACCTCGAGATCTCTCACCTCGGGCCACTCGCGGCCTTCGACGCCTAGTGTCTCGACAGCGGCCGAAGCGATGAGACAGCGGTCGAGCAGCTGTAGCTCGTGCGAGCGATGCTTGTGGAGGCCCACATGACCAGCGTCGTCGACCGCGAAACGGACACGGGTCCTCCAGCCGAGCCCCTCAGGAGCCCCGGCGACCTCCTCGACCTGGACGACCTGCTCGATGCTGGCGACGCGCCGAAGCTGCTCTGCCACCAGGTCTGCCTTCAGGCTTCGCTGGGCCGTAAGCGCGACATGCTGCCAGTCACAGCCCCCGCACAACCCTGGGCCTGCGCAGGGGCACGGAGGCAAGACCCTGTCCGGCGACGACTCGACTATCTCGAGCGCGTCTGCCCGGAGGTACGACTTCGTTTCCGCGGTGATCGCCGCGCGTACGCGCTCGCCGGGCAGACAGTGGCGCACGAAGACGACACGACCGTCGTCGGCTCTCGCGACACAGCCACCGCCAGCCGCGATCGGACCAGTTTCGAGCTCCAGCAGCTGGAGAGCGGTCACGAGCCGACCACGTCGCCATGCTTCTGTGCATCGAGCCACGCACTCATGGTTTCGCCAGTTGACTGCGGTCTCCAGCCTGGCTGCAAGTGCCAGCTCCTGGCGTCTGCTCGGCCCCGGATGCTAAAAGTGGGGGAGAGTTCCCCTCCTTGTGGGGAGATTCGAGCAGGTCAAGTCGGTCGAAGCCGGCAACACTGCCGCCGCTTCCGGCCAGAGCGATCGATCGTAACTTTGGTTCGTAACGATGTTCCAGCTACCTAGCGAGTGATAGGTAGTTGGAGGTGGGGGAGACCTGGACACCTCATCGACGTGCCAGGGGCGAGATCCGCCAGTTGATGGCCAGTCTCCGGTCCCTTACGACTCCTCGGCGGAAGATCTTCGCCTGACAACAGTCCGCAGGCGTCCGCAAAGGAATCGTAACAGCGTTCCGATAGGATTTCGAGGTGCCTAGAACCAAGCAGCGAACCCAGGAACTTCGAGATCGTGTCCTTGGTCAGGCAGTTGCCGTGTTGGCTGAAGACGGGCTCACCGGGTTCACGACCCGCAAGGTTGCCCGGCGCGCGGAAACCTCCACGGCGGCGGTCTACGAGCTGTTCGGCGACAAGGGCGGACTCGTCCGAGAAGTGTTCCTGGAGGGGTTCAGGCTTCTGCGCCGTGACCTCGACCAACTCGAGAGCTCCGACGATCCGCTGGGCGACCTGGATAGCGTCGTCGCAGGATTTCGGGTCTTTCTCCGCGCCAACCCGGTCCTCGCAGAGGTGATGTTCTCACGTCCCTTCTCTGATTTCGCTCCAGGACCGCCACAGGCCGCTGCATTTGCTCCGCTCGTCGAACGCGTCCGGCGCTGCCTTGACGCCGGCCTCCTCGCAGGAGACGAATCTGACCTCGTCCACGTGCTCGTTGCCCTCGTGCACGGTCTGGCGACAGAAGAGAGATACGGCTGGCTCGGGACCGCGCAGGCATCAATCGACCACCGCTGGGCGCTCGCCATTCGCGCCACCCTTGATGGCCTGCGCACACACCCTGCCGGCACATAGCCACACGTCGTCCACGGGCGCCGAAACGCCGACCAACCACTGAACCTGGCGTTCCGCGTGCCCCTGCCAGGCTTTTCCAGAACCGCCTATAATGTCCGTTATGTAAGAATTATAGTTATGTAGTCTCGGAACTGCGACGAGGCGACGGAGGAACGCGAGGATCCCCCACTGGCGCGCAGCCCCGGGCTATCGTTGTTCCCGTCACTCAGGACGCAGTTGAGACTGAGAAGAGGCCGGGTGCCATCCCGGTCCCGTGGTCGGCAGCACGATCCGCTGCCGGGGAGTTCCAGGACAGTGGGCCGCCTGGGCAACACAGCTCCGAAGCACGAGGAGGCTCCAAGTCGATGGCAAGTCCTGAGGGGCTTTCAGTTGTCATCGACTCGGAGGTACCTCATATGGATGGAATAGACGTTGAGCGCTTCTACGGCGACTTGCTGTTCGCGCTCGGTGAGCACGCACAGAGGGGCGGCACGGCTGTTGGCGCGGCTGCGGTGGCCAAGCGGGTTGCGCGGGGTTACGGCCTCGCATCGGTGGATCGGCTGCCACTCCCCCGTCTCACGCGGGCGGAGCGGGACGAGCTGACGGACCGGACGTACCGTGGCTAGCGGCGAGGGGGACGACGCGACGCGGCGGACGGGCGGTGACGCCCGGACGCAGCGGGGCGGCGGGCCCTGCTCACTGTGCGACGAGGACGACCACACCGCGTCGTCTTGTCCGTACCGTACGGTGTGCGAGCGGTGTGGTGGACCACATCCGGGCATTTTTTGCCCGGAAGGGCCGATTTGTCGCGAGTGCAAGTCGCCGGGCCATGAGGCGAAGGACTGTCCGTGGGTCGTGTGTTATCGGTGCCAGTGCATAGGTCACAAGAGCCGGAGCTGTCGGGCAGAAGGCCGAAAAGCGAAACGCAGGCGGCAACGTCGCCAGCAACGTCGGCGGCAAAGCGGTGGAGGCGGCGCGTGATGGAGCCGATCGGTGCGCGTGCGAAAGGAGCGAGAGCGGCGGAACGACCGGCGCGACGCGTCGGTCGGCCTTTTCACTTGACCATAGGACACAACTCGACCTAGCTCCGTGGGAGGGGAAGTTCTATCCGCAAACGGGCGAGCTCGTTGTCTGGCAGCGGAGGCCTGAGGGCCGGGACGGGTCGTCGCTGCGGCCCGACCCTCAGGCCGGGGACGAATCGGAGAAGCCCGGCGATGACCAGCCTCGGAGCGAGCGGTCCTTGCGGCGCGCGCGCTCGGCGATTCGGCGCTACTGCCAAGCGAACCTGCTCGACACGCTGTGGAGCTTCACTTATGCGAAGCAGGGCGGGGAATGGGACCGAGACCTCGTACAGCTCCAGGTGGCGGCCTTCTTCCGGCGAATGCGCGAGAGGTACGGGCCACTCCCTTACGTTTGGGCGCTAGAGCTGCATCCGGGAGGTCACGGGTGGCACGTCCACGTGGCTCTGCGAGGCTTCTGGCCACACGACGTGCTGACTTCCATGTGGGGCCACGGCATCGTTGAGTTCAGCCGTCGGAAGCACAACGGCCTGGACGAAACGGGCGTCCGGCTGCGGGCGCGTCTCGCGGCGTACATAGCGAAAAGCCTCGCCGGCTACGTGTCGAAAGAGTTGGAAGCGGGCCGTGGTCGCCACGCGTACGAGGTCGGGCAGGGGTTCCAACCGAAGGTGGAGCGGTGGCTGGGATCGTCGGATGATGACCTGAGGGACGCATTCGTTCAGCGATTTGGCGGTGCGCTTTGGCAGGCGGAATGGCGGTCGGAGGAGGTCGAGGACTGGCACGGCCCGTTAATGCGGTGGTGGGCCTGGGGCGTGCCATGACAGCGGAAGAAACTCTTGGACGGATACGGGGGCTTGCGGACGCCCGGGACGTGCTAGAGGAGGAGTTGCGACGGTCGGTGCGAGCGGCCAGGGATGACGGAACGAGTGCTTGGTCGATTGCCTGGGCACTCGGCGTTGATCGCTCGACGGTGTACCGGCGGTACCTCTCCCCCATCCCCGGCAAGGCGGAGGCCGAGCCGGGCTTGGGGGCCAACAGCGCCACCGAGCGACGGGGTCAAGGGACGCTCGAAGAGCGAGCGCCGGAACGGCGCGACCCTTGACGCGAGGAGCGAGTGTGGTGCAAGCGCGTCCGTGTACGTTGGAGGTAACTGCTATCGAGGTGACACAAGGGTGACAGCTTCGCCAGCGTCGGCGCTGCGTGGCCAAGGGTGGGTCACAAAGACAGATCTGACGACGTACCTGCGGTGTCCGTACACTTATTCGCTGCTCTGGCGCGGTGAGATCACCGCTGAGGAAATATTCGACGAGGCGCTACGCGAACTGCTTTTAGAAGGCGTCGCCTTCCACGAGCAGGTGGACGCGAGCGTGCCGCCAGTCGAGGTCGGCTCGCCAGAGCAACTGCAAGCTCTGTTTGCGGCTGGCGTAACCCTGTTCCACACGCCCATGTATCGCAATCCGGCGCTGATGATCGTCGGTCAGCCGGATGGCATTGACCCGGCAAAGGGACTGATGGTTCCGATCGAGTTCAAGATGCACAAGGACGTGTCGGCTTATGACGTGCTTGAACTGGCGTTCTACTGGCTGCTGCTGGCCCCGCAGCGGAAGCGTGACGACGAACCGCCTCGGGGGATCGTCGTATTGCGCCGTGAAGGCATGCCGGTGTCAATCAACGTGGAGATTCCCCGCCATCGAATCGCGCGAGTGCTCCAGCTTCTCGATGAGGTCCGGGCGGCGCGGCAGGCGGGCGTGGCGCCCCGTATCTGCGGCTGCAATGTGTGCGCGAACGTCCGGCGCGAAGAGGTGCGAGGTTATGCAGCCGAGCACAAGGACGTGACGATGCTCCATGGCGTGTCTGGTGCTTTTGCCGACGCGCTGAAAGCAGTCGGGGTTGCAGATTACGAAGATCTTGCGGATCGCGATCCGGTCGAGCTGGCAGAGGGCGTAAGTGAGACGGGACATAGGTGTAGCCCGGAGCAGGTGTTGCTCTGGCAACAGCATGCTCGCGCGTATCGGGAGGGATGCGCGCAGTTCTTCGGTGATCCGCTCCCGGTCGGCCGAAACTTCATAGCACTCGACTTGGAGTATCTGACTCCCCCGGTGGGGGACATGGTGTGGCTGACAGGCGTCTCCGTGGTGACCGACGGGCACGGCGAAGTTCATCAGTTCCTGGCCGATGACGCGAGCTTGGCGTCGGAGCGGCTCGCAGTTGGCTACTTGACTGACGTGTTTGACTCCCATCGCGACCTAGCAGTGGTCACGTGGAATGGCAAAGCTGCCGACTGTCCGGTGCTGCGCAAAGCGGCTGCGCGGTGCGGGATGGCAGACCCGATGGAGGGAATGCAGCACGAGGACCTCTACTGGTATGTAAAGAAGGCCGTGCGGCTGCCGACACCATCGTTGAAACTCAAGGAACTGGCCGACTACTTCGCGATTCCGCGACTGGCCGACATTGGCGGTGGGCTGGAGGCGGAGATGATCTTCCGGCAGCTCGTTACGACCTCCAAGCATAAGAAGCGTCGTCAGCTGCGAGATCGACTGCTTGATTACAACCAGGACGACCTAGACGTGCTAGTCGGAGTCACGAAGGAGTTGCGGAGGATCACGACTAGCTCATCGGCCGCCTAGACGCGGACACTGGGTATAGCCCGTCGAGGAGCGGCGGCCGTGGGCTAAGCGCGTGGTGTCTGAAGATCGATTAAGCGGGAGACCGAGGGGAGGTGACCTGTCGCGTGACTCGTCACCATCCGGTCGGGTGACTCGTCGCGACAGTAAGATGCCGTGGCAGTGGCGCGATACCGCTTTAGCGGCGTGCCGAGGCGTTGTCCGCAGTGCGGTGAGATAGCGATTATGGACGTGAGGGGTGTTTACTGTTCCCCCACTTGCCGGAAGGCCGCTTATCGTCGCAGATTGCGGCAGCAGATGGTGTCCCGGCTATGTCCGTTATGTAAGAAGCTGCGTGTTGTTGTCGCCTCGGAACTGCGACGAGACGACGGAGGATCCTCCGCTAGAGCCGACTGTCGGACGGCCGATACCGCAGAGGTGCTTGACGAGGAACCGCGACGGTTGGTGCGAGCGGCTAGGGATGACGGAACCAGTGCTTGGTCCGTTACCTGGGCACTCGGTGTAGATCGCTCGACGGTGTACCGGCAGTACCTCTCCCCCAGTCCCGGCGAGGCGGAACGCGAGCCGGGCTTGGGTGTTAATGGCGTCGCTGAGCGACGGGGTCAAGGGACGCCGGAAGCGAGCGTGACGCATATGAAAGGCGCGGCGACGCAAGACCTGCCGACCGTCGGAGGGCCGACTCCGCGGATCTTCGAGGTGGCGACCAATTAGGAGGACGCGATGAAACACGAGTGCCGGCTGGCGGACCTTCCGTCGACGGTCATGGTGGCTTTGTGCTTCCACCGCTTGATGCACACTGCGGACTCGTCTGCAAGTACTGATACTTGGGTGAGGTCATGGCGGTGCAAGGACCTGGCCGCCTGCCTCGAACGACGACTCCGCCGCCTTCGCGAACAAGCCGGTGACCTCTCACCTAGCACTCTCGACGAATCGGTCGGTAGTACTAGCCTGTCCCCGAACAGGAGCCGCGATGGTCGACAGGGAGCAGCATCCACGTCTTTCGCAGGAGAGCGAACCGCTGCTCGAGCTCAAGCTCACCTGCATCGACAACCTGCTGAACAGCACCGAGGAGCGCGTGTACTTCAAGGACGAGCACAGCCGGTTCCTCCTGGTCAGCGAGGGCTGGGCCGCCACGGCAGCCCCGGGCCATACCGTGGAAGAGATACTCGGGAAGACCGACTTCGACTTCTTCAGCGAGGAGCACGCCGCAGCTGCCTTCGAGGACGAGCAGCGGATCATCCGCACCGGCGAGCCGATCGTGGGGAAGCTGGAGCGGGAGACCTTCAGCG
>Ga0181524_10004290_pt1 | contig 13295 bp, 12 predicted proteins | sample PEATcosm2014_Bin_34_FD_119761 | JGI IMG/M metagenome (GOLD analysis project Ga0181524, IMG submission 119761) | Peatland microbial communities from MTU Mesocosm Facility, Houghton, MI, USA - PEATcosm2014_Bin05_60_metaG | ecosystem: Environmental > Terrestrial > Soil > Wetlands > Peat | place...
ATTAACATCGTCGGCTCCTTTCCCGGCATTCCTTGGTCAGGTCCCAACCCAAGTTTACCGGTTCTGGGGAGCCGACGACTTTATAGAATCAACAGAACAGGTCCGTGCTTCACTTGATGCTTACTCCGCAATATGCGTTAGAATGAGGGCGCACTAGCCAACCAAGATCCTCGCGGTTGGTGAGTGGGGAGCATTCATGTCAAAAAGGGTTTGGCTTCTTCTGACTGCAATGACGCTTTGGGCGACGGGATGGACGCCTGGGCAGGTGGCGCACCAACACCACCCGCCCGAGTCTACGAGCGCGTACATCAAGGCTTTGGAGGATCCTGGCCGTAACGAGTGGCAGAAGCCGGAAGATGTGGTGGGGCACCTGGAACTGAAGCCGGGGGAAACGGTCGCTGACATCGGTGCAGGCTCTGGATATTTCACGGTCCGTTTGGCACGCGCCGTGGGACTTGGCGGAAAGGTCTACGCGGTGGATATTGACCAGGGGATGCTAAATTACATTGAACAGCGCGCGGGGCAGGAACGCCTCACCAACATTCAAACCGTCCTCGCCGACCCTAATAACCCTAAACTGCCGGCCTCTTCAGTGGACCTGATTTTCATTTGCGATACCCTCCACCACATCTCGGGCCGGGAGAAGTATTACCCGCTTCTGGCAAGGAGCGTGAAGCCTGGGGGAAGATTCGTCGACATCGATTTTCACAAGCGGCCGCTGCCCATCGGTCCTCCGGTGGAAATGAAGATTGCCAAGTCGGCCATGATCGATGAAGCGCAGCCCGCCGGGTTTCATTTGGTGAAGGAGTTCGACTTCCTGCCCTATCAGTATTTCCTGGTGTTCCAGCGTTGACGGCGTCCGGGTGTTTCTCAGCATCCCGAAAGCACCTATCAAAACCCTATGCGAAGAGATTACCTCTTCCATCCTGCTGAGCTCTTTAGCCGATACATCATCGACCGGCTCTCGTCCGGGTTCGTGGACCCCGCCAGGCTTTCGCTGTACAGCAGAAGTCCCTGCTCGGATTTACTCGGATGAAACCGAACGAACACTCCTGCCCGGATTGCTCCGCTCTCATTGACCGTCAACGCTCTTACTTCGGCGATCTGACCCGTCAGCACCTCACGATGCTGCCAAATCCACCGCCGCTGCTCGTTGGTCAACTGGAAGGAACCAATCTCGGTCTCTACACCGGTCGGTCCCTCCACAACCATGGCTCCCAGGCTACCGGTGAACTTTCCTGCGCCTTCAAGGCAACGTGTGACTTTTACATCGAGGGTGTCGTTCGCCTTCACCTTGAACCATTCGTCCACGGCATCTTTGTGCTTCACGACCACGCCTTCGTTATAAGGCAGGCCACGGGGATCATTGATGATGGCGCGATAGAACTCCACGGGATTACGGCCTTCCGGCATAGCGGGAACAACGTGGAGATGCCTGTTGAACAAACGAATCTCCGCGACTACGGCTTGATAGAGTTCACGCCGCTGTCCATAGGGCATCTGGCTGACGTCCCGGCCCTTGAATTTCACGATGTCCCAGGCATAGAACTCGACTGGACCTCTCTCCTGCTGAATACGTATGGACTTTTCCGGCACGGCATTGAGGATTCCGCCCACGCGGGCGGCTCCGTCGGGATGGTGAAGCTCACCCCTCAATACGGTTCCTTCTTGCTCAGGGCCGGAGAAAAGCCTGCGGGCCAGCCACACAGGAGAGCGATTGCGCAGGTCTTCGATGGCCGGGAGCTTGTCGTAATAGGGCTCTCCTTCCGGCCGATGGCTGCGATAAGCAGCACGCAGGTTGTGGATTACCAGATTTGCGAGACTGCCATCGTCTTTCCATTCGACGCTGACCGGGCGATCGGACTGGCGGATAGTCTTAAGGAACTCAGGAGGCTTCAGGTGAATATCCGGCTTCGCGACCAGAACGGATTCGTCCTTCATGCGGACAACCAGATACCGGTTCTCCTCGAAGGCTTGCCGGAAGGCATAGCGCCCCTTGAATAGGCCATTGGCGATATTGACCTCGAATGATTCCGTATGCGGGTCGATGCCTTCAGCAACGAAGTCATAATGGAAGCCTGCCTTCTCCGCATCATGTTCGTGAACATTGACCTTGCCAAGCTGGCGGCTTCCACCGACCTTGATGACGCCGATGCCGGTGTAGATAAGCCTCTTTTCGCCCTTTCCGTAGCCTTCGTGAATGACCCCGTCGAAGTCATCCACGGAGTGGGGTTCATTCTCAACCGCCAGTGACTTGGGCCGCTGGTCGGTGGGCAGACCTTTCTTCAGTGTGAACTTGGCGTATTCCTTTCCGGTCCTCGGGCCTGCCAGCAGAGCGCCGTCCACTGCTTTCTTTTGCAGTGCATGATTCAAGGCCAGTTGCCGGGTTCCGAGCGGCTGGGGCGTACCCAGAAGATCCTTCGCCCGCCCGAGGGCAACTCCGAACAGCAGCCTTCCAGCTTCATGAACGAGTGTTTCTCCCACGCTGAGAGCCAGGTTCGCCAGACGATTCATCTTCGACCTCGATGGAGGGTAGGTGTGGAAATCGGCGCAGCGTGAGAAGCGGACTTGCATTCCAACAGATTGACAATCTGAACCTTTTCATTCGCCCGCTATTTCGTTCTTCCCCCAAGGCGGCAATATTGGCCAAACGCACAACGGCCACTGAAGTGCTGTAATCCATGCCATGAATATTACGCACCAGCATCGGCACCCTGCCGAGCAATCGTAACTCGTGAGGAATATTGGACAGAAAGCCCTTGTCCGGAGGCGCAGTACGAAGACTGCCCTCCCCAGATGCTGAGGTGGCGGCTATGTTGGGACAATCAGGCAATCGGGTCTTGTTAGTTGACGACACGCCGCTTATTCGAAAGATTATCTCGGGATGCTTGGTGGCTGCGGGGTATGTCGTTCGGGTGGCGGTTGACGGTCTGGATGCGATTGGAAAACTCCGTGCGGGACCTGTCGATTTGATTATTTCCGACCTCAAAATGCCCCGCATGTCAGGGTTTGAGTTTCTTGACGTAGTGCATAAACGCTTCCCTCAAATACCCGTCATTGCTATCAGCGGAGTCGCCACCGATGAAATGCCAGAAGGTTTAGCTGCTGACGCTTACTGCCCCAAGAATGCAATGCTATCTGAGCAGCTCCTGCAAACCATCTTAGCCCTCACCGAAAAACCTCATCTACGAACTGCTCCGCCGCCAGTTGACAACGAACCAATCCAGGCAAGAGGGGATGGGAAAGGTCACTACATCGTCGGTTGCGAAGACTGCTTGCGTGAATTCAGTGTCCCCCGCGTCTTTCACATGGGGCGAAATGAAGCGTGGACCAGTTGTGTGCACTGCGGGAACTTCGTTCGGTTCCTCGTTGCTGAGGACTCCTAGGCATGTTGATTGCTCTCCACTCGGAATAGAGGTACCATGGTGGCTCGACCCTCTGCGAGCGAGACGCTTTCCGCCACTCCAAGCGGAAGAAAAAGACAGGCTGATGATGGCCTCCCCTCATGCCGTAGAATCCGCAAGGCTCGGTATGCTGGAAGCTCGAAGGGCGCTTGAGGACTATGAAACCCTTAAGGGCTTTGTTTCCTCTTGCGAACATACAAGGCTGACTAGGGTATTCACCAGAGCTACCGAGACCTACCTAAAGCTTTCAATGAGCCAACGATGAAAATGGTGTGGCGCAGCGGCATCCACGGCTGGCATATCCTCGTCGCCCATGATTGAATGGTGGACTGGGCTCGATGGGTAGGTGCGCTCATCAGTTCCCTACGCAGCTTTCGCCAGCTTGTTCCTATCGCGCTTGTTCATCCGGGCCAGGACCTGACCGGTCAACAGGTCCACGGCGAACACGCCCAGCACGGCGACAGCTTCGAAGACCAGTCCCGCCAGATGGGTGACTGCGAGGATGGCAGCGAAGGCCGTGGTGACCTGGATGATTTTGTTCCTGAACGGGCTGGTCAGCCAGATCACCACGTACGCGAGAAGCAGAGCCGGAGCATAGATGACCATCAGCACCACCAGCCCGGTGTCGATGACGGCCTTGCCGAGTCTCCAGAGCCGAGATCTGTGGGGATAGCTTTGCGAGTTCTTCCAAAACGCCGCGCCGAAGAGGGCTGCCATCAAGGCAGCCCAAAAGAGCCGGTAACGGGTTACGAGTGACATGCGGCCTCTCCTTTGACATCTGTGAGAGTTGCGGCGACCAGTGTCAGAGGGACGCCGCTTGTTCGGTTGTCGTATTGGGAGTGGTGCCAGCTTCGTGGGCAGCGGTGACTTCGGTATGAAGCAGGTTCTTCGCGAGGTTCCTGGCGTACTTCCTGGCGAGCGTGAAGCCAAGATCCTGGCCCGTGAAGTAGCGAAGACCGAAATAATATGCGACCACGGCACAAGCCGCAGAGAGAGTGATGATGAGAGTCTTCATGATTCAATTACCTCCTTGGAATTGAGAGATGGTTTCTTATCGGGGACAGAGGTCGGGGGGACGATCAGCGACGTTCGAGGTTCGATAGTCGGCACCAGAAGGGCACGATGAACGTGACCATGAAGGCGTTCACCAGAGTTCCACCCAGCGCGAACGTAACACCCAGCGGACTGGAGATGCCGTGGACGGAATAATTGACCGCTTCGGTCAGGGTAATGGTGACGACCTTGTGACCATTGATCCAGCGCAGCACGGTCTGGCGGGGATTGGACTTCTTGAAGCCCACGAAATGGACCAGCTCATTGAGCTTTCCCAGCATGGCCCAAATCATTCCCCAGAAGACCGCACCAGCCGAGAAGCTACTGGTTGCTGACGGAGTGAATGTCATCCTCAGCCTCCTTCTGCTTACGCCTTTGTTCCTTGAACGCCGCGAAGCTATGCTTTGACCACGCACTTGCTGTCTTATCGAACTTCGTTTCTTCACGGAGCAGCCAGAGAAATACCCAGAACAGACCACCAGGCGTGAATAGGAACAGACAAAGAGCCACGATCCAGGTGGATTTATCAAATGTGGGTTTGGGTGGCTCATCCATAGATCACCTTCTTCTTGGTATGCAGGCTGCGCCGGAGTGGTGAGTTGGACAGGAACGACGCGCGCATGAGCTGGCGGAAGGCATCGAGCATGACCAGCCTGCGAGCGAGAGCGGTAAGGCCGTCGGCCACCTTTACGCAGAGTTGATCCTGCCGAGTGATTACGGGGCCGGTCTGCGCACGGACCAGTTTGTCAAAGGGAGACTTCTTGTTATGCGGCGGGTGGAAATAATTGACCTTGTTGGCCAGGAGCCTGCTGCGCCACCTGACCAGGAAGCCGATTCCGCTACCCAATTCGACGAGAGCGAACAGTTCCAGTATTCCGGTCATGCCTGACCTCCTTATCCGAACAGGTGTGCAATCCAATGGGCCATGCCGGTCCCAAGACCAATCAGCGCACCAATTCTGATTGGCCCCAGGACTGCGGCGATGAGGATTCCGACGGTCAACCCAGCCTTGTTCCGAGGCACACTGGGAGCAGGGTTGGCCAGCCGCTCCAGAGCACACAGCGCGGGCAGCCGGGCCTTGAGAGTGTCGAGAGGATCGCCGGACTCGGTGGAATACTCTTGAACTTTGTTGGCGACCTCGGCAAAGAGTGTTTTGAATTCCCTCGAACCTGGTGGCAGGCCATTGGCTTCGTGGCCTTGCGCAGCTTCGGAGGCGGCAACAACGCCCCACCTTAGCTGACGCCAATGCCAGCCGAGCTTGAGGGATTTGTAGAGACTGGCTCCGGGCCAGGAATGGCCAGGGAGGGTTGCACATTCAAAGCTTATGTGTTTCTCAGCGTTCGGTTCGTCCATAGGCGAATCTCCTTTTCTGGTCGCTTTGCGACCTGCGAGGGCTCCGTCCATCGCAAGCGTGCTGTCTGGGAGGGCAGGGCTACCATCAACTGGATGTTGAATTCAGAGGCGGTCGGGTGTACATTACCGGTCGGTCAAACACTGAAAATGGAAGTTCTGGTTAAGATGGAGTTTCGGGCGTCTTGCCCCAAATCAACGACAACTTCATGCAAGCGAATCACGCCTTGAAGGAGGCGAATATGCGAATGCTTCTCCGTGTCGAGTTTCCCCACGAGCCTTTTAATTCTTTCGTGAAAGATGGCAGTGCCGGGGCAAAAATGATGGGCATCCTCAACGAATTGAAGCCTGAGGCAGTTTACTTTACGGATATCAATGGCCACCGATGCGGTCTGTTGTTTTTCCAGATGGAAAACAACTCACAGATACCGGCAATTGTCGAGCCATGGTTCCTCACATTCAACGCCGATTGCCATGTTCATCCAGTCATGGTCCCCGAGGATTTGGCCAAGGCCGACCTGGCCGCTCTCGGCAAGAAGTGGGCGTAAAAGATAGGTAATTGGTGACAGTAGACAGGTAACAGTAAGCGATAAATGCTATACATGGAAGCAGGGGTGAGGCCATCCCGCCGAGGGTGCAGTGTAAGTACAGATCTTCCCCACGCCAGGCGGGCCGGCGCATGTTGTCTTTCGCATTCTCTTTCGGGACCCCGCACGGCCACGCCTAAATCCTAGATTACACGCATATGTGCAGGGGTGCAGAGGATGGATGAGCGGGGTTTAGCAGCATCTCATATGGAGACGCTTAACAACATCTAGCCAATCCAATTCGATGGGATTTCCTAAAGACCACCCTGCCCGTCAGCTTGGATGAAACACAAAACGGTCAGTTGCCTTCCATCCAAGTCAATACCTCTGTCATCCTGGAAGGCATGATCACGAGAGTGTGCCCAGATCATCCAGTCTCAGTTCGATCCCCAAGCCTGGACCTTCAGGTATCTTCAGACTGGTCGGCGCGATTGACAGTGGGTTCTTCAGGAACCGATTCGCGGCTTCGTAGATCTTTGGGTTGCACTCCAGCACCAACAAGTTGGGGCACGCTGCGGCAAAGTGGAGCGCTGCGGCAATTTGGGGTCCGAGGCCGATACTCACGTGGGGTGCCACGGCGACGTGAAAGGTTTCGGCGAGAGCCGCAATCTTCTGGCCTTCCGTGAGACCCACACGGCCAAGGTCGGGCTGCACAATATCCAATGCGCGCTGTTCAAAGAATGGAAGCAACTCAAAACGCGTACGGTAACTTTCTCCGATGGCGATCGGTAGCTCGGCATGCTCTGCCAGGCGGGCATGCCCCGCGACATCTTCCGGGGCGAGCGGCGCTTCCAGCCACCCCACACTCCTTGCGGCGAGTTCGTTTGCAAATCTAAGCGCCTGTTTCGGCTTTAATCGCCAGAGAGCATCCACATAGAAATTGGCCCTCCCACCGAGAGCCCCAAGAAGGCCATCGATCGTCGCTAGGCAGTCTTCAGGTGAAGCATCCACGAAGAGTTTAAAGTCGTGGTGCCCCTGATCCGCGAAACGACTTACGTATGCGATCCTGTCAGCCTGCGTTGCCCCTGCAAGCCCGGAGATGTAATAGGGAATCTCGGTGCGACATGGGCCACCAAGCAAGCGGCAAACCGGCTGTCCGATTGCCTTTCCGCAGAGATCCCAAATGGCGATGTCGATACCTGCAATGGCATCTAGATAGAATCCCCCGCCGTGACCACGGACCCGCATCGCCGAGTACATCTGGTGCCATAGCTGCTCTGGGGCAAGCGCATCATGTCCGGCGATCAGCGGTCCCAGAAGCGCCTCGATTATCGTGGCAGTGACTTCGGGTGCAACTGGCGATTGGGCTTCTCCCCACCCGACCAACCCAACTTCCGTTTCGACTCGAACGAGAGTAGTTTCGATCTGCGTGGAGTAGATCGTGTCGTAGTGTTCAGCCGGGCGGTAGGGCTTTTGGCCGACCAACCTGGCTGGACAACCCGCAGTTCCCGTATCAGATGCCAGATCACGGGGTAACTTGATGGGAATCGCGCGAACCCGCTCAATCTTCATCGCCTGCATCATTCCTCGGCCCATGCCGCCGGGACGGTGATGATGGTCACGGTCGGGACTTCTGGGGGGCAGTATTGGCTATTCTATGTTATTGGACTTCGCCGGTTCGGCAAAACTGTTCCGAATGTCAAGGCACGACGGGCCTAAATTACAACAATGGTGATGCGGCCATGTTCCTGCTTCATGATCCCGGGATTCGGGATTACTATGGGTCCAAACACCATTGTAATGGCATTGATCGATTGATTGCATTCCCTTCAAGCAACCGGTCGTCTCTCAGGCAACTGGTTCTGGGGGATGCTCGTAGACACGTACTTCGTAGATCCGAGCCGATTTTCCCCCGTTCGTTTCGTGCACCTGAATCCTAAGCCGATCAGAATGGACCGGATCGAAAGTGTGGGATCTCCACCGGTTGTAGTGGTCGCCTTCTTCCGCGACGACTTTCCAGCCCCCATCCGTTGCGAGAGCAATATCATATCGCTTCACGCAATCCGGGCACCTAAACAGCGGTCGCTCAACCCTCCGGTTCACGTCCGTATCGAAGGTAATCTGCACGTACCGGGAGGTTATGGGCTCTGGCCATCTCAACTCAAGCCATGCGGGGAACCCGCCCTCAGGGTCGGCGACGAAGACGTTACTCCAGCGATCAGGGCGGCTCGTGCCCACCACCACGTTCTTTGGGCCGTACGGCCTCTGGGTTGGCGTGACCCGCATTGAAAAGCACTTCCCATTTGTCGCGGGACGCCATCGGTCCCCATGATTAGGCTGGTCAGCCGGACTGGTCGCCACCGGTACCAACGAAGCCGCCTCCGGGGAATCGGTGAATTCAGCCCACGAAACACCCTCCTGATCGCGAAGATGTACATAGTAAAGTGTGCCGGGTTCGGCTTTTGCATTGAGGTCAAAGCGAATGAAACCCTGGTGGTTGGCCGGCACGGTCGCGGTGGCGGTGGCTATGTCGTCCGTGCCGCGGAAGTCCCATACGTGGCCAGCTTTGCGCAGCCCAAGCCGGAGCTGCACGGGAGTGGGGAGATCTGACTTCAGCAGCAACTCCACGGCTTCGATAGACTCCGTCGAGACCGGAAAGATTTGAGCGAGGGGGAAACGGAGAGGGTGGAATGTTTGGGAATCGGGGAACACCAGGGGGCAATCGCCGCTGGCGCTGACCTCGGCTTGTTTCGCCAGATCCCGGCTGTCCTGATTTTCTACCCCCGGGATAAATGCATCTTGCCGCAATAACAGTTGCTGTAATTCGGCTGCGTGCTTCCTGGCAACCTCCCGCGGTTCGCACCGATATTTCTTGCACAACGCCGCGGCCGCTCCAACGCCCTGACCTACGACGGATCCGGTGGTGAGCACGCGCGACGAAGCATACGCAATGTAACTGGCGCTAATGGGTCTTCCGGCGGTGAACAAATTGCGGATGTCGCGGGAATAGCAGCATTGTAATGGGATGCCGTAGGGGATGGTGCTGAGGCTTTGAAAATATTCCGTTAATCCCGGATCGGGATAGGGAGCAATATCCCGCCGATGAATGCCGCCGGGCACATGCCTGTCGATACCCCAACCGCCATAGGCGATGTCATCCGGATGGCCTTGCGGGCTGCGTACGTCATGCTCTTGAAGAACAGAGTCTCCGAGAATCCGGCGTGACGCGCGCTTGTAAGGCCAGAACCCTACGAACTCCAGAGCGTAATTCGCCGCGGCGGCGCGGATGCGAGTATCGGAGCAGCGATTCTTGATGTGGTCCCAGACTCCCAGCAGTTGCCTCAGCGCCTCATGGCGGATCTCTTCGTTGTCTTTGATGGGATGCAGTGGATAACCCACCTCGATCCACCAGTATCCGCCTTCGATAAACCCATGGTCGCGCTCGGTAAGATCCGCCTCGGTGGGAAACTCGGCGGTCCAAGCCGGCCGGCGAAACTCGATGGGTTTGCCGGTGTCGCGGGCACGAAAGAACAGGGTATTGCCCATCACCTCATCGGTGGGCTTTTCTGGAGCGAGTGTTTCGCCATACTCATCCCGCCCTTCCTGGCCCCAATGAAAGGCAGCACCGGCTCTGTAACCCAGGACGCCATCACCCGTCGTGTCGATGAACAGCGGGGCACGTAATACAACCCCTTTTTCCGTTCCCAGTTGTACAGCGTGGACGGCAAGGATGTGCTCGGGGTCGCGCATTTCGATTTCACGCATCGTCGTATTTAGGAAAAGCGTCAGATTCTTCTCTCGAATCGCCCACTCGTAAAGAACCAGGTCCCAGTGGCAGTTCATCAAGCTTTCCAGGTAAGGCTCCCAATTGCGCACGCGCTCTTCGGCCACAATTTCTTCGAGGATGCCCGATTCTTTAATCCACGGGCTGAACACCAAGGTGTCTTCCGGAAACAGTCGGACTTCACTCGAGGAGTTCCCGCCGAGCATGGATCGCTCGTGGACCAACGCCACCTTCACACCGTTCCGAGCGGCGCTGATCGCAGCGCACGTGCCCGAGATGCCGCCCCCGACGACGATGAGGTCGAAGCCCTGTTCAATAATCGAGATCGTTCCGGGGCGGATAAAGCCTCTCGATCCCAGTCGTTTCTGGAGCTGGCCATTCGGCGCTTGTCCAGGTTCAGTGACCCTCGGTGCGGGAGTCGCTTGGGGCAGTCCCAAGCTTGCGCCCACCCCGGGGATTCCCAAGGCTGCTGCCAAGCGTCCAATGAAAGTCCTTCGATACAACGCCATAAGTCCCCCTTAGATGACTTTACGATTTAATAGGCTTCGGGAAAAGGCGTAGCGGCGTTCTTATGCTACTATCCGCACGTTGCTATGGTTGAAGTTATGGCGACGTTAAGTCGCCGCTACCTCCATAACCAAGGGTTTTTCGCAGCCTGTTAATTCGAGCCGAGACTTTGGCTGCCGCACTGGCGCGTCCGTCACCTGCCCTGCTGCAAGTAGACGCGCAGGGCCCGCGCCAAGTCCAAGCCCAGAGCGCGGGCCGAGTCGGGCATGACCGGCTTGCCTCCCGCGTTAGCATACGGAATCTCAATGGTGGTGGCGATCAACACACCAGGCTGCTCGGAGGCCCACATCTCGAACGTTTTCAGCCCGGGGCCCACATTCTCCGCCGTGTTCCACGATGTCCCGAACGGCAGGTTGTTACCTCGGCTGTAGACCAAGGGACCAGTTTGGACCGATTCGAGGATTTTCGAGAACTCCTCGACCCGGTTCCATCTTTCCTGATCGCGGCCTGCCACGAACATGATGTCCTCGTGGTTTTCCTTCTGGTCCGAGCGAAGGTACGGGCAGTGCATGTCCAGAGCGAACTTCAGCCGACCCTCCGACCAGTGCGGGACAAAGTCACGCAGTGCCCGCACGGAGGGATAAATGCTTTCACCAGCGTAGTCCCGATTGTGGTCATGCGGACGACGATCCTTGCCCTGATCACCATCCTCGACGCCGTCCTTGTCCATGAAGGGAACGACGAGAAACTCGACGTTTTTGCGGAACCAACGACCGTCCTCGCCGGAGCCGAGAATGGATTGGAGCATGCCCTCGAGGCTGTAGCTGGCGAGGCTTTCGCAGGCATGGTGGCGCGCGGTGAGCAACACGCGGTATGGCGGCTGCCCGTCAAGGCGACCGAGGACAAGTTGTTCGATGTCTCGGCCCTTCCGGCTACGCGCGAGCACACCCACCTTTAGCGCCGGGTTGCCGCGGTGACGCGCGACGAAGGAGCGCAGGTCAGACTCGAAGTAGGGGATCGTTACGGAGAAGCGGACCTCGTCGATGCCGGGCGGAATACCGTAGCGAAAGCGTGCGCCTTCGACAGCCTCGGCCCCGAGCCAGCGCCAGGTTTGGCCTCGGTCCGTGCTGACAGCCGGACCGCGCACGCCGATCACGTTGCCTTTCGTGAACTCGACGTTGAGAGTTCTTCCGGCTCCACCACGTACACGGAAGGACCAGTAGAACCAATCGCCTTCAGTATCGCGAAGGTCTTGGTGCACTTTGATCGTGTCGCCCCTAATCGAATCGACGATGATGTTTCCGCCAGGGATTTCGGCATCCACCCGGACGAGTGCGGCATGGGCAGACACGAGCAGCGTGGGTAGGCACAGACCGGCAAGCAGGCATAGACCGCCGCGCATCTGAAAAGGTTGCCTCCAAATGCTGGAGGGGACCGTTCGCCGGCAACCGTTGGTCATGGTCTTGTGCGCCCATCCTCTTATGGCCCACATCTGCACGGGACTCATCTTCGGTTTTGGCAACGGCAGCGGAAGCTGTCCCAGCGCCGCGCCGCAACCGGCGAAAACGCTTGGGGTCCCTGAATTCATAGGGGAGGCCTTCGGTGGTGCCAGTCCGTAACTTGTTGATATTGATGCGCCGCGCTGAGGATTGTCGTCTCGTCAAAGGCCCGGCCCACGAGCTGTAACCCAACCGGCATACCGGCAGTCGTAAATCCGCAAGGGATCGAGACCGCGGGGCTACCCGTCAGGTTAAACGGAGCAAGGTAAGCCACGTCACTCTTGGCAACGTTCCGATCTTTAGGAGGTTGGGTGTAAGTCCCGGCAATGCCGGTCCCCGGAGTTGTGGGTGTAGCAAGAGCGTCCATGTTCTGAAAAGCCCGGTGTAATTCGTCCGCAATCAGAGTTCTGGTCTGGAGCGCCCGATAATAATCTACCGTCGATAAAAATCCACCCACGGCAATTTCGCTGAACGCGCTCGCACCGTACTTTTCTCTCTTATCCCTGAGATTTTGAAGATGAGCATTGAAGCCTTCAACCCTCAAGATCGTGAAGTCCGCGGAAGGTGCATAGCTCAAATGAGGAATTTCAATTTCGCGCACCTCGGCGCCCAATGAACGAAATACCTCGAGCGCGGCTCGGAACGCCAACGCTACTTCGCTTTCCATTCCAGCAGCTTCCATGTAGGAAGAGCACACCCCCATACGCAAGCCGCGCAGGTTTTTCGAGAGAAGTTCAGCTGCGCTGGGCGGCGTAATTCCAGAGCTGGCAGGATCCGACGGATCAAGCCCAGCGAGTGCAGCCAGCAGGATTGCCGAATCTTCAGCTGACCGCGTGATCACCCCCACGTGATCACAGGAGTAACTCAGCGGCACAACCCCGGAACGCCCGATCCGGCCGTAAGTCGGCTTGAGGCCGGTAACGCCGCAATAAGAAGCCGGCATGCGAATCGATCCTCCGGAGTCTGTCGCAATGGACGCCATCGCCAGGCCCGCTGCGACAGCGACTGCCGAACCGCTGCTCGACAGGCCGGTGGAGGCGCTAAGGTTCCATGGGTTTTGAGCTGGCTTGACGAGGTCCTCGTCGGAAGTTGTTTCACTGAAAGCGAATTCGTTCAGAGTGGCTTTTCCCAGTGTGACGGCGCCACTCTCGCGCAAGCGGGTGACCACATA
>Ga0181524_10004295_pt1 | contig 13278 bp, 5 predicted proteins | sample PEATcosm2014_Bin_34_FD_119761 | JGI IMG/M metagenome (GOLD analysis project Ga0181524, IMG submission 119761) | Peatland microbial communities from MTU Mesocosm Facility, Houghton, MI, USA - PEATcosm2014_Bin05_60_metaG | ecosystem: Environmental > Terrestrial > Soil > Wetlands > Peat | place...
GAGCGCCGACTTGCAGTCGGCTTTGCGCGTACCCCGTCTTCGAATTCGTTGCTCTTGGTTCGGTCTAAGCCGACTGCAAGTCGGCGCTCCGCCTGGGCACCAAGCACTCGCGAATGCGCCCGGTCGATTGGATGCGCGGCCAATTGCCTTGACCTTGCTGCTCGCCAGCCGTATAGTGTCAACGAAGCACGGGATTCTATGACAACGCCTTACCGGAGATTGGATCCGGCCAACCGCTTCGGGCCTGCCACGAGGTTCACCGGCAACCCGGCATTTACGCTCATCGAGTTGTTAGTCGTCATTGCGGTCATCGCCATGCTGGCGGCTCTGCTTCTTCCCGCCCTGACGCGCGCAAAACAAAAGGCTTATATGACGGTGTGCAGGAGCAATCTGCGCCAGTTCAGCCTGGCGATGCACGGCTATCGGTCCGATTATCAGGCTTACCCACCCGATGTTGGAGAAGGGATATTTCCCTATCTTGGCGTGAAGGTGGTGCTTGTCGATGATCCCGTGATGGGCCCCGGCGAGACATCGGGGGTGGGTGTTTATGACTGCCCGGATTATGTTCGGCTCCCGGGTGCGCGCCCAGACCCTACATACGGATTTACTTCCTACGGTTATAATAAGAACGGTGTTGCAGTGTATTTCAACGTGGAGGGAGTGCCGGAGTTTTCGGGGCTCGGCCTGGGGGGTCATGCTCGCACTATCCCCTCAGACCAAGTGCTTCCGCCCCCGCCGGCGGTTGGAGAGGCCGAGGTCCTGCGCCCGGCAGACATGTTTGCATTTGGGGATTCGGTACTCACGTGGGTGAGTGGCGAACGCAAGAACTCCATCCTGGGGTACAGTGGCCTCTGGCTCGCAAACATACGCCCCGGGAATTCCAGGGGAGGAACATTAGGAGGAACCGAGATGCTTCTAGGTGATGGGGTTTACCAGCGCCGGCACAATCTTCGCTTTAACGTCCTGTGTTGCGATGGACACGTCGAAACGTTGAAAATCAAGAACCTTTTTTCTCTTCGTCCCGATGTTCTGGCCAGGTGGAACAACGATAACCAACCCCATCCTGAACTGGTAACGGATTGGGGAAACAGATAAATGAGGTTCGGCGCTGCGCATACTCCCGCAGCGCACGAATCATCTGGTGATGAGATTGACGTGATGCTTGTCGGCAAAATCGCTGAAGCCCCCCGCCTTGAGGATAGCTTTGCTGACGGTAAAGACCTCGTCATCCGGAATTTCCAGCGGCCCGGTCTGGACGACTTGGCCGATGACATAGACTTTGCCGTGAGCGTGTTTCTCCTGCGGTTTGAGGCGGGCCTCGGGGCGCTCGACTTCGGACGACCGATGAGCCTCCTGTGCCTTGGCGAGGGTTGGAATCTCGGCGGCTGAAAGAGCGCGGCTATACAATTTCACTTCCTCCATCTGCCCGAGCCAGCGGTAGGCAAGCGCCTGGCCCGCGGGCCGGAAGCCCAGGTAGAGGTCGCTCGAGGTTTGCGGGGTGATGCTCCCGAGGTTTTCGTGGGCGACAGGAACGCCGTTGAGGTACATCGCTGCCTCGCCGGTCTCCCGGGCGTATGTTAGGGCGACGTGCTGGAAGGCCCGGGTGGTAAGCAGGCCGGCTTCGGACGAAAAGTAGTGATCCATGCCGTTGGCATCGACAAGGTTGGCGTAAAGGCACCCGGGACCGGTCCCCCATGGCAACTGTTCGGAGGCCCAGAAATGGACGCCGTACGGAACAGGGCCGCCACCGGAGTTCCACTCGACAATGGGCCGTGCCAGGGAGAGGTCGCCCGGCTTAATCCACGCCTCGATGGTGAAGCCGGGGCCAAGGCCGACATCCAGGCTCGGGCTGGCCGGGACTTTCACGTCGGCATCAGAGCCGTTGAAGCTAAGGGCAGGCCGTAGTCGGTGGCCGGGCACAAAGGTCACCCCGCCTTCGAGGATGCCGTTGTTTGCGCCTTGGCTGTCGTTGGCATTGCCTTCGCCGGCCCAGCGGCTCACCAGGGCCGCCTGGGGAGGAGGCGTGGGCGAAACGCCGACCACCGGCCGCGGCGTTGTGGCCGTGCCAACGGATGGGCCGACCGGGACAACGTGCTTCCCAGCGCCGCCCGCCGCGTGTATCGCTTCAATTTCGGCCTCTGAAAGAGCGCGGTTATAGACCCCAACCTCATCGATTTGGCCTAGGAATCGCATTCCGGCGCCGGCCTCGAGCCTCACTCCAAAATACAAGTCGCCGATTGTCCGGGGAGTAAAGATGCCGAGGTTGGCCTGGGCAACAATAGCGCCATCCAGGTAAAGGGCCGCATCCCCGTTGCGCCCGTCGTAGGTGGCGGCCAGGTGCTGGAAGCGGTTGGTCGTAAGCACTCCAGCCGGAGAATTGATGAGGTGATGTTGGAGGTTGACGTCCTTGAAGTTGGCCGTGAACGCCCCTGGCCCCACGCCCCCTCCCTCGAGAGTCACCGAGATGTTCAGGATCGTGCCGAAGCCCCCGTAGTTCCATTCCAGAACGGTCCGCTCAGTGGAGAGGTCTGCCGGCCGAATCCAGGCCTCGATGGTCATGCCGGGTCCAGCCCCGACATCGAGCGAGGGCGAAGCCGGCACGCGCACGTTGGCAGTGGTTCCATCAAAACTGAATGCCTGGCCGACTTTGCCGGCCACAAAAGTCATATCACCCTCCAGCACACCATTGTTGGCGCCTGTGCTGTCGTTGGCATTGCCTTCGCCGGCCCACAAGCCCACCAGGCCCGCCGGGACACGAGTTGCGGGCGAAAGACCGGTTGCCGGCATCAGCGGCGTAGCCGGGACGGGAAGGTTTGGGGCAGGGTTCCGGCGGGAACGCTGGAAGAGGTCCTGTAATATTTGTCGGACATCCTGCGGGTCGGCATTGGTGAGGTCGTAGGTTGCAACTATTTGTTGGACAGCCTGCGGGTCGGCATTGGTGAGGTCGTAGGGAGGCCGGCCCCGGAAAACCGGCTGTCCCGGTTGACTTAAAATGGTGGCTGGGGCGGTGAGGCTGGCAACATACTTTCGGGACAATCTGACCAGCGGGGCCTGGTCGGAAAACTCGCGCAGGATGCGGGCGTATTGTGAGCGGGCCTCGTCGGTCCTGCCCAGCCGGCGGTAACATTCGGCCATGCGGAAGATGGCGTTGGCTGCCAATGGCCGCTGGGCGTCGAACTGGGTAATGAGCGTTTGGTAGGACTGAATGGCGGCGTTCAGGTCGAGATTGAGGTCCTCGTCCAGGATGCCCGTTTGGAGCGGGGCGGGTTCCACGGGCGGCCGGATCGCGCGGGACGACGGCGGAGGCGCGACATCAAGCTGCTGGAACCGCATGGCACTCATTACTTGCTGCTCGCCGGGCGGCATCTTCCAAGGCGGAATCCCGTAAGGCCCGGGCAGAACCGTGTCCGCCGTCATTACGAAATTGCCGAGTGTAACCGCAACCGGCTGGCCTGCGAAATTGGAGCCGTCGCTCCATGACTGCACAGACACCTGGAGGTCCTGCAAGAACACGGGATTCCCGGAGCGCGACCCCGCCAGCACCCACGAGCCGTCGGCTGAGCTCCGGTAATAGCCCAGGAGCGTTTCTCCCCTGCGCACCAGCCGCAATGTCCCGTGCCGGTCGCCCGTTGGGATGTTCACGAACGGCCCTGAGCCGAAGGTGTACTGCTCCTGCGTGCCAGGCCCCTGCCCCACCCGAATCATGTTGATCGATGGCCAGACATCCAATCCGAGCCGGATGCCGCTCGAGTCCGGCCAGGTCTTCAGCGTGTAATCAATGTCCATCGTGAAATCCCCGCGCAGGGCGAAGGTCGAAACATAACCGGCACAGATGACGCCCTCTGCATCCGGCTGCGCTCCGGCCGCATAGTCCGCTTCAAACCCGTTGCCCGCCGGGGTCAATTGCACTCCGGAACCGACCAGGTAGCGGCTCCAGGTCGAGGGATCCGAAAAGTTGGACTTGGACAACATGGCCGGCGCGAGCCAGTGGTTGCGGCTGGGCCGGAGCGGGCGGGGCGACAGCGGCGGAGGCGCGACATCAAGCTGCTGGAACGGCACAGGACTCATTGCCTGCTGCTCGCCGGGCGGCATCTTCCAAGGCGGAATCCCATAAGGCCCGGGCAAAACCGTGTCCGCCGTCATTACGAAATTGCCCAGTGTAACCGCAACCGGCTGCCTTCCGAAATCGGAGCCGCCGGTCCATGACTGCACAGACACCTGGAAGTCCTGCAAGAACACAGGATTCCCGGAGCGCGACCCCGCCAGCACCCACGAGCCGTCGGTCGAACTCCGGTAATAGCCCAGAAGCGTTTCTCCCCTTCGCACCAGCCTCAAAGTCCCGTGCCGGTCGCCCGTTGGAATGCTCACAAACGGCCCTGAGCCGAACGTGTACTGCTCTTGCGTGTTAGGCCCCTGGCCCTCCCGAATCATGTTGATCGATGGCCAGACATCCAATCCGAACCGGATGCCGCTCGAGTCCGGCCAGGTCTTCAGCGTGTAATCAATGTCCATCGTGAAATCCCCCCGCAGGGCGAAGGTCGAAACATAACCGGCACAGATGAAGCCCTCTGCATCCGGCTGCGCTCCGGCCCCATAGTCCACTTCAAACCCGTTGCCCGCCGGGGTCAACTGCACCCCGGAGCCGACCAGGTAACGGCTCCAGGTCCACGGATCGGAAAAATTGGACTTGGACGGCGTGGCCGGCGCGAGCCTTTTGCTTCGGCTTGGCCGGGCAATTGGGCCGGTTCGAATTCCGCTATCAACCCACACTGGGCCCTCGGGGCTCGTGACATTCTGATTTCCGGTGTTTTGCCCTGGTCGAGTTTCATTATCAAGCTGCTTGAGCAGCAGCGGGGGCTGCGGTTGGCTGGTGGTGGCCCTCGCCCCCCTCCAGAACGGAACTCCATAAGGCCCGGGCAAGACCGTGTCCGCCGTCATTACGAAGTTGCTCAGGACTATCCCAACCGCCTCATGCCCAAAGGTCGAAGTGTCGGTCCATGAGCAAACATACACCTGAAAATCGTTGGCGAACACGGGATCGCCTGACCGCGACCCCACCAGCACCCAGGACCCGTCGGTCGAATTCCGGTAATAGCCCAGCAGCGTCTCCCCTGTGCGAACCAGCCGCAAAGTCCCGTGCCGGTCATCCGTTGGAACGCTCACAAACGGCCCTGCGCCGAAGGTATACCGCTCCGCCGCGTCCGGCCCCTGACCCGTGCGATTCATGTTGATCGATGGCCAGATATCCAGCCCGAGCCGAACTCCGCTGGAGGCCGGCCAGGTCGTCAGCGCGTAATCAATCTCCATCGTGAAGTCGCCGCGCAACGCGAAGGTTGATGAATAACCGGCGCAGACGCCGGGCCCGGTGCCTGGGCTGGGCTGAGTGTTTGCCGCATAGTCCACTTGAAACCCGTTTCCCGACGGGGTCACTTTCACCCCGGAGCCAATCACGTGGCGGGTCCAGGTGGACGCATCGGAAAAATTGGAGTTCTGAGGGGTGCCTCCAGGGTCGGCTGCGGCGGAGATGCACACGGCGGCCAGGGCCAGCGGGCCTCGGAGAAACGCCAGCGAATGGAATAGACCTTCTTGTTTCATACTCGATGTGTTTTTTGGGTTTTGATTCATAATCAGTGAGGACGGCCCTGCCTGACACTGGCGTCGCAAAGAAGCTCGTAGCCGTGGATTGGGCAGCGCACGAGGACTTCCTGTGGGTGTTCCTGATTGACGTTCGGTCCGGATCGGACCTGGTAGGTCACGTTGACGGCGCGCAGACGCACGAAGTCGGCGGCGGCTTGCCGGAAAGAGTCCGCGGGGCAGACCAAAATCCTTGGGGTGGACAGTTCGTTGGACATGACCATGAAGTGGCTGAAGGAGTTGCGGTCAAAGCCACCGTCGCCTCGGGCGCACAATTCGAGGGTGCCGCCCTCGTTGGTCGGGACGCTGAAGGGGAACTTGTCCCGGTTGTCCAACGCCCAGGTCTTGAAGGAAATGCCAAGCTCCTTGAGGTTGTTGAGGCAACTCATGCTTTGGGCCTGGGCGAGTTGGGGTTCGGGCGAAACGGCCTCCGCCGGCAGCGGCGCCGCACCCGTGCCAAAGAGCGGGGCAGCCGGGACGGGGTGCTTCCCGGCGCCGCCGACCACGTGGACCGTCTCAATCTCGGCCTCTGAAAGGGCGCGGCTGTAGACCGCAACCTCATCGATTTGGCCCACGAAGTGCATCACGCCGCCGGCCTCGGAACGTCTTACTCCAAAGTACAAGTCGCCGATAGTCCGCGGAGTGAAGACGCCGAGGTTGGCCTGGGCGACGATGGCGCCGTCCAGGTAAAGCACCGCATCCCCACTGCGCCCATCATAGGTGGCGGCCAGATGCTGGAAACGGTTGGTCGTGAGCACCCCGGGCGGAGAGTTGATCAGGTGATGCTGGAGGTTGATGTCCTTGAAGTTGGCGGTAAAGGCCCCTGGCCCAACACCCCCGCCCTCGGCGGTCACCGAGATGTTTAGCAGCGTGCCGAAGCCCTCGTAGTTCCATTCGACAACGCACCGTTCATTGTAAAGGTCCGCCGGCCGAATCCAGGCCGCGATGGTCATGCCGGTTCCCGCCCCGACATCGAGGGAGGGCGAAGCGGGCACGCGCACGTCGGCAGTGATTCCATCCAGACTGAAGGCCCGGCCGACTTTGCCAGGCACGAAAGTCACGCCGCCCTCCAGCACGCCATTGTTGGCGCCTGTGCTGTCGTTGGCATTGCCTTCGCCTGCCCAAAAGCCCACCAGGCCATCCGGGAGACGAGTTGCGGGCGAAAAGCCGTTCGGCGGCATCGGCGCCACGCCGGGGCTGGGGAAGGTGGGGGCAGGGTACTGGCTCCTGAGAAGTGGAGGTCTGGGCGTATTCGGAATCGGCGGTATCATTGGACTTGGAATCGGCGCTTGCCTCAGGTTTGAAAAGGTGGTTTGGGCGGTGAGGCTGGCGAGATATTTGCGGCACAGGCTGACCAGCGGGGCCTGGTCGGAAAACTCGCGCAGGATGCGGGCGTATTGTGAACGGGCCTCGTCGGTCCTGCCCAGGCGGCGGTAACACTCGGCCAAACGGAAGATCGCATTGGCTGCCAAGGCCCGCTGGGCGTCGAACTGCGTAACGAGCGTTTGGTAGGACTGGATGGCGGCGCTCAGGTCGAGATTGAGGTCTTCGTCCAGGATGCCCGCTGGCAGCGCGGCCGATGGCAAAGGCTGAAAGCTGCGGGGCGACGGCGGAGGCGCGACATTAAGCTGGCTGAACGGCGCGGGCCTGATTACCTGCTGCGCGCCGGGCGCGGCCTTCCAGGACGGAATCCCGTAAGGCCCGGGCAAAACCGTGTCCGCCGTCATCACGAAATTGCCCAGTGTAATGGCAACCGGCTGCCCGCCGAAAGTGGAGCCGTCGGTCCACGACTGCACGGACACCTGGAAGTCCTGCAAGAACACCGGGTCCCCGGAACGCGACCCTACCAGCACCCACGACCCGTCGGTCAAGCTCTTGTAATAGCCCTGCAGCGTCCCTCCCGCGCGCACCAGCCGCAACGTCCCGTGGCGGTCGTCCGTTGGAATGCTCTCATACGGCCCTGCGCCGAAGGTGTGCCACTCTTGCGTGTAAGGCCCCTGGCCCTGCCGAATCATGCAGATATGCGGCCAGACGCCCAATCCCAACCGAACCCCGCCGGAGGCCGGCCAGGTCTTCAGCGTGTAATCGATGTCCAGCGTGAAATCCCCTCGCAGGGCAAAGGTGGACATATAACCGCCACAGATGGCGTTGTTTGCACCCGGCTGCGTTCCGGCTGCATAGTCCACTTCAAACCCGTTGCCCGCCGGGGTCAATTGCACCCCGGAGCCGAGCACGTGACGGGTCCAGGTGGATGCATCAGAGAAATTGGAGTTCTGAGGGGCGGCTGCCGGGCTGGCTGAGGCGGAGGCCCGCACTTCGGAATCGGAGAGGGCGCGATTGTAAAGCCGCACGTCATCAATCGCGCCACTGAAGTAGTTGTGGGTGGGGTCTGCGATCTGGCTTGAGCCAATCGTGAAATCCGCCATGCTGTAACCGGGGGAGGAGTTGGTTATGGGCCCGCCAAGGATGAAGGAAGCAACCGATGCGCCGTTGGTGAACAGAATGGCCTTGGCGCCGTCATAGACAAGCGCCACGTGCGTCCAGACCCCTTTGGGGACGGCAACTGTCGTTTCGCTCCAGGTCTCAGGAACCCCTCCGCAGGAAAGAGCGCAGGCCAAGGATCCACCTCGCAGGGCGATCTGATATTCAAACTCCTTGTCCGCAATCATCTGGGTGAATCCACCTCCGGCCTGGGGCTCAATCCAGGCAGTCAGCGTCAAGGCGCGCGTGAGTGCGAGGGCTGGAGGGTGGCCGAAGTCGATGAACGCGGACACCCCGTCGAAGAGCCAAGCCGAGTTGGGGTAGCCAAACCGGTCCGTCGTCAGGGTCGCGCCGTGCATGGTCCCATTGATGTTGTTTCCGCTCGCATCGTTGCCATTCCCCTTGGAAGGGTAGAACGCCACCAGGCCGTTATTGCGGAAGACCTGGGGTTGGGCCTGAAGCGCCATACCCAGGGTCAATGTGAGAATTGCCTGCAACGCTTTCTTCATATCGGCTGACATTCTGGACCAACCGGACGGGTGGGTTGTTACGGTTCTGTAACTTCGGCGTCCTATTGTCCAGGTCATTCGGATGCGATTAAAAGTGTCGGTCCGCTCACGGCACTTCTTTGCCCCGGAGGGGCTTGCGAGAATAGCCCGGCGTTTCAACGCCGGGTGAGCGGACCGAAAACGTGGATCCGTCCCGAAGGGACGGCTGAGGGCAAGGTGTGCTCTCAATCGTCCCTTCGGGACGAGAATCCCTTTTCTGGTCTCCCCGGCGTTGAAACGCCGGGCTATTGTCAGATGTCCCTCCGGGACAGAGCTTCCGATATGCATGCCCGACACTTTTAATCGCACCCAGGCTATTCTGCATCGGCTCCTTCGGGCGGCAATTCCAGGCGATAGCCCACGCCGTGGACGGTGGTAATCCAGCGGGGCTGTTCAGGATTGTCTTCGATTTTTTGGCGGAGGCCGACGATGTGCTTGTCCACGGTGCGGGTGGTGGGGAAGGCCGTGTAGCCCCAGACGACGTCCAGGAAGCGGTCGCGCGAGACGGCCTCGCCGGGGCTTTCGAGCAGCAGGCGGAGCATCGCAAATTCCTTGGGCGTGAGCTCGAGCGGTTGGCCGGCTCGCCAGGCGCACTGCCCGGGGAAGTCAATTCTCACCGCGCCGAAGGCAACGGTAGAGAGGGCCCGGGTCTGGCGCTGTGCCCGCCGCCAGAGCGCGCGCACCCGGGCCAGCAACTCGTCCCGGCTGAAGGGTTTGACCAGGTAATCATCGGCGCCGGCATCCAAGCCGGTGACGCGGTCTTCCACGCTGCCCTTGGCTGTGAGAAACAGGATGGGCGTGGGGATGCCCAACCGGCGCAATTCGGCGCAAACGGCAAAGCCGTCGAGCTTGGGCATCATGACGTCCAGGACGATGAGATCGGGCTTTTCCTGGATGGCCTTGTCCAGCGCGGTGGCGCCGTCGGCGGCGAGCAGGACGCGGTAGCCGCGGCGCTCCAGGCAATCGCGGAGGACGGTCCGCATGGGCAGTTCATCTTCGACGACGAGAATGCGGGGGAGCGGATTCATGGCGTGGGCCTGGGGACGAGGGGCAATTCGAGGGTGAAGCGGCTGCCCTGGCCGAGGGCGCTACTCACGCTCACTTTGCCGCCATGGGCCTCGGCGACGTATTTCACAATGGCCAGTCCCAATCCAACGCCCTGGGTCGAGCGCCGCAATTCGGAGCCGCAGCGATAGAAGCGATCGAAAATCCGCTCGTGCTCCTCCGGCGGGATGCCCTGGCCGGCATCCTCGACCCAGAGGCGCAGGGTCGCCGGCGGCAGGCCATCGGGCCGCTGCCGCGGACCTTGGGTGACTTTGGAATCTCTGTCGCGACCTTTGTCGCGACCTTTGTCGAACTTGGCCGGTTTTCGACAAAGGCGGCGACAAAGACGGCGACAAAGGTCGGGAAGGTTACCCAAAGTCAGTGGCAGTGGGCCGTCCGGCGACGGTTGGGGGCCCGTGAGCCGCGAATGCATGCCAAGAGCCGCGAATGGAGCCGAGGCTGGGCCGTTGGGCGAGGGTTTGCGGGAGGAAGCCGGGCCGAACTCCACGCCGATGGCGACATTGGCGTCCGGGGGCGAGTGTTTGATGGCATTATCGATGAGATTGACCAGGGCCTGCTGCAGCGCACGGCCATCCAGCTCCACCGGGCGGCATTGTCCCTGGAAGGTCGCCGTCAGGGTAACGCGCCCTTCCGCCGCGCAAGGCTGCATTAGCTTCACGGTGGCCTCGACCAGCGGCTGCAGGTCGGTCGACTCGAAGATGTATTGTTGCCGGCCCTGTTCCTGGCGGGCAAAGTCGAGCACATTCTCGATGAGCCGCGAGAGGCGGCGGCATTCCTGGTGGATGAGGTGGTGGTAATCTCGGCTCCGGGCCGGGTCGGGCGCGGTGAAGTCCTCGAGTTCCTCGGACATGAGGCGGATGGAGGCGATGGGGGCGCGGAGTTCGTGCGAAACGGCGGAAACGAAGTTGTCCTTAAGCTCGTTAAGCTGCTGCTGCCGGCGGAAGGCGCGCCAGGCGGTGAAAAAGCCCGCCAACACCGCGGCCACGGAGGCCGCGATGAGCGCGCCGAACCAGATGGTGCGCTTGTGCTGCCGAGCATACAATTGGCCCGGCGCGCTGAGATGTACGCTCACCCGGGCGTCGGGGGCGGCGTGGTCGGGCGACAGGCTGGCCGAACCGGCCGCCAATAGGTCGCCGGCGGGGGCATCCGGCCCGAGGCGCCGGCCCGCCAGTTCAACGGACACCCCCAGGTAGGCAGGCACGACCATCCGGGCCAGTGTCTCGTGGATGATCTGCCGGGCCTGCTCCTCGGGCCGGGCGACCAGCCAGTAGTTCGTTCCGGCGGGGTGCCAGGTGACCAGCCAATCGCTAAACGGGGTCAGCCGAAGCCAGCAAGAGCGGAAGGTCATCGCGCCGTTGGTGGCGTCGCCCGCCGCCGCCTCGGCGACCTGGGATTGCAACGCCCGTGCCAGTTCATGGGCTTGCACGACCTGGAGCCAGCCAGCCACCAAGGGTTGGCTCGTCTCTCTCGCTGCAACCTGGCGCAAAAGCATAAGTGACAGTGGCGAGGGGGCGAACACCGCTTGGGCGCAAATAGCGTTGATGAGCTCCTCCCGTGGCCCGCTTCTCCAACCGGCCTTTGTGCCGCCGGCTGAAGCCGGCGTTCCGTCGGCCAATTTCAACAGTTGGACCTGTGCGTAAGTCTTCAAAGAGTAACCCGCCTCGCCCACCGCGTCAGGGTATCGGGCTGCCACCTGTTCGAGAAACTTCCGGGCCTTTGCCGGTTCACCTTGTTTGAGGCAAAGCAGGCCCAGGCGATAGCAGCCCGCGGCTGCAAAACGCTGGAGGGGAGCCTGGGCCAGGAAGCGTTCTCCGGCGGCGATGGCGGCGGCCACATCATTGCCGGCTGCGGCCGGGCTGCACAGCGTGGTCCATTCCGCGCGCTGGGCCTGAGGCAATTCGTCTTCGTCGAGGGGTTGGGGGGCCGGCTCCGGAGAGAGGGGCGGCGGGTAAACCAGGCCGGCCTGGGCATCGACCAGGCAGGCGAGGCGCCCCGGGGATTTGCGGGCGAGGCCAAGAACCGGCTCGTCCTGGGGCCGGCCTGGCAACTCGCGCCACCGTTCCAGGGCGGCCAAATCAGCCTGCTGGAGGGCAAGGGCCTTGGGCAACAGGTCCCGCGCCAGGGCAGAGACGATTAGCCTCCCTTGTTCGGAGGCCTCCCGTTCCGCCAGGAGGCGGTCCTGGCGCAACGAATAAAAGCCGGCGCTCCCCAGCAGGATAGCCGGCAGCACAATCAGCGTCCCCTGCCAGAAAAAGCCCGGCCTGGATGCGCCCCGCATTTTCGGCCCGCTCGTCCGGTTCACAGCCATGAGTTTAGGCGCAGGATAGCCGGAGGGCGAGACAAGATGTTACGGTTTTGTAACCTCTTTGCCTGACGGGGGGAGCGTGGGGAGCGTGGAGAGCGTGGAGCGTGGAGAGCGTGGAGCGTGGAGAGCGTGGAGCGTGTGGAGCGTGGAGCGTGGAGCGTGGCGAGCGTGGAGAGCGTGGAGCGTGTGGAGCGTGGAGCGTGGAGCGTGTGGAGCGTGTGGAGCGTGGAGCGTGAGAGCGTTGGGGCGTGAGGAGGAGCGTGGCGAGCGTGAGAGCGTGAGAGCGTGGCAAGTGCTACGATGGCCTCACGCTCTACGCTCCGACGCTCCACGCTCCACACGCTCCACGCTCCCCACGCTCCCCCCAAGCACGATCCCTACGGCTGCGGGACGGCTGCGCCATCCTTGCGTGGGTCGGAGGCGCCGTAATTGACGTCGGCGGCGAAATCGCGCATGACGGCCTGGCCGCCGCCGACGGCGCTGGCGAAGGGGCCGCGCACGTCGAGTTGATGTCCCTTGGCAGCCAACTGGGCGCGAATGCCGACAGGGACGCGGTCCTCGATTTGGACGTCGCACCCGGAGAAGGTCTGCTTGGTGAAGCGGGGGGCCTCGAGGGCGGCCTGGATATTCATGTTGTGGTCCACGAGGTCGGAGACGAATTGAGCATGGGCCTGGGCCTGGTTCCAGCCGCCCATGATTCCGAAGGCGATGCGGACCTGGTCTTTGGCCATGAAGCCAGGGATGATGGTGTGAAGGGGACGCTTTCGCCCGGCGAGGAGGTTTGGGCTTTGGGGCTGGAGACTGAAGAGGGCGCCGCGGTTTTGGAGGGCAAAGCCGGCGCCCTCGGGGACGAGGCCGGAACCGAACGAGTTGTAGTTGCTCTGGATGTAGGAGACCATGTTGCCGTCGGAATCCACGACGCAAAGGTACGTGGTATCGGTGCCGGCGGGGGGTTGGCCGGCATCGGCCTGGGCGTTGGCCTTGTCCGGGTCAACGAGCTTTGCGCGTTGGAGGGCATAAGCCTTCGAGAGCAGGCCCGCGACGGGGACGCGGTAGAAGGCGGGGTCGCACACGTAACGGAGCAGGTCGGCATAAGCGAGCTTCTTGGCCTCGATCATGAGATGGAGCGACTGGGCAGAGCCGGGGCCGAATCGGGCGAGGGGAAAACTCTCCATCAGGTTGAGCATGATGAGGGCGGCAATTCCCTGGCCGTTGGGCGGCAACTCCCAAACGGTCCAGCCGTGA
>Ga0181524_10004297_pt1 | contig 13274 bp, 9 predicted proteins | sample PEATcosm2014_Bin_34_FD_119761 | JGI IMG/M metagenome (GOLD analysis project Ga0181524, IMG submission 119761) | Peatland microbial communities from MTU Mesocosm Facility, Houghton, MI, USA - PEATcosm2014_Bin05_60_metaG | ecosystem: Environmental > Terrestrial > Soil > Wetlands > Peat | place...
ACGCCTGCCTGCCAACCTGCTCCAGGCGCAGCGCGACTTCTTCGGCGCGCACACTTATGAGCGGGTGGACAAACCCCGCGGCGAGTTTTTCCACACCAACTGGACAGGCCGTGGCGGCAAAGTGGCCTCGGGCCAATATAACGCGTAGAAGAAGGATCAAATATGAAATACGGGCTCAACATTCAACCCTCCGGGGCCCTGGATTTCTTATCCCTTGGCGCCCTTGTCCACCGGCTCGATCCAGGGATCATTCCGTTTCGCAAGGCCACTGAATGCCAAATCCACGTCAGCGGCGGAGAGTTCAACTGCGCCGCCAACCTGGCGGACTGCTTTCGCTTGCAAGCGGGCATAGCGACGGCGATGGTGGACTATCCCATCGGCGACCTGATCGCCGAGCGCGTGCGCGCCATGGGTGTGAAGCCTTTCTACAAGCATTTCAAGCACAATGGCGTGAACGGCCCCAACATGGCGGCCGTCTATAGTGATCGCGGCTTCGGCGTGCGCGCTCCCGTGGTTTTCTATAATCGTGCGAACGAAGCCGGGTCCATGCTCAAACCCGGCGACTTCAATTGGAAGTCCATCTTCGCTTCGGGCGTCCGCTGGTTTCACAGCGGAGGAATCTTTGCGGCCTTGTCTGAAACCACCGGCGAGCTCATTGCCGAGGGGATGAAGGCGGCCAAGGCAGCGGGCTCAATCACTTCGTTCGATCTGAACTATCGCGCCAAGCTCTGGAACATCTGGGGCGGCCACGAGCGCGCCCTGGCGGTGATCGCGCGCATCGTGGAGCACGTGGACGTCCTGGTGGGAAACGAAGAGGATCTGCAAATGGGTTTGGGAATGCCGGGTCCAAAAGTCGCGGCGAAATCCAAGCTTGACCCCAGCGCCTTCTTCTCCATGATTGAAAAGGTGGTGACGAGCTATCCCCATGTCAAAATCGTGGCGACCACCCTTCGCGAAGTGGCTTCGAGTAGCTGGCACGGTTGGGGCGCGGTGGCATGGATCGATGGCAATACCTATCTGGCGCCCACCGTGGACCTGGATGTTTTCGATCGCGTGGGCGGCGGCGATGGCTTCGCCTCCGGGTTCTTTTACGGATTGCTGACAGGTGAAGAGCCGGAAGAGGCCGTAAAGCTGGGCTGGGCCCACGGCGCGTTGCTGACCACCTACCCGGGCGATACCACCATGGCTACCATCGAGCAGGTGCGGGCCTTCGCCAAAGGCGGATCGGCGCGCATTCAGCGCTAGCGGGAACGCTCGGCTTCAGTGAAAAGCATCGGGATTAACTTGCCCAATTTCATCGCCCCCGAAATCCAAAATCTCCAAGCTTGAATCCCCACGGTATATTATAATCGGATACTCCTGTGCGCTCCTTTCCGGCAATGGCGGCATCTAAATGTCATAGGGCTTTGAAAGTGCAAGGCAGGGGAGTGCCACGACAGATTTGCGATCTCAATCGACCTCATGCCCCTGGAGGACTAATCGCTTGGAAGGTCAAACTGCTTCTGTAACCTCGAATTCCAGTCTCAGTCCGTCGCAGCTCGACCAGCTTTGCATCAACACCATCCGCTTTCTTGCCGTTGATGGCGTCCAAAAAGCCAACTCCGGCCATCCGGGGATGCCCATGGGGGCCGCGCCGATGGCGTATGTGCTCTGGACTCGCCACCTGAAACACGATCCTGCCAAACCTGCCTGGCCGAACCGTGACCGTTTTGTGCTTTCCGCAGGGCATGGCTCGATGCTGCTATATAGCCTGTTGCATCTGACGGGATACGACATGCCGATCGCGGAGTTGCAACAGTTTCGACAGTGGGGAAGCAAGACGCCGGGCCATCCTGAACATTGGCTGGTCCCTGGAATTGAGACCACTACGGGTCCGTTGGGACAGGGATTCGGCAACGGCGTCGGCATGGCGATTGCCCAAAAATATCTGGCCGCGCACTTCAATCGCCCTGGTCATGAGATTGTCGATTACAAAATCTATGCCATCGCGGGCGATGGCTGTTTGATGGAAGGCATATCGTCGGAAGCCGCGTCACTGGCGGGCCATCTTCAGCTCGATAATCTCATTTATTTCTACGACGACAACCACATTTCCATTGAAGGTGACACCCAACTGGCCTTCACGGAGGACCGCGGCAAGCGCTTCGAGGCTTACGGATGGTTTGTACAAAAGCTTGGTGACGGAAACAATTTGGAGGCCATCGACGCGGCGATTCGCGCTGCCCAAGCGGAGCGCGGACGGCCGTCGATCATCATGATTCGCACGCACATTGGTTACGGCAGTCCCAATAAACATGACACCGCGGAGGCTCACGGCACGGCGCTCGGTGTCGAGGAAGTCAAACTCACCAAGCAGAACCTCGGGTGGCCCCTCGAGCCGCCGTTCCTGGTGCCGGATCAGGCGCGCGCGCATTTCCGCTTGGCGCTGGGAAAAGGCGCCGAAGCCGAGGCCGAGTGGCAGGCCAAACTGGCGGCTTACCGCGCGGCATTTCCGGATCTCGCGGCGGAGTGGGACCGGTATACTCGGGGCGAATTGACGCCGGGCTGGCAAGCGAAGATCCCCACTTTCAGTTCCACCGAAAAGCCTATGGCAACGCGGCAGGCATCCGGCAAGGTTCTAAACGCCCTCTCGCCCGTTCTTCCCACCTTGCTGGGCGGCTCGGCGGACCTGGCGCCTTCCACCGACACTTTGATCAAAGGTGAAAAGGATTTTGAGCCCGGCAATTACGGCGGCCGCAACTTCCACTTCGGGGTTCGCGAACACGGCATGGCCTCGGTCATGAATGGCATGGCCCTCAGCGGATTGATTCCTTACGGCGCCACGTTCTTTGTCTTTTCAGACTACCTACGGCCGTCGCTGCGCCTCGCCGCGGTGATGGGCGTTCACGCGGTTTTCGTTTTTACCCACGACAGCGTCTTCCTGGGCGAGGACGGCCCCACCCACGAGCCGGTTGAACATCTGGCAGCTTGCCGCATCATTCCGCATCTGTGTTCCATCCGCCCGGCAGACGCGAACGAAACCGCCGTGGCGTGGCGGGTGGCGCTTGAACATAAAAGCGGCCCCGTCGCTTTGATGTTGACCCGCCAGGCCCTGCCGATTTTTGATCGCAGCAAGTACGCCTCAGCGCAGGGATTGGAAAAGGGCGCGTACATCTTTGCCGATGCCGCGGGGAAGACGCCGGAACTCATTTTGATTGCCACCGGATCAGAGGTGGCGCCGTCGCTCGAGGCTTACGAGAAGTTAGGTTCGGAAGGCATTGCCACGCGCTTGGTGAGCATGCCTTCGTGGGATCTCTTCGAAAAGCAGCCGCAGTCCTATCGGGACGAAGTGCTGCCGCCGGGGGTCACGGCGCGGCTCGCCGTAGAGGCCGGGGTGCCTTTCGGCTGGGAACGGTACGTGGGGTCCCAGGGCGCCGTGCACGGAATTAATCGCTTTGGCGCGTCTGCTCCGTATAAAATCATTGCGGAAAAGTTGGGCTTCACAGGGGCACACATCGCCGAACTGGCGCACAAGCTTTTGGGCCGCTGATCAGTTCAGGGTGTAAGGCTTAGCAGGTTGATGAATAGGTCCTCGTGGCCTCTGACCAGGCCGAGGGGGAGTTGTAGCGCTGAGTTTTCGCCCGCAGGTGGCGGCCTGAAGGACGGCGCCACATGAGCCCAAGATATGCCGACCCTGTGCGCCGCTCAGGGCAGGATTTAAATGTTAGGGCTCCAGGGTTTTTGTAAGTCTCCTGCGCCACTTGGATGCCAGCCGCGCAGCGAAGTCATGAAGGAGGATTCTCTTATGAGCAGCAATCCACTGCGGGTCTTGAACAGCTTGGGCCAGAGCGTTTGGTTCGATTACATCCGCCGCTCGGAGCTGACTTCCGGGCATCTAAAAGCGCTGGTTGATGCCGATGGGGTCTCGGGAGTTACGTCCAATCCCAGTATTTTTGAGAAAGCCATCGCCGGCAGCAACGACTACGACGAGGCGATCCGGAAATTGGTGGAGGCGGGCGAAGAGACGCCGCTGATATTCGAAGCCCTGGAAGTCGAAGACATTCGCACCGCCGCCGACATCTTCCGCCCGGTTTATGACTCCACCGAAGGCCGGGATGGCTTTGTCAGCATCGAAGTGGCGCCCACCTTGGCTCGCGACACGCAGGGCACGATTGCGGAAGCGCACCGCCTCTGGCAGAGAGTTGACCGGCCGAACGTCCTGGTGAAGGTCCCGGGAACAGCGGAGGGCCTGCCCGCCATCGAGCACCTCTTGGGCGAGGGCATCAACATCAATATCACCCTGCTGTTTGCCATCGAGCGCTACGAGGAAGTGGCTTGGGCCTATATTGCCGCGTTGGAAAAACTGGCGCGAGAAGGGAAGCCGCTTGACCGCATTGCCTCGGTGGCCAGCTTTTTTGTGAGCCGCATCGATGTGATGGGTGACCAACAGCTCGCAGCGAAAATACCTGCGGCAAAGAACGCGGAGGAAAAGCAGCGCCTGGAATGGCTGGAGGGCAAGACGGCCATTGCCAATGCCAAACTCGCTTATGTGAAATTCAAGGAGATCTTCGCCAGTGCGCGGTTCCAGGCCTTGGCGAAAAAGGGCGCGCGGGTGCAGCGCATGCTCTGGGCTTCCACCGGCACCAAGAACCCGAATTACAGCGACACGCTTTACATCGACACGCTGATTGGTCCCGACACCATCAACACCATGCCGGTGGCCTCACTTGCGGCCTACCGCGATCACGGCAAGCCCGCTCCCCGGATTGAGGAGGGCTTGGACGAGGCCCGGAGCGTGATGCAACAGTTGGCAGAAGAGGGCCTTGACCTGGCGGTGATGACGCGGAAGTTGGAAGAACAGGGGGTGGACTTATTCACCAAGGACTACGAAAAGTTGCTTGCGGCACTCGCCGAAAAGCGCCGGCAATATGCCCTGCCGCCGGTGCAGCCTGCGGCGATCGATGCCAGCTTGCAGGCAGCCACCCATGCGGCGCTCGAGCGGCTGGAGGCGCAAGGTTTTTCGCGCCGTTTATGGGAACGTGATGCCACGCTCTGGAAGCAGGATCCCGACCATCAAAAAATCATCCGCAACGCCCTAGGTTGGCTGACCGTTGCTCAGACGATGCTGAAACAATTGGACGTCCTCGAGGGTTTCCCCCAGGAGATCAAGAGCGCGGGCTTCACCCAGCAGGTTTTGCTGGGCATGGGAGGAAGCAGCCTCTGCCCGGATGTTTGTCGCGCCACCTTTGGCACGCGGCCCGGCTTCTTACCCTTGACCGTGCTGGATTCCACCGTCCCCGCCAGCGTCGCGGCGGTGGAGGACTCGGTGGACCTTGCCAACACGCTTTTTCTGGTCTCGAGCAAGTCCGGCGGGACGACCGAAACCACGAGTTTCTTCCAGTACTTCTATGATCGCGTCCGGTCGATCAAAGGCGACAAAGCCGGAGAGAATTTTGTGGCGATTACCGATCCGGGGACGTCACTGGAAAAACTGGCCAAGGAGAAGAACTTCCGGCGCGTATTTCCGGGGCAGCCGGATATTGGCGGCCGCTATTCGGCCCTCTCGAATTTTGGCATGATCCCGGCGGCGCTGGCCGGTGTGCACGTTCACGGATTGCTGGAACGCGCTGCGCACATGGCCGCAGCCTGCGGAGCAAATGTGGCCGCAAAGGATACTCCCGGCCTCGTCCTGGGCGCGGCTCTGGGCGCTGCCGGGCTGAGCGGCCGCGACAAGATCACTTTTGTGATTTCTCCTGCCATCGAAACTTTCGCCGATTGGGTGGAGCAACTCATTGCGGAGAGCACCGGCAAGGAAGGGAAGGGGTTGGTCCCCGTGGCGGGCGAGGCGCTGCACGGGCCGGCCGCCTATCGCCAGGACCGGCTGTTCGTGCAAATCAAGCTCACCTCTGAGGCGGACGAGGCTACGGAATGTGCGCTCCAAGCGCTGGAGGCAGCCGGGCATCCGGTGATCCGAATTATCCTGCGCGATGTGCTTGACCTCGGCGCGGAGTTTTTCCGCTGGGAAGTGGCTACGGCCACCGCCGGCGCGCTCTTGGGCATCGATCCTTTCGATCAGCCCAATGTGCAGGAGAGCAAGGACAACACCAAGAGCCTGCTGGCGGAATACCGCGCGCAAGGCAAATTCCCGGAGGGTGATCCACTCCTGGAATCTGACGGCTTAAAGGTCTATGGCGACGCGGCAACCCTGGGAGCGGCGGCAACATCGGTGGGGGGAGCGCTCGCGGCCTTTTTGAACCAGGGACGGCCGGGGGACTATGTAGCCTTGATGGCATACATTCAGCCTACGCCGGAGCACACCGTGGCGCTGCAATCGCTGCGTCAGAGCTTGCGCGAAGCTTCCCATTTGGCGACCACCCTCGGGTACGGCCCGCGCTTTTTGCACTCCACCGGGCAACTCCACAAGGGTGGAGCGAACAACGGCCTTTTCATTCAGATCACCGCGGACGACGCCCAAGATTTGCCGATTCCCGGCGAGCCTTACACGTTCGCGGTTTTAAAGCACGCGCAAGCGCTGGGGGATTTACGTTCGCTCGCGAGCAAGCAGCGGCGTTTCCTCCGCCTGCATCTGGGCGGCGACGCGGGCGCTCAACTGGCGCGGCTGGGGCGCCTTGTACAAGACGCCCTCAGGCCTTCGGTGCACGCGACGGCGGGATAACAGGGCTTTTCACAACAAGTTATTGCCAACAACCCGATGCTGATGCGAGGTCGTGGGACAATTTGAGATTGTAGCGGCGAGTTTACCTCACCATGAAGTAGCGGCGAGTTTATCCGTCGGCTGACGGGCCAAATGGCGGCGTAAAGCCGCCTCGACATCAAATTGACCACAACCCGATGCGAGGAGAGGTCCCATGCCGGAAACAGCCGAGTTGGTCAACCCCTTGCGTGAAGGAATCCGTATACGCCGGACGCCCGATCCGTGTGCAATGGTCATTTTCGGCGCCTCCGGCGACCTCACCGAACGCAAACTGATTCCGGCGCTCTTCTATCTTACGCGCGAGCGCATGCTGCCTCCCGGGTTCGCCGTAGTGGGCTGCGGGCGCACTGCCAAGACCGATGAACAGTTCAGCCAGGAAATGTCAGAGGCGGTGAGGAAGTTTCTCCACCTGACGCCGGAGAGCGACGCCTTTGTGGAAGGCTTCGCGAAAGGACTGCATTATGTCACCGGCGAATTCAGCACTCCTGAGGCTCACCAGAAACTCGCGGACACCCTGGATCACCTTGACCAGGAGCATGGAACCGCGGGCAACCGGCTTTTTTATCTCGCCACCCCGCCAAGCTTTTTCCCCGTCACCGTCAAGCATATGGGCGCCGCCGGGTTGGCCAAACCCAAGGATCGGGGAAAAACCTGGACGCGCATCATCCTGGAAAAGCCCTTCGGGCGAAGCCTGGAAAGCGCCCGCGAATTGAATCAAACGGTCACCAGCGTCTTCGAGGAAGATCAGGTTTATCGCATCGATCACTACCTGGGGAAAGAGACGGTGCAGAACCTGTTGGTGTTCCGATTCGCCAACGGCATCTTTGAACCCTTCTGGAATCGCCGCTACATTGACCACGTGCAAATCTCGGTGGCGGAAGAGTTGGGGGTGGAGAATCGGGGCGCTTACTACGAAGAGGCCGGCCTGCTGCGCGATATGATTCAAAATCATGTGCTCCAGTTGCTGAGCCTGGTGGCGATGGAGCCTCCTGCCACCTTTCAAGCCACCGCGGTGCGCGATGAGAAGGCCAAAGTCATGCGCGCGCTGCGCCCCATCCACCTGGAGCGCGTGCCGGAATTCGTATTGCGGGGCCAGTATGTGGAAGGCTTCGTGGGGGGCAAGAAAGTGCCTGCCTACCGGACGGAACCCAAGGTTTCGCCCACCTCGAACACCGAAACCTATGCGGCGTTCAAATTCTTCATCGACAATTGGCGATGGGCGGACGTCCCCTTCTACGTCCGCTCCGGCAAGCGGTTGCCCAAGCGCATATCCGAAATCGCAATTCAGTTTCGCCGCGTGCCGCACCTCCTATTCCACGGCGCGGGCGCGGAGGGAATTGAGCCCAACATCCTGGCAATTCGCATCCAACCGAATGAGGGTATTTCGCTGAAATTCTGTGCCAAACTTCCCGGGACCACCATGCAGATTCGCCCGGTGGAGATGGAATTCCTTTACGGAGAATCGTTCGGCGCCGCTCCGCCCACCGCCTATGAAACCCTCCTCCTCGATTGCATGTTGGGCGATGCCACGCTGTTCAATCGTGCCGATGCCGTGGACCTCTCCTGGGAATTGGTGGATCCGATTCTTGACCGCTGGAAGCAGGACGGCTCCCTGGGCCTGGCTCCATACGCGGCAGGCAGTTGGGGACCGCAAGAGGCCGATGATTTCATCGAGCGCGACGGACGGCAGTGGCGGAGGCTGTGAAGCTTTTCCTTGACCCTACGATACAAGCCGCGGACCTAAAGAACAGGCGCTACGCTCCTCGATGATGTTTGGCTGTGACATTTTTCCCGAACCATAGGCTGCTGCGTGTAGGCTTACTTTGTTCTTGACATCGATATTGACTTCATGTATACTGGACGATGAGGCTGGGTCCCGCCAGCCGCGGAGTTCGCTCCTGCCTGTCGCACCGGGCAGGGCCCTCCCGAGAGAGGAAAACGAGACTCTCATATCCCTCGTAGAAAATCCCGGAATCAAAGAATCGGGCGGTCATCGGGAGGCCATGGGGCAGTATCTCCATGGACTCCACGACCCGCAAAGTGGTCGCAAGGAGCCCACGGAAAAACGCCATCCTGTATGGGAAAGCCATGTCGAGACGAGGAAATCCAGCCCCCCGGAGGCCAGAATGTCTATGAAAACACAACCTCTTAGCGGCGAAGCGGAGCGTTTTCGGGGACTGTAATGAGAGGTCAAGTCTTTGAAAATAAGGAATTTCGCAAAAAAGCCCCCTTAGTAAGCAGAAAAAAGGGGGATTAAAAAATGAAGGTAAAACCCAGAATGCTCTTGAAAACAAATGAGATAATAATTTGACATGGGTCAAAATCGTCGCCAGGCCAGAATGTCTATGATAAATAAGCCACTTATCGCTTCGAGGCCTGAATGTTCATGAAACGAAAGGAGTAATCCATTGGGTGGCACGCTTCAGGAATTTGCCTTAGGGGAGCCTCGCCCCGCCAATGTGGCGGAGATCGAGGCCGGACTTTCGGCCATGTGGAGAAGTGCGGCGGAAGCTTCGGGGGCTGAGTCCGCAGTGACGCGCGCCTCCGCGTTGACCCTACTCGTTTACGTGGACTGCGAGGAATCGGCACGCGAGGTCAGCAACCTGATTGCCGAAGTGACCCTACAGAATCCCTGCCGAGCGGTGTTGATGGTGGTGGACCCCAAGGGATCGCCGCCGGGCCTGATGGCCTCGGTTTCCGCCCACTGCCACTTGGGACCGGAGGGTGAAAAGCAGATTTGCAGCGAGCAGATCACTTTGAATGCGCGGGGCGAGACCGGCCCAGAGCTTACAAGTGTAGTCCTTCCCCTCACTGTTTCCGGGCTGCCGATCTATCTTTGGTGGCGGGCCGGGGACTTCGCCGTGCCCGGCTACTTTGACCAGATTCTGCGGGTGACCCAGCATCTGATTGTGGATTCGGCGCGTTTTGCCGCCACCCGGTGCGATTTGTCGGCGCTCGCCTCCTGGTTGGAAAAGCATTCCGGGCGGATTCGCCTCTCCGATTTGAACTGGGCCCGGGCCACACCGTGGCGTGAATTGGTGGCGCAGTGTTTTGATTCTCCCGAGCGGCGGCCCTACCTGGAACGAATCCGGGAAATCCGCATTCAGTACGAAATGGAATCGGCGCGGCTCGAGACGCAGCGCGCTCAGAGCCTGCTGCTCACCGCATGGCTTGCCACCCGCCTGAAATGGCAATTCCAACGCGCTGAATCGCGGGGAGAAAACGTGCCTCGAACACTCTTCTTCCAATCAGGTGCGGGCGAGGTGAAGGTGGAGAGGACGCTGAGGAAAGTGGAAGGCGGGGGAAGCGGAGTTTGCTTTTCCTTGGTGATTGAAGCCGACGGCGCACGCTTTTCCTTTTCGCGCGGACAGGACGGGCAGGTGGTACAGACCCTTGCCGAGGTTCCGGGCCAGCCGTCCATCGGGCGGACGGTGCGCATTGAGGTTGGAGACGAAATCGAAATTCTGAATAAGGAACTCATGCTGTCTGGCCGCGACCGCGTTTATGAAGAAGCCATGGCGCTGGTGGCGAGAATGACTCAATAACCCAATGACCCAATCTCCCGAGATTCGCATCTTCGACGGGCTTGAGCCCTTAAGCTGGGCGGCCGCTACGCGTCTGGAAGAACAGGCGCGCGTGAAAGCGATCGAGAAGAAGCCGCTTTCCGTGGCCCTCTCCGGCGGCTCAACCCCCAAGCTGCTATTCCAGCTCCTTGCCAGCCCGACGTTCCAGGGCCACGTGCGCTGGTCGAACCTTCATTTGTTCCAGGTGGATGAACGCTGCGTGCCGCCCGACGATCCGCAGAGCAATTTCCGCATCATTCGCGAGGCACTGCTCGAATCTGTACCGCTACCGAAGGAGAACTTCCACCGCATGGCGGCTGAGCGCCCGGACCGCGAGCAAGCGGCGCGTGAGTACGCGGAAGAACTAGCGCGCGTTTTGCGTCCCGCGCCGGAGGAGTGGCCGCGGCTTGATCTCGTGTTCCTGGGCATGGGCCCTGACGGACACACCGCGTCGCTTTTTCCCGGCAGTCAAGCGCTGGAAGAACGTACGGCGTGGGTTACGCCCAATTTCGCGGCCAAGCTCGACTCGTTTCGCCTGACCCTGACTTTGCCGGTGCTCAACGCCGCCGCCCATGTTATCTTTTTGGTGGCGGGAGCGGATAAGGCGGAAACATTGCGCCAGGTACTGGAAGGTCCCGAGGGGCATTTTCCCGCACAGCTTATTCAGCCCGCGCGCGGCCGACTAAGCTGGTTCCTGGATGAAAGCGCCGCGCATTTGCTGAAGAAGCAGTGACGAGTGAAGAGTGGCGAGTGAAGAGTGGGTAGCAGATAATGGCCAATGGATTGATGCTGGCCACCCATTGTCCATTGTACAACCTGTTTTCCTAGCGGCGGAGATGAGCGAAAAGTATACAGTAAACAGAGAAAACACGCTTGCTCTTCACTCTTCATTCGTCACTCTTCACTGTTTTTGGGGGTGATTCCTGCACGTCAAAATTGCTCCTTCGATTCTCTCTGCGGATTTCACGCGCCTCGGCGAGCAGGTGCAAATGGTGGAGGCGGCAGGCGTGGACCGCGTCCAGGTGGACGTGATGGATGGCCGCTTCGTGCCCAACATCACTTTTGGGACCATCGCCGTCCGCAGCCTGCGGCCGTTGACGCGGCTGACCCTGGAGGTTCACCTGATGGTCACGCCACCCGAGGATTTTATTGATGCCTTCGCTGCCGCGGGCGCCGATACCCTGATTGTCCACCAGGAATCCACACCCCACTTGCACCGTGCCATCCAGCACATTCACAGCTTGGGGAAGAAGGCCGGAGTCGCGCTCAATCCTTCCACGCCGGCGTCGACCCTTTCGGAAGTGCTCGATATGGTGCAACTCGTCCTGGTGATGACGGTGAATCCGGGTTTTGGTGGTCAGGAGTTTATTCGCGCCACGCTGCCCAAGATCCGTCAGGTACGCAACGCGCTGGTTGAGCGCGGCCTTGATTGCGAAGTGGAAGTGGATGGCGGCATCAACGAGACGACCATCCCTTGGGCGGCTGAGGCCGGCGCGGATGTCATGGTGGCGGGCACCGCCGTCTACGATGCACCCGATGGTGTGGGACCGGCCATCGCGCGACTGGTTTCGTGCGCGCAGGGGAAGAATTAGTGCTCGGGCAAAATGAAACTCGAAACTGGAAATTCGAAACTCGGCGGAATTTTCGATTTTCGAGTTTCGCTCCCCTGTCAGGCTGTTACTGAGAGCTGATGACTGATTACTGACGACTGTTAGGGAAAGTGGCCGTATCCTCGCGAAATCTGCGGCATCAAAAAGATGGAGCAGATTTGGGCCGTCCGGTTGTTGCGGGGGAAAGCTCGATCGGCAGGGAAGAGAAGCGAATTGGGTAGACCTGCCCATCGTGCGAGAAGTGGTATAAACTCATTACTCCGATGACTGAACTACCTCAACCTACTCTGGCGCGCGACGAGGGGCATCTCGTCAGCGAAGCAAAGGCGGGGAATTACTCTGCCTTTGAAGAGCTCGTGAACCGCTACGAGAAGAAGATTTACCGTCTAGGGATGAACATCACGGGAAACCGTGAAGATGCCGAGGACGTGCTTCAGGACGCATTTCTAAAGGCCTTCGAGCACTTGCCGGATTTCCGCGAAGACTCGCGTTTTTACACCTGGATTGTCCGCATCGCGGTTAACGAAGCGCTGATGAAACTTCGCAAGCGGCGAACCAGCCGGGAAGTCCCGATGGACGACTCCGAGGATGACAATGGAGAAGTGGTGGTGCGGGAGTTCGCCGATTGGAAGCCTAACCCCGAGCAGCAATATGCCAAGGCGGAACTGGAGCGGATCCTACAGGAGGCGGTGAATTCGCTGCCTCCCGGCTTTCGTACGGTCTTTTACCTGCGAGACGTGGAAGGATTATCCACGGAGGAGGCGGCCGAGGTTCTGGATTTGACCGAGGGGGCGGTAAAGGCTCGGCTGTTTCGCGCGCGCCTCCGATTGCGCGAAGAATTAAGCAAAATCTTCAAGCGAGGGTGATATTCGTGAATTGCAATAGGGCGGTCAAAGAGATTTCCGGATATCTGGACGACGAGTTGGACGAGGGATTAAAGCACACCCTCGAAGCTCACTTGACCTATTGCAATCACTGCCACGCGGTGTATGACAGTACCAAGAAGACTATCGAACTTTACTGTGATGGCAAGGTCTTTTCCCTTCCCGATGAAGTTCGCACCCGTCTCCACGAGGCCCTGAAACGCAAGCTGAAGGAGCACGCGTAGAGTTTATCGTGAGGGCCGGAATTCTCGCGGGTGGGGCGGCAGGGAGTAGGGGAAGAATCAGGTTTGGCGGCATGAGACGACAGGTACGATGAACTGATTTGCTACCTTATGCTTGACAGTTCCGACTGACCACCCGTACAATTTTTTGTTCGGGTAGTGCACGTGGAGGAAATAAGGTAGCGCATGGATAAGAAGAAAGTTGAATACTTTAAAAAGCGCCTCCTGACAAAACGGGAGGAACTGCTGCGGCTGGTGACCAAAACCGAGCAAGATGGGCGCGAGGCTGACGAAGAAGCCAC
>Ga0181524_10004298_pt1 | contig 13269 bp, 3 predicted proteins | sample PEATcosm2014_Bin_34_FD_119761 | JGI IMG/M metagenome (GOLD analysis project Ga0181524, IMG submission 119761) | Peatland microbial communities from MTU Mesocosm Facility, Houghton, MI, USA - PEATcosm2014_Bin05_60_metaG | ecosystem: Environmental > Terrestrial > Soil > Wetlands > Peat | place...
CACCCGGCACGGAACGCCCACAGGCCGGAGCGCCGGCTTCAGCCGGCTTTGGGCCTCCGAACGCCGCAAGACAGGGAAAATGACAACGGCCGGCCCTCTGGGTGTGAAATATCCGGGCTAGCATGATGCGCCTTTCCGCGTATTCCGCATATCCCGCGGTCCTTGCAGTCCTCACGGCTTTGCCGCTCTTTCACAATCATTCCTGCGCCAACCACTTGCGCATTCCTGCCTCTCCGGTTGGTGCAATTCTGCTCCACCCGAGACCTCCCACCAGGAGCCGCCTCCCTGACCAAGCAGCCCACCCTGGGCCACGACCGCCGCCGCGTCGCGCTCCACTGCAACAGCCCAATTTGCTCGCAGGCTGCGAATGACTTCTCCTCTGCGCTCTCCGCGCCTGCCTGCCCAAGCTTCGGCGCAGGCAGGTCTCGGCGTTTCCATTGCCTCACCGAACCCGCCCGCCGGTCCCCATCCAGTCGCCAGCGCCCTTTAGCGCAGGCTTTCCACGAGCCGTGCCCCCGTAGCGGCGTCTCGGCAGAGCGCCGCTCGAGATCCCTCCGGAGAATGGCGGCGCTCTGCCGAGACCCCGCTACGGCGAGGTTCAGGATCCCATTTCAATATTGATAGGCCCGTGCTGCTTGCTATCCTGCGGGCGTGACAGAAGTGAAGCCGATCAACTCCATCCGCTCGTTAACCCGGGGCGGCCTTGGGCTGTTGAGCCTGTGGCTATTGGCCGCAATGCCTGGAAACGCGGCGGATGCCTTGCGTCTGCACCCTGAGAACCCCCATTATCTCCTGTTCCGCGGCAAGCCGACGCTCATAATTGCCTCGGGCGAGCATTACGGGGCGGTGCTGAACCTGGATTTCGATTACACGCGATATTTGACGACGCTGAGCCAGGAGGGCTTGAACGGCACGCGGACCTGGGTGGGTGCGTATTGCGAGCCTTATGGCGCCTTCGGAATCATGCGCAACACGCTGGCGCCGAGGCCAAACCGTTTCATAAGTCCTTGGGCGCGAGGCCGCCAACCCGGCTACCAAAATGGCGGGAACAGATTCGATCTGAGCAAGTGGGACAATGCTTATTTTAAACGGCTTAATGATTTCCTCTATCAGGCCGGCAAGCGGGGCATCATTGTCGAGGTCAACCTCTTCTGTCCGTTTTACGAGGAGAGTATGTGGCAGCTCAGCCCGATGAACCCGCTGAACAACGTCAACCGGTTTGGCGCCATCGGGCGCACCAATGTCTATACCCTGGACAAGAACAACAATCTGCTCGATGTCCAGGAGGCCCTCACGCGCAAGGTTGTCACCGAGCTTAACCGGTTTGACAATCTGTATTATGAAATCTGCAACGAGCCTTACTTCGGGGGCGTCACCCTCGAATGGCAGCGGCATATTGCCGGCGTCATCGTGCAAACTGAGAATGGTCTTGGCAAGCGGCACCTCATTTCCCGGAACATCGCCAACGAGAAGGCGAAAGTTCAAGACCCCGAACCCGCCCTCTCGATCCTCAATTTCCATTATGCCAGCCCGCCTGATGCCGTTGCCCTCAACTACGACCTCAATCGTGTCATCGGCGACAACGAGACCGGATTCCGCGGCACCAACGATGCTCCTTACCGGATGGAAGGCTGGGATTTCATCGTGGCCGGGGGCGGCCTGTTCAACAACCTCGATTACTCATTTACGGCCGGGCATGAGGATGGCACTTTTGCGCCTCCGGCCTCCCAGCCGGGCGGGGGCGGGCCGGCCCTCCGCCGCCAACTTCGGTTTCTCGGCGAATTCATGCGCCACTTCGATCTGGTTCACCTCCAGCCATTGCCGGCCCTGGTAGTCGGGGGCGTGCCGGCCGGGATGACCGCCCGCGCCCTGGGCCAGCCTGGGCAGGACTACATTATCTACCTGCGCACCGCGCCGCAAAGAAACGACAACGCTCACCCTCCAGCCGCGAAACTTGCCGAGGGCCAGGTGGTGCTCGAGGCCGCCCTGCCTGAAGGCGAATTCGATGCGCAGTGGTTCAATCCCAAGGACGCCTCGCTCCTGCGCTCCGAACACGTGGCCGCCGCCGCCAACCCCATGAAGCTCTCCGCACCGGCATTCGAGGACGACATTGTTCTGGCCATTCGCCGGGGCGGGACTGCCCCCATCGCCAAAGCCCCTCAGACAGCCCGTCTTGTCGCCTCGCCGCCGCCGCAAACAGAGCCGATCCCAGTCACACCGCCGTCGAAAGCAGAGCCAGTCCTAGTCGCGCCGCCGCCGCAGATGGAGGCAGTCCCAACCACGCCGCCGCCGCAAACAGAGCCAACCCCAGTCGCACCGCCGTTGAAAGCAGAGCCAGTGCCAGTCGCACCGCCACTGCAAAAGGAGCCAGTGCCAGCCGCGCCGCCGCGAACAGAGCCGATCCCGGCGCCGCAACCAGGCCCGGCAACGCCCGCCGCCCCCCCGCCCGAGCCTCTCCCACTGCCCAGTCAGGGCGTGAGCGATGCAGCTTACCGGATCCATGCCTGGGAGACCATTCTCACGACTGCCCCGGGGAGCAGGAAGATCAGCTACGCGACTGTGCCCGAGGGCGCCAGTCACGCCCTGCGCCAGCAGATCCGGTTCCTGAACGACTTCTTCCGCCGCCATGACCCCGGCAAAATGGAGCAGGCAAACGACCTGATTTCAGGCGGCCTCCCTGCCGGCATCATACCGCGCATCCTCAGGAGTCCGGCGCAGGACTATGTCATCTATCTCCGCCGAACCCCCCAAGGCGCCGGGGAGACGGAGACTCCCCAACCGGGTCGCGCCAACGGGCAACTCACCCTCGATGTGACATTGCCCCCCGGCGAGTTCAATGCTCGATGGTTCGATACCAGGGAAGGACTCACGTTGTTTTCCGAGCATTTCAGAAAGGGCGAGGGTGTGCATCAGCTCGTGGTGCCGGTCTTCCAGAACGATATTGTGGTCGCCATTCACGCGACTGCTGTGGCAAAAGCAAAGAAAGAAGTGACGGCGGCTAGTTCGCCCCGACCCACGACACCTGAGCCGAAGCTGCCAAAGCCTTTGCCGGCGCCCCCCTTGGGCGCGAACGATGCGAATTCCCGCATGGCTGCGTGGACTTTCACTTTCGGGGCCGGCCAGTCCAACGGCGTCGGTACTGCGGCTGGCGCCCGGACCGGCGGCCCGTTCGGACTTTCGCCCGCCGAACTGAGAGAGGCCTCACGCGCCCTTCGGCAGCAACTCCGTTCTCTGGATAGGTTCGCCGTCCGGTTCGATCTGCGGCACATGGAACCGGGTGAAGGAATCGTCACCGGCGGTGTGCCCGAGGGAATGTTGGCGCGGTCTCTGGCCGGCCGCAACCGGGAGTACGCTATCTATCTCCGCCCCGCGCCCCGGCAGCAGGAGACAGGGACGCCGCCCCAAACCGTCTTCACCAACGGCCAACTCGTTCTCGAACTTGCGTTGCCCCCCGGCCAGTACGCTGCCCAATGGTTCGATACCAAGTCAGGCTCGATGCTCCCCTCGGAAGACTTCACCCAAGGCCAGCCTGTTAGCAAGCTCCCGTCCCCAGCGTTTCAAGATGACATCGCCCTCATCATTCGCGAGATGAAGCCGGTCGTCAGAAACACCAAGACGCCGCCTAAAAGCAAGAAGGAACCGCCTGCCGAACCCGCCGTCGCAGGCCGCGAAGGTGTGCAGAAACCTCTGATGTCCCCCAAGGCGCAGAGCGATGTCTCCCTGCCCATGACGGCCGTTGCCGAAGAGGCCAAAGCGAAAGCCGTCACGGCGCCGCCTCCGCAGATCGAGACGACTGAGGCGAAGCCGCCCACGCCGCCACCTGCGCAGATCGAAGCGGCCGAGGCGAAGCTGTCCGCGCCGCCGCCTGCGCAGGTCGAGACGGCCGAGGCGAAGCCGTCCGCGCCGCCCCCTCCGCGAACCGAGATGGCCAAGCCGAAGCCGGTTGCGCCGCCGCAAGCGCGGACGGAGGCGGCCAAGACGAAGGCCGTCGCCCCGGCACCCCCAAGGGCCGAACCTGCCGCGCCCAAGAGCACCGCTGTGCCGCGGGTGTGGATCGATACTGCTCACCCGCCACCCAGCGTTGTTCCCTCGCCTGTACGAAGCGAGTTGCCCGGGCCAAAGGCCGCGACGCCGTCGCAGACGCGGACCGAGGCGGCCAGGGAGAAGGCCGTCGCCCCGACACCATCGAGGACCGAACCTGCCACGCCCAAGAGCACCAGCGTGCCGCGGGTGTGGGTCGATACTGCTCACCCGCCACCCAGCGTTGTTCCCTCACCTGTACGAAGCGAGTTGCCCGGGCCAAAGGCCGCGCCGCCGCCGCAGACGCGGACCAAGGCAGCGAGGGAGAAGACCGTCACGCCGCCACCCTCGCGGCCCCAAACTGCCAAGCCCAAGACCACCACTGTGCCTCGGGTCTGGATCGATCCTGAGTTCGCACCCAAGCACCCCCGCCAAAGCTCGGGAGTGCGGGCTCCGGGCCAAGCCCGAATCGCCCCTCCCGCTCGAACGGCAACTCCGGGCGCCAACACCCCCGGGCGTGCGCCGCGGCAGTCTGTCCGCGCTCCCCAATCCCGGCAGGGGAGCGTCGAAAGCCCTGCCACGACCCGAATGGATGCCTGGGACCTCGTCCTGTCGGGCGGTGCGCCGCCCAAGAACCTTGTCCAGTCAATTGCTTCCGGTCGCGCCACCGCCGGCGCCTCTGCTGCAGGCGCTGCGCTGCTTCGCACACAACTCCGCTTCCTGAGCGATTTTGCCCGGCGCTTTGACATCGCCCGAATGCAGAAGGAAAGGACGCTCATCACCGGCCCCCTGTCGGCAGGAATGACGGCCCGCGTCCTGGTCAAGCCGGGACAGGATTACATCGTCTATCTGCGGCCAACCGGGCCGCAGCCTCGAGGCAATGGACGATCCGGTGCGGTTTCCCGCAACCGGCAAACGGTCCTGGACCTCAATCTGCCGGCCGGCCGCTACACATACGAATGGCTGGACCCGAGCAGGACGTTGCCGATCAATTACCAGCAACTCACTCATTCCGGCGGCGTGGCGCGCCTCGCAGTCCCGCCGTTCCGAGTCGACGCCGTCCTGGCCCTTCGCAGACAATGACTTCCCAAGAGCGCAAGGAGGCCGCACATCCCAAGCGATACCCACCCCCGACGCCATTGGCGGCGCAGACGCAAGAAGCCGGCCTTGGCGCCGGAGGCGGTCCGGTCACGGAGAGACGGGCACGTACCCGCGCCTGATTAGCAGCATACCTGGCACCACGTTTGTGGAAACGCCTTGAAACTCAACCCGGTAGCTGCGGAAGCCGGGTGGAATCGGAGGGAGGACATCGGTGAAGCGGGCGGACCCCATGAACGGGCTGTTCGTGAAAATAGGCACCCAATCTTGAAGGTTGGTCGAGGAGAGGCTTGAGGCTGCATGGACTACGGCGGCATTGGCCTGGGGACCGACTATATCGAACTCAAAGGTAAAGTTAGTGGTGCTGCGAGTGAAGCCTGGTCCCAGCTCCGCAGGCCCTTGTGCGACATAAAGCTCGAGGGCGTTCGTGTCGTAATCGAGCTTAAAGACCAGCTCCTTGGGCAATGTCGGGAGTTGCTGGGCATTGAATTGGCTGCCAGGCGAGCCGTAGTTCACGGCGGCAAAGGAGCTGCCGTTAGTCGGCGAAAAGCCGTTGACCAAAGATACACTCAGCGTTCCGGCCAACGCGGCGGCTCCGCTCAGATTCAGTTGGCTGAACTGCGTGCCTGCGCCCGGGCCGCCGATGGCCAGCTTGAGCTTGCTCGCTGGAGAAAATGTGTAGCCGCCACTCAGGACCAACACTCCGCTTCGCAAATCCACCGCGCCGTTGTTGTTGAAAGTAACGCCGCCGTTGTCGGGCAAAAAGCTGGTGTTGGTGCCGGCCGCCTTGATGAATGTCCCGTTGTTGAAGAACACGTTCGTGCCGTAGCCGCTGACCACGGCATGGCCATCGCCCATCACCGTGAAGGAGCCGTCGTTGTACCAGATGCCGTTGGCGAAGGCGAGGTTGCCCAGCCCGCTCCAAACTGCCGGCCCGGCGTCGCTGATGGTTCCATTTGCCAACGTCTTGTCACTGCCCCCGCTGAGGTTCAAACTAACCGTCGATGGCAAGCCCAAACTGGCACTGATGCTGCCGCCCGTCCAGTTGAGCGCCCCCGAACCCGTGAATGCGCTGCTGCCGGCCAAAGTGCCGGAGGCGACTTCAAAATTGCCATTCAGCGTGCTGGCCCCACCGCCCAGGGTGACCGTGGCCCCATTGACCCGAGCCCCCGCGCCGCTAAACACAGTGTTGCCATTCAAAAAGAAGTTGCCATTGACGAAGTCGGTGCGCGCTCCGGTGGCCGCCGTGAACGTGCCATTGCTGCCCGTGCCCCCGGCACCCAAGGAAACCAGCCCGCTCTGCACGCTGAGAGTGCCGTTGTTGTTGAAGGCCACGCCGCCATTGTCAGACAGAAAGCTGGTATTGGTGCCGTCCGCCTTGACGAAGGTCCCGTTGTTGATGAACGCCGACGTGCCGAATTGGTACAGCAGGACCGGCGCGTCGGTCATCACCGTGAACGTGCCGCTGTTGTTCAGCACGCTGTCGCCGCCGAATGCAAGGTTCCCAGTTCCGTTCCAGGTGCCCGGGCCGGCACTGTTAATCACTCCCGACGCCAGAGACTTGTTAAGGCCTCCGCTAATGTTGAAACTAACTGTCGTCGGCAAATTCAGGCTGGCACTGATGCCGCCGCCCGTCCAGTTGAATGCCCCCGAACCCGTGAATGCGCTGCTGCCGGCCAAAGTGCCGGAGGCGACTTCAAAATTGCCATTCAGCGTGCTGGCCCCGCCGCCCAGGGTGACCGTGGCCCCATTGACTCGAGTGGCTCCCGCGCCGCTAAACACAGTGCTGCCGCTTAAAAGGAAGTTGCCGTTGATGAATTCGGTACGCGCGCCGGAGGCCGCCGTGAACGTGCCATTGCTGCCCGCGCCCCCGCCACCCAAGGAAACCAGCCCGCTCTGCGCGCTGAGAGTGCCGTTGTTGTTGAAGGCCACGCCGCCATTGTCAGACAGAAAGCTGGTATTGGTGCCGGCCGCCTTGACGAAAGTCCCGTTGTTGATGAACACCGACGTGCCGAATATGTACAGCAGGACCGGCGCATCGGTCATCACCGTGAATGTGCCGCTGTTGTTCAGCACGCTGTCGCCGCCGAATGCAAGGTTCCCAGTTCCGGTCCAGGTGCCCGGGCCGGCACTGTTAATCACTCCCGACGCCAGAGACTTGTTAAGGCCTCCGCTGATGTTGAAACTAACTGTCGTCGGCAAATTCAGGCTGGCACTGATGTCGTCGCCCGTCCAGTTGAATGCCCCCGAACCCGTGAATGCGCTGCTGCCGGCCAAAGTGCCGGAGGCGACTTCGAAATTGTGGCCGTCCCTCAGCGTGCTGGGGCCGCCGCCAAAGCTGACGGTTGCGCCAACGACTCGATTGGTTCCAGCGCCGCTAAACGCCGTGTCACCGTTCAAAAAGAAGTTGTGGGCGGTCCAGTCAACGCGGGACCCGGCCACCACCGCGAACGTGCCATTGGTGCCCGTGCCGCCCCCGCCCAAGGCCACGACGCCGCTCTGCACGCTCAGAGTGCCGTTGTTGTTGAAGGCTACGCCGCCATTGTCAGGCAAAAAGCTCGTGTTGGTCCCGGCCGCCTTGACGAAGGTCCCGTTGTTGATGAAAACCGACGTGCTATACGACTGCAGATAGACGTTCGCATCGTTCAGCACCGTGAACGTCCCATTGTTACTCAGCACGTTGGTGCTGCCCTCGTTGGCGAAGTTGAGGCCCCCCGCCCCGCTCCAGGTGCATGGCCCGGCGCTACTGATGCTGGCGCCCGACAGCGTCTTGTCGCTGTCGCCGCTCAGGTTTAGAGCCGTGCCCGGGGGGACCCCGTACCCTCCACTGACCGCGCCGCCGGTCCAGTTCCAAGAGGCGCCGGAGGAGAACTGCACGAGGCCCGCGGTCAGACTGCCACCGAGGTCGAGCGTGGCATTGGCGTACATTCTGTTTGTATCGGAGCCGCCGAGCGTCAGGGAGGCCCCGGGTGGAATGGCCAGGTGCTGGCTGTCGATGCCGACCACCCGGCCAAAGCGCAGGCTGGCGGCTGTCGCGGCGCCATTGAGGGACACAGTATAATCGCCCGGCGCATTGATTGCCACATAGTCCGTCGGCGAAGGCACGCGCTGCGGCGTCCAACTGGCGGCATCAAACCAATTCCCGCTCGCGGCGTAGCGCCAGTATATCGTGGCGGGTGTGCCGGGATCGTAAAACACGGTGATCGAGTTAGTCACGGCGTCGCCAAAGCCATCCACGGCGCGGGCGGCGATCGTGTACTGCTTCTCTGTGAGCAAATCCCGCGCGTCGGGACCGATAGGATAGTACTCGGTAACCTGAGCCGGGTGCGCCGGGAAGTCGGTGCCCAGCCAGAGGGGAGTCGAGGTCCACCCGGTGCCGCTCCAAAACCAACGTATGGGTGGGCCGCCCTCGGAAGCCCCGCCGTCCCAATAAAGCGCCAACTCGACGCTCTGGATCCCCAGTCCGCTGTCTTCGGTCGCAACCGCGGTGAAGGTGTTCGTCAGCGTGTTCACGATCGAGTTATCCGCAAGGCTAAGGGTGACGCTTGGCGCATGCGCCGCGGTCATCACCATCCGTAGTTCGGTGGGAATGCTGGTGCTGTCGATGACGCGCACGATGAAGGTATATGGGCCGTTGACCAGGTTGGTGCCGCTGGGCAAGCCGGTTACGAAAGCGAGTGTCAGCCCATTCTGCTCCGAGCTGGCCACGTCGTAGTTGCTCGACAGCACGTTTGTATCCCAGTCCTGCGCAACGAAGTCCCACCACAGGCCGTCGGATGCCCGGTTGATGTAAAGTTGCACTTGGTTCAGCAGGGCGCCGCTCACGCCCGGGAACGCACTGATCACCACCGGATGCTGCGCGTCCAGCTCGGAGAATTGGCCCCCGCTAAGCGGCGGCACCACTCCGGCGATGTTGACCCATTCCGCCAGCGGTCCGCTGTTCGGGCTGCGCGTATAGATATCGGCCGTCATCACCATGCCCGGATCGGAGATGTTGCTCACGGTGACAAAGCTGTTGAAACCGGGAGCAGGTCCCACGTTGTAGGCGTAGCTATTAGGGGCAGTATTAGGGCCGAAGACCCGGTTGCCCGTGGAGCCGGGGAACGGATCGCCGGCGTCACCCACGTTTTGCAGGCTCGTGTTGGTGATGCTGAGCTGCCAGAGGTTGTCGGCCTGCATCAGGGCCACGTGGTAGTCGCCGTTGTTCGTGTTTGGAGGCGCCCCACCCGCGCTGATGGGATACCATGAGTGCGTGTTATCGGAGTTGTCATTGTTGACACCCTTGGTGTCATCGATGTGCCAGATGAGCAGGCCGCTGGCCGGCAGGCCCGAGTCGAAGTTGGTCTGGTAACGGTTTTCCACCAGGAAGTATTCCGGCGTGGTCAGGCCGTCCTTCCAGAGGCGGGCTGCAAACGGCGTCAGGGAAGCCGCTGGAAACTGCACGTTCGGGTAGTCCAGGGTGTAGTCGACCGGGCTGAGCCAGCCCAGCTTGGCCTTGCTCCAGGCATCGAAATGCGGAGGGCAATCGCCGGGGCGCCCTCCAGCGATGTAGTTCCATGCGCCGCCGCCCATCACGCTCCAGGCGCCCACGCCCTCAGAGGCGCCGGTCGTATCATAAAGGTCGGGCAACCCCAGCGCGTGGCCAAACTCATGGCAGAATACGCCGATGGTGGAAGGGCCGCTGATGTTGTTGATCGATAGGATCTCCGGCTCGATCACGTAGTCGTCGATCAGCACGTCTCCCGGGGCAAGAATAGGCTGTAAGCCCGCTTGGGACAGGCTGTAGCGGTGCGACCAAATTGCATTTGGACCCCCGCCGGCCTCTTCCCCCCGGCCCGCATGGACCACGTTCACCACCGGCACCTTTCCCTCGCCCGCCTGGTCGTAGGGCGCGAAGTTGTAGCCGGCGGCGATGGCGGCCTGCACCGCATCATAAACGAATTGCGCGGCCGGAACCCCCGTGTTCTTCGCGTTGGGCGGGGCGGGACTGGGGTTTGGCGCATAAGTGGCCGCCGAATTAGGGACGGAAACCCAGTCCTGCACACCGCTTGGCCCCGTCGCCACGGTGAAATGACCATAGGAGACTTCGCTGTAAAAAGTGGACATGGAACGTACCCCGGGACCGGTGGCAAACAGGTTGTTGCTGATGGTGCTCGAGGAAACGGTGTGCGTCACGTCGGAGAAGTCGGCGAAAATGACCGGCAAAAAGGCCGTGCCGCGGCTGGTCACGACCAAGGAGCGCTTCGGTTTGGCGGCATACGACGTCCAGACACGGCGGGCGGCCATCTGCTCTTGGGAAGGGCTCGGCCGCCAGGGCGCAACAGGCGGCGCGTTCAGGCCCACCCGTTGGGTGCTTAGCTGGATAGTCCCGGGGGCGCTTGGCAGGAGGTACACCCAAAAGCCGCTGGCCGCATCCAGGGCCGCCGGCCGTCCATCGAGCGTTTCGTACCAGCGAAACCACTCGTCTCCCCGCACGTGCAATGTGATTTCCCGGCCATCGGGCTGATGAAACTGGAAGGGACCTGGCGCGGCCGGTCCCGCGATGGAGGTGATTGACGGCGCCAGTATGCAGAGTGTGAGGAAGAGGACAGCGCAGCATTTGAGCTTTATGGAAGCGATGAACGACCAATAGTCTTGCCAATCGAGGCATCCGCCTAATGGTGAAGGCACGTGATGATTCTTCATAGTCCTTTCTGATTATCAGCCTAATGGTGAACATCCTTGAAGGAGACCTGAAGCCCCGAGCGCGGCCCACCGCACCCAAATGGACACTAATTAAGTTTATCAGCTTGACGGATACCATCCACCCATATTGCCCACTTGTCAAATCACGCATCACAAAAGCCCACGATCCTCATATACTCTCCTGGCCCGGAGCCCTGGGAACCGCGGGCGCTCAGCGCGCATTCTTCGCAGCTTCTTCAGCGATAAGTTCCAAGCCCTCGCGCACGACTTCATCGGGTTGCGAGAAGTTTATGCGTATGCATTCCTGGCGGTGCGACCAATCGTTCGGCAGGCCGAAGAAGAAGTATTCGCCCGGGACGGTCAGGACCTTCCGGGCCTTGAGCCGCGCGTAGAGTTCGCGCGAGGTCAGGCGCAGGTTCCGCAGCCACAGCCAATGGAAGAAGGCGCCCTCGCTGGCATGCATGGCCCAGTCCACGCGCGCCGCATCGAAACATTTGCCTGCAAACGCCGCCACGATCCGGCTCTTGGCCTCGTAAAACGGGCGCAGGATATTCGGGCCGAACTCCAGAATCCTGCCGCTCTCCACCCAGGGCAAAACCAACTGCTGGCCGATGTTGCCATTGGCCAGCCCCGTGATGGCGGTGAGGGAACTGATGGCGGAGGCAATTTTCTCGGGCGCGACGACAATGCCGGTGCGCGTGCCGGGCAGCCCGAGCTTGGACAGGCTGAGCGTGAGGATGACGTGAGGCGCCCAATACGGCTGGGCAGGGACAAAAATGACGCCGGGGAACGGCGCTCCATAAGCGTTGTCGAGGATGAGCGGGATGCCGTGGGATGCCGCTAAATCCGAGAGACGCCCGACCTCTTCATCGGTAAGCACATTGCCGGTTGGGTTGGTCGGCCTCCAGGCGGCGATGACGCCGATGTCTTCCCGGCGCAACGCCGCCTCCACCGCGGAGAAATCGATGCGGTACTTGAAGACGCGGCTGCCGGCGCCTTGAGGCCAGGTTATGTTGGGAGGGCAGGCAACAAATAACCCCTCTTCCAATCCCTGGTCCGCAAACCCGATGTACTCCGGCGCCAGCGGCAAGAGAATCTTGCGATGCCGTCCGCCGCTGAATCGCCCGGCCAGCAGGTTGAACAAGTGAAAGCACGCGCTCTGGCTGCCGGCGGTGACGGCGATGTTCTGCGGGCCAACGTGCCATCCGAAGGTGCGCTCAAGCAGTTCGGCCAGCGCCTTGAGGAAGCGCGGGTTGCCCTGCGGCGGTTCGTAGTTGGCCAGCATGCGGTCGAAAGTGCGGCCTTCTTTGAGCAGTTCGCGCATCCGCTCGCGGACCAGGGCCTGGAGTTGCGGGACCGCCGCCGGGTTGCCTCCGCCCAGCATGAGCATCTGCGGTTCGATGGTCATGGCGCGGCCCAGGTCGTCCATGAGGCCAAGGATGCCGGACCGGGCCGTGAGCTTCTGGCCAGTCAAAGAGAACTCCAGGGCTGGCACGGGAGCCGGAAGGCAAGACGGGCCGGGGGTGGAACGGCTCATAGGGGCGCGGGCGGCAAAGAGGGGAGCGTTTGAATGACCAGCTACTGTTTGCCCAGGGCCGCGGCCATGAGCTGTGCCAGCGCAGAAGGGGGCCGGTCGTCCGGCCCGGCGCCCCATCGTTTGTTGGGTTGTGAGCCGAGGGTGAACGCCAGTTCGCCCCCCTTGAGCACAGCCTGGTGGCTGAAATAGGTCTTGTCGAGTGTCTCACCATCCAGGGTGGCGCTGCGGATGTAGTACTCCTGCCAGCCATTGCCCTTGGCGGTGATGGTGAAGGTCTTGCCGTTGGCCAGCTTGAGCGTCGCGCTGTCAAACAGGGGGCTTCCAATCACATAAATGGGGTCGCCGGGGCAGACCGGGTAGAAGCCCAGCGCGCTGAAGACGTACCAGGAAGACATCTGGCCCGTGTCCTCGTCCCCGCAATAGCCGTCGGGGGTCGGCGAGTAGAGCAAGGTCATGACCTGACGCAACCTGGCCTGGGCCTTCCAGGGTTGGCCGGCGTAATCGTAAAGATAAATCATGTGGTGAACCGGCTCGTTGCCGTGAGCATACTGGCCGAGGTTGGCTGCGCTCATTTCGGTCATCTCGTGAATGGGGCGGCCGTAAGTCCCGGCCTTGAAATCGCTCGAGGCGGTGAACACCTCGTCCAGTTTATTGGCGAAGGCCTCGTCGCCGCCCATGAGCTTGACCAGGCCAGGCACGTCATGAAACACGCACCAGGTCCAGTGCCACGAGCAACCTTCGGTGAAGCCACCGCCCCATTGTTCCGGATAAAACGGCTCGTTCCACGACCCATCCGCCTTGCGTTCGCGCATGAAGCCCAGCTTCGCGTCGAATAGGTTGGAATAGTTCAGGGCGTGTTTCGCAAAGGCTTCCGCTTCGGCCGTCTTGCCCATGGCCTTGGCCAATTGCGCCGCGCAGAAATCGTCGTA
>Ga0181524_10004302_pt1 | contig 13262 bp, 9 predicted proteins | sample PEATcosm2014_Bin_34_FD_119761 | JGI IMG/M metagenome (GOLD analysis project Ga0181524, IMG submission 119761) | Peatland microbial communities from MTU Mesocosm Facility, Houghton, MI, USA - PEATcosm2014_Bin05_60_metaG | ecosystem: Environmental > Terrestrial > Soil > Wetlands > Peat | place...
GAAGCCGAGAACCAGGAACAATAGCCAGAACTGCGCCAGATCCAGCAGGGTCTTGTGCGTGAAGTTGTAGTAAAGCGGGATATCGGGCCCGATCACATTCCACTTGTCAATGAAGACTGAAGCCTCGAAGAGGAAGAGCAGCACGACGGCGATTGTGCACCACGGGCTGTAGACGTAACGGCCGATGGCCCGGTCAAGCCAACTAAGATAGTTGTCCGGGTCCCACCCTGAGAAGGTCATGTGGGCGATGTTGAATTTTGATTTACGCCCGGCCCGGCGTCCGCGCTGATCCATCAGCTTCTGGCTCAGCGCCAGGTTTCTCTCCTGAGGTGTCTTGTACCAGAAATCATCGCGATCCATGGCTTCGGCAAAGGTGCGCAGTTCGTCTGCGCCGATCGGCGTGCCGGTTTGCGCCGTGTGTAATTCGGCGATCTCGTCATAGGTGCGGGCGCCGTCGAAAAGCTGCGCAATCTGCCACTGCATAGGCGTGAAGCGAAAGAAACTGTGCGTGCCGCGTTGCATCACGCTGATCATGGGTTCGCCGTCAACCAGATCCTCGCGGATGACCAGGTCCGGGTCGAGGCCCGGCGGGCGGCTGCGCGCCAGCCGCGTTTTAGGTATTTCCGGAAGTGCGGCGTCGAGAGCTTCGCTGAGGTTCATGGCGCCAGCCGTACCTGCATTTGCATTCCGGGCTTGAGCAGCGGCGAGGCGTGGTCAACTGCGCCGATCACCTGCACGCTGCCGCTGGCCGGATCGACCACCGGACTCACGCGAAGGATGCGGCCTGACTGGTGCAGACCGGGATAATCCGCGGTCGTCAGTTCCAGCGGCGCGCCGGCAGTGAAAGCGGCCATCAGCGTCTCGGGCACGGTGAACAGCACATGCAACGGGGCCTCCGCGGTAATCCAGAAGAGCGCGTCTCCGGCCTTCACCTGCTGATCAAGGCGCACTGAGCTGCGGCCCACCACGCCGGCAAACGGGGCCACAACGCGCGATTGGTCCAATTGCACCTCGGTCGCATTCAGGTCGGCCTCGGCCGCCGCCTGTTCGCTCTCGTAGCGCTCCACCTGGGCCGTGGTCTCGTCCACTTTGTACTTGGAAACCTCCCAGTTCTCCTGGCTCAGGATCTTTTCCTGGAGGAGGACATCGGCGCGGCGCAGATCGGCACGCGCGCTTTCTTGCTCGGCTTTCCAGTTGCGAACTTCGGCCTGGGCCGCAGCCATGCGCGCCTTTTGCGCGGCGCAGGCCGCCTGCAGCATGCGGTCGTCAAGCCGCGCCAGCAGTTGGCCGGCGCGCACATGATCGCCAATCTGCACGGCGACTTCAATAATCCGGCCATCGCGCTCAGCGCCCACGTCGGCCTGCTGCTCGGCGACCAGCGGGCCGCTGGTCGTGAAGGCTTTTGCATCCGGAGCGCTGGGCGCAGGCGCCGCAGGCGCGGGCGCGGCTGAGCTCACCGGCGCTGCCGCTGCGGCCGCGGCCGGCGGCGGAGAGTTGGTTTCGCAGCCGGTCGTCAGCAGGGCGGCCGCCATCGCGACGAGAAGAGAGTTACGGCGATTCAAGCGAAGATGCATACGTCACCAGCCAATCCAGTTCCACAGCGTCTGCCACAGCCACAAAGCCGGCCGGCGCAGCAGCACGTACCCTGCCGGACGGTAGCCGATGGCGACTTTTCCCTTCCCGCTCATTCCGGCGCGCAGCGAGGCGTCGCCATTGGGCACCGGGACTTCGACGGCAAAGGTGCGCTCGCCGTCGCCGGCCACCGCTTGTGGGCTGACCACTGAAACCGTGTTGTGCCACGTCTGCTGCGGGTAGCTGTCGAGTTTGACGGCCGCGGGCTGGCCGGCATGCAACAGCCCGGCGTCCCGCTCGGGCACGGCAATCCGGACTACCGCCGAGTTGATGTCGAGGACCTGGGCAAACGCGGCGCCTGCATCCAGATGCTCGCCGGCAGTGTTCTCCAGGTTCGGCGTGACCACAATGCCCGCGATGGGCGAGCGCAGCTGCGCGCTCTCCAGGTGCGCGCGCGCCTGAGCGGCTTCGGAGCGCAGGTAGTTCACGTTGGCCCGGTCGGCGCCAGCGCGGGCGCTGCCATGAGCCAGGTCGTCTTCCATGGCCAGCAACGCCTGCTGATATTTGGCTTCAGCGGCGGCCAGGTTGGCGCGCCATTGCCAGTCGTTCAGGGCGCCCAGAGCCTCGCCGGCTGCAACCCTCTGCCCTTCGTGCACGTAGACCTTGTCCACGTTGCCATCCACCGGCGCGGCCACGGTGGCCAGGTGCTGTGCCTCGACGACCGCATCACCCTCCACCCGCATGGGCAGCGGACAGACGACGAGAATCAGAACCACGGCAGCGGCTGCGACGGCATACGCCAGACGGCGCCGGCCCGTGGTGCGCAGCAGGGCCGCGCGCTTCTGCACCAGCGGTTCCAGCAGGCTGATGAGCGGCACCTCGCGGTAGAGCAGCGCGTTGCGTAGCGCCACAGTCGCCTGCCCGGACAGGACCTTGATCATCTCGATCTGGGCCACGCCCAGGAAATCCGGGTCGCTGCTCTCGTAGATGAGCACGCCCACCCTCCCCTGGTCATCGTTCAGCGGCAGGGTGTACAGCGCGCGGTAGCCCGTCTCATCAAAATGTTGCCGAACCTCCGGCGCCAGGTCAGCGCCCTCGTCGGTTTCCGGTCCCTCGTGCCAGCTGATGTGCAATGCGTCAGGCTGAGACGAAAGCCAGCGCACCAGTTGTTCCACCCGCTCCACCGCCGGATCTCCCATGGGCAGCCGGGCCATGCCCGAGACGGCTTTCAACTGCAGCTTTCCTCGGTTGTCCAGCGCAATAGCGCAGAGCTCGTAGGGCAGCACGCTTTGCGGGCTATTCACGATGATCTGCAGCAGGCGGTCGAGCCGCAGCGTGGAGGTGATCTCCGAGCTGACCTGCACCAGAACCTTCAGGATCTCCAGCTTGCGCTCCGCCATCATCAGGCTGGCGTTTTTCAAAGCATTGGAAACCGTCTCGGCCATCGAGGAAAGCAGGAACAAGTCGTCGTCGTCGAAGGGCCGGTCTTCGCGGTTGATGGCTTCCAGAACGCCGATCTCTGCCTCGTCCTGCATAAGCGGAACCAGCAGCGCATTGCTCACCGGGGGGATCGAGCTCTCCTCGATGCGCCGCGCATTGCGTGCCTGCAAACGTTCGTCGTCCGGGTCGTCGATCAGGAGCGGCTCGCCTTCTTCGGCCATATCGGCCAGGTAGCCACTTCCCGGAGTCTCGATCCCGCCTAACTCCACCGTGTCATCGGCCCCTTCGCTCGAAACCAGCCGCAGTTCCGGCCCGTCGAAGAGCCACAGATGCATGGCCTGGCAGGGAAGCATGGCCGCGGCCTTTCCGGGGATCATAGCGACCACCGCGTCCAGTTCCAGCGTCGCGTTCAGCGATTTCTCCAGGTCGTACAACTGCGACATGCGGTGCACGGAATCCAGCAGGGTTTGGCGTTGCTGATTGAACTGTTCTCCCGAGAGGAGTGCGGGCGCAGTGAGACGCACAATGGGCGCCAGCTCGTTCAGCTGCTTTTGCTTGATGGTTCCGGAAAAGACGATGATCTCGAGAACGGCTGCCAATTGCCCATCGTGCTCCACCGCCAGATAGGCAATTGCGCCAATCGAACGCGACACATTGAAGTGCGCGTAGTCTTCGCGGCTCAGGTGGGTTTTGTCGTAGATCTGTCCTTCGGCCGGAAACGCATCCGGGATCGCAAACAGCCAGTTGCCCGCGTGTTGCGCTTCGTTGAGCGAAATCTCACCTGCCACGCCCGCAATCGTCCACGGTACGGGGTCGTTTTGCGGCTGATAGAGGTGGACGATACAGGCGCTGTCGGGGATGAGGCCGGCAATGGCGGAGGCGATCACGGTCGCCCGGGATGCGCTGTCGAAGGCGCTCAGCAGTTGCGCTGCCGCCTCGATGGCAGTCTCGTCTACGGATGGAATCGCGTCGTTCACGTCACCCATTGGCGGTAGTTCTCCGGGAACGTTCGTTCAAAGTATCTTGTACTGCAGAAGACCGCTCCCCGGCTGCATGGAAATTCATGGTCGCAAATGCCATTCCGCATGCCGTCCTTTCCGGCGAACAGGAAGAGTGGTCAAGCTCAATCTTTCCGGCCGCCGCCCTGAACTCTGCCGCGGCGGACGGCATCCGGCGCATTGTGGAAACGAGCCCAACGTCTACAATCGGTGCGTCAACCTGAAGGCTTGTCGATTCGGGTATCTCTGTCGATCTCCCCACCCCGCTTGACAAGGGTTTGCATCGACGCGAAGATTGTCACGAGCTTAACAAGCCCGACTTCCGCAGTAAAGTGGAATCTGGCCGAAGGAATTCTCGTGGATTTGGACATCAAAGAGAACGGAAACGTCTGCACCCTGAAGTTGAAGGGCAAGCTCGTGAGCGGCGAGCCGGTGAGCCAATTCGAAGGCGCCTTTCTCAACGCGCTCTCCAGTGGCCATGTTTTTCTCATTCTCGATCTCGAGGACGTGCCTTTTGTGGACTCATCCGGTATCGGCTCTATCGTGAACGCGCTGCGCACATCGTCCAAGGTCGGAGGCGGCGTGAAGCTGGTCAAACCCGCCAATTTCGTCCACAAAACCCTCAAAATGGTGGGCGTCCTCGATCTCTTCGAGGTCTTTGACAGCGAAAAGGACGCGGCGGCGACCTGCGCCGGCTCCTGAAGCCGTTCCCGGGGTTGTGCCCGCAAGCGCTCTCGTGACATTGGCCCCTCGCGCCGCGTGCGTGCTTTGGCTCCCGCTCCCGGCGGGGTTCCGTCAAGCCTGAAGCGCGTTTGGGGGGACGAAAGGGACCATGACGAGACATCGCGCCCTATGGTGTGGTTTGCTGCTTCTGCCGGTATTAATTGGGAGCGGAAGTGCGCCCGCGCAAAATGCGGGAACGCGATTGCCACTGCTCGACCCCTCGGTTGCCCGCCTCGCCGACGGGGTGGAGCGGCGCAACGCGAATCTGCAGGCTACCGAAACCTACCTGCCCATTCTGTATCCGAGTTCCCACGCCGCCAACCTGCTGGAACTCAAAAACGGCGATGTTCTCTGCGTGTGGTTCTCCGGCACGTGGGAAGGCCAGTCCGGCGTGGGGATCGTGGTTTCACGGCGGCCCCATGGATCGCGAAACTGGGGAGCTCCGGCGCTCATCGACCGGCAGGCGGGCGCATCCTATCAGAATCCCGTGCTGTTTCAGGAGCCGGACGGAACCATCGATCTTTACCACAGCACGCAGCAGGCGGATGCCGGCGAGGCCAATGCGCATGTCCTGCATCTGGTTTCGAAAGACAACGGCGTCACCTGGACCCAGCCTGCATTGCTGTTCGGGGAACCGGGTGCTTTTACGCGGCATCCCGTGGTGATTCTCAAGGATGGCTCGTGGCTACTGCCACTCACTTACATTGCCGCTGCCGGCATCGGCAAAGGTCCAGAGACAGATTTTTCCGTCGCCGAAATCAGCCAGGACCAGGGCGTAACCTGGACAGAATGCGTCATGGCTGGAACGCAAGGCAGGATCCAGCCGAGCATCGTTTCCCTCGCGCCCGGCCATTTGCTCGCCTTCTTCCGCAGCCGGGCCAGCGACTTTATCTATCGCAGCACTTCATCGGACGGGTGCATCTGGAGCCCGGCAACCGCCACCATTCTGCCTAACAACAATGCTTCCGTCCAGGCCTTTCGCTTGCGCGACGGCCACGTGGTGATGGCATTCGACAACTCCAGCAAAAGCTCGGCAAACGGCGGCTTGCGCAAACCCCTTTCCGTCGCGCTTTCCCTGGACGGCGGAAACACCTGGCCTTACGCGAGAGACATTGAAGAGGGCCGTCCCGGCTACGGCCTCGCCGAGCAGACTCCCAAAGAGCCAGGCCGCGAGGAGTACTCCTACCCCAGCATTATGGGGACTCGCAAGGGAGAAATCCTCGTGGCCTACACCTATCGCCGCCAGACCATCAAGGTGGTTTCGATCACCGAGGACTGGATCAGGCAAGGAGGCAGCGCAAGGAGATCCACCCCATGAAAGAAGAAGTTCAACATCCCCGAGCAATTGACGTCCTGAACAAGGGCATTGGATTTCTGGAGCAGCCTCTTGCCCACGATGAGATTGCGGGGCGCGGCTGGAACCTGCTGCGCGAGGATCTCACGTTGCCCGCGGCCGTGCTCTACGAAGATGCGCTGCAGCACAACCTTGAGTGGATGCGGCAATTCACGGTGGCATACGGCGCCCGGCTGGCTCCGCACGGAAAAACCACCATGGCGCCACGCTTGTTTGACCTACAGCTTGCCGCGGGCGCCTGGGGCATTACGCTGGCCACGGCGCATCAAACGCAAGTTGCCTACGCGCACGGCGTGCGTCGCGTGGTGATGGCCAATCAGCTCATCGGCAGGCAAAACATGGCGGTGATTGCCCGGCTGCTGCGCGATCCCGAGTTTGAGTTTTATTGCCTCGTCGACTCTGCCGAGCAAATCGACCAGCTCGGATCGCATTTTTCTCGATCCGGAAATCGGCTGAATGTGCTGCTTGAAGTGGGAGTAGACGGCGGCCGCGCCGGCGTGCGCAACCGCGAACAGATTCAGTCGGTTCTCGACGCGCTGGGCAAATGGAGCCACACGATCGCGCTGTGCGGAGTTGAAGTTTACGAGGGCGTCCTCGATCACGAGGCAGCCATTCGCGCATTTCTGCTCCATGCCGTGGAGGTGACGAAAGAGATTGCGGTAAAGAAGTGCTTCCAGCGCTCGCCGATTCTGCTTTCCGGCGCGGGATCGGCCTGGTACGACGTGGTCGCCGAGGTTTTTTCTGCGCAGGATTTTGCAGATTCCGTTGAAGTGGTCCTGCGCCCCGGGTGCTACTTGACCCACGATGTCGGCGCGTATCATTTTGCGCAAAAGAGGATCCTCGAAAGCAATCCCGTGGCGCGGCAAATGGGCGTGGGACTCAAGACGGCCCTGCATATCTGGGCATACGTGCAGTCGATTCCGGAAACCAATAAAGCCATCGTCGGCCTTGGCAGAAGAGATGCCGCCTTCGACGCGCGACTGCCCGTTCCGGCGTTACACTTTCGACCCGGAAGCGCCGCGCCGCAGCCCGTTCCAGAACATTGGATCGTCACCCGATTGATGGATCAGCATGCTTACTTGCATATTGCCACCAATGACGACATTCGGCCCGGCGACATGATCGCTTTCGACATCGCCCATCCCTGCCTGACCTTCGACAAGTGGCGCGTGCTGGCCCTGGTGAACGGCGCATTCGATGTCGTCGATCTGATTCAGACGTTTTTCTAAAGCGAAACTCAGGGCTTCTCAGCGAAGAAATCCCAGGGCTGCAGGGTCGGCAGCGAAATTGAAGTGCGGCCGAAAGAATCCTGGGACTACTTCACATTCCTCCAGTCCAGAATCACCTTGCCCGCATGGCCGGAACGCATCACTGCGAATGCCGCTTCGAATTCATGCCACGGAAAGCGGTGGGTAATCACCCCCGAGATATCCACTCCCGACTCCAGCATGACCGTCATCTTGTACCAGGTCTCGTACATTTCGCGGCCGTAAATGCCCTTGATCGTCAGCATGTTGAAGATCACCTGGCGCCAGTCCATCGGCATCTCTTTGGCCGGAATTCCTAGAAGGGCGATCTTGCCGCCATGACTCATGTTGGCGATCATGTCGCGCAGGGCTTGCGCATTACCCGACATCTCAAGACCCACATCGAACCCTTCCACCATTCCCAGTTGCTTCTGCACATCTGCGAGCGGCGTTTCGCCGGGATGTACGGCGAGGGTCGCGCCCATCTTGCGCGCCAGCTCCAATCGGTCGGGATTCAGGTCGGTGATCACCACGTGCCGCGCGCCCGCATGTTTCACAACCGGAATCGCCATGAGCCCAATCGGGCCCGCGCCCGTAATCAGCACATCTTCGCCCAGAACCGGAAAGGAGAGCGCGGTGTGCACGGCGTTGCCAAAAGGATCGAAGATAGCGGCAATCTCCTCCGGAACGCTGGCGCTGTGCTTCCAGATGTTGGTCATGGGCAGCGCAATGTATTCGGCAAACGCTCCCGGCCGGTTCACGCCGACGCCCCGCGTCGATGCGCAAAGATGCCTCCTCCCGGCAAGGCAATTCCTGCAGCGGCCGCACACCACATGCCCTTCCCCGCTCACAATGTTGCCCGCGTAGAAGTCGTTCACATTCGATCCCACCTCAACCACCTCGCCCACGAACTCGTGTCCGATGGCCATGGGCACGGGGATGGTCTTTTGCGCCCACTCGTCCCACTCGTAGATGTGAACGTCGGTGCCGCAGATGCCGGTGTAATGTACCTGCACCAGGACATCGTTGATTCCGATCTCCGGTTCGGGAATGTCTTCGAGCCACAACCCTGGCTCGGCTTTGCTTTTCACCAATGCTTTCATCGATCGAACTCCCTATCGGCCATTATCCTCGCGCGGCAGCCTTTGGCGCGAGAATGTCTGCGCCACCCCTCGCGGGCAGCTTCGGCTCTTACCACGCCGCCGTCAGCACCGCCAGCAACTCCTCGTTGGTGAGGGGCAGCGCATTGGCCTGCATGCTGCTGGCGCGAGCCGCCTTCTCCACGACAGCGGGCAAATCGGCTTCCGCAATTCCCCAGGCGCGCAGCGCAGGAATCTTGAGCTCGGCGCAAAGCGCGCGCACCCAGTCGATGCCTTCCTCTGCGCTCGCCTCATTCCGGCCGGTCAGCAGGCGCGCGATCGCTGCGTAGCGCTCCAGTGCGGGATTTTGCGGCGCACGTGCCCGTAACGCGGCGACATTAGCCGCCATGCCGTGCGGCAACAGCGCCGCGCACAGCGCCCCATGCGGCGCCTTCCCCCGTCCTCCCAGCGGAGCCGCCAAGCCATGCACCACGCCCAGTCCGGCGTTCGCCAGCGCCAAGCCTCCGAACAGGCTTGCCAGCGCCATGTCGCGCCGCGCCTCACCGTCCCCGCCGTCATGGTACGCGCGGCGCAGCGCCCTGGCAACGCGCCCCATCCCTTCCACACATATCGCATCTACCAGTGGATTGGCGCGCACGCTGACATACGGCTCGATCAACTGCGTCATTGCGTCCAGGCCGGTCTGTGCGGTAACTGCAGGCGGCAGCCCGTAGGTCAGCTCGGGATCCACCAGCGCAACCCGTGGCAGCATCATGGGGCTCCGCAAGCTCGCTTTCACGCCGTGCTCTTCTGATCCCAGCACGGCATTGCGCGTCACTTCGCTGCCCGTGCCGGCGGTGGTCGGCACGGCAATGAACGGCAGCGGCGCGACCGCAATCGCACGCCCTTTTCCTACCACTTCGAGAAACTCCAGCGGCTCGCCGCCGTTGGTGGCAAGAGCGGCAATCGCTTTGCCTGCGTCAATGGCGCTGCCCCCGCCCATCGCGATGACAACGTCGCAGCCGGCGTCCTGCACGCGCCGCGCTCCCGCGCGCACCAGTTCCACCGTCGGTTCGCCGGGCACAGCAAAAGTCTCGGCTTCGAGCGCCGAGACAAGCCATGCCGCGCGCTCTGCCGATGTGCCGGTCACCACCAGCGGGCGGGCGCCGAAGCTCCGCGCCAGTTCCGGGAGGGTGGCTGCCGTGCCCTCGCCGAAGACAATGCGCGTTGCGGTCGCGAACTCGAAGCGCATGTTTCTACCAGCCCCCAAACTACCAGCCCCCAAACTACCAACCATTGACATCGGGAAAGACGGCCTTGTACTGCGCTCTTTGGCGCGGTTCGGCCATCATGGGCGCCACCACATCGCGCCACTTCGCGTAGTGCGCGGTTTCCTTATGCGCCGCCGCTGCTTCCGGCGAACGGTAGATCTCGGTGAGCACAAACCGTGTCGCATCGTCCTCGAGCTGCATCACGTCAAAACGCGCGATACCGGGCTCCTGCGCACTCGAGCGGGCGTTCTCAATGGTGGCCTGCCTGAATTCCTCTACCGATTCAGGCTTGACGTGCACGTGCACATGAACAATAAGCATCGGGACTTGCCTCCGCTCCTTATCCTACCGCCAAGCCGTCTGGTTGGGGTGGCTCTTTCACGCTGCCTCGCGTGGTGTTTTTCTCGATCCACCGCATCTGCGGCATACGAAACTCAAGGCTCCGGGATTAAGAATTCGCCGATTTTGTCATCATCATTGGGGGCCGACTAATGCTCACTCCACCTTTCAGGAGGGGCTCCGGGAGTGCGGCCGGACTTCTGCGCAAGCAGATTTTCTTGCCCATAAGCCATTGAATGCAATTTTCTTGTCGAGGATAATGCGGTCTGAATAGAACCTCGCTCACTGCTCACGCTCGAATCTTATTCGAGCGAAGAGCCAGCGGCTGCCGCACCGCAGGTGCCTGCATGCAATGCTGGCGGAGGGCGGAGTCTCAAGCGAACCGCTCTCTCTCTGGATTCGCAGAATGGCCAGTGCGAGCGTCACGCGAGCGGCTTCTCCATGCAATGGCGGAGAGGGAGGGATTCGAACCCCCGATACCCTTTCGGGTATGCCGGTTTTCAAGACCGGAGCCATCAACCGCTCGGCCACCTCTCCGCAGTCTGCCGGTCCTCTTTGATTGTACGTCGAATCGTGCTGATTCACGGCATCGGCGGCGGACCCGGCCACGCGCATCCAAACCGCGCGCAAACAGAAAAGCGGAAGCGCGCAGCTCCCGCTTTCTGCTCGTGTTTTGCGTCTACAGCGGTTCTCCAGACGCTGTCATACAAAGCCGCAACCGCCAACTGGATTTTTCCTTAAGAAAAAGCTACCCTGCACGGCTCTGGAAACGCCGCAGATGAACTGGAGAACCGCTCTAACGTTTCCCTTCGAGCTCGTCAGCCAGGGCGTCCGCATGATAAATCCTGCGCAGGCCCTCGAGCATCCCGGCGGAGTGTACGGCCACGGCGCGGTTCCTCGTTCCGTCATAGATATAGTCGCCGGCCATTGACTCCATATTGCCATCGAAGATCAGCCCCACCAGCTCGCCCTCGCGGTTCACTACCGGCGAGCCCGAGTTGCCGCCGATGATGTCCGCCGTCGCAACGAAATCGAGCGGTGTGGCCAGGTGGAGCTTGTCGCGGGCCGCTGCCTGCTTGGGCGTCAGATCCCACGGCGGCTGGTTGCTGAAGCTCGCTGCGCGATCGTAGAGCCCGTAGAACGTGGTGAACGGCGGCGCGATGGTTCCGTTGTAGGGATATCCATCGACAGTGCCGTAGGTCAGGCGCAACGTGAACGTGGCGTCGGGATACGTATTCTTGCCGTAGACCGCAAAGCGCGCCTTGCCGAGCTTCCCGCCTGCCGCATCGAACACGCTGGCAACGTGATCGACGTAGTACTTGTAGCTCTCGCGCCACACCGGATCCACACGGCGCGCGGCGGCAATCATGGGATCGTTGCAAGTGGCCACGGCTGCCACGCCGCCATCCAGGAGGCGCTTGCGAAAGGCCGGGTCGGCAAGCCGGGTGCCCTCCACAAGCGCGTCCACTGTTTTGTCAATGTCGCCACCCTGCACGATGGCTTGTAGATATGCGTCATTCGCACCCAGCTTTTCCCGGGCCAGCTTCAGGGCGGTGATCATGTAGAGCTTCTCCACCGACGGATAGATCGGCGCTGGAGAGAGCATCTGGTAGCGCAGGGAATCCAATCCGGCCTCGTTATACTGTGGCAGCCGATCGCTATCGGGCTTTGTCACTTCGACCACATACTGCACAATATCCAGCGCGAGTGCGAAAAGCTGGCTATCGGTGCGGCGAAAGATGCGCTTCGGCATCTCCGTCCGGGCCAGATCCACGGCGCGCGCGATCTCGTCCCATGCGCCTCCACATTCCTTTCGCAAGTTGGGATCCGCGGCCACTTTTGACCGCAGGTCGTTCTCCTCCGCCTGCTTCTGCGCCAGGATGGTCGCGTCTTCCAGAGCCTCGACGCGGCCGGCGCGGACCTTCAGGCTGTTTTGCAGAAGATACATGTTGCTTCCGATCAGGCGCGCCTGTTCCGGCCCCTGTTTCGCGAATTCCTCTTCCGCGGCGATGCGCCGCTGCAGATACTCGACGTTCTCCGGTTCAATGGCATCGCGTTCCAGTTGCAGCTCCGCCATCGTATCCTGGCGCGCCGTGGAGCCCGGATGGCCGGCGACAAACACCAGTTCGCCCGGCGCCGCGCCTTTCGCATTCCACTTCAGATAATTCTCCGTGTGCAACGGCTTGCCGTTCTCGTATATGCGGAACAGCGCCATATCCAGGTCGTAGCGCGGATAGGTGAAGTTGTCGGGATCGCCGCCATAGAACGCCGCCTGTTCCTCGGGCGCGAAGACCAGGCGCACATCGGTGTACACCTTATATTGATAGAGCCAATACTCGCCGCCGTTGTACAGCGAAATCACGTCGGAGCGCAGGCCCGTCTTATCTTTGCTTTCTTTCTCGATGGCGGCAATTTCAGTCCCGCGAGCCTTCTCCGCCTCGACAGCGTCGTTGATGCCGCTGGCCGCGCCCTCGACGCGCGCCGTCACGTCCTGCATGCCCACCAGAACGTTGACTTCCAGATCGGGAGACTTCATCTCCGCGTCCGGCGTCGCCGCGTAGAAGCCGTCGCGCACGTAGTCATGGTCGGCAGTCGAGTTCTTTTGCAATTGTCCGCGCGCCACGTGATGATTGGTCAGCAACAGGCCGTCAGGGCTCACAAACGAACCTGAACCTCCATCGTTCAGGCGCACGCTCGAAAGACGCAGATGATCCAACCACTCCTGCGTGGGGTGAAAGTTATATTTTTCCGCCAGCTGTTGGAGCGGAAGATTGTCGAAGGTCCACATTCCCTCTTCGGCGCCAATCGACGGTGCCGCAAGCAACAGGGCCACAGCAGACATAAGGAAAACAGAGCGGAATATACGAACGTGCATAGCTCCCTCGTCAGTGCGCGAGCGCGCAATGCGAGCTCGCGGTTACGGCTGCGGCAGCACCAGAACCTCCACGCCGGAGGCTGCGTCCTTCTGGTGGAAAATCTCTTCCGTAGCTTTCTTGAAATCCTCCGGCTGGGCATAGGGGATGTCGGTAAAGGTTTGCGGATTGCGATCGGTGAGCGGGAACCACGAGCTCTGCACCTGCACCATGATGCGATGACCGCGGCGGAAGGTGTGGTAGACATCGGGCATCGTAAAGTCGATGGCCGTTTGCTCGCCTGGCGTGAGCGGCTCGGGCTTCTCCCAGCTGGAACGGAACTTGGCGCGGAAGGGCTCGCCGCGCAGCAACTGCTGGTAGCCGCCC
>Ga0181524_10004304_pt1 | contig 13257 bp, 5 predicted proteins | sample PEATcosm2014_Bin_34_FD_119761 | JGI IMG/M metagenome (GOLD analysis project Ga0181524, IMG submission 119761) | Peatland microbial communities from MTU Mesocosm Facility, Houghton, MI, USA - PEATcosm2014_Bin05_60_metaG | ecosystem: Environmental > Terrestrial > Soil > Wetlands > Peat | place...
CGGTCATTGCTCCAATGATCAGCGGCGGTGAATCAAAGGCCCGAATAACCCGATCATAGGTCGCTAGGGCATAGGACAGGAGAAGATCGTCGCTGTCCAGCAGAACCAGGTACTCTCCTCGGGCCAAGGCAGCTGCCTTGTTTCGGGCAACCTCTGGGCCTTGATTCGCTTGTCGCAATACTTTAATGCGTGTTCCGTAGGATTCCAGCACCTGCAGTGTCTTGTCCGTGGACCCGTCATCAATCACGAACAGCTCATAATCTGTGAAGACTTGCGACAAAACCGAACCGATCGCCTGGCCCACATATTTTTCCCGGTTGTAAGCTGGCATCAGAACACTGAATCGGGGCTTCATAGTAAACTCGGCGGAGTTCCTGCTTTCGAGTAAGAGACAGGCGCTGCCAATGAATGCAAGTAAGCTAGCTTCTCGGACCTTTAATCCACCTTCGGATCACCTTCTTAACGCCCAGGGCTTCGAGGACAGCAATCGACTTCCGATAGAGGAATCCATACCAGACATTGCCCCAAAATGAATGCCAAAGTGTACAAACTGCGCCTCGCTCCACCCGCTCGAAAACTTCGGTCTTGCCGAGGAACTGCAGGCGGTGAAAGCCCGTGGCCGCGACCGTGGAAAGTACTTCTTCATAGGTCGCGATGTGTTGCGGGAAGCGGGCTTCGGGTGCTTCGACGTTCAAAGCGATCAATCCGCCTGCCTTCATACTGGCGGCAAGAGCGCGCAGGGCCTCTGCGGGCCGTGGCAGATGCTCGAGCACATCAAAAGCCGTGACGACATCAAAAGTACCTTTGGGCAATTCTTCGCGATTGAGGTCGATGAGTCTCAGCTTAAGGCCCCGGACTTTGAAGCGCCAAGCCGCATAGTCCTGCAGAGGCTCGGAAACATCTGCCAACGCAACCTCCATACCGTTCAAGGCGAAGAAGAGTCCGACCGATCCGATGCCGGAGCCGAAATCGAGGACCGTGGTGAGTCCGCGCTTTCTTGCCATTCCAACCAGAGCTTCCAGTGCGGCGGTATGAGGATACTCTGAATTAAAGGTGGTCAAGTCAAACAAATAACTCTTTGTGGTCCGATAAAACTCCACCACCTCAGAGGGCGGGCTTTTTTTGCGGAGTTGTCGCGCCTTCCATTCCTGTGCAACGTTCTCTGCGCCCGCCGCACACGCCGCGGCGACGGTTGCAGGTGTTTCTCCTAAGTACTCCGCCAGTTCGGTTACCATGCTCTCATAAAGAGAATGGTGCCCGGGGCGCGCGAGAGCTTCCGTCCAACTCAGAACGCTTGCAGACACATGAGATTGATTTCTCCGCTCCATCCCGCGGCTTTCTTCCGTCACCAGTACGAACGGTGTTGCCTCTGGATCGTTCGTCACGTTGTCGATATGCGCGTCGGCAGTTGTATCACCGGAAACCCCAGGTTCGTTTCTCATCAGGCCTTACCACCATGTCGTTGCTGAGCGGCTTTCAGGTGGCCGTCGAGTGCGCTGGCGAGCGCTCTAACGTTAGGTTCCTGCATCAGATTCTGCTGATGCCCCGGGACTTCATACACTTGGAAGCGGCCATCGAAAAAAGGTTTCCAGCCCAAGTACTCATCAGCGACTAGTCCGGATAGCTGTTTGCTGGCGCGAAAAAGAACAACGTCGCCGCCATATGGACGAGGTACATATTTCCTAAGAGCCTTTCCATGTTCCTTCTGGAGAGCTTCAAAAATATACAGCTTGGGCAGACGGGATGGATCTGCTGGACGCTTCCCCGTCCTGTTATACAGAGCAATGGCAAGTCGGGCATGAGCCATGTCCCGGATACGCCGAATCCTCTCCATGACGTAGCCCTTTCCTGCGTGAGATCGATTCTCCCGCTCCAAGTTGATTCGCTTGGTCATGCGGTACCACCAGCGATGCAAGGCCGGAACATCCGGCTTGAAGCGAAAAGCCTCCGGATGCGTCGATTGAATAAAGATGAGCAACGCGACATTTTGTCCCGCAGCCGTGAGTTGTTGAGCAGCTTCCAGAGCCAGCAACCCACCGAAGCAAAAGCCGGCCAAGAAATACGGCCCTTCCGGTTGAAAACCCCTTATTTCTCCAAGATAGGCGGAAGCCATCTTCTCTATTGTCAACTCCTCCGGAATGATGCCGTCGAGACCACGGCCCTGTAAGGCATAAACCGGCTGTTCAGGGTCCAGGAGGTTCGCCAACGTATGGTACTCAAGAACGTTGCCGCCATGGGCGTGCATGAGAAAAAGAGGCGGTTTGGACCCGGACGCTCGAAGCGGGACCAGCGATGACCAAGACGGCGCCCAGTGCTCCTTGCGAAGTATTTCCACCAGATCAGCAATGGTGGGAGCTTGCAATAACGTCGCCAGTGGCAATCGTATTTTGGTGAGTTTCTCAATCTCCACCGTCACGCGAACCGCCAAAAGAGAATGGCCTCCCAGCTCGAAGAAGTTGTCGTGCATCCCCACACACTTTACTCTCAGGACGTTCGCCCAAATCTGGGCCAGCATTTGCTCGAGGGGATCGCGCGCTACAACGAAGTCGTTGCTGACAGAGACTCGTTGGGCTGGAACGGGCAACGACTTGCGATCCACTTTGCCGTTCGGCGTCAAGGGCAACTTCTCCATGGCGACGAAGGCCGAGGGAACCATGAAGCTTGGAAGGTTGTTCTCCACGCAGGCGCGCAGATCGGTGGCCGTCGGCGCCGACCCTGTCTGCGTCTCGAAGTACGCAACCAGTTGCTTGTCACCCGGCGCATCCTCACGCGCAATCACTGCGCATTGCCGTATCGCTGGGTGGGAGCAAAGAATTGTTTCAATCTCACCCAATTCAATGCGAAAGCCGCGGAGCTTTACCTGGTTATCCATTCGGCCCAGGCATTCAACGGTTCCGTCAGGAAGCCAGCGCGCGAGGTCGCCGGTGCGATAGAGGAGCGCGTCCGGCACAAACGGGCTAGGGACAAAACGTTCTCGCGTCAAATTCTCCCGATGCAAGTAGCCCCGCGCCAAGCCATCCCCACCGATGTACAGCTCCCCCACATTTCCGGACGGTACGAGATTGCAGTGCGCGTCAAGCACGTAGATTTGGGTGTTGTTAATCGGCTGGCCGATCGGCACTGAACCCTCGGTCGACGTGACCTTATGGATGGTTGACCAGACGGTAGTTTCTGTCGGCCCATACATGTTCCATAGCTCTGCGCATCGAGGGAGGAGTTCCCGCGCCAAGTCGGGGAGAAGGACTTCGCCGCCGCAGAACACTTTGAGATTCGCCGAACCGCTCCAACCCGCTTGGATCAGGGCACGCCAGGTCGTTGGAGTAGCCTGCATCACGTTGCACGCCGAGTCCAGGATTCGTTTCGCGAGCCGCGTGGGATCCCGGGTGTCTTCGCGGCTTGCGATGACTACCTTTCCCCCGCAAATCAGAGGAAGGTAAAGCTCGAGGCCCGCGATGTCGAAGGAGAGGGTCGTGACCGCCAGCAGCGCATCGCTGGCGCTGAATCCAGGCTTCCGCTGCATGGAAAGCAGGAAGTTTACGATGGCTGAGTGCTGGATCTCTACGCCCTTCGGCTTGCCGGTCGAACCCGATGTGTAGAGTACATAAGCAAGGTTCTGCTGGCTGACGCTCGGCAAGTCAGTGGCAGTCGCGCTCCGCGTGGCGATCTCATTCCAATCGGAGTCCAGGTGGACAACCACAGGGGGCCGGACGGGCAGTTTCTGCTCAAGACCGCGATGGGTCAACAGCACCTTCATCTGGCTGTCTTCCACCATGTAAACGAGACGGTTCTGCGGATACGAAGGATCGAGCGGCACGTAGGCGCCCCCGGCTTTCAAGACGCCAAGAATTCCGACCACCATCTCCGGCGAGCGCTCGACGGAAAGCCCCACTAACACATCCGGGCCGACACCTAGCCGGCTTAGGTGGCGCGCGAGTTGGTTCGAGCGACGGTTGAGTTCGTCGTAGGTCAAACTCTCCTGTTCGAACACCAGGGCTACCTGCTCCGGCGTTCGCCCAGCCTGCACTTCGATCAACTCATGCAAGCAGAGATCTCTTCCGGGGTACTCGACCGCTGTGTTGTTCCAAGTCACCAGCAATTGCTTGCGCTCGGCCTCGGTGAGCACTGGCAACTTCGACACGCGCTGGTCCGGGTTGGAGGCGACCGCCTCCAGCAGTGTCCCGTAGTGTTTGCAAATCCGCTGGATTGTATTAGCTTCGAATAGGTCAGTGCTGTACTCGAAGAGACCTTCGATGCCGTTTTTCGTCTCGGAAATGAAGAGTGTTAGATCAAATTTTGAGGTGCCGGTCTCTAACTGGTGCTTGCCGGAAACCTTCGACACTTCGGAAACTCCGTCGGGGTCGTGCAAGATGAACATCACCTGGAACAGAGGCGTCCGGCTCGAATCCCGCTCCGGGGCCAATTCAGCGACGAGATGTTTGAAGGGAAGGTCCGCATGAGCGTAAGCACCGAGCGCCCGCTCTCGCACTTGTTGCAGCAAGCCCCGGAAGCTCAGATCCTCCGCCAACCGGGCGCGCAAAATGATGGTGTTTAGGAAGCAACCGATCAGGTTTTGCGTTTCACTGTGCGTCCGGCCGGAAATCGGAGTCCCCACCAGGATGTCCTCCTGCCCGGTGTAGCGGTGCAACAAGGCCACAAAGCTGGCCTCTAGGATCATGAATAAAGTAGCTTGTTCCTGCCGGCCCAGAGACTTCAGCGGCCCCAACACTTTCTCAGGCACGTGAAAGATCTCGGTGGCGCCACGAAAACTCTGCACCACAGGACGTCGTCTGTCCGGGGCGAGGTCCAGAACCAGTGGAGCCCCGGCCAGTTCTTCCTTCCAATACGCGATCTGCTTCTGCAGCACTCCGCCTTGCAACCAGTCCCGTTGCCAGCAAGCAAAATCCGCATATTGGATCGACAACTCCTCGAGGGAGGGTGACTGGCCCCGAGAAAATGCCTCATAGAGGTGGGTTACTTCCTTATGCACCAGCTCCATTGCCCATTCGTCCGCAATGATGTGGTGGATAACCAGCAGCAGTTTGTGTTCTTCGGGCGATCGATGAATTACCGTTCCCCGAAGCAGAGGGACCTGCTTCAAATCAAAGGGCTTGCGGCCCTCTTCACGCACCACGCGGGCCCACTCGCGTTCGCGCTCCGCTTCCGGCAAAGGACTCAAATCGAGTTCCGAGAGTACGAGGTCCGCCGGCGGCAAGACGATTTGCATCGGCTGCCCACCGCTGTGAGAAAATGCAGTGCGCAAAATTTCATGGCGGCGCACCAACTCTTTAATTGTCTTGCGGATTGCCTCCGGATCGTAGGTCTTTCCCAGAGGGATCAAGTCCACTACGTTGTAGACAGGACTGCCGGGCGCAAGCTGGTTCAGAAACCAAAGCTGTTCCTGCGAAGATGACAGTGGATATGGTCCGTCCTGCTTGCGTCGTTCAATTCGCTGGACGTGTCCACTGTAACCCTCAGCCTTGGTAAGGAACTTAGCAAGTTCCGCGATTGTGGAGTGCTCAAATAGGATTTGGGCCGGGAGATCCAACTCAAACACGTCTCTGATCCGCGACACCGCTTTGATTGCCAGTAAAGAATGTCCGCCCAGGTCAAAAAAATTGTCGTTGACACCGACTTTCTCCATCTTCAGCAATTCGGCCCAAATGGCGGTGAGCACATTCTCGATTTCGGTGCGAGGCCTCACAAAATCTTGGGTCAGATGTGTAGTCTCGTGAGTAAAAGTCGGAAGGGCTTTGCGGTCAATTTTTCCGTTCGACGTCAACGGAAACTTCTCCATTAGTACAAACGCCGCCGGAACCATGTACTGCGGCAGCCTTTCTTTCAATTTCTTGCCTAGGGTGGCAGGCGTCACGATTTCCTCATCCCAGGAAGGCAGCGACCGGAGGTGCGCACCGGCTGCCTGCTGGCGCACCAGGCGGGACCCCGCCGCAGGCCGAATGGCGTACACGTATGACGGCTGGGTTTCGCTGAGCGATGAGCTGTGCTCGCCGAGAACCTCATAGCGATGCCCTTCCAGCAGGGTAGTAATTGACTCCAGGTTCTCCCGATGATCCACCCGGACGACCAACTGCCGAACTTTGGACCAATCGTCGGGGCTGAGTCCTTGCAGTACATCCAACTCGCTTTCGTCGACATTGATCCTGAGCAGGTCGATGCGTTTAATCCCTTCGGCTGCGATAACGCCCGATAAAGTCCGCGGTTGAGCGGACTTGGTCTCGGTGTCTAGCGAGACATCGCTCGATTCACCGATCTCCTCAGCAAACCGCTCATTGCGTGACTCAAGCTGCTGGTTGGAAGCATGGTTCCTGGCCGCCTCGCGTTCCGTTGCCGCGTCATCGTCCGGCCCGGATGAGCCCGACAATGCCTCAAAGAATAACGCCTCCGCTGACTTACTTTCGCCAGCGAGACCATACGGCAGACATTGCACTGCCGTGCCCCACGCTTCGGCATTCGCGCTCAGACACGCAAATGGGGCAGGGTTGGGCTCAAAGGCAATTATCCGTAGGTTCCGGGCTAGCCGGCTGGCGAACACCGTAAACAAACCAATGTTTGCGCCGACATCCACAACGCAATCGCCGTCCTCGACTGTAATTCCGTGCCGGAGATACGCTTGCCGCACGAAGATTTCGTTGTAGATGGAATCAGTTTCGTTCTTGTTCAGATGTGCCACCGGCGAGCCATCGGGCAATACATAGAGCGCTTTGCTTTCCCAAAGCGCTTGATTCGTCCGTTTCGGTATTACGTAAGCGACCAACTGCTTGTTGCCGGACTCATCTTCACGCGCCAACACCACGGCGTCTCTCACCCCGCGCTGCTGCCGCAGTGCCCCCTCGATTTCGCCGAGCTCGATGCGGTAGCCGTGAATCTTGACCTGATCGTCAATGCGACCGCAAAACTCGATATTCCCGCCCGGCAGGTAACGCGCAAGATCGCCGGTGCGATACATGCGCCCATCAGGATCCGGACTAAATGGATCTGGAACGAATTTCTCAGCAGTCAGATCAGGGCGGTTGAGGTACCCCCGCGCTACCCCGCGGCCACCGATGCAGAGCTCGCCTTGAACACCAATAGGCACCGGCTGTCCAAGCCCATCGAGTATGTAAATGCGGCTATTTGGCAGAGGTCTACCTAAAGGGAGCGTGCCAGACTGTGTGCTGGGTATTTGCGGGTCGACATGATAAGTCAGCACCCCTACTGTGGCTTCCGTAGGACCATAGTGGTTGTAAATCTCGCAGTTCGGGGACAAGGCTCGCAATCGCTCGATCCAATCCAGGCGCGAGGCCTCTCCACCTAAGATCAGGCGGCTTCTGGGCATGACTTGTTCCGAATTTCTTCCGCTCTGCAAAGCCGCCAGATGGCAAGGCACGATCTTTAAGACGTCGATACTCTCACGCTCGAAGTAATCCGACAGCATCGCCTGACTCTCAGCCCGCTCCTGCGAGATAACGTGCAGGCAGCCACCCGTCGTCAGCGCGGGAAAAATCACCGTATTGCCGAGGTCGGCGGCGATTGTCGATACCGTCGCGTGATTCATGCCGGGCTGGAGCCTCAGCCTTTCCGAAACACCCAGCACATAATTGACAATGTTTCTGTGCTCGATCCCCACGCCCTTGGGACGGCCCGTTGAACCACTCGTATAGATCACATAGGCGAGGTTTGCCGGACGGACGTGAGCATCATTTCGCGTCGGTCCTTCCGAGCCAGTCCAATCGAATGAATCCAAGCAAACGGCCTGCGCGAGGCCTGTTGGCAGGTTTTCCAAGAGGCTGGTTTGCGTGACCAGCAACTTGGCCTGGGCATCGCCGAGCATGAATGCGATCCGCTCTTGAGGATAGGTAGCATCAATCGGCAGGTAAGCGGCTCCGGCCTTCAGGATGCCTAACATTCCGACCACCATTCCCAGTGATCGCTCGACGAATAGCCCTACGAGAACATCGGGCCCAGCCCCCAGATTTCTCAAGTGAAGTGCCAATTGGCCGGCGCGACGGTTGAGCTCGTCGTAGGTCAGCCTCTCCTGTTCGAAGACCAAGGCCGCCTGATGGGGAGTTCGCCTGACTTGTTCCTCGATCAACTGATGCAAGCACAGGTTCTTCCGGGGATACGCGACTGCTGTGTCATTCCAATCCACTACCAGTTGCTGACGATCGGCATCGGTGAGCATCGGCAACGCAGAAATACTCTGGTCGGAATCGCGCGCGATCGCCCGGTCATCACTTGACTCATTTATGGACGTCGGTATCAAGGTTTATGGATCCTCACATCACGTATACAGCATGCCTCCGGGTGCGGTGCACCCATGAGCTTCGACAACCAGTTAAGTCAATTGTTGCCGTTCGCTGAAATTCGATTCCGCCAGCCCTGGAAAGGCTTTGGGATGGGCTTGCTGGTGAAGCGGCGACGTGCAAGGTGGCGGGTAGCGACATTCATAGCGACCAAGCGATCAGCTCCTTCATGATTTCGTTCGTGCCGGCGTAAATGCGCTGCACGCGGCTGTCGGTCCACATGCGCGCGATCGGATACTCCATCATGTAGCCGTAGCCGCCGTGCAATTGAACGCACTCGTCGATGACGCGGCACTGGCATTCGGTGAGCCAATACTTCGCCATGGCGGCGGTGACAGCGTCAAGCTGGCCGGCGATGAAACGCTCGATGCAGTTGTCGAGGAAGACGCGGCCGATATGAACTTCGGTCTTGCATTGCGCCAACTTGAAACGCGTGTTCTGAAAATCGATCAGCGGCTTGCCGAACGCGGTGCGATCTTTCACATACTTGGTTGTAATGGCCACTGCTTGTTCCGCCATGGCGACCGCGCCAACGCCAATCGTGAGGCGCTCGTAGGGCAATTGCTGCACCATCTGGTTGAATCCCTTGCCCTCGGAACCAAGCAGATTTGAGACCGGAACCTGCACCTCGTCAAAGAATATTTCGCAGGTGTCCAACCCGTTCATGCCGACTTTGTCGAACAAGCGGCCGACGCGGTATCCCGGAAGATTCTTCGCTTCGACGACAATCAGCGAGATGCCTTTCAATCCGGCTGCTTTAGGGTCAGTCTTTACCGCGACGCATACGAGGCTGGCGTGCCAACCATTGGTAATAAAAGTCTTCGAGCCGTTGATGACATAGTGATCGCCCTCGCGGCGCGCGGTGGTTTTGACGCCCGCCAGATCAGAGCCGGCCGAGGGTTCGGTCATTGCGATTGCGGCCACCAACTCGCCACGGGCCATGGGCGGAAGCCAGTTGTGCTTCTGTTCCTCGGTGCCGTACGACAGGATGTAGTGACCGACAATACTCTGAATACTGGAACCGAAGTGAACTCCCGCTAGCGCGAGTTCCTCGTTCACTACGGTTTCATGGGCGAACGTCCCTCCTCCACCGCCGTATTCTTGAGGAAAGTCGGGGAGCAAGATGCCCGCCGTGCCCATTGCAGTCCAGGCTTCGTCGTCAGGGCGGTGCTGCTGGCGCCAGCGGGCTTGGTGCGGCGTGAATTCTTCTTGTATGAATTGACGGACCGTTTTCCGGAACATCCGCAGCTCGTCATTCATCCACGGGGATTGGTAGGTAACGGTAGACATTATAGGGCCAACCTCGAACTCGGCGCGGAATCAGCGAAACGCTCTATCGAAAGTGAATCTAATAGTTCTAAATAGTCACGCTTTTCATATTCCAACTGAGGCAATGCACGTGTTCATAACCTGCTGCGACCAATGCTTCAGTCAGCGCCTTACCCTCGATGACGTCCAGCTTCGCACCTTCCACGGCCTCGGCGTTACCAGATGCTAAAGAGCGGTTGACCGCATCGTCAAAACAGAAAGTGTCGATCCTGGTCCGTTAGACGACCAATGGGACACCCTGGCAAATAAACTCATCGGCCTTGACCTCGGCACAAGTGGCTAGACCGCGCAGATCTGACTCCTGCATTCATCAGGCGAAATGCTTATAGATCACTCTTCCCATCTGCCGCAACAGAAAGACAGGCATGCGCCGGACCAAACTCGAAAATGGAAGCTCTCGGTCCGTGCCTGCCAAGAACCGGTTCCGCGACAAATCAAAACGATAATAGAAAATCGGAAATTCAACGCAACCCCACCCCAGCTTGAAGCGCCTCAAGCCCTCACCGGACAAATCCGTGCGTCCAAAGTCAAAACTCACAAAGGATTTCCGGCCGTACCATTTGATAGCTTCCCACATGATGAGGTTGTTTGCTCTGACCGCCTGATAGCGCTTGTCGGATGCTGCGAACTTGCAGAGCGCCCGATTGGAAAAGTGGAAAAACACAGCACCGCCGATGCACTTGTCTTGATGCCGGGCGAGGATAACAATTCCGCGCTTCAGGCGAATGACATGTTCCCAAATCTTACGGAAGAAGTTAAACGGCTGTGGCGGCAGGCCGTGCTCTTTTCTCGTCTGGCAATGAAGCCGATAGAACTCCTTCACGGATTTCAGGTCTTCGCCGAACTGGACCAGGACATTCTCCCTCTCAGCTTTCCTGATGTTCCGCCGGGTGTTACTGCTGAAACCGCCAGAGACTGCGTCCTCGTTCCCGTCAAGAACCAGGCTGTGCCCGTAATATGTGTTCCAGACCGGTTCATTCGGGAAGAGGGCTCGCCGGCTTCTCCATTCAACGTACTTGCAGCCCTGGCTCCTGGCGTGCCCAATAACAAGCTTCATCAGAGGTGCGATGTCCATCTCCCGTTCACTAATCGGGTCGCAGCAGTCTGAAAAGGGCAGCGAAACGAGTCTTCGGCCTGTCAAAGAGCTTACGACTTTCATCATCGGCATGACTAAGACAGGCCTCCCTTCTCGGCGGCACGCAAAATACGCAGGCTCGAATCCATACGTTTCATTCAACACTGCTGCCCATGCCGAAGAGTGAAAAGGGGTAGCCTCGCCGAGGCATTCCATCTGCGCATCCCATCCCTCGACTAACCCCGGATTGACGACCTCAACGTCCCCGCAGACTTGTGCCGCGTTCCACTCGACGCCCTCAGATTTCTCCCCTCCCAGGTCAGCCATGCTCATGCCGGACTGAATCGTCCTTCCAAGCCCCCGCAGCACTTGTTCCGGGACCACGCGAATCCACAGGTACCATTTCCGTGCAGCGACCGGGATGTGCCGCCCGCTGGCAGACCTCCCAAAGTTCCGGTCGTGCACGCCGGCCTTGCGGGCCACGTTCAATCCTTGGCCGACTGAACTAGAGTATCCACCAACCCCAAGTATTCACTCTTTCGGAGATCCCAATCGAAGGCCCTAACGAAGTCGTCGGCCCTTTTAACCTGAGCCTCCCGTTTTGCTGTGTCCTGGATCATTTCGAGCACGCATTGGGCAAGATGCGCCTCATCGTTGCCCTTGAAAAATGTCACCAGCCGGTCAGTAAAGTAGTACCGGTCAACCGCAGAATCGGAAACCACCACAGGCACTCCCAGCGCCATAAACTCGAGCACCTTAGTGCTGAATGCCTCATTTCCGAATCCGTCCGTGCGCTTCGGAACGATTCCGAGATCGGCGTTTTCCATTATGGGAGCGACTTCCACTATACTCACCGCGTCGTTGACCCTGACCCTTTCCGCAAGTCCTAACTCCCCCGCTAGCTTCCTGAGATTGCCGGCTTCGTTCCCTCCGCCATATATGTGTAGTTCGGCCTGGGGCGCCTGGTCCTTTATACGCGCCAGGGCCCGGATAGCAAGGTCCACGCCCTGATGATGGTTCAGCGTGCCAGGGTACATCATTATGAATTTCCCATCTGTCCGCGTCCGCCCACGGCGGCAAAAAATCGATCCATCCGGATAATTGAGGATTGCTGTGCACTTCGCGTCTTTGACTGAGCGGGCCAGGAGGCGATCTCGCCAAAGGTGATTCGCGGCAATAACATGGTCGGCGAATCGTGCGGACATACGTTCTACCAGCAGCAATAGCCGCTTTAATCGAGAATCCGGCCCGGCGCGAAACTTGCTCGCATAGAATTCGGGAACGAGGTCATGGATATCCAGAATCAATTTTGCTCCCCGAGCCTTCGGGAACCAAGCTGCGAAAACCTCAAAGTCCGGGACCGAATGGACGTGAACCAAGTCATAGTGATCCTTCATGTCCTTTATCGCCAAGAAGAACATGGAGCGCCAAAAAAACCGGAGATGCCGAAACAAGTAGCTGAATCGTCCAGTCTCATTTCTTTCACGCGTCTGAATTTCAAAGAGACGCACATTATTGATGATTTCCACCTTCGGGCCTGACTTACCGCTCAGTGCAATAACATCAACCTTATCGCCACGCCGGGCTAATGTCTCGGCGTATCGCCTTACGCGATTGTCAAACTCGTAGAATGTGTAGGCCAGCATGCAAACATGCATCGAGTGTTCCCGTAGTATCAAGATGGCAAACAGCGAATCGGCAGAGGATTAAGGGCAGAAGAGGAGCCATTCCGAGACGCCGAACGATAGGAAAACCAATTCAGCGGAACTGTAATTGCCGTTTGGATGTTTATGCGGTGACGGTAAGGTGGAAGCACAGTCCCATTCCTCTGAGAAACGTCCTTCGCGGGAGAGGCTGAAATTCAGAAGTCATAAATCAGCTTCCCATTCTCCAATCTGGCGTAAGCGAGTCGTGCCCGTTCCTTGCCTTCTCCCACAATCTCCCAACCGCTTCCGCCTTTGACAATTTGCATCCGGCTCCTCTGCCTCCACCATTGGTTGAGCTCATTTGGCAGCGGGATCCATAGGCCGGCCTTGGCACGCAACTCAGCAAGATACGCCAGGAGGTCCTTGAACACCTGCATTTCCTTATCCCCGGCAACATAATCGGGATGGACGATAAAGTTCATCACTCCATGCCTCTCGAGGATGCGGCTGGTCTGCTCTCTCCAGAGATCAAGGGAATAGTCTCCGAGAATGTGGAAAAGCGTGTAGTCCTGGGTCGTTGTCACAGGAATCTCCAAGATGTCTCCGACGAAATAGGGGAAAATCGTACAGCATCCACCACCCTGGGGATCGAGATGGGCAACATTGGGAATCGACATGTCATAATCAAAGCATAGCGAGTTCAACCAATCAGCATTCCGATACAGGACGGCGGACCTAAACCCACGTGCCTTAAAAAGGCCGGCATACTCGTTGATGGCTTTCGTCCGGCGTTGGAACTCCTTGTATTTTTCAAATAGCCGTCCATCGTGATTCAGGTCCTGGACATTCACCTCAAATCCGCGTTGGGAGATGCTGGTGAGGTAGCTCCCCGGAACCTTATAGCGGC
>Ga0181524_10004307_pt1 | contig 13244 bp, 7 predicted proteins | sample PEATcosm2014_Bin_34_FD_119761 | JGI IMG/M metagenome (GOLD analysis project Ga0181524, IMG submission 119761) | Peatland microbial communities from MTU Mesocosm Facility, Houghton, MI, USA - PEATcosm2014_Bin05_60_metaG | ecosystem: Environmental > Terrestrial > Soil > Wetlands > Peat | place...
ACTGGGGCGCCGGCTTCATGGCGGTCATCGTGCTGGTGACCGTAGGGCTGATGCGCGTCGTGGCGGAGGGCGGCATTTACTGGTTCCACATCCACGCAGGTCCGTTCCATTTGGCCAAATCCTTCGGTGTGACGGAGACGGTGCCCAAGGGCGTTCTCGCGCCGCTCATGCCGATTTATTCCGTGCTGTTCACGGACATAAAGACGTTCATGGCCCCGGCGGTGATCAACAGCTTCAAGATGCAGGAGGAGACGCGCGCCGCGCGCCGATGGTTTCACGCGACCGTGATTGCGGCGATCCTGGCGACGGTCGTGGTGTCGTTCGTCGCCGTTCTGTACATCGTGTACAGCGTGGGCGCGAACCGCGCCGAAGGGTGGTTCTTTACGGTCGGGCCGCGCAGCCTGTTCAACAACACGCAGGTGCTTGTCAGCGGCGGCGGGGCCGCCTCCGGGCAGTACAACTGGATTTTCTACCTCATCGGCGCCGGCTGGGTCCTGCTGAGCGTCGGCCTGCGCCGCAAGTTTTTCTGGTGGCTGCACCCGATCGGCTTCGTGATGATGGCCAATCCCCTGATCACGGCGATCTGGTTCTCCTTCTTGCTCGGCTGGTGCTGCAAGAAGCTGGCGGTGAGGTACGGCGGGCGGCACATGTTCGCCAGGCTGCGCCCGGCGTTCATCGGGCTGATTTTCGGAGAGCTGATGGCGTGTTTCATCTGGTCGGTCATCGCCGCGACCTTGCACCTGAATAAAATCTCCATAGACATTAACCGTTTTTGACCGGCAGACCGTCAAATTGTTTGACAGCGGTGGCCTGAATCGTCAGACTGTGGCGTCTGATGTCTGACCGTCGTGTGGAGGGCGGCCACGCGGCAAATCCTGGAAAATATTCTGACGGCGGTCTCGCGGCGGAGGTGCGAACGTGAGCGTCAGTGACAACTTTTTTCTCTGTTACTTTGAAACGACGCGTCGGTGCAATCTGCACTGCGCCTACTGCATGACCCGGCGCGAATTCAGCGCCGATACGGCGGAGATGAGCACCGAAGAAGCCAAGGCCCGGGTGCTCGACGAGGTGGCGGCGATTTCCTCGAATGCGGCCATCGCCTTCTCAGGGGGCGAGCACCTCCTGCGCCCCGATGCGTATGAACTCCTGGAATACGCGGGCAAGCTGGGCATCTGGAGCTTCGTCAATACGAACGGGCGGCTTCTCGTAGAGACGGACGCCATCCGGCAAGCGGCCGGGGCGACCGGCGGAAAGGTGGTCTTTGCCCTGTCGCTCAATTCGCTCGACGCGGGCACCAATTGTTCCGGACGAGACGACGCGCCCGAGACCGTGTGGCGCGCCGCAGAACTGTGCCAGGAGAAGCATGCACCGTTCTTCTTCATTGTGACGGTCTCCAAGGGCAACCTGGCGACGCTGCCGGAAACAGTAAAGTTCCTGCGGAAAAGGAATGTTCCCATGCTTCGTTCCCCCTTCGTTCCACGAGGCGCCGGAGGAGCTTTTCGTCATCTGATGGCGGACCGGGCTGACATGGAAGGAACCATTCACCCGGCGCTGACGGGAAATCCTCTTTCATATATCTCCTTCACGCCCTTCTTCGGCTCTCCGGATCTGATACAAGCCGGAGCGAATCAGTTCAGCATCCGGATCGCCGGAGTGGGCTGCCAGGCGGCGCGCAGTTTCGCCGCCGTGAGCGCCGAGGGCCAGATAGCGCCGTGCGTGCACCTGCTCGATAGTTCCTGCGTCTGCGGCAATGCCCGGTCCGAACGGTTGTCGGAGATCATCCGGGATGCCCCGCTCTTTGCGGCCTTGCGCCGGCGCGCGGGACTCAAGGGCAAGTGCGGACGATGCCGCTATCGTGAGACGTGCGGCGGGTGCAGGGCGCAAGCCTTCTACCATTCCGGGGACGTAGAAGGCGAGGACCCGACCTGTTTCTTCGAACCTTCCGATTCACGGGCCCGGTCCTGCCTTGAGGCGGCCCAGACGGCGCAATTGGCACGCTTCCTCTTCTACGTCAAGACCACGACGCCTTGGAGCAGTTTCCTGTAGGAGAGCGCAAGGCGTCATGCGAATTCTGTTGATCAAGCCTCAGTGGTTCGACCATGAGGGGCCATACCGCTATCTGGAGCACGTGCGCTTCACGCCATTGTCGCTCGGGATCCTGGCGGCCCTGAGCGACGGACATGACGTGCGGATTGTGGATGGCGACTGGGACGAAATTCCCGCCGAAGAGCGCTTCGACCTGGTGGGCATTACCGCCACGACGTTCACCTCGGAACGCGTCTACGGCCTGGCCGGGCAGTTCGCCCGCAACGGCGCCAAAGTGATCCTGGGAGGCGTGCATCCGACGCTGTTGCCGAAAGAGTGCTCGGAGCATGCCCATGCGGTGGTCGTCGGAGAGGCGGAGCACCTGTGGAAGACCGTCCTGCAAGATGCGGAAAGCGGACGCCTGCAACGCCTCTACACTGCCCCGTTTCCTACCGACATGAACGACGTTCCATTCCCCAGGCGCGACCTGCTCGCAGAGCCGGCGTGGTTTGCCTGTTTGCAGGCCACCCGCGGATGCCCGAACGCCTGCCGCTACTGCTACCTGCCTTCCATGCCCTGGCACGGCTACCGCAAGCGCGCGCCGGAACTGGTCGGCGAGGAACTGCGCCGTCTAAAGCAGAAGATGGTTTTCTTCGTGGACGACAACCTTTTCGCCGACCGCGCCTATGCGATGGACATTTTCCGGACTGTTGCCGCCCATCGCAAGACATTCTCCCTTCAGATGCCGACCAATGTCGGGAGCGACGAGGAATTGCTCGACGCCATGGCGCAGGCCGGCTGTTTCAATGTCCAAATCGGCTTTCAGAGCGCCAATCCTCAGTCCCTGGAGTGGGCGCACGTCGCGCACAATCGCATCCAGAACTATCGCGCCCTGGTCGCCGGACTTCATGCGCGCGGCATTCTGGTCACGGGCTTTTTCATCCTCGGCTTCGATACGGATGATGCGGACTGCTTCGACCGTACCGTCGAGATGATCCGTCGCATCGAAGTGGACGAGGCGCATCTTTATATTCTGACGCCCTATCCCGGCACATCGCTCTATGCGCAACTGGGGCAGGAAGGCCGGCTGATCCCCGGCGGGCGCAATCGGTTCGGATGGGACCACGCTGTCTTTAAGCCCAAGCTCATGACGGGGGAAGAATTGGAGCAAGGCGTGCAACGCATGTACGACACCTTGAACCCCTGGCTGCTCCGGCGCACGGCGCGCATGCTCGTCAAACGCCTCGATCTGCTCGCGCGCCACCCCGCGCTCCTGCGCGTCTTCGCCAGCGGGGCTTTCCGGCGCCCTCGGGTCGCGAGAAGACGATTCGACGGCGGCCCTGGTTTAGTTGACAAGCGGGGTTCTGAGGGTCAGAATCCGACATATCATGTCTGACCGCCATGTGGATGAGGGCCATCTGGGATATTCCGGGCCATGGGAGAACAGCAGGAAATAAGTTCTGCGTTCCAGGAACTTCCCATGAGGTGCATCGCATGAAACACGTGTGGCGCATCGTGAACATCGCCCTAGTTGTTCTAGCATTGTGGGGCGGCTACAATTCGACGTCGCCAGAGCGGTTGCGCCAGACCGACCCGGATGCGATTCTTTGTTTGATTCTTCTCGTCATCACGCCCTTGTTCACGCTATGGAGTGTGTATTACTCCATCCAGCATGCCAAGTGCGAGACGCTTCGCCGTCCTTCCTGGGACCGCAATGCCATCAATTGGTGGTATGACCCCCTTCAGTCATTGTTCATTTTCACTTGCATCATGTCGGCTATGGCCGTGGGAAGCGTTTTTCGCTTGCCAGCCGTCGGTTGGGCTGGATTGTGGACGTTTGCCATGTTTTGTTGCATTGCGGTTGGGTTAGCAATCGGCCAGTTTATTGCCTATAGGATTTTCCGCAAATATATCGCCGAGGCCTAACATCGCTCTGAAGTCAACTTCCACCGCCACTTCAGTTTTGATTGAGTTAGGAGATTTGAGAGTCCCCAGATTGCAGGCCTGAGCCGGCGGCCAGTGACTGTGGCTCAAGAGAATAGGGCCAGGCGCCGCTTTCCCGCGATTCGATCCGACTCGCCATGGCCTGTTGACAATCGGGATTCTGATGGTCAGAATCCGACATTCCATATACCTTGACGCGGGTAACTCGTGATCTCATCGCCAAATCCGCCCATTCGACTCCACCCGCAAAACCCGAAGATATTCGAGTTCCGCGGCAAACCGCTGGTGCTGGTCACCGCCACCGAGCATTACGGCGCCGTGCTCAACCGGCCGTTCCGGTTCGAGCGCTACGTCGCGGATGCGGCGGACAAATCGCAGACCCTGACGCGCCTGTTCCTGCTGTTCCGGGAATTCCAGAGCGCGTGCAATCCGTATTCGACGTGCAAGCCTGAATCCACCGACTACGTCGCGCCGTTCCTGCGGACGGGACCGGGCCAGGCGTCGGACGGCTTGCCGAAATACGACCTGACTCGATGGAACCCCGAGTTCTTCGACCGGTTGCACCGGTTCATGGCGCTGACTTCCGAGCGCGGCATCGTTGTGGAGGCGGTTCTCCTGAGCAACACGTACGCCGATCAGATGTGGGCCGTCAACCCGCTCAATTCCGTCAACAACGTCAATGATGTCGAGACCATACCGTGGACGGATTACATGACCCGACGGCACGCCAAACTGTTCGCCTGGCAATGCGCTCACGTCCGCAAGATGGTGGAGGAGCTGAATCGCTACGACAACGTCTTCTTCGAGGTCTGCAATGAACCCGGCGGCGCGGTGGCCATTCCCCATGCGCCGACGGTTGACGAAGTCAACGATTGGCTGTGCGCCCTTGCGCGCCTCATCCGGGAGACTGAGGCCGAACTCCCCTGCCGGCATCTGCTCGCCGGCCAGGAAGCATTCGCCTACTCCCACACGCTGCCGGAGAAAGGCGCAGTGCAGCAACTGTCCGAAAGGTCATTCCGGGATTTTCCCGTGGACGTGGTGAACATGCACCCGCTCCCGAACATGACCTATCGCGGCAGAGTTTACGACCTCGGCCAGTTCATGTCGGCGGAGCTGCACTTGCAGGAACTGCGCCGGTACTGCCTGGATGCGTATCGCGAACGCAAGCCGTTGAACCTGGATGAGGACAACGCCGCCACCCGATTTCGCGACGAGAACGGCTGGACCATCCACCGCAAGCGGGCCTGGACGACGCTTTTTTGCGGCGCGCACTACGACATGATTGATTTCTCCATTCTCCCCTGGCTGGAGACCGGGACGCCGCACTCGCAGAAATTTCTCCGCACGTGGATGCAGCACCTCTCCGAGTACGTGAAGTCCGTTGACGTGATCCGGGCAAGGCCCCTCGAGTCTTTCCTGAACGCGCAGCCGGCGGGCACGGTCGGCTCGGTCCTCGCAGTGGAGGGCGAGGAGTACCACATCTATCTGGCCGATGGCCGGGAATTCTCCGATCCGGGAGCAGGAGGCCCTGTCGTGGGAAAAATCGGTTTCCGTCTGCCGGAAGGCGGATACCGCGTCACATGCTTCTCCCCTGCAACCGGCGAATCCTCAACTCCAACCGAGCTGCGCGGAGGAGCCGATGTGGCGCTGCCGCTGAAGCCGTTCGCTCACGACGTCGTAGTGCGCATAGACAAAAACCGATGAGGCAAACGAACTATGGAGCAGCTCACGACGCGGGAAAGATTTGCGCGAGTCCTGCGGTTTCAGCCGTTTGACCGGTTGCCGGTGATGGAATGGGCGCCGTGGTGGGAAAAGACCCTCGAGCGCTGGACCGGAGAAGGAATGCCGGCGCGTCTCAGCGCGCTCCCATGGCCTTCCGAAGCGATCGAAACGCACAATTACTTTGGACTGGACAGCCATGTGCAATTCTGGTTCCGCAGCCTGAAGGCGTCGGCTCATGGCGGATCGGTCGCCAACGCTGAAGACTACGAGAAAATTCGGGCGGACCTTTTCCCGGAGAATCCTCAACTTCAGGACCTGGAACGCTTCACGTCCCTGGCCGAACGACAGCGGCGCGGGGAACTGGCTCTCTGGATCACGCTCGACGGCTTTTTCTGGCACCCCAGGATGTTGTTCGGCATCGAGAGGCACTTCTATTCCTTTTACGACGCGCCGGACCTCATGCATCGGATGAACTCCGCCCTTCTGGATTTCCATCTCCGGTGTCTGGACCAGTTCTGCTCCGTCTGCATTCCCGACTTCATGACGTTCGCCGAGGACCTGTCCTACAACCACGGCCCGATGATCTCCAAGGCGCTCTTCGATGAATTCATCGCGCCGTATTACCGCGGGCTGGTCCCGAAACTCCGGGAATACGGCATCGTTCCCATCATAGATTCCGACGGAGACATCACGAAGATCATTCCCTGGTTCGCCGAGGTGGGCGTGGACGGCTTCCTGCCCCTGGAGAGGCAGGCCGGCGTGGACATTAACGCGTTGCGCAAAAAGCATCCGCGGGTCCGCTTCATCGGCGCTTACGACAAGATGGTCATGAACAAGACCGAAAACGAGATGCGGGCGGAGTTCGAGAGATTGCTGCCGGCCATGAAGTCCGGCGGCTTCATCCCGTCGGTGGACCACCAGACGCCGCCGGGAGTTTCCCTGTCGAATTACCGGATTTATCTAAGGCTGCTCAAAGAGTATTGCAGAAAGGCGGCCGGCTGAGGAGATTTGAAATGAAACTCTGCCTTGCCATCCTCGTTCTGACCACCGCCGGCGCGCAGGCCGCCGAGACCTTGCGCGTCGCCCCCGGCGAATCGCTCGAACAAGTCATCGCCAAAGCGCGCACCTCGCCGAAACCCGTCACCATCGAACTGCGCGACGGCATGTACTTCCTCGACAAGCCGATCGTGCTTGGGCCACAGGATGCCGGGCTGACGCTCGCGGCGTACCGCGACGAGAAACCGATCCTCAGCGGCGGCCGGCGCATCACCGGCTGGCGGCTGGGGACGAACGAGGTCTGGACGGCCGCGGCGACCGGCGACTTCCGCGAGTTGTGGGTCAACGGCCGGCGCGCGGCGCGGGCCCGGTACCCGACTAAAGGTTACCTGGCCGTCGCTGAAGTGCTCGATGCGCCGCCGGCTGAGAAATGGATGGAGGGCCAGACGCGCTTCCGTTTCAAGGAAGGCGACCTGAAAGCGTGGGCGTCCATGGCGGACGCCGAGGTCGTGGTGATGAACCGGTGGGTTGAATCGCGGCTGCCGGTCGTCAGCGTGGATGAGAACGAGAAGATCGTCACGTTCGGCAAACGCAGCGTGTTCGCGCTCGACAAGGGCGATCTGTATTACCTGGAGAATATCCGCGAAGCGCTCGCTCCCGGGATGTGGTACCTGGACCGGAGCGCCGACTCGGTCGGTTACCGGCCGCTGCCGGGCGAGGACCTGCAAACGGCCGAAGTGATCGCACCGGTGCTGCCGCAGGTGTTGCGGTTGGAAGGCGCCGAGCGCGTGACGTTGCGCGGCCTGACGTTCGCCCACACCGAGTGGACGCTGCCGAAAGATCTTAGCGGATTCCCGCAGGCGGCGGTTGGCGTCCCGGGCGCGGTATGGGGTGAACGTGCGCGCGAGTGTACGTTCGAGCAGTGCACTTTCACTCACCTCGGCGATTACGCACTCGAACTCGGGCTCGGTTGCCAGGGCAATCGCGTGGTCGGCTGTGAGATGAGCGACCTCGGAGCGGGTGGCATAAAGATCGGCGAGCCGGCAATCCGAGAGGAGCCGGCCGAGCGGACGTTCGGCAACACCGTCGCCGATTGCCGGATTCACGACGGCGGGAAACTGTTTCACAGCGCCGTCGGCGTCTGGATCGGCCAGAGCGCCGACAATATAATCACGCACAACCTGATCCACGATTTTTACTACACCGGCATCTCGATCGGCTGGACGTGGGGCTATGGCCAGGCGTTGGCAACGGGCAACCAGGTCGAGTGGAACCGCGTCCATCACGTCGGCGCGCTCTCCGATGGCGATGGCCCGATTCTCAGCGACATGGGCGGCATCTATACGCTCGGCAACCAGCACGGCACGGTCATCCGCAACAACCTCTTCGACGATATCGCCGGCCTCCGGTATGGCGGCTGGGGAATTTATTTCGACGAAGGCACGACCGACATTCTCGCGGAAAACAATATCGTCTATCGCACCACGCACGGCGGGTTCCACCAGCACTACGGCAAGGACAACATCGTTCGCAACAATATTTTCGCCTTCGGCCGCGATTGGCAACTCCAGCGCACGCGCGCCGAGCCGCACCTGAGCTTCACGTTCGAGCGCAACATCGTTTATTGGGACAAGGGCAACCTGCTCGGCGGCAATTGGGACGGCGACCAGTACACGGTGTCGTCAAATCTTCTCTGGCGGACGGACGGGAAACCGCTGGAACTCCCGGCCGGGTTTCAGTCCGGCCACTCGGTGATCGCCGACCCGCTTTTCGTCGCTCCGGCGAACGGGGACTTCTCCCTGCGGCCCGAGTCGCCGGCTTTCCGGCTGGGCTTCAAGCCCATTGACACATCGCAGATCGGCCCGCGTAAGCTGCGCTGATGGGAGGGATCCTCAGCCGCCGAAAACTCCTTGACAGAGATGACCTTTCTTGTCAGAATAAGGTATTCAGCGCCTGACCGTTGTGTGGGGGCGGTCATATGGCGAATTTCGGGTCAATAGAGCCAATGGCATGCCGGTGGGGAGGGAAATCTTGGTTGTCTTTTCATTCGGGAAAGGCAAAATACCGGCAACTAGGTTCACGTGGTTGTGAAGGGCCAGTCATCTGAGAAGTTGCCGCTTGAACGGTTGGACATGACATGAGATTGACTGGCGCCGCGACTCAGACCAGGCGACTTTACGGACAATTCATCCGAGGGCCGGCGTTCCCGGCCCTCATCTTCTTCGCGATTTTCCTTTATCTCTGGCTGTACCTCGACCCCGCGTTTCTGTACAATTTCATGCCGTTTCGGCAGTTCCCTTGCTTCTCGACGGGGATGGAATTCCTCAAGAGTTACCTGCCCTATCAGGGCGGCCCGGCCGCCTATGCGTCGGCCTTCCTCTCGCAACTCTATAATTGGTCCTGGCTTGGGGCGATGGTCATCACTTCGGTTGCGGGCCTTCTTTTCCTGGCCACGGCCGGGGTATTCAAGTATCTCGGCGGCACGCGGGTGCGCGCTCTCCACTATGTCCCCGCCGTCCTGCTGATCATGTTGTGCGGCCAGTTCAGGCATCCTTTGGCCGCCGCCCTTGCTCTTCTGGCGGCCTTGCTCCTCGTGAACCTCTACATGTGGCTCGCGCCGCGAAATGGGTGGCTGGCAGCGGCGGCATTCGTGGCGCTGTTCGCGGCGGCCTACTATTCGGCGGCCGGGGCATGCCTGATATTTGCGGCATTGTGCGCGATCTTCGAGCTTCTGTCCCGCAGGCGTTTTCTGCTGGGGGCGGTCTTCGTTGTGCTGGCGCCGATCCTTGCGCTCCTCGCGGAACATTACGTCTTCCGAATTAATACGATCCAGGCATCCATGCGGCTGCTGCCCCCTCGCTTGCTGACCCCTTCCTTGGGGAGCCTGCGCGCATCGCTTTTTCTTTATTGTCCCGCCGCAGGGCTTCTGATTGCGCTCCGAAACCGATTCTTCCCCCGTCGCGCGCCTGCCCCGGAAAACCAGGCCGATCGCTCCTCTGTTCAGGCGACGTGGCCCGGTCGGTGGGCGCGGATCCAACGGTCGCTGGAGTCGCCTTTGTTGGTGCTTCTGGCCGTCATCCCGCTGTATTGCTCGGTGGACGCGCACACGCGGAGGATCCTTAAGTTCGAATACTATTCGCACCACGGCATGTGGCGCGAGGTCTTGCAGGAAGCTGATCGTGTTCCCGTCGAACAACTGAGCACGCCGCTTCTTTGCGACATCAGCAGGAGCCTGTATCAGACCGATCAATTGCCCGAGAACATGTTCCGCTATGTGCAGGACCCCGATGGTCTCGTGCCCAAGTTCAAAGGGAGCGCGGCCTCGTCCTGCCTGTTTCTCGCCGAGGCCAGCGACGTCTGGCTTGACATGGGATATATGGAACTGTCGGAGCACTCGACGCATGAACTGCTGGACTTGACCGGCGAGAAGCCCGGCCTGTTGCAGCGGCTGGCGCTGATCAATATCGTCAAAGGTGAGACGGGCGCAGCACGCGTGTTCCTGGGCGCCCTGAGCAAAGACCCGGTGTATGGAGAAGCGGGACGAAGGGACCTGGAACGCCTTAAGTCTGACCCCGGCTTCGCTGCCGACCCCGAGGTTCAGCGCCTGCGCTCCTTGAGAATCACGGAAGACTCCCCTGAATACGCTACCCAGGAAGAAATATTCCTGGGGCTTCTCAAGGCGAATAGAAAGAACCGGATGGCCTTCGAGTACCTGATGGCTTACTATCTGCTCGCCTGCCGGCCCGACAAGGTGGCGCAAAACATTTCGCGGCTCGGTGATTTTGAGTATCGCGAGATCCCCCGGCACTACGAAGAGGCGATACTCCTTCAAGCCGCCATCACGGGGCAAGGGGTTGACCTGCACGGACGGCACATCAGGCCCGAAACGGTAAAGCGGTTCGCGGATTTCTGCAGTATTGCCGAGCGCCATGGCGATGACGTCCGAGCGGCCCTGACCGAAGCTGCGGAGCATTATCGCGACACATACTTCTGGTACTTCCTCCATAGGCAAAGAGTGCTCAAGCAATGAGGAAACGGCTCCTTTACGCGTTGGCGTTTTGCTCCGTCGCAGCGCTGGCGGCCGGGGCCATCCTCTCCGGATGCGCGCCCAGCGCGCGAGACATTGCGGACGCAACGCCCGTGAATCGGCTGCCGCATATTCGCCCCGACTATGCCGGCTGCGTGATCCCGCCCAACATCGCGCCGTTGAACTTCCTGGTGGAAGAGCCCGGCGCCGAATACCATGTCCGGGTATCATCGAAGCGCGGAGAAAACATAGAAATCTCGGGCCCTGCGCCGAGCATTGTGATCCCCTTGAAGCCGTGGAAAAAACTGCTGGCGGTGAATCGAGGGGAGGAGCTTCATTTTGACGTGTATGCCATGCCTCGGGGCGGGCGGTGGCAGAGGTTCGAAAGCATTTCCAACACCATCGCAAAAGAGGAGATTGACGGATATCTCGTTTACCGGCTTCTCCACCCGCTGTACAACCTCCACTTTCAGATGAGCATCGCCCAGCGGAATCTTCAGGACTACGACGAGTCCGTCCTCCTCGACAACGATGATTTCGGCGTAACCCACTGCATGAACTGCCACACTTTTCTGAACAACAAGAGCGATAACATGCTCCTCCAGGTGCGCGGACCCAACCAGGGCATGCTGCTGGAGCACAAAGGGGTGCTGACCAAAGTGGATACGCGGACGAAGAGTAACCCGGGGGCCAGCGGATTTGCCTCCTGGCATCCGAGCGGGCGAGTGGTCGCTTTCTCCGTCAACAAGGTGCGGCAGTTTTTCCATGTCGCGCGCACGGAAGTCCGCGACGGCATAGACATGAATTCGTATTTGGAGCTATACGGGGTTGACACCAACACGATGACGAGTATCCCGAAGCTTGCACAGCCGAACCAACTGGATACATGGCCGGCCTGGTCGGCAGACGGCCGCTACCTGTACTTCTGCCGCGCGCCGAGGCCGTGGACCAACACCGAGAAGGTACCGCCCGCGAATTACGAGAAGGTGAAGTACGACCTCGTGCGGATCGGATTCGACATTGAGACCGGCGCATGGGGCGAACTGGAGACGGTCCTCTCCTCCAAGGACACCGGCTTGAGCATCAGCCTGCCGAGGTTCTCGCCGGACGGCCGCTTCCTGGTGTTCTGCATGTCCGACTACAGCACCTTCCCCACCTTTCAGCCCAGCAGCGACCTGTACCTCATGGACGTCAAGAGCGGGCGCTATGGACGCATGGAGTGCAACAGCGACCAGGCGGAGTCGTGGCACTGCTGGTCGAGCAACAGCCGGTGGCTGGTCTTCAGCAGCAAACGGGGGACAGGTATGTTGAACCGGCCGTATTTCAGCTACATAGATGATGACGGCAAGGCGCATAAGCCGTTCGTGATGCCCCAGAAGGACCCGGCTTTCTACGATTCGTTCCTCAAGCTCTACCAACTGCCTGAGCTCGTCACCGGTCCGGTGCGGGCGAGCGAGCAGGAGTTCGCGTACACCGTGTCCGCCCTGCGCGCGGTCCCGGTCGAGAGCGAATCGCCCGCCGCTTCCGCGACCCCGCCGGGCGTGCCGGACGCGACGGGTCCCTGGCGCGCGCCGATGGATCAGCCGGGCCAGGACCTTCACTGATCATTCGCTCCTTTGAGTCCTCGTGGCCGCCGTTATGCAACCCATCCGCATTTGACCCGAAATCGCCCGCAATCCTGGCGCATGGAATCCGCACTCGGCCGCTGGTATACTACGTAGCGCTGGAGGGCATTCCCCTTGCCTGGGGCTGGAATTTCGGATCCAGAACTTTATTCTCCACCCCGCGGCGCGGGCGTTCGGGGCTGGTAATAAGCGTTCCCATCCAGTGCGCTAAACGGAGGGTGGCTCGTGTTTGCGGACGTGCTGTTGTGGCTCGCCAGCCTGTTCATGATCCTGTTGTCGAGCATCCTGTTCACCAACGGGATCGAGCTCCTCGGGCATCGGCTGAAAATGCACCAGAGCGCCGTCGGAAGCGTCCTGGCGGCCGTAGGGACCGCGCTGCCGGAGACGGTCATTCCGATCATCGCGATCCTCATTTTCCGCGATCCGAGGGCGAAAGATGTCGGCATGGGCGCCATCGCGGGCGCGCCGTTCATGCTCGCCACGCTTGGGCTTTTCCTGACCGGTGCGGCGGTGATCGTGTTCTCGCTTCTCGGCCGTCGGACGATGGAGGTCCGCGTAGCGCCGCGCGCGGTCGCGCGCGACCTGACGTTCTTCGTCGTCCTCTACGGCATGGCGGTGGTGGCCACGTTCATCCCGATCTACGCTCTGCGCGTGGTCATCGCGCTGGGACTGCTGGGGTCATACGCGATCTATCTGAAGAGAACGATCTGTGCGGACGGCGAGGCGCTAGATCTGCCCGACGTGCTCTGGCTGACGCGGGTGTTCAAGGTGCCGCACCGGCCGGCCTGGGTCGTGACGCAGGTGGTCGGATCGCTGGCGCTGATGCTCGTCGCGGCGCATATTTTCATCGGCTCGGTGGAGCGGATTGCGGAACGCCTGGATGCCGCGACGCTGCTCGTCTCCAT